>ORJL011167207.1_pt1 | contig 14371 bp, 15 predicted proteins | sample 1779941 | NCBI WGS metagenome assembly ORJL01 (sample SAMEA104232317, study PRJEB22302) | groundwater metagenome | biome: forest; feature: aquifer; material: groundwater | place: USA | collected 2011-08-07 | depth 5.8 m
ACCACGACTGGCGAACTACGGAAAAGTGTCGAAACAACCGGCGCAAAGCGCCGGTGTCCTGCCGGCTCTGCAGGCAGGAAACTTTCGTGGTTTGCTATAGAACTTTGCATTTTTTCCCGAAAACTATTTCGTTTTCATAGCGCACGCCGAAATTCCCGCCATACCAGCCGGGCTCTATTGCCATCACCATGCCGGGCGAAAGCTTTTCCTTGCTTGAGCCATAAAGGCGCGGCGCCTCATGCACCTCAAGCCCCACGCCGTGCCCGATGGCGTGCGGCATTTTTGGCCAGCCTTTTTTTTCTGCAGCCGCATCTGCCAATTCCACAAGCGCACCGGCTGTGGCGCAAGAAGGCATGCCGCCCACTATTTCATGGAAAACTTCCTTCGCCTGGGCATAGCGGCCCTTTTCCTTTTTCGCGCCTGAAAGAAAATAGCAGCGCGTCAGGTCCGAGCAATAGTTCCCTATTTTCACGCCAAAATCAATCAGCACAATCCGCTCCAGTTTTTTGCCGGATGGCGTGTGGTGGGGGAGGGAGGAATTTTTTCCAGTGGCCACGATCGGGGGATACGCCAGCTGCACGCCTTCCTCCGCGCATTTTACTGAAAGCTGCCTCAAAACATCAAGCTCGGCCATCCTGTTGGAAAATTCAAGCGAATCCAGGATTCCAAGGCTTTTTTTGCAGGCCTTGCGGATCATGGAAATTTCATGCGCGTTTTTTACGGCGCGAAGGCAAAGCAAATCCTCGGATACGTCCACCAGTTTTTTTCCAAGGCTTTTGCGCAAAGAAAGCATCCGGCTTGCGGGGATGGAGCCCATGTCAAGCCCGATGCGCTTGGCTTTTTTCGGGAGGATTTTTTTGATTAGATCCGAAAATCGCTGCCTGGGGGAAAGCACGCGGACTGGGAATTTTGACTGGCGCTTGCATTTTCGCTCGTTCAGGGCGGATGTTACCACCGTTTTCCCTTTTTTTCCCCAAACAAGGGCGGTATGGTCGGCATCCAATTTGCAGTGGAAGAAGAAATTCGCATCGGTACCCTGGTAAGGCTCGCCGTTGAAAAGCACGATGGCGTCGCATTTGCCCCTTGGGAATCGCATTGGTGCAAATTGCCGCATAAGCAATAAAAACAGCACTGCAAGCCGTTCAAAGGGCGCCGTCTCCTGTGCGCTTGCGCCCGGAAGGGCGCACGGTAAAAAGGCGCGCTGCGCTTTGCTCAATAATCGTCGTCTTCAGTTCGCCTTTTGGCAAATACAAGGTATGCGCTTGCAAATGCAAACGCCACAAGCGCCAGCGCAACCCAAACCGAAGCCCCAAAAACGGCATCTTCCAGCCCTTGGGGTGTTTCCTGCCGGTCCTTTTTCTCAAGCACATAAGTGGCAGGCGCGCCGACAATGCTGAAATTCGCCGCCTTGTAGGTGTACTTTCCAGCCCTAGTCGGGACAAATGAGGCCTTGCCGTTGTCATCCGTGCGCAGCTTCACGCTCATGTTGGCGGCGGGCTCGCGGACGAATACATCGGTTTGGGGCAATGGTTCCCCGGTATCGGATTTCAGGAGCATGGACACGGGAGTGCCAAGGTATGCCTCTATTTCAACTGCAAGGGTGGCGCGCCTGTGTGCAAATGCCGCATCCGACATCGATGCCGCAGTATTGGCATTGATGGCATTTTTTGTCGCTATGGAATAGGCAAATTCATCCGAAGATGAAATTAGCGAGCCGCCATTGTCAGTGCAGAAAATCGACCAGTAATGGCTCCCGGTTTCACCTGCAAGCGGAGCTTGGATCGAATATTCCCCATCGCCAATGACCGTTGCCCCGCCTTCATCGTATCCATCCAAATCAAGGGTGCATATAGAGTTTTTTGGGCCCTCGTTTTGAACATATTTGAAGCGGAATTCGCCCGAGTTTTCGAGCACGGCGCCAGGCTCCGGGAAAAGCGCGTCTATTTTCGGCATAATGCGGTCGCCCCGGGCCAGAATGTTGAAGTTCCGCTGCTCGGAATAAATCGGGAAACGGGAATCCGGATTGTCGCATTTTACCTGCCAGGTATGCCGGCCGGGAGGCAGTTCATACGGCATTACAATGAAGGACGAAGCGCCCTGCGGGCCTGCGGAAAAGCCGAATTTTACGTTTTCGTCCATGTAAAGGTAGCATGAAGCGGCAACAGAAGCGCTGCCCGGGTAGTAAAAGATGGAGAAATTCAGCGCAGCATCCCGCGCGATCTCTCCCTCATCCGGCGAAATCACGATAATTTTTGGGGTGCCGGGGCTTGGGTCGTCGAGCATGAAGATTCTTTCCTCGGATACCGCGGCATCGGCGGGGCTTGCCGGGGAGCGGCACGCAATATATGCCTTGTGCAGGCCGAATGGGAATTTGCCGGCTTTCCCGGCTATTTTGGAAAGCGGGATCGCCCTCGGAACGCCTGCGTTGTCGGAATTCGTCATGCGCGCCTTTCCATCTATGAAAAGCGTGCATATGGCTTTGGACGGGCCGTTCCCGGAATAATAAGTGTAATTGAAAATCACGTCCTGGATTTTTTTTGCATGGCTGTATTTTTTGGGCGATGAAAATGAGGCTTCCCAGGTAAAAGTGCTTTTTTTGCGCACTTGCAGCGCCAGGGCTTTTGACTGCAGGAATTCTTTTGCGCCCTCTGGCCTGCAGGCTACCTGCAGCGTGTGCGCACCTTCAATCAGGCCGGGGAGAAGGATTTCGCGGGCGCGCCCGTCACGGTCGCTGTTCGAGAATTTTTCCTTTGAATCCAAATAAACGTAACACGTTGCTTCTTTTGCCCCGAGCGCCCCGGAATAATACGCATATGTGAGCGTGGCATTGCCTGCGCGTATTGTGGAATCGCCCTGGGGGGAAAGCAAAATTACGGATTTTTCAACTTCCTGGTCGGAAAAAACTGAAAACGCCCGCTCTTCGGATGAAAAAGACGCGCCAGAGTCCCCATTGCCGCATTCCACGCCCCAGAAATGCACGCCCCGCTCCATGCTTGCAAGTGTGATGCGGTATGGCTTGCCGGAAATCGCCTCAAACGCCCGCTCGTCAACATCGGAGAGGAGCCTGCACTGGACAACCTGCGCGCTCGCCCCTTCTATTAGGAAAGAAAAATCCCCGGTCCTGTTTGCAAACCTTGCCCCGTTTTCAGGAGAGAGCAGATGGATGGTTGGCTCTGCAAATGCAAGGCTTGCGCATGCCAAAAAAGCGAATATGGCTGCAAGCCCGGTATTGTTAGCCAGATATAACACCCACTAAATACTAATAATGACCACGTTATTAGGGCGTTTTTTCTTTATAAACCTGCCGCCGGGGATGGAGGAAATGGGCGCCATGGCAGGCGCACCTAGAGGTTAGCTTTTTTTGGCTTTGGGCAATTTTCCGGCGGCGGCCCTTACATGGCTTTTTCCATTTTGAGCAATTTTTCCTTTTGTTTTTTGCCGCCCCTTGCCGAATATCCGCCTATTTTTCCATCGCTTCGTACCACGCGGTGGCATGGGACATGGGGCGCGAATGGGTTCATTGCCAATGCATTGCCGGCTGCGCGGGCGGAATTCGGGCGCCCGGCAGATTGGGCAATTTGAGAGTAGGTTTTTGTTTTTCCTCTTGGGATTTTGCTGCACGCCTTAAGCACGCGGATTTGAAAATCCGTAAGCAGGGCGGTTTTGCCCCTGACTGTGAATTTTTGCTTATTCATTTTCCCACCCTAAGATGGTAAAAGCCGTCGAATTCTTCCGCCTTGGCTTTCTTTTCCGCGAAAGCGGCTAACCGCTTTCGGGGCGCCAACGGCTGAAAGCCGTTGTGCGTTGAGTATGAAAGCCCATCGCCGCTTTCCGACAATTCCATTTTTTGCCCGAGTGAATTTTCCGCAAAATCCTTTTGGGCCTGGGTTTTTGCTGCAAAACCGCAAGATGCAAGCACGGCAGTCATGTAAATGAAATTCAGGTCCACCGTCCATTGCGAGCCGTATTCGCGGACAATGGCAGGATTCCACATCTGGGGAGGGATGGAAAAATCCTCTGCAAAATAAAAGCCGTAGTCGAAAATGTCGAAACAGCCATTTTTTGCAAGCAGGCCCGCTATTTTTTTTGCGGAGTTTGCAGCGATGGAATTTATTGGCAGGTAGTACTGCTGCGGCAGGCTTTCAAGCAGGGCGAGGGCAAGCTCATCCGCCGGCTGGCCTGCCCCCAAATCAGCCTCCATTTTGTCGCTGTAATTCACGGCGTAAATTTTCATCCCGTCGCGCATGAAAACATCGGAGGGCAAATCGGAAAACAGCTCGTTGCAATAAATGCCGTTGAATTCAACGCCCGCCATCCCTATTGGGAATTCTGCCTTTGCGGCGTCAAAAATATGGGATTCGGTGGAGGCAAATCCGGCGCCAGCCATGTTTTTTTCCGCCTTTTGCAGCAGGTTACTTGAGAAATCCGCAAGGCAGTAAGTTATCCTCTCCGACAGGTCGGTTTTGTTTGCCTTGTCCTGCGCTTGCAATTCCTGCAGGAAGCCTCTTGCGAAATTCCCCTCGCCCACGCCGATTTCAAGCACGCGCAAAGGCTTTTCCTCTTCATCCTCGCCGCAGTTGCGGGCGTAAAAATCAATTGCGCATGCGCGTGGAAGCATGCCGGATGGGCTTTGGGCGTATGTCTTGAAGTCGTTGTGGATTTCGGTTTTGGCTGATTTGTAGTAATCCGAATTGCGCTTTTGCATCTGTTCGCCAAGCTTTTGGAACCGCGCCATGGCATCCATGCATGCGTTGCGCTTAATAATTTGAGCTGTTTCAACCACCATATGAAAGAAGAGAAGGCAATAAATCGCAAAATTGAGGAAATCGAAGAAGTCCTAAGCCGCAGGCGCACGCCCTCCCCGGAAAGGGTTGACATCATCGGCGGATTGCGCGATGTCATGAAGCATGGCAAATACGGCACTTTGCACTTGTGGGAGGAGAAAAAGAACCTGCTCAAAAAGCTTGACGAGGAGAAGAAGAGCGGAAGGCCGAAAAACTGGTACCAGGATTACTGGGGAAGGAAAGTAATGGGGAACGACATGGACGGGCTGACCTGGCAGATGGCAGCGTATGCGTGGGCTTTGGAGATACAGGATCCGGCCCTCTTGAGCATGGTTGCCTACATACAGGCTGTGCAGAAACTGAAGAAAAAGCAGGAGTATAGAAGGTAGTTATTTTTTTGCCAGATAAAAAACGAGTGTTGTCTTCTTTTTCCCCTTTGGCCGGGCGCATCTTTTTAATAGGCGAAGCCATAACCAAACCATGAGGCGGGAGAAGATAACCGGAGTGTTGCGGCAGCTGCTTGCGGAAAGCAGAATCGGCAAAGCTTACCTTTTCGGCAGCTTCGCAAGGGGGGAAAAGAAATACCGGGACATTGACATCGCCTTTGACCCGCCGCCACATTTCAGCTTGCTTGACCTGTCAAGGCTGGGGATAAGGATCGAGGAGAAAATCGGCAAGCCTGTTGATTTGGTTACCTTGCGTTCCATGCACCCGAAGATAAAAAGTATTGTCGAAAGGGAAATGGTGCCGATATGAAGGATGCGAAAATATTGATTGGGCATATCCTGGAGGCATGCGGAAAAATCCGTGAATACATCAAAGGCATGGATGAGAAGGCTTTCCTTGCCGATAACATGGCAAGGGACGCGGTGCTGCGCAACATTGAAATCATAGGCGAGGCCGCAAAAGGCGTAACATACGACTTTAGAAGCAAGCATATGGAAATAGAATGGAAGGAGATGGCGGGAATGCGGGATAGAATTGTGCACGCGTATTTTGAAATCGACTGGAAGCTAGTTTGGGAAACCGCTAGCAAGAACGTGCCGGAGCTTGAGGAAAAAATACGGAAACTCGTTTGAATGACAACATATAGAAGGTGAAGAAGAAACGAGTAACTATTTGTGTGCAAGATAAAATACTAGAGTAGTCTTCTTTTTCCCCTTGCTTTCAGTAGAAATCCTATTCACCGCAGAAAAGCCGGCAGAATGCAATGCTGCAATTGTTTTCTCGACGAAATTCTTTTGCCACTGCTCGCCCGGCGACTTTACGGGGTGGTAGAGAAGCAGGCCGTTTGGCTTCAACACCCGGGCAAACTCCGCAAAAAATCTCTTCCTGTCGAGGGAATGGATGTTGCTGAAGGTGTGCACAAGGGCATCGAATGAAGAAGAGGCGAAAGGAAGTTTGGAGGCGCTTGCAACGAATTTTCTTTTTTCGCTTATTTTGCTGCCGGACAATGCCAGCATGCCTTTGCTAATATCAGAGCAATAAACGTCCAGCTTGTTTTTTGCAACAATGGCAAATGAACAGTCCCCTGCGGATGCGTCGAGCACTTTTGCTTTTGGAGGAATGAAATCAACGAATGCAGCCAATTGGTGCTTCCTTTCAGGCTCGACATGGTATTTGTAAATCGGGGCGATGGAATCATAGAAAAATTTCAAGTGGGAGAGGCTGCGGGGGTTGATATTCGAGTAAATGCCGCCAATCCAGCGGGAGAGGATAAAGCGGTGGTTGCCAACGAAAATGACAAGTTTTTTGGGCAGTGCTTTGGTAATGCTAGATTCCAAAATAATAGGGTGTTTTCCTGATTTTACCCCCCTTTTCTGCAATTTTATGCCCATTTTTAGCGGTTTTATAGCATATTTTGCCTGTTTTTCCCCTAATTCAATAGCCTCCAATTTGTGCCATTTGCCATCAAAATTGATTTTGGCGAACTTCGGGAGAGGCCAGTAGCCTTTGGTAATAATGGTGATGTCTGCCATGCGATTTGCCTCATTCATCAGCGCAATTATCCCACATGAACTGGAAGAATTTCCGGTAGCCATCCGCCAGTTTGCGGCTTTTGAGCACGAATTGTATTGGCTCGCCATATAACTCGCCGGGCTTGACGCCGACAAAAGTCACAACGTAATCTCCGAATATGTCCACCGCCGCGGGGCTTGAGTATTGCTTTGGCAGGAATTTGTAGGGCTTGCCCACCAATTCAAGTATTTCGGGCTTTTGCTCTTTTACCTCGTAATCGAACAAGTGCATGAATTTTATGCCTAAGCGCTTCCGTTCCCTCTGGAAGCGGGGAAGGTAATTCTTGAGCCTTGGGTCAAGCCAGAATGCCTTTGCGCCGATGAAATAGACCGTTTCCTTTGTTTTCAGGATGTCCTGCAAGTAGCTCTTGAAGCCCTCGATTCCACGGTACATGTAGGCTTCCTCCTTTTCCTCCGTGCCTTCGTAAAGTGACTGCATACCCGGCAGCGCCTTGTTCACCTTTTCCTCCCTTTCCTTCACCAATTCCAAAAGCCTTCTTGGGTTTATTGCCTTGAAATGCTTCTCGCCTTTTATGAAAACTTCGGAGGCAAGGCCCTTGTCAATCAGCTTGATTAACGAGTCATAGACGTTGCGCCTGTGCACTTTCGACTTGATTGAAATAGACTGTACCGATGCCTCGCCGGTGTGCAGCAGCGCCTCGTAAACGCGCGATTCATTCACGCTCAATCCGATGTCGCGGAGAAGCTCGTCGTACATGAAAAGAATATGGCGGAAGTGGTATTTATTGCTTTGCTTTATTGGTGGTGAACACCACCACAAGTATTTATATGGATAGAATGTGGTATAATAGCAGAAGGCGTGTAAAATAGTGGGGGTGGAAAACATGATTGAAAGAAAACCGATTGTTGAAAGAAGTCAAATTGCAAAAAGTAACGGCGGACCAGTAGCAATAAGGGCACTTCCGCTACTGGACAGGCTCTACATAGGGGCGCAAATCGCTGATGAGCTTGGACGGGAACTTCCGTATTACATGATGAAAACGAGGCATTACGACAAGCTCTGGGAATTGGCAGGTAGGGAAAATAGAAAACTTATGACAGAACACGAACAGGAAATGGTACTGAATCTCCGGGACATTGATAGGAATAGAGATCCAGTAAAATTCCTTGTCGATAGGATTTTGTGGGGGAATTAGAATGAAAACAACACTAGCGACAGCAATAACTGCAATAGCGCTTTCATTCGGCGTGAAGGAAGCAGTTGCACAAGAACAGGAAGCCATCGGCGGCTACCCCAACCTGTCCAGCCAGGGGCCCCTTGGCAACCCGGCAAGGTTCAATGCGCTTGGCGATTTCGTTTACGCAAGCACCGAAGTTGGCAATGGCGCAACTCCTTCGAATTTTGCCCAGCTTGAAAAGAATGTGTGGGGCGTGCAGGCGATGGGCGCGCTAGGCTCGGACAAGTTCCGGATGATTAACGCCAGCTATCCAATCAGTGATAACCTGGTGGTTGGGGCAACATTCACAAGCAAAAACAAGGATGGTGTGGTTGGGGCGGTTTACACGTTTGCGGATTCGGCTAAGAGAATTGACATTGCTTCCCAAATCAACGGCGCGGACGGCAGCCTCAAAAGCTCTTTTGACCTGAGGATGAAGTTCGGGGATTTTGTACCTGCTTTTTCAGGGCAAATAACCACGCATAATTCAACCGTTCTTGACAAAGGTTTAGGCGTTGGATTGGCAAATGGCGCTGTTAGGGGCTGGGCTGGCGCAGGCGGCAATGGCTGGAAGGACATCAGGATTGCGGCGCAAATCAACGCGGGGAAAGGAATCCTTCCCGATGTTGCAATCACAGTTCCGCAAGGAAACTTCCGCAATGCAAGGTGCGCGGTAGGGGTAACAAAATGCCTGTAAAATGGAAATTTTGTTTCGTTTTTTTTAATTCTGACAAATACAGTTTTCGACGTAAACAGCCAATAAGTCAAGCAACCAGACTTATGTTTTTGTATAATTTAGGTTAATCGTGCATTTTGTCAAATAATGTTTACAAAATGCAATATACAAACGACTAAATCAGATACCCGTAAGCATCCTCCACAATGCCGCTGCCTTTGCCAAAATCCTTAATTGAGTTTTTGGCTTGTTAATAAGCCAAAAATTGATTATTTGGCTCATAAAACAGCCATATTGCATGTAGTTTGTAAACCAAACTTTACAAAATACATGTAGTTTGTAAACTTGACTTGACAAAATGCATTGGATTTGATATCGCAGCAGTAAACCGTTTGGAAGTATTTAAACCGCTTCGGCGTATCTTCGCCGTGGTGCGAATGTTTAAATAATTCAACTGGCATTAAACTGAAGTAGTGCGCCGATCCCGCGAGTAGGTTTGAGCGCCGCTTGATGCGTCGTACGAAATAGGCGGGGGAGCACTACACTCATGCTTTTTCTGTGCTAAAATGCCCTGCATCGCTTGCAGAGAGCTGGAATACACGCGAGTGGTCAGGCTCGAACAAGCCGGATTTTTTCATGAGGTTTGCCCGGAATGCGCCCGCAATCAGGTCGGCAATCTGGATGCCGCGTTCCTTTGAGGAAACCGCCATTTCAACGCTGACACCCTTCTTTGTGCCAAGATGCTTTTGGAATTCATCCTCAATCATGCGCCTGAATTCTTCGGTAAGCTTCTTGTCCATTAGCACCCGAATTCGTTCGTGCTTATTCAGTTCGTTCCTGTCAATGGCTGAAAGCACATGGTGGATGCTTTTCATCTGGATGAGCTGCTCGTGCTTCCCGCTGACCATGGATTTGCTTGCCTTTTCAACGTCGAAAAAACAGAGATAGTAATTTCGGAATCTTGAGATAATGGCCTGCACGGCTATCTCGCGCTGGAACGGCTCAAGGTTGTGGTATTTCAGCTCCTTTTTCGCTATGGGCTTGCCCTTTGCCTTGCATTTGTCCCGAATTTCAAAAATAAGCTGGTCTGCAAAGTCGCGGTTCTTGAGCAAAACAAACGAAACCACAAGGTATTTCTGCCTGCTCTTTTCATCCGTGCTGCCGGATTCGTCTATGAAAATGAAGATGCGCCCAATTTCGAATTGTATTATATTAAGCCTTGCGGGCAAAAATCAAAACAGATACCCGTAAGCATCTTCCACAATTCCGCTGCCCGCCCCCAAATCAGCCAAAGTGTAGGTTTTCCCTTTTTCAGTATAGGCAAAATCCGTCACGCGCACGAAATATTCGTCATAGCTGAAGGTGGTTTTCTGCTTCATGCGGAAGGGCTGCAAAGCATAGGTTTCCATGGACATGAAAAAATGCCTGCCGGTAAGGAGCCATTTGCGCCTGGTGCCAAAAAGCCAGCTTTCTAGGTGAAGCTCACCCGGGCGAAGCCTGATGCCGTTTATCTCAAGATAATCATTGCAGGCAAAGTGCAGTTCGGCAGGCGTGTCGCCAAGAGGCTTGGCTGCGAAGAAATCCATTGCCGCCCCCTTGGCAAAATGCACGCGCACCCAGTTCCATGGAGTCAATGGGATTACGGCAACGACTTTTTGGAGGTATGCATCCCCGTAAATTTGCTTCCCGCCCATTTTCCCCCTGAATTTGAAGTAGTAATTCACCATCACCGCGCCAAGGTCGCCAGTAACAGGCGAGCGGAATAATTCCACAAGCTCGTAGGGGGTTCCTTTTTTCGGGGCAGAAATTGAGGCTGTGAAAACATTTTTCCCCCCCTTTGCCAATACTGCTTCGAATTTCGGGTATTTGCCGCATATAGATGCCGAGCCTTCGCTTGATTTTGCCTCAAGGCAGCTTGAGGAGCGGGTCTTGGCTATGCGGACGGTGGACAGTGAATCGATTGCCACGATTTTCTTTTTTCCATAAAGCCAGCACACCGCGGCGCAGGTTTTTTTCGAATTGTCGCCTGCAACCGACACGCTTGTGTTGTTCACCTTGACAGGCACGTCTGCGCGCCCGAAGGTGAATACCGCCTGGCAGTCGCTTTTCGGGGCGGAAAAATACAGGAACCAGTATTCCTTGCCGAACATCGGCAAATCCTCAAATGAGAAAAAGAAATCATCGGGATGGGTGAATTTCTTTTTTTGGAAAAGGCGCTTGAACTTATTGGCCTTGCCTGCAAAGCTTTTTGCCTTGCCCCTCCACTCTGTTTCGGATTGGGAGGCGCGCCGTGCAATGGATTGGAATAGCGCTGACGAATGGATTTTTTTCCATTCCTTTTTTGGCACAGCAGCCTGGCGCAGGATGAACGAAATCAGGTTTTTAGCTTTCATACCATGGGCCCCGCAAGCGGCATTTTCGCTTTCATATTATGAAACCCCATGAATTTTCCATGTTGCCCCAGCCGTTTTGAAGGAGGATTTCCTCCCCGTTTGAAAGTTTCACCTTCACTTCCTTCATTACTGACGGGTATTCATTGTATTTAAATGTTGATTTCGCCGGCAATATGCCGATATTCTTGCGGAAAGCCCAGCAGGAATGCGAATAAGCCTCCGCAATCCCCTCGATTGAAAAATCCTTCCCGCTGCCGGAAAAATTATGCCTCCACAGCCCATTCCCAATGCCCTCGGGCTTGACAGAGAGCTTGCCTCCCTGAAAAACCCTGCCGGATGGCGCATGGTAGACAAGGATGTCCTCCTTGAAGCTGATTGTCGGCCTTTTCAGCTTTGGCTCGCCGTAAATATTTCCGGCAAAGAATGACCTGCCGGTGTACACCTGCATATACGTGGCAAAAGAGCCGTCCGCAAAATGGTACAGCCCCCAATACCATTGGGGAGGCGGGGCTGCCAATAGGATTTTCTGGAAATAGGCGGTGCCGTGGATTGGGGAGACTTTTTCATTGGCGGATTTTCCGGTTTTTCCATTATTGCCGGTTGTTTCTTCTGTTCCGGACAGTTCCAGTATTTCAATGCGGGTGCCCTCGATTTCCATCCCCCCGACAAAAGGCGTATGGCCATATGTAGGGCCGATTGCCGGGTGAGAATCGGTTTTTTTTGCAATAAGGGTGAAATGGGATTTGCCCGAGGTTATTTCGGTCTTGAAGCTTCCGTCTTTTTCCAATGAAAACGAGCTTGGGGCTCTCCCGGGGGCGGAAAGGGTTGAGTCGGATGGGTTGAGGGGCATGGCGCTCCGTTCCAATATGAAATTCTCGTGCATTATTTCCCCGTCAAAATACCAGGCTGCTGCTGCGCCATCGAGGATGAAATTGTTGCCGTCCGGGACTATGTTTTTTGCCCCAGTTATCGGCAAGCTGTTGCACTGTATGTCCCTGTCGTTCTTTACAGACCAGAGGATCATGATTTGGCGGCATTTGCCGGTTGATTTTGTGTTTTCATCGTGGATGAAGAAAAGCCAGAACCACCACAGCCACGCGCCCTTTGCCAATGGTTTTTTGGGCACCGACCAGATGGATTTGGTCATTGACTCGGCATCTTGCATGCATAGATGATTGGAGCAAGCGTTTTTATCCTTCCCTGCGTTATTTGGTGCGGTTTTTATGGAGAATATGCCTTCAGAGGAAATGATATACGACGCCATTGTGGTGGGCGCGGGGCCGGGAGGCTGCGCGTGCGCGCTGTTCTTGGCAAGGGCGGGAAGGCAGGTGCTCCTTGTTGACAAGGCGGCATTTCCGCGCGAGAAGGTGTGCGGGGATGCGGTGTCAGGCAAGTCGGTCGGAGTGATGCGGGAATTGGGCCTGCTCAAGGATTTGGATGCGCCCGCGCACGGGGTGATAAAAGGGGTGCTGTTCGGCTCTCCTTCCGGGAAGGAAGTGGTGGTGCCATTTCCGAATGCGGCAGGATTGGATTTTGCAGGCTACACTTTGCGCAGGAAGCAGACAGACTGGATTTTGTTCGAGGCTGCCATAGCGGAAAAGAATATCACCATAATGCAGAAATTTAATGTGGACAGCGTGGTGAAGGACGAGGCTGGCGCCATATGCGGGATTGGGGGCATAGATGGGATGGCACCGCAGAAGGCAGAAGTTGGGGAAAGGTTTGGCGCCAACGAGGAGGCAGGCGCATCAAAACGAACTTTCCATTCGCGCGTGGTGGTTGGCGCGGATGGAAGCGGCTCTGCGATTTCAAGGGCGCTCGGCCTTCCGCCCGTCCCGCCCGAGCACCAGTTCATGGCAATACGGGGGTACTGGAGGGGGGTGGAGGGGCTTTCCGACAACATAGAGCTTTATTTCATAGACGGCGTGCTTCCCGGATACCTGTGGGTGTTCCCGATGGGGGATGGCACCGCCAATGTCGGGTTGGGGATATTGTTTTCCGACATGAAAAAAAGAAAGGAACATCCGAACAAGATATTGTATAATGCAATATCAAGTTATCCTTCGCTTGCGCGCAGGTTCAAGCCGTCATTGCAGGAGGGGCAGATTGGGGCGTGGACAATCCCGAACGGCTCCTACAAAAAGCGGAATGCCGGGAGCGGTTGGGTGCTTATCGGGGATGCGGCATGCCTTGTCGACCCGTTTTCCGGGGAAGGGTTTGGCAATGCGGTTAGTTCGGGCAAATTCGCGGCGCAAACAATTGACGAGGCAATAAAAAACAATGCGGGCTCGGAAGCCCTGAAGGTGCAGGTTTTGCAGGCATATTCGGACAAGGTTGATTCAATTTTGCGCCCTGAAATGGAAATGTCCTACAAATTGCAGCAAATGTCAAGGCACCGCTTTTTGCTCAACAGGTTTATTGGCAAATCCGCAACAAACCCAAAATTCAGGCAGCATATTGTCGACATGCTTGCATCTGACGAAGAGAAGAAAAAGGCGCAGAGCCCGCTGTTTTTGCTCGAGCTGCTCCTTCCCTGATTCATTGCCCTTCATCAGGCTTTTTCGTGAAGAAGACGTACGCCCCGGCAAGCAGCGCAACAACCGCCAAAACTGCGATGAATGGCAATGCGTTGGCAGACGCCTCGGAAATCCAGTCGCCAAGCTGCGGCTCTTTTGTGTATGGCGCTTTGGTTACCCGAGTCTGCGGGCTGCCGGACAGCGAATATCCGGTAGCGCGGTAGGTGTAGACGCCCTCGGATGGCGGGCTGAATGATGCGCGGCCGTTCGAATCGGTCACAATCCTGATGGTGGCGCCATCGGGCATGCGCACAAGCACGCTCACGCCTGAAAGCGGCCTGCCTCCTTGCGATGTGAGGGCGATTTGCACGGTCGCATTTACATAGCCATCTGCAGGAGCGTAAATTATTGCAGGCAGAACCTGCGCAGGCTCACTTGGAGGTGCAGGAGGCGGCTGCGCAGATTGGTTGGCCTTGGGAAGTGGCTTTGGAATAACAGAGGTATTTTTTGCCCCGCCGCCTGACGTGCCGCCCGAACCCGGGCTGCCGATGGTGCCTCCGGTTGAGCCGCCGGAACTTCCGCCAGAACCGCCCCCGGATGCCAATGACACGCTGAAGGGCCGTGTTGCCGAGTCGGCAACGGCGTTGTTGAATGCATCCTGGCAATGCACATACCATGAGTGCTGGCCCGATGCTATGCCGGATGCGGTGAAGATGGTGGTGGTGTCCAATGGGACGGTTCCGCTTTGGGCATAATCCCCGTCGATGTAGAGGGAGCAGGTGAATGGCACGTCGGTCTGGTCGGAT
>ORJL011420978.1_pt1 | contig 14365 bp, 15 predicted proteins | sample 1779941 | NCBI WGS metagenome assembly ORJL01 (sample SAMEA104232317, study PRJEB22302) | groundwater metagenome | biome: forest; feature: aquifer; material: groundwater | place: USA | collected 2011-08-07 | depth 5.8 m
CTTAACCGCAGTTTCTGGCTGACCGAGTTATCCAGCTGAAAATCAAACGCGACGATTAAAGTATCCCCATCGATAATCTTATTAACATAGGCCTTGTAGGTGAATAATTCGTCTTTGGAAACCGTGACCTTCTTGACCTCGATGAGTTCCTCTTCCTCAAAAATCAACTCGGCGAAATCATCTTTCTTAAAGCGCGTGGTATTCTTGGGGATTCGATGTTCCTCACGGAATCCCAGATCGATCACCAGCGGACTTTTCGCCGCAAGCGGTTTGTTGGCTTCGATAATTTGGTAAGTGTGCAATTTTCCGCGAGTGAAGACTAATTGTGGGACAGACTTGTCGTCCTGTTTGGCGGAGATTAATTTACGCTTCGTGCTTAAATAGTTGCGAAGTTCATTAGTATTCCACTCCTGGCGGACTACTTTCTCCTCGAGCTTTTTTCTCTGGGCATCATCCTTAATGGTGACAAGACTCTTGTAATGTTCCCAGGTCAATTTCCGCGGCGCCGCGGAAATTGGATAAGTGCGGTAAAATTGCACCGAACGCTGAAGCGTAGAGATATCACGGTCAACGTCTTTGGCCAGACGGATGTAAAGAGCCGTACCGTATTCCGCCCTTTGTTCATGCGCCAGAAGATGTTCATGAATGTGTTTGCCAATGGTCCAATAAATCTCCGCCGTCCGCTGCTTGACGAGGAATTCCAGATCCGCCAGCTCCCGCGCAACCTTGCGCACGAGGGTCTTGTAGGTGTCGGGAATAGTTAGCGCTTTAGATTTCATAGGATTTGTGTGAATGTGATATGTACTGAATTGTTTACGAGATCGGTACGCGTCGCTGAGATTCCCTATCGCCCCCCGTTATCCCCAGAATGAAGGGAAGCAGAGATTTGACCCCTCTGCTGTGACCATGACGTTTGAAGGGTAGCCTTTCTCTATTTCGAAGAGGAAATGCTTCCCACATTCATAAGAAATCTTTGACTTAAAGTTTCTGCATTCCAATTGTCAAGACTTTTAATTTGCATCGTCTTATCATTATCAGTTGTTTTAAAAATGAGTATTACTTTACACCCTTTTGGATTGTGTAGGAATTTTACTCTATTGTCATCATGTATTTTAAATATTAAATAACCTTTCCGATAATCACTTACATCCAAGATTATTTCATGGAATTTCATTTCGTGCGGATGGTTAATAATTTGTTGTCTGTGACCCAACTTGTCTTCAACAAAATCATCAAAAAACTTTACCTCATAAAAAAAAGGCACATCAATTGTGGGGGAATTAGTTTCATTTTGGAGATTAAAAAGAGGAAAAATTGGAATTTGGTACGGCTCTAATTGTGAACGATCAGGGAATATAATCTTTAACTTAGCATCCATAAGGCCTATTGGTCTTTTACCATGATTAAATGCGGATAACCAGATTACGAAATAACTACTATGGTACTGCTCATAATCAGCAAAGGCAGCTCCTTGCAAGTTTGTCTTTAAGCTAGGACGATCAGAAAATAATTGGTAACCAAAAAGTAAGAGACTCAAAACAGCAGCTATTGAACTCCCAATAGCCGCCCAAAGACTCCATTTAATGTTATTCCGGCTCATAATCTCCCTCAATCCTTAATTACCCCAATAAATTCCGCGATAAATCTTATCCGTATATTCCGGGGCCATGCACCGAATTATTCACGAGATCGGTCTGCGCCTATCACGCCTCGTCCTCCCTATTTCAAAATCCCCATGCTCTTTGCACCTCAACCGCCCTTCGATTTCCACTATACTTTTTGCATTTTTTTGGGCCGACAAAACCTTGTAAAAAAAATTTGCAAACAATGCCATACAATGCTATTATTATATTGGTCGGTTCCCCGAAAGGGGTAGGCCGTCACTCGACGATACGGCTATCCGCAAGGAAATCGACCCCATTTTATTTATGGCCCCCTTTTCTCAAAAGCAACCCTCCAGCAAATTCCAATTTAATTTTTCCGAATCAGGCAAGCAGGTCAGCCCTACGCCCCTCACCCTGCTGGGACCCAGAGGATGAAACGCGAAATTACACCTGACGCGTTCAAAATATTTATAAGTGTCCATCGTTGCTTTGCCGTCTTTATCACGTTCCATTCCTGACCACGCCCGCCCGTGCTCTAAAAATTGACGGTAAATATTATACGCGCAAATATCGGCAACCTGCAGAAAATTTTCTAAGCAAGATTGCTTAAACTGGATATCAACAATTTTGTCATACCGGTCGACATAGATTTCATCCAGCCCTTCATTTTTCCTGTAAATATTCAAGATTCTGTTGTGATCACCGTGGGTCAATCTCAAAGACGATTCCATCTGATCAAAGACCAGAATATTCAGGTTCCCGGCATACTGGACGCGTTCGAATAATATTTGCGTTGTTTTAGAGAGAGGCTGCCCTTCGATTGTCTTTCTTTTTGCGTCACCATAAAACCGTTTGTCAAAAACTACCGCGAAAAGCTTCATCTCTCTTTTATACCGGCCGATCAAATCAATGAAGGCTTCTCCAAACGCGTTTAAATCTTGCGCCTTGATTTTATAATAGTCTAGATAACGCTTTTTGCGCTGATGCGGATTTCTGAGCCAATCGGATTTTACTTCAACACGATGCGCCCCAAAGTATTTCTTTTTTAAAGTGTTTATATCACTATTGATCTTACCTATATCCTCCTGCTTGATCCGTACTCCGCACAGAACAAAATAATTATCCTGCCAGAATTTTGGATAATCTTTAAAAAGCGGTGGATTATCAATGAACTCCCGGGAATAAGGATTGATATAATCTTTACTTCCGCTGTCATCAATAAAGACTTTATACAACATTTTCTAAACCACCTTCCACTTTATTAAAAATAAGTCCGTACTTTGAATTTTCTGCCTCCTGCTCGGGTGCCCACGCCCTCCCGCCTTCCCCAGCATCCCCCTGCTCTTTTGCTTATCCCTCTGGCTGCCATTTCCTTATCCCCACGGCCCCGGGGACTCCCATGCCTTAGTAAATTCTTCTCCCTTACTGATGGCCTCCAGTGGTTCGATGAGAAATCCTTCAATATCCTTGACAATGCTCGACAACTTTTCCGGCGCGTATTTTATATTGCCCATTTCGCAAAATTTCCATAAAGGGAATGCCTGTCTCTTTTCTTTTATTGTGCAGCCTTGCCCGGACAGAGTCTTCAATGTTTTTAATGCCCCGACTTCGCTCAGCATTAACCCTGAGCGGAGTCGAAGGGTTAACCTCTTTCGTCATATTAACGTTTCCAGAATAGGTTTAATGATGTTTGTCACGCGACAAATTGGAGCATATTTCATAATTTCCCGATGAGACACTTTTTTTTGTTCGAACGCATTTTTAAGGGCTGACCTGGCCACGTCCATTCCGATTTGATTACGGAACTTGAAACAATCAGCAAGGGTTTTGGCAAGATTGTACACTCTTATTTTGTAACCATCGATATCATGTTCTTCAATCCCTGCCTCCCAGGACTTTTGCGAAAAACGGTAGAACCTGATCGGAGGATCTTGAATCTCTTTTGACCGTGATTGGGCGGGAATGGCGACATCCGTATAATGAGGGATTTCATCCGTGACTTCATGAAACGAAAGAGCTGTGATAAGACAAATGACTCCCCTGGGGATCAGGAGGGAAACGGCAACAAAGTCGGGATGGGATATATCCGGAATTTCAGCAATCCTATATACTCCGCGGCCGATCCGTTCAATCTGCTTCGCGTCCAGGGCGCGGCCAATAACGGCTTTATAATATCCCGCTTTGATTAGATCCGGGTATTTGGCAAAGCCGCCTCTTTTTTTAATAAATTCGATGAGTTGTTTTTGTTTGGTCCACATAAATTTGATTTCCCTAACTGTTAATAATTATTTATAAGTATATACTATTAGGGAAATATTGCAAGCTTTATAAAATTTGAGGTGTTAAATTTGAATTAATATTTCAAAATTTACAAGGATGGCAATTTAAATAAAACTTAATAGCGGGGGCGGGAGAAAATTGCGGGGCTATCTTTTATATCCATACTTCGTATAATCGATGCCGAATTCTTCCATGTCGAGCTTCATTGGGCCGTGGAAGCCGAAAGGCGTTTCGGCAAAAAAGGCGTCGACCATATCTTTTTCCGTGACTTCTAAACGGTTCTCGGATTTTACAATGTTTTCCGCCTTTTCAAATACTTTTTTCTGAGCAATGCCGCGCAGGAAAATCGGAATCTTTCCAGTCATCAGCTTAAATTTTTCTTCGGCTGCCTTATCCCAGGTGATCTGAGCCATGGAATCCGTCTCCAAAAGATTTTAATTCATCGCGTTACGCCGGGTGACGCCAACGCTTCTTTGGTCCTGGAATGAATGGTCGGAATGGATGTGGCAATAAGCCTCATGATTATAAATGCTTAAAACATGTTTACAGCGGGGATGCTTACACTTCCTTCCCTTATGGGAAGTTATCATTTTTTTGATATGGACTCCTTTCAGAAATCTGTTTTGATTATACCACGTCTCTCATCATTCCCTCATAATATTTGTCTATTCTCTCCTCAAAACAACAAACCCCTTGCCGCCTATGAAGGCGTAAGGGGTTTGATGATGAATGGTTATTCGTTAAGAGAAAAGACTTCGCTCTTCTTTAACGACCGCTATCCTTGTGCTTGGAATAACAATCCTTGCAATAAACCGGACGATCTGATCGAGGTTTAAAAGGAACTTCACACTCTTTTTTGCAATCCGCACAGACAGCTTTGTGCATTTCTCTTGGACCTCTGTCGTACCCACCTTGAAACGCCATGTTGCCTCCCTTGTATTTTTTTGATAATACCTGCCTTAACTTCTATTGATTATACCACTTTTTATGCTTATTTCATAATATTTTTTTTTATTCCTTCAATCACCAGTCCACAGGAAAATAATCCTTCAAGAATTTCCCGCACCAATGTTTACCGGTTAAGATACCGTCAAAGAAGGGATCGCAGACGCGGGCGGCGCCATCGACGATATCCAAGGGCGGCTGGAAGTCATGCACCTGCTGTTTTCGTAACGATAGGGCCGCGGGATCTTCATCGGTCACCCATCCAGTGTCCACGGCATTCATAAAAATACCATATTTGACCAAATCGCTCGCCGAGGTATGCGTCAACATGTTGAGCGCCGCTTTCGCCATATTGGTATGCGGATGACGATCGGTTTTGGTAAAACGATGAAACTTCCCTTCCATCGCCGAGACATTGACAATATGTTTTTTGCCCGTATGACCGCGCTTCATCATCGCCGACAAATGGTTGCACAAGACAAACGGGGCAATGGCGTTGACCAGCTGCAGTTCAATCATCTCGGAGGTTTGGATTTCCCCCAAACGCAGGCGCCAGCTGTTGGTCGCGCGTAAATCCACCTGTTGCAAATCAGCATCGAGCTTTCCCTGAGGAAAAACTTTTTCCGCCGAAAGCGTCTGGTCATGCACGTAGGGAATCTGCGAAAGCTGGGCGGAGGCGGATAATCCAACGCCCGGCGTTTTTCCATTCCAGGTAACCTTAAGTGTTGGCTCAAGAGGCAGCTGGGATTGGGCCAATCGAGATTGAGTGCTCGAGAAGAGTTCAGCTTTGCAGATTTCAAACGGCTGCAGTAACAACTGAACATCCTTAGGCAGGTCTCCAAATCTTAATGTTTCATTGGCCAACAGATGCGCGTAAAACCCCGGCGGCCGGCGGACGGTTTGAGCGGCATTATTGACCAGAATATCGAGCCGCTCATATTTTTGTTGAAGATAATTACAAAAAATCTCGACACTGGGCGTGTGGCGCAAATCCAATCCATAAATATGCAATCGCTTGCCCCACTTCGGAAAATCTTTTTCCCGGCTGTAACGAAAGGCGGAGTCTACCGGAAACCTCGTCGTGGCAATCACGCGGGCCCCGGCGCGCAGCATCATGAGCGCGGCCTGATATCCAATTTTTAACCGCGAGCCGGTAATCAAGGCCACTTGACCATCGAGCGGAGCCGTTTGAAAACGTTTGGCGTAGTTAAACTGGGCACAGTCCGGGCACAAGGCGTCATAAAAAAAATGAACCTGCGTAAAGTCGCGTTTACAAATATAGCAGTCGCGGGGATTAATGAGTTGAAGCTGTTGCGACGTTGGGGTGCTCGCATCGGTAATTTGAGCGGGCGCGGTGAATACCGCGGCCTCACGGGCGCTGCGAATACCCGTCGCGGCCGTTGCCCTGCGCTGATAGTCATCGATTCTCTGACGTTTGAGCCGAATTCGGTCTCTTTTTCTTTTGCGAATTTCCTCGCGATTGGGACGGGAAATCTGCCCGGCCGCGGTCAAGAGGGCGATTCTTTGCTCACTGGATAAATGGGCCAGCTCGGTACTATTCTTGACCAATTCTTCCATCACTTTGATGCAGTCCTGAATTTCCTGGGCCGAATACTTTGGTTCAACGATTTTAGATTTAGTGAGTGTGGGCATAACTGGCCATGAAAATTAAATTTCTTTCAAATCCTCCAAATACTCCCAGCGCTCGAAGGCCTTTAAAAGCTCGTCTTCTAAGGATTCTAACCGCGTTTTGATCCGGACAATTTCCCTGGGATCTTTTTGATAAAAATTACCGTCAGCCAAAGTATTATAAATTCCTTCCTGCTCGGCTTCAAGTTTTTCAATTTTGCTTGCTAAAGTCTCCAGCTCGCGCTGTTCTTTGAAGGAAAGCTTGCGTCGAGCCAACGGCTTCTTTGGTTCATCTTCTTTGATGATTTTTTCTTTAGGTTTTTCTTGGGGGGTATTCACTTTACGCTGGGTGAGCCAGTCATCATAACCGCCGGGATATTCATAAATTTCCCCATTGCCTTCGAGCGCGATCGTCGATGTAACGACATTATTTAAAAACGCGCGGTCGTGGCTGACCAAGATAAGCGTCCCGGAATAGTCCATCAATAATTCTTCCAGCAATTCCTGAGTTTCAATGTCTAAATCATTGGTCGGTTCATCCATCACCAGGAAATTCGAAGGCTTGGTGAACAGACGCGCTAAAAAAAGACGGTTACGCTCGCCGCCCGAGAGCACCTTAACCGGCGTGCGCGCCCGATCCGGCGTGAATAAAAAATCCTGCAGATACCCAATAATATGGCGCGGCTTACCGTTTAACACAACCGTCTCGCTTCCCTGGGCCACGTTTTCAATAACGGTTTTTTCCTCGTCCAATTGTTCGCGCAATTGATCGTAATAAGCGATTTCCAGATTCGTGCCTAGACGCACCGTGCCTTTATTCGGGGCTAATTTTCCCAAAAGAATACGCAAAAGTGTCGTTTTTCCCGAACCATTAGCGCCGATGACGCCGATTTTATCCCCGCGCGCGATCTGGGTTGAGAAATCGCGGATAAGACAATTCTCGCCGTAACTAAAATTTAAATGGTTCGCCTTAATCACCAGGCGGCCGGATGTCTCCGCTTCCTGAGCTTGAATGCGCGCCTGCCCGATTTGATGGCGCTGGGATTTTTTTTCTTCGCGCAGGTGCTCAAGGGCCTTGACGCGGCCTTCATTACGGGTGCGCCGGGCTTTAACTCCTCGACGGATCCAGACTTCTTCCTCGGCGAGTTTCCTGTCAAAGTCCGCGCGCTGGGCTGATTCGATTTCCAGCACCATTTGTTTACGCTGTAAAAACGTTGGGTAATCGCAGGACCAGTTAAGAATTTTGCCGCGGTCAAGCTCAATAATACGGGTGGCCAAGTGGGTCATAAACATCCGGTCATGCGTGACAAAAAATATCGTGCCGGGATAATTTTTTAAAAATTCTTCCAGCCAATTGATCGTATCGATATCCAGATGATTGGTGGGCTCATCGAGGAGTAAGACTTCGGGTTTAATCACCAGGGCTTTGGCCAAAAACACCCGGCGTTTTTGACCCGCGGAAAGAGTCGTAAAATCCGCTTCCCCGTCTAGTTTCATGTGGGAAAGGATAAATTCGACTTCCATATTCAAGTCCCAGCCCTGGGTCGAATCGAGCTCACCTTGCAGACGGTCAAGCTCGCGCATTAATTCAGGGGTATGCTCGCTGTGAAGACGATGAGTCAGGTGATGATAATCACTAAGAAGTTTGGAGCGATCCCCTAATCCAGAAAAAACAATGTCAAACACCGTGCCCTGGATATCGCGGGGGACTTCCTGCGGGAGGTGGGTGACCTTAACGCCTTTTTGATAGACGATCTCGCCTTTGTCGATGCCAAGCTGCCCGGCCATCACTTTCATGAGGGTCGTTTTGCCCACGCCATTACGCCCGAGCAAAGCGACGCGCTCACCGGCTTCTAACTGCAGGCTTAAATCCTCAAAGAGCAAAGGCCCTCCGAAGGCAAGAGTAATTTCCTGTAAACTAATCAGCGCCATAAGGGGTTAAGTGTACTATAATCCGAACAATTTGGCTACAGCTATTAATTGGAGAATCGCGCCCATCCTCGCGCGGGTGAAGATTGTCGGTGAAGATGTGCTGATCGAAATTAAAAAAGAAAATGGAGCCCCACGGCTAAAGCCGTGGTACCCATAATTCTTCTTCGCTTCAATGCTTTCGCATGGAAGCTTCGAAGCAATTCATCCGCTCCTTCCAGAAAAGGGCGAACATCGCGCCGAAGCAGGATGGACAATCTTTTTTCGCATTCCTCCACGGGCAAGCCCGTGCCTGCACGCCGAAGTGCAGCGTTTCGGCACGCAGGCGTGGTATCCTGCGTAGGCGGATGAGTAAAGGATTTAATCCCCCGGAAAACATTTTGTTTTCCTTCGGCTGCAAAAATCATCCGCTGAGCGCCTGTATTTGCAGTCCCACATATATTTTGATTAAAAAATATTAAAGATTTTATTTCTCAATTTAGCGAGGGAACTATTTTCAGAGGATAAAAGAACCCCATAAAAAAGTTGACCCTCTGACCTAAACCTTTCGGTTGATCCCGAGGGATTTTTCAGCCAGAGGGTACCTTTTAAAGCTGTCTAAAGTATAACCCAAAACTCCGGGGCCTGTCAATGGTATTGACATAACACATTCCGCATATTCCGCAGACATGTACCGAATTATTCACGGCTCTGTAGGCGTCTACCGAATTCCGCCCGCGGGCGGAATTTAAGAGTGCCAAGACAGTACACCAGTCGAAACACGCAAGTCAATGTGGTTCAATTACTTATACCATTCTATCGTCGAAAAAGTCGGAGGCTTGAGATTTCCATTGGTTCAAAATTCCTGCCCGCCAACCCAAACGAAACATGCCTATCCGCATCCGCAAAACTAAACATCAACCGCAGACGCATTGCCAATCTGATCAAAATTATTTATGCCCTGCCCCAACATTTTATCGAAAAAATCAGCAATTGCAACAAACCGGGAAAAAATAAGGGAATCATTGACACATTTATAGCCCTAAAACCTCCCAATGCCCGCCTTTAGTCGGGCCAATACGTTTAAGCAATCCTTTTTTCTTAAGTACTTTGATATTCCACTCGACACCCTTAATCGTTAACCCTATAGCTTGTGAAAGTTCAGGAATAGTGGTCTGGGGATTCTCTTTAATAATTTGAAGTATTTTCTCTCCAGTTTTCCCCCTAGTTTCTACCCTAGTTTCTCCCCTAGTTTCTCCCCTAGTTTTCCCCCTAACTTTCTGTAACCCCTCTTCTATATCCTCGCTGTCGATCAACCCTTCTCCCTCTTCCCATTTAGGCCTATAAAAAACGACCACAAAGCCCATGGGAATGCGCTTAAATTCAAATTTTATCTGACTTGCCGTACACTCCTCATAAATCCTTTTTAAACCGCTTGCCCATCTTTCAATATCACTCGACTTATACATTGTCTCAGCAATCAATGGGTTACGTAAAACAGAACGCAAGTCTCCTTCAATAAAATCCTCAGGATTAAGATCAGCCGGAAATTTTCCAGGATTATAAATTTCAATTCTGTCTTTAAAAATGGCCACCTCATTGCCTTTTGGATTTGTATAGTCCCGATGACAAAGTGAATTGCCTATCGCTTCACGAATAGCCTCAACCGGAATTTCCGGAATTTCCTTGCGCGGGCCTCCTTTTAATTCAGCGCGCCATTTCATATGTTCCTTGACATACACTTCAGCCTGCTGACGCAAGCTAAAAAGATTACCCTTGAACTGTCTGATATCTAAAAAAGTCAGTTTATCTGTGCCGGCGAAAATCGCCGCTTGAATTTCCACGTGATTTTCATCGCAAAAAAGAACCTCCGCGGCTTTTTTTAATTTACTTCCTTGTAAAAGCCACAGTTTATTCAAAGTCGCCTTTACGTTGGTGTATTTAAAATTGATCCGCTTAGCCTCATTGGCTTTCCTCATGTATTCTTTAAGCGTTCGGACATTCACATCCTTGAGCTTTTTAGTAGAAATTTCTTCCTCCCACAAAAATTTATTTTTAACGACAAACTGATCTTCCATCTCCTGAACACTTAACTGCTTGTCCGATTCGCCCACACGCATATAAGCCCTGCCATAAGCGAAGTACGGCCGATAGGGACCATGAAACTCAACCCTAATGCAATCTTTACCCTGCATCTTTTTTATTTCTACCTTTGGAAAAATTTTGGGATCAATATTATCCGTGATGACCTGAGTGACTTCTTTGATAGTATTGCGGCCAATCGTTTGTCCAACGACGATACCGTCATCCTTAATTCCGAAATACACTTCACCTCGACCATGTTTATTAAGGATCGCAGAAATGGAAGTCACTGCCTCTTTTAATTCAGCGGTCGATTTTTTGAATTCGATTGTTTCAGATTCTTTATACATGCCCATTAAAAGTCCCACTCCCATGGGTTGTCTCAGCCCCTCGCTTAAACACTTGCCCTTTTTGAAAAACTCAAAAAGGGCTACGTAAGCTTCGGGGTTAAATTCCTGCCCGCGGGCGGAATTTAAAAGGGTGGGTGACGGGATTTGAACCCGCGACCACAAGATCCACAATCTTGTGCGCTAACCAGCTGCGCTACACCCACCATGTACCTTAAAGCTTTTATATTAGGTCGGGACTCATCCGACTTCGTCGGATTCGCACCCACCATTTGATATTTTCTCACTTCTGGCGTTTTATCGAAGACGACGGTTTGAGGGGTCGATTGAGATGCCATTGGCCGAGATCAAAAAAAATTTATAGCTGACGTGCTTCTAAATAAAGCGTATCCGGGGCAATATCAGCGCCATTAGGCCAGCAAATAGTCCCTAGCTCAGCATCTACCTTCATTTGGCGGAATTTTTTTTGATCGAGCAATATTTTAAAAATCCCCCGGCCTAAATACTTGCGAAGGTCGACAATACCTTTCTTTAAATCATCAAAAACTAATTCAACGCGATAATCTTTGATGATCTTAGCTTCTATGATTTCTCTAGCAACGATCGTTTTCATAATAATGGCTCAATTGTTTTTAATTTACCTTCTTTTTGGGCGATATCCCAATCTTCCATCAACTCTTTTTCATGGATCTTAGCCCATTCTCTTATCAATCTGGCAGCTCTTGGAGGCAATTTCCCCGCAAGCAACCGGCAACCTTTAATGCCATAAACCGCCAGCTGTCCTTCATATTTCGCGTGGAAATGAGGCGGATGATGATCCTGAAAAAACATCAAAATCACAATACCATAAAACCTCGATATAACCGGCACAATGATCTCCTTTAGCAATAGTATATCATTCAAAAATTAAATTTCAAAAAATAAAAAATGTCAAAAATGGTATTTTACACTTAAGGGAAACCGCTTGGGGCATCAATCAAATCTATTCTTCACTAAAATAGTCAGAATCAATTCTTTTAATATCATAAGAGGCCATCCGTGCAACTCCAATGTCATGGTCTATCATCAATTGGCTTAATTCGTCGCCATCAATCAGTATAATTTTGCTGTCTACTTTCTTTGCGTACTGCATCGCGTCCTCTGTAAAATACGATGTTGTAATAAAAATACCTTTGCGGGCATGCTGGCCTTGCAAAGCTCCGACAAATTTCATTATTTCAGGCCTACCGACGACACCTTCCCATCTCTTGGCTTGAATATAAATCACATCAAGCCCAAGCTTGTCCTCTTTAATAATGCCGTCAATTCCTTCGTCCCCACTTTTACCAATCGCTTGTCCCGCATCCCGTCTTGATCCGCCATAACCCATTTTGACTAAAAGCTCAACCACCAACTTTTCAAAAAACAGCGGAGGGCACGATTTGATCTTGCTTAATAAATCTTGAGCTAATGCTTGTTTTAATTTTTGATAACCATACTCAAGAGACTCTTCTGGAGTTTGCTGAGAGGAGACTCCTTCATCTTCCAATTCTTTTGATTCTCTCTTGATTGTTTGGAATTCAACAAACTCCGGATATTGACGTAAAAATGCCACATTGATCTTTGATGGATTTGCTTTAAGGACACTTAATCCTTTTTCTGTTATGATAAAAACTCCCCTTTTAGGAGAATCAATCAGTCCAGCCTTCTTGAGATATGTTCTCGCCCATCCGACACGATTATCAAATATTTCCTGTTGACCACTAGGAAGAAGCTCCCGCAGTTCGGACTCAGACAAAGTAAAATGTGTTGCTAATCGTTCCACCGCATCTTGCATTGAATGTTCTTTTTTATCAGAGGCAAATTTCAGCAGGGGAAGCATTATACTTTGATAATCTGGAATGGCCATAAAAACCTCTCAATAAAAGGATAGAATTTTGCTATAAATTTCAAGTTTAATTTTTGTCTATTAACTTACACCAGTCTCTTCCTTGCAAAGGCGAAGTAGCGCCGAAATTAAAATATTTTTTAAATTCTATGGCCTTAATTTTATCCATCAAATTCTCACGGACTGGGTACTGGACTTCCGGGCTCTTCGAGCTTAATCACATTCCCAGAAAATGAAATATTACTCAACTGAAAATCTTCCATCTTCGTCTTGAACATAAACGTGCCGCCGATTTGAAATCCCATTGAAGAGATCGCGCTTGAAAAACTATCCAAAGCCGAAGGATTAGTTGACGGCGGCGAAATATTCTCTGCTTTTAAAAGATTATTAAGATTCACATTGCCTTTGACAGTCATATCGTTATTTTGAGAAATGACATCCGCGCTTAATCCCACGCTTTCATCCTCACCCGTAACTTTTAATTGGCCTTCCATATCCCTGGCGGCCATGTTAAACCAGCCATGGCCCTTGAGCTTATTGCCGGAGAAAGGCAAATTCTGCTTCACGAGTTTTCCCTCAAAATCGAATTTGGTCTGCGCCGACTCAGAAGGAAAAATAATATCCCGCGCTTCTAAACGAATATCCTCGACCTTAAAAGAAATTTCTCGATCCGCTGAATGTTGAGTAAAGTAAAGCTGTCCATCCTTAACTACAAATCGATCAATATTCACGCTTAATATTCTTTTGCGATGCGCAGAAACAACCGCAACCTTTTCCCCTTCGGGCAGCTTTACTTCTGATAAAACCAACGCTGTATCACTGACCTGGAGCGCGGTTTCTATCACTGGGGCAGCCGCTTGCTCTTCTGGCTGGTTGATCTCCATCTTGTCAAATCTTTCCACAACGGCCAAAGGTTTTGAGAAGACAACCGAGGCAATTTTTAAATGCGATGGACTTAAAAAAACTTCCGGATTAAATTGCACCGTGACCGACGGCACATGCATTAAATTTTCAATATCTATTTTGGTAGCCTTCACCCCCAAAGGAGGCTGATAAAAAACTCCTCCACTTATATGCACATTTCTTTTCAGGGCGACCTGGAGAGCTTCCTCCAATAAACCTTTCCCATTCTTTTGAAAATAAATGACTAACCCTGCAAATAAGAAAATAATAACAAGGCCAACGAAAAACAAAATTCCTTTTAATGGTTTCATGTTTATCCCTTTTCTTTTTGAAAGTTTAGCCATGATATAATTTATGCGCGCCTGGCACGAATCGAACGTGCGGCCCACAGCTTAGAAGGCTGTTGCTCTATCCAACTGAGCTACAGGCGCATTTCTCTAATTTTATCAAAACGGCGGGAGAACCCTTCCCTCCCATATTTTATGCTAAATATCGGGGCGGAGAGATTTCCCCGACATTTCTTGCTTTTCTGTTGTAGCCGGGGTCCCGACTTCCTTAATATTAAAATTTAAAAGAACGTCGGGAGAACTCCTCGCATAGAATCGGGGCGCCGGGATTCGAACCCGGGACCCCTTGCTCCCAAAGCAAGTGCGCTAGCCAGCTGCGCTACGCCCCGAAACATGAAATCCCAAAATTTATCACAGAACATTTATAAGGCAAGTGCGCTAGCCTCCACCAAAAGACTTTGGCGGATCAGCCAACGCTTTGTGGCTGAAGCTGCGCTACGCCCCGAAACATGA
>ORJL011006600.1_pt1 | contig 14364 bp, 14 predicted proteins | sample 1779941 | NCBI WGS metagenome assembly ORJL01 (sample SAMEA104232317, study PRJEB22302) | groundwater metagenome | biome: forest; feature: aquifer; material: groundwater | place: USA | collected 2011-08-07 | depth 5.8 m
GGGAAATGCCGTTTTTTGTCATTGCGAGGAGCGAAGCGACGAAGCAATCTCCCGTAACCACTTGATTTCTGGAGATCGCCACGTCGGCCTTTGGCCTCCTCGCGATGACAAATCGAATTCCCCGACAGGCTCTAATTACCCCAATTTCGTCGGTAGTTTTTTAAGTCACTTGGATGATCTTCCCAAGGCCGATGCTGCGGATATTGTCAGAAGGATCATAACTAGTGAAGCTGACATGAGGGGTTTTTTGGGCTATGCCATTCCTAAAAAACTCAAAAAACTCAAGACGGACTAAAATATAGCTAAAAATTTCAACTAGATACGCCTAGCGCAGGCTAAAGCCTGCTACTCCAAAGGCATCCCAAAATATTTCACCAGCAGATAAATGAATAGTATCGTCAGCGAGACAAAGACGATGCGCTGGACGAGTTTGTCGCCCTTTTTCATAGCCAGGTGGCTGCCCAGAAGGTTGCCTGCGATGTTGGCCACCGCCATGGCGATGGCATAGGTGAAATAGACCTGGCCTGAAATGGTGAACATCACGAACGAACCCACGTTCGATGCAAGATTGAATGTCTTGGCGGTCGCGCTTGCGTGGACGGGCGAGAGCCTTGCAAATAGCACCAGTGCCACGATCAAAAAGGTCCCAGTCCCCGGACCGAAAAAGCCGTCATAGGCGCCGATCGCGAGGCAGACGAGAGGGACGATAAAGAATTCGTGAAAAATCCCCCCCTTCCCCCCTTTATAAAAGGGGGGTGAAGTGCCCACAAAGCCCCTTGAGGCAAAGATGAAGATGGCGGCCGGAGGCAGGAGAAGGATGAGTATCTTGGCAAGGATGGCAGGGGATATCATCAGGGTAAGTTTTGTCCCGAGGACCGACCCAACGAGTGCAAATGGGATGCCCATAAACGCGATCTTCCAGACGACCTTTGCCTTGCGGTGAAAGTTCAAGAGTGCAAAACTCGTTCCGAAGGTTGACTGGAATTTATTTGTCCCAAGCGCCAGGTGCGGCGGGAATCCCGCAGCCAAGAGGGCGGGGAGGGAGATCAGGCCGCCACCTCCGCCGATAGAATCTATGAAGCCGGCGAGAAAGCCGGCAAGGCAGAGGCCGGCCATTATCAGGGCTGAAATTTCGGGTATCATTTATAATCGAGCTCCATCTGTTCTTTGCGGGATTCGGGAGCGGGGGCGCCGGGCGTTACAGGAGTTCCAGTGTTCCAATGTTCCAGTGTTTCAGGAGTTCCATTGTTCCAATGTTCCGATGTTTCAGGAGTTCCAGTGTTCCAATGTTCCAGTGTTTCAGGAGTTTCATTGTTCCATTGTTCCATCGTTCCATCCGTTTTTGGGAACACCGGCTGGGCGGGCATCAATTGAACCTCGGGCGGAAGGGGACGAAGTTCTATTTCGGCCGATGACCTTGCGGGCTCAGCCGCCTCCTTCGTTCTTGCGGGTTCCTGTGGCTTCACAGGTTTTTCGGGTCTTGCAGGCTCTTTCAACGCCTCGCGAAGCTTTATCGCCGCCTCGGATCCTTTACCCACCGGCTCGGTCAGTTCAGTGGCGGATTCGGGAGCCTCAACCGGCAGGGGTGGAACGTTCATTGCCCCCGGTTTTCTTGGAAGCCTCAAAAGACTAACGCGCACGATACTAGCCTTGTCCTGCATGATCTTGAGAATTCCTTCCCACGTCGCGTGCCCCTCTTTTTCGACCTTGATCGTCATGACGGTGTTTGGGACGATCTCTTGCTGGACAAATGGCGTCTTGCCGAGCGGCTCGCCATTTATAGTGACAGAGGCGTCGGTTGGTTCAGAAATGATCTCTAATGAACCCGTGGCGGCGCTTAAATTCGGCGCAAATCTTATCGCCTCATCCGGCCGGGCACTGAAGGGCGCCACCCAGAATTTATAACCCTCGGCATAGATGCCGATCGTGTGCGGTTTCAAATCTCCCTTGATATCCTTGATCATTGTCGGTGTTTTTAGGCCAGTGTTTCGGTCGTCTATAAAAATAGCCGCCCCCCTTGGCACTGAATCCACCTCGATCGTTGCATATTTTATCGGTTCGGGCGGGGGCTTTTCTTTGGTAATGGTAGTAGGGGAGATGAATTCGGACCATGTCCTGAACAGGCCGGATGTCCAGCCGATTACCAGCAGTGCTATAATGGCCGCAGTACCGGCAGCAACCGGCAAATACGGCCTGATATGTTCAAGATGCTTTAATTGATGTTTCAGCCTCTTCGAACATTCAGTGACGAACGTCTTTACCGACGACCGAAGTTTTTTCGCTAGCGCTATAGCGGTCGGACTAGTGGCTGACGGCTGTTCGCTTATATCTTGCGGCTCCGCCTTGGCCTCCCCCTCTTCTCCCTCTTCCTTCCGCCCCTCATCCAGCATGAATTCCTTCATCACCTCCGGTGCGGCCATATTGATAGCAGATTGCGTCTGGTCAATTATCAGGAGCGGGGTGTGTTCTACCTCTTCTTCTTCCAGTTCGGGGATCTTCTCGCCAAAGAGCTCCGAGGCGAACGTTGAGAACGATGCCGGGTTGAAATCGGGGAATTTTAAGTGCAGCAGCTTTACCAGCTCACCGCTCATCTGGCCTGCCTGCTGATACCGCTTTGAGGCCTCTTTTGCCAGCGCGCGCATGACGATCCGGTCGAACTCGGGCGGGAGTTCCGGGTTATAGGTTGACGGAGGCTCCACGGCAGCCTTTCTTACATTGCGTATCGTCGCCTTATTGTCCTTGTCCTTAAAGAGCCGCCTGCCGCATGAAAGCTCGTGCAAAATAACGCCGAGGGAGAAGATATCGCTTCGGCCGTCTATCTCCTCTTGCCCCCTAGCCTGCTCCGGCGACATATAGGCGAACTTTCCCTTCAGCACGCCGGACTCAGAGGGATCTATTTTAAATGCGGCCTTAGCGATGCCAAAGTCTATTATCTTGACCGTCCCGGAGTAGGAGATGATGATGTTCTGCGGAGAGATATCGCGGTGGACGATCCCCAGCGATCTTCCGGCGGCGTCGCTCTTATTATGCATGTAGTCAAGGCCGTTCGCGACCTCAGAGATGAAGTAGAGGACATATTCAAGCGGGATGAGCTGGCCGTCTTTCAGACACTTCTTGTGTATCTGCGAAAGGGACTTGCCGTTCACGTATTCCATCACCATGAAATAATCGTTGCCGGACCTGCCAAGGTCATATATCTGCGCGATGTTGCCGTGCGAGAGCTGGACGGCGATCTTGGCCTCGCTTACCAGCATATCGATATATTCCCTGTTCGCGGCGATGTTCGGCAGGATCTTCTTGATGACCACCGTCCGTTTGATGCCGTGGATATCCGAGGCGATGCCTTTATATATCTCCGCCATCCCCCCTTGGGCGATGCGCTCCTGAAGGAAATACTGGCCGAGCGTGGTTTTTATTTCAGAAATGTTGTCATTCCCCTGTTTTTCTGTCATATTGGACGTAATATAAATGAAAGTTAATAAGTTAGCAAGTTTGTAGTTGCCCGATTCATCGGGCCAACAACTGCCCAATAAATTGGGCAACTACAATTATTATGCCCACTGAAAAGTCCATAACAGAAAAGAACGAGGAACTCATTGACAGGAACGCCCGGTTTCGTTTCCTGGTCGGGCGTAACGCTGGAAAGGAAATTTCGATAAAGAGGGAGGCCTTTTTCATCGGTCGGGGCCCCAACAATAACCTTGTCCTTGAAGACAGGAGCGTCTCCAGAAAACACGCCGTCCTTAATTATATGAACGGCCACTTCATCTTGAGCGACCTGAAGAGCACGAAAGGGGTCATAGTCAACGGTCAGAAGGCAAGCGAGATAATACTGCAAAACAGGGACAGGATAAAGATGGGGGGCGAGGTCATTGAGTTTCTGGAGGGTGAACCATCTGCCCCTATCAAGACAGGGAATAAGAAAAAGATCGTCATATTAGCTGGCATGATCCTTTTGGGCGTAATTGTTATTGCATCTGTGATTTTTTTGGGCGGAAAAAAAGATAAGGGCGTTGAGTTGGAGCGGATGCGCGAGATAGATTTTAATTATTCGCAGGGTATAGATGCATATAATCTTGAAAAGAACGTCGAATCTGCGAGGACCTATTGGCAGCGCGTCTTGGAACTGGACCCGGAAAACAAGACCGTTCAGGCCCGTAACGCACGGAAATTGTTGAGTAATTTACCCTCTGATTTGCCTAGCAACAATGGGGGGGGGAGAGCCGATAATATATAAGGGGGGGTTGTCATTGCGAGGCCACAAAGTGGCCGTGGCAATCTCCTGAAATCAATTGGTTACGGGAGATTGCTTCGCTTCGCTCGCAATGACATTAAATTATGGCCGGACAAGAAACATCGCAAGAGAAGACAGAGGACGCGACGCCGCGGAGGATGCGCGACGCGCGGAAGAAAGGGCAGGTCTCCAAGTCCCGTGATGTGAACACCGTCATTGTTCTCATTGCGGCATTTGCCCTGATCGCTGCCCTAATTGGCTATCTCTCCGATATTTTCCAGAATTCGATGAAGACGTCATTTGAATTTGCCTCAAAGATGGATATCGATAACGAGGAACTGTTCCTATATGCCCAGGCCGCGTTCATTGAATATATCAGGGCTGCCGTGCCGTTCTTGGGTGTCATCGCGATCGTGGCGTTTGCGGTCAGTTTTGCGCAGGTCGGCCCGATATTTTCGAGCGAGCCGATGAAGTTCAAGATGGACAGGCTCGACATCGTTCAGAACATTAAGAACATGTTCAAGATGACGACCTTCGTCGAGCTGTTGAAGAACGTTGCAAAGGTGACGCTCATCTTCATCCTTGCGTGGATGGTCCTTAGGGACAACATGCGCGAGATAGTGATGACGGCCATGGGGACGCTGCCGCAGTCGACCGCAGTAGCCGGTCATGTGGTGAGCTCATTTTTAATAAAGGTATTCATCTGCTTCGTCGTCATCGCCTTTGTGGACCTTGCGGTTCAGCGCTGGCAGTATAAAAAGCAGATGCGCATGTCAAAGGAAGAGGTGAAGCGCGAATATAAAGAGGACGAAGGCGATCCGTTGATAAAGAGCATGCGCAAACACTTGTATCAGGAGATGGTGATGGGCGACACGCGGCAGGCGGTCAAGGCGTCGGACGTTGTTATTATCAATCCGACCGAGGTCGCCGTGGCGATGAAATATGACGACAAGACAATGGTTAGCCCGCAGATAGTAGCGAAGGGGCAGAGGCTATTTGCCGAGATGATACGCGACATGGCAAAGGAGTATAACATTCCGATCATGCAGAACGTCCCGCTGGCGTGGGCGCTCTTGGAACTTGAGATAGGCGATGAGATATCCGAAGAACTCTATGCCGCAATGGCGGAGGTGCTTATTGTGGTGTATAGGATGAAGGAAAAAAAATAGTGCTTAAGTGCGTGAGTGCTTAAGTGCGTAAGTCAAAGACTTAAGCACTTAGACACTTAGGCACTTACGCACTATTTCTTTATCTCCCCAACCATCGGCACGAATTGGACTTCCACAACAGGGCGCGAGACGAGTTGGCCGTTCTTTTTGGTAATGACCGCCAGCGTCTGCGGTGAATAGTCGCCACCCAGTGGCATGACGATGCGGCCGCCTTCTTTTAGCTGTTCGACAAGCTTAGGAGGGACCTTATCGGCAGAGCAGGTAACGATCATCGCGTCGAATGGAGCGGCCTCCGGCCATCCGAAGAAGCCGTCGCCGCTCTTGGTGTGGATGTTGGTGTATCCAAGGCGTTTCAATCTCTCTGCGGCGGACTTTGCAAGTTCATCTACGATCTCTATCGTATAGACGGAATCGACGATCTCGGCAAGCACCGCCGCCTGATATCCGCTTGCCGTGCCGATCTCAAGGACATTATATTCCGGTTTCGGACGGATCGCCTCGGTCATTAGAGCCATCATGTTCGGTTCAGAGATGACCTGCAACGGCCCGACGGGAAGAGAAATGTTCTCATAGGCGCGTTTTCGATATTTTTCAGGGGCGAACTCGTGACGCTGGACTTTTTCGATCGCCGCTAGGACGACCGGATCTTTAATGTTCTGTTTTTTAAGTTGTTCGACCAGCTCATGCCTCCGTTCGGTGTATATTGCATCTTCCGGCTGGGGGACAACGGTTGCCTTTGCAAATAAGGGGGCTTGATTTAGAAGGAGGATTGTGAGTATAAGGGCGGAGCGTTTCATAGCATGTCATTGCGAGTTCGTTCATCCTGAGCTTGTCGAAGGATGGCGGGGCGAAGCAATCTCCCGTAACCACTTAATTTCAGGAGATTGCCACGGCCGCTTCGCGGCCTTCCGCCAAACGACTGGCGGACAGGCGCAATGACATGCATATATACTATGCATGTCATTTTAGCAACACATAACAGACACAAGATCAAAGAGATATCGGATGTGATCTATAAATCCCCCCATCCCCCCTTTGCTAAAGGGGGGCAAAAGGAGATTAAAATAGAATCGCTGCTCGACTATCCGGACGTGGTCCTGCCGCCGGAGACCGGAACTACCTTCGTGGAGAACGCGCGGGTAAAGGCGAGGACGGTGTTTGACAAAGGGGTCAAGTCTTGCGTTTCTCAAAATGAGACAAAGGACACGCCGTTTTGCGAATCGCAAGACTTGACCCCTTGGATCCTCGCCGACGACTCCGGCCTCTGCGTTGATATGCTCGGCGGCCGGCCGGGCGTCTATTCTTCGCGCTATTCCGGAGAGCCAACTGATTACGCAAGGAACAATCGCAAACTATTGGGCGAATTGAAGGGTGTGCCGTGGGAAAAGAGGACGGCGCATTTCATCTGTTCTATGGTCTTGATAGACCCGTCCGGCAAGGAACACGAAATAGAGGGCAGGGTGAACGGCTATATCGCGGAAGAGGAATCCTCCGGCACAGAGGGCTTTGGTTACGATCCGGTCTTTTATCTCCCTGAATATAAGGCGACAATCGCTGAACTGCCGTTTGAAGAGAAGAACAAGTTAAGCCACCGCGGCCTTGCGGCCCAAAAGGCATTGCAAATCCTTTTAAAATCAATAAGTTAAAAAAAACTAAATTTTCCGAGCAACTTTTTCAAAAATCTGCCGATAATATAAGTGTAGGGATACCTTATGTACCCAAAGAACTATCATTTGGACGTTCAGAAGCTGGGCTGGTATGCGGCAACGGTCTTGTCGGCGATCGGCGCTCCAAAGGCGCTCATGACCGGTGGCGAGGTTCAGGCCTCTGAGATGCCGCAGCAGGTGGCCGACCTATTGGAGCGGGCAGGCCAAGACTATGATTTTATAAATGACCTTTGCAGATCCATAATGGCCTTCGATGGCAAAGAGAACGGACTTAGCAAAAAGGAGCTAGAACTCTTCACCAAACTGCACGATATAAATTTTAACGTTGTCGGCTGCCTCTATCCGCGGCAACAGCATGACTGGCTGCGAAATCTTCGCGGACGACCGAAGAACAGGCTCGAGCCCTCAATGGGGATATCGTATCAGTTATCATCGGACGGCTCTTCTCTGCTTGTTTTCATCAACGATGTTCATGCCGCTCAGATATTTAACAATTATCTGCGAAAGACCGGCACCTTTATGGGGATCACATCTTGGCACACGCCGGGGTTGGCCGATATGACCGACCTTTGCCAGAATTTTCCCAATATCAGCGAGACGACCGCTGCCTATTTTAAGGCGTATTTGGAGGTTGATGAAGGCGCGCCAAGTACATCCAGCCGGCTTGCCAAAACTATACAAGAACAATTCGACAACGAGTCCATCTTCATGGCCGGATACCTCTTGAGCGAGACATCCGGCGATGCTAGTTTGTCAATGAGCGAGGAAGGGCTTAAGAAGCGGCTTGAGGTCCTGCTTCTGATAGATATCCTTCGCAAGGATTTCAATCATAACCTGCATCAGGCGATCCAAACATTGAGAACCTTGAGGCCGATAGGGTTTCGAAATATATTTGCATTCTTGCACTACTTTGTGAATCCCTCAAAGTATTCTCGCCCCTCGAATCAGCTGGTCCCGGGGAGGCTCTCCGAGCCTCTTCCATCGACATTGGAGACTGTTTTTATCGGAAGTCTTTCAAGTTCCTTCAGGGCCGACCCGACGTTCATTCCGTTTGCAGTTGAAAATGCGGCGACCGGTAGCGTCAGGCCGCTCTTGTTCGGCATCGAAGAACGTAATTTTTATTTTAAAACGAATTTCGAAAGAGGCCGCGCCTATAAAACGACCGATGCCTCCATGGTCTGCGTTGACAGGTTCGAAAAGAACGGGAAGGAATACGCTATCTATGCGACCGCATCTCATGTAATCAATAAGGATGTCGCCCCCAACGGTTTTCTTGTCTATCACGGGCGAGGCCTTAACGGCGCAGTGACGCTTGTCGCCGCCGAGGTCGCCAGCGATCGTTCGCTGACCCCTATAAAATTAGCGTCGCAACCGGCCAATTCCGATTTTATCTTTACTATGGCAGGGCAGATACAGATAGGGTCGAACCCAAAGTGGACCGATACCTATTCAAGCGATGAGGGCGGCATGACGAGATATGAAAATGCCTCGTCCTCGCCGGGCGATATCATATTATTCAGGGGGCTTAACGTCCCAAGCGACAGCGGCGGGGCGATCATCGATCCTAACGGAGAATTGATAGGGATCATCCTTGGCGGAGATATGCAACTGACCGTGGCGGGATTTGCGAATATGGCGGAACTGGCGAATGCAGTGGCCGATTTCAAAAAGGAACTAGATAAGATCAAGCCCCGGATCGAACCTGAAGATCCGGATGCAGGCTATGAGAGAAAGCCAAGGGTCAAAGTATATAATTTCGATTAAAAATCTGTAAATTTTAGTTGAGTTTTTGGATACGGGGCGGTAGAAGAGTTATATGAAATTGCAGGAACGGGAAAGGGCGGTTGAGCTGCGTAAAAACGGATTAACATATCCAGAGCTCAGCAAAGTTTTGGGGGTTTCGAAGGGCTCTTTGAATCGCTGGTTAAAAGATATTTTCCATATCGCTACACAGGAAAGACTTGATCGCCGAAGGTTAGCCAGTGTTCAAAACGGGCGCACGCTTCATGATAGAAAAATTGTAAGGGTAGAGGCAATTAAAAGGGCGGCAAAAAGTGAGATCAGAGACATTGATCATCAAACTTTAAGAATTTTGGGAGTTGTGGCATATTGGTGTGAGGGTTCTAAGACGGAGGACAGTTTAGTTAAATTCACCAACTCGGATGAAAGTCTCATTAAACTGATGATGAAATGGTTTAGGATGGTTTGCAATGTTCGTGATGATAAATTTAGAATATATCTTAGATTGCACGCAGATGTTGATAGAAACGAGGCTGAAGATTATTGGTCAGAAACAACAGGTATCCCTAGAAGCCAGTTTTACAGAACTGCGATAAAGGAAAGTGGTTCATCGGGAAAACGAAATAATTATCTTCCTTATGGAGTTGCATCTATTACTATTTGTGATACAGAACTCTTCTATAGGATTCGTGGTTGGATCGATGGAGTAAAAGATTTCCTCGGGGCGTAGCTCAGTCTGGCTAGAGCGCTTGGTTTGGGACCAAGATGTCGGAGGTTCAAGTCCTCTCGCCCCGACAGTAGTTGCCCGATTCATCGGGCCAATATCTGCCCAGTAAATTGGGCAACTACTTCACCAGATAGGCCACGGTAAGTATCAAACCGATGAACAAGTGGAGTTGGATCGTCAGCGCGTTCGCGGGTGTGAGCGCGGCGGGGTTGTCGTATTCTTTGCGGACGATCTTGATAGCCTTGACCGCAAGGGGGATCGTCAAAAATGCCGCGAGCGACCATTTTGACAGGTCGCCTGTTATCACCCCAAGGGCGACCATGAAATAGACAGAGATGAGAAGAATGGCATAGCCCTTTGAGGCCGCCTGCCTTCCCATGCGCGCCACCCAGTGAAGCTTGCCGACCGTTTTATCGGCGTTATAATCCTGAAATTCGTTGATGTAGAGGACCAGAAGTATCAGGAGCGCCACCGGAAGCGACGCAATGACCGGAGCCCAAGAGAGTTTCTGCGTTTGGACATAATATGCCCCAAGCGTCATGAACGTCCCAAAGTTCAGGCCGATGAATATCTCGCCAATGCCGCGATGAACCAGTTTGATCGGCGGTGCGGTATAGAAAAAGCTGGTCGCTACGCCAAAGAGGCCGAGCCACAGGATCGGCAGGCCGCATCGGTAGATGAGGTATATGCCGATAAGACTGCCGACGGCATAACAGAGAAGCCCCTCGATCAGCACCTCGCGCGGCGAAAGCAGGCCGTTCTGTATCATCCTGGAGCCGCCGGTGAACGGATTGGCGAATTCCTTGTTGATGTCGTCTGTGCCGCTCTTGTGGTCATAATAGTCGTTGGTGATGTTGACCCCGGCATGCAGCAGCACTCCGCCGAGGAGCGTCAGAAAGAACAGGAACCAACTGAATTTGCTGGTATTGTGCCAAGCCAGCGCCGAGCCAAGAAGGACAGGAACGATAGCCGCCGTAAAGAACGGAGGTCGCATCTCGAGGAGATAAAGTTTAATTTTCATGTTGAATGTTGCTAGCAGATTGTGCAATAAGTTCAAGCGCTAAATGTGCCTGTAGCTCAGTTGGATAGAGCACAAGCCTTCTAAGTTTGGGGTCGGGGGTTCGAATCCCTCCAGGCACGCATTATGGACAAAAAAATATTTATTTTCGCGGCTTTTGCCGTCATCGCTCTTTTGTCCTGCAACAAGAGTGACAAGGCTAACAAGACAGCAGGAGAGGAGGGTAATATGATGATAAATTCAGGAAGCACGGTCAGCATGGATTACACCCTGACCGTTGATGGAAAGGTCGTGGATACATCCAGCGGCAGAGAACCGCTCATCTTCGTTCAGGGGACCGGCCAGATAATACCGGGCCTCGACGGAGAGCTCATTGGCCTCAAGAAGGGCGATAAGAAGAACGTGAGTGTGGCCCCTGAAGTGGGCTACGGAACAGTTGATCCGAACGCCATTAAAAAACTTCCAAAGGCGGCGTTCAACGAGGCGGAACAGATGAAGGCCGGTGATGTTGTTACAGGCAATGTTGAAGGCCAGGAATTCCAGGCCAAGATCGTCGAGGTCGGGGGGGCCGAGGTTACGCTTGACCTGAACCATCCTCTGGCGGGAAAGACATTGAACTTCGATGTCGAAATAAAGGACGTGAGATAATATATGACAACTAATAATTTTTACGGATTGAACATCGCGCCAAAGATACTGGAGACGATTGAACGCCTGAAATTCACCGTTCCGACGCCCATCCAGTTCAAGACGATACCCACCGCCATTGAGGGGAAAGATATCATCGGCATCGCGCAGACGGGGACCGGCAAGACCTTGGCCTTCGCTATTCCCATGGTTCAGCGCCTGTCGCAGACGAACGGGCGCGGGCTGGTGCTTGTTCCGACGCGTGAACTGGCGATCCAGGTCAACGAAACTTTTTTAAAGATCGGGAGCGTGTTCGGCATGAGGAGCGCGGTCATTATCGGCGGCGCGCCGATGTTCGCGCAGATACAGGAGCTGAAAAGAAAACCGCGCGTGATCATTGCGACGCCCGGGCGACTCATGGACCACATGGAGCGAAGGACCGTGAATTTAAGCGATGTCTCCGTCCTGGTGCTGGACGAGGCCGACCGGATGCTAGACATGGGTTTCTTGCCGCAGATCCGGCAGATACTTCGCCAGGTCCCAAAAGAGAAACAGACGATGCTCTTCTCCGCCACGATACCTTCCGAGATCGTGGGCGTGGCGAACGCATATATGAAGCTTCCCATTCATGTCGAGGTCGCGCCGACCGGCACGATGGCCGATGGGATCGAGCAGGAACTCTACATCGTAAGGAAGGAAGCCAAGCTGAAGCTTTTGGGTAAGGTATTGGAAAAATATCATGGCTCGGTTCTGCTCTTTTCGCGGACAAAGTCCGGAGCAAGACGGATCGTCAAGGCCGTGAAGGACATGCGCCATTCGGCGGCCGAGATACATTCGGACAGGTCCTTAGGGCAGAGGAGAGAGGCGCTGGAGGGTTTTAAATCGGGTAGATATCGGGTGCTGGTCGCAACCGACATCGCCGCAAGGGGCATTGACGTCATTGGCATCGAGCTGGTGATCAATTTTGATCTCCCGGAGGACCCCGAAAATTATGTCCACAGGATAGGGCGGACTGGGCGGGCCGGAAAAGAGGGGCGTGCGATAGCATTTGCAACGCCGGATCAGGGGAGCGACGTGAAGAACATCGAGAGGCTGATCAGAAACACGCTTCCGGTATCAGATCACCCGGACCTTCCAAAAGAGACATTTATAAGAGCTCCAGCTCCAAGGATAGGCTTCATTGGCAGGGGGGGCGGCAGGCGCGGGGGGGCCCACTTCAGGCGGAGGCCCGGGCTTAGATAGGGAACGGAAAGGGGTCAAGTCTTGCGTTTCTCATTTTGAATAAATTTCGTAACTATTCAGCCCGAAGCAACAATCATGGCTAATGTTGGGGGGGTGGTTGTTGCGAGGTGAAGGGAATGGAGAAGACCGACCCCATTTTTTCTGGCAGTTGAGAGATAGCCGCGAATGCGGCAAAACATCTCCGCTCCCTGCATGCTACGAAAACATCCGGAAATTTTTTGCTTCACTTTGATCATTCGAATATCTTGCTCCGCGAGATTATTGGTAAACGGAATCGTAAAGTCATTTAAAAATAGCAGAGTTTCATCTTCTTTGTCTCTGAGTCGATCCAAAAGATTTTTTCCGGGCCGCTGTTTTTGTTTTCCCCTCGTCCCCTTTTTGGGGAGAGGCGGCAATTGTGCATGATAGGCAAAGCCCCGTTGAAGAAGCGCTCGATACAGAGCAGTCAGGCTAGCAATTTCAGTGAAAGGAAGCGCCGTCATTCCCGACTGCTTGGAAACATCCACGGTGTGACACATTGTTTGCAATAACGCTTTCATTTCCGCCGCTCACGCTTCTTTCTGGTCTTCCTCGATGAATGTCAGTTCTCGCAGATGATGGCCATTACAAAGCGCATGCCGACAGAGAAAATCAAAATACGATTTCCAATGGTCATGGATTGCCGTGCCTTTGAAAAAGGGTAAAACACCTATCTCTCGCATCGCATCTAATCCTCGTTTGGAGTGAACTTCATAGTGCGTCAACAGCTGAGAACCCGCTGTATGCAGCCACTTCAACGATCCCTCGCACCTCAAACCGCTTTCATCGAAGTTGACGACGGTGGCGTCAATCAGGCTTTGCTTGATTTCTTTACTGATCGATTCCAGAGCATTAGAGCATCGTTGTTGGAACGAAAACAGCGCCCCGGCGCTGATCGGAAGATTCAGGCAGTCGTGAAAAAGGTCGACGACACGTTCATAAGGAATCAATTGCTGATCCATCAGATACAGTGCCATGGATTGGATGCGAGGCTCATACGACATTGGCGCCGTCACGCCTTCCGGAAATTTTGCGCAGGTGAGCTCGTTACAATTCGGGCATCGGACGCTATCGACTTGATGTTCGATCACATGCGCTTTGATCGGCGGGATTTCAACTCGCTGGCGGCGTTCCGTTGTCTGCGGAGGAAGTCCCTGCAAAGATTCTCCACAATGATCACAAGTCTCAGGAGTATGCCGGATGATTTCATCGGGATTCTCAATTGGTTTGATGGTGATTCCGACGTGGCCAGACTGACCCCCACAGTTCCGCTTTGATTTACGTCGTTGGCTTTTGGTGAGTTTGGGCTTTCGAAATCCATCACCGGATGACGGCTTGCTGCTGTTATGGCTATTCTTATTGAACTGACTTTTCAGAGACGCAACTTCTGTCTCTAATTCATTGATCCGCTGAAGCAACCCTAGAATTAAATCTCCTGCTTCCTCTAAAGTTTCAGGCTTTTTGGGTAGCACCATTTGTTTTCCTTTTTGGACGTTTGCGTCGAAGAGTCAACCGGTATTTATCATCAATTGTCCATTCCACCACTTCACCCTTTTTAAAGTCCATTCCACGAGCAATGGCCGCTGGAAAGTTAACGTACCACTGCTCGGACTGTTTTCGCTCGATGAGCTGAACGGTTGTTGGGTACCCCATATAACTATGATATATCATAGTATAGAATAAAGCAATGCCTAATTTTCAATGCCGGTAATTTTGAAATTTAGGCTTGGAGGTTCAGTGTGGAGCGAATGAGGGCTGAATAGTTACTAAAATTCTAAACTAAAATGAGAAACGCAAGACTTGATAGCATTAGCGACGGTAACAGTTGCAAAATATAATCCCTCCTGGTTAATTCCAATGGTGAGTCATCATGGTGATGGCTCCCACAAAAGTGGTTGTTAACCTAAAGGCCTAAAGGCCAA
>ORJL011478730.1_pt1 | contig 14364 bp, 11 predicted proteins | sample 1779941 | NCBI WGS metagenome assembly ORJL01 (sample SAMEA104232317, study PRJEB22302) | groundwater metagenome | biome: forest; feature: aquifer; material: groundwater | place: USA | collected 2011-08-07 | depth 5.8 m
GACCCGAGGACCGCGCCGACCTGGTGATCGTCAACGGCGCGGAACCGGAATCGCTGGATCCGCACCTGATCACAGGGCAGGCCGAGGGCCGTGTCTCGCTCACCCTCTTCGAAGGCCTCACCCGCTACGATCCGCACACCGCCGCCCCCACGCCTGGCTTGGCTGAAAGTTGGGACGTCTCCCCCGACGGACGCTCCTACACCTTCCACATCCGCTCCAACGCCGTCTGGTCCACCGGAGAGCCCATCACCGCCCATGATTTCGTCTGGTCCTGGCACCGCGCCCTTGACCCGGCTACGGCGAGCGAGTATGCGGGCGTCCTCTTCTACCTGAAGAATGGTGAGGCCTTCGCCACAGGCAAGCTCAAGGATTCCTCGCAAGTCGGCGTCCAGGCGATTGGCACCACCACCCTCCATGTCGAACTCGAACAGCCCACCGCCTTCTTCCTGGACCTTCTCGGCTTCCAACCCTACGCCGTCCTCCCGCGCCGGATGATCGAGCGCTACGACGACCGCTGGCTTCACGCGCGTCCCTTCATGGCCAGTGGAGCGTACGTGCTCGATTTCTGGCGCTTGAACGACCGCATTCGCCTCCGCAAAAACCCGCGCTACTGGGACGCCGCAAACACCCGGTCCGCGGTGATCGACCTCCTCCCCTGCGTCTCGTCCTCCACCGCGTTGAACCTCTACGAGACCGGGGCGGCGGACATTGTCTGGGACAAGGACCTCATCCCGCCCGAGTTGCTGGACATCCTCGTCCGGCGGCCGGACTTCCACACCTTCGACTACCTCGCCACCTACTTCTACCGTTTCAACGTGACACGAAAGCCGTTCGACGACGTGCGCGTGCGCAAGGCGCTGGCCATGGCCATCGACAAACAGCGGATTGTCCTCAGACTCACCAAGGGGGGCGAGAAGGTGGCGGGATGCATCTCCCCCCCCGGCATCGCCAACGGCTCGCAGCCCTATCGCCGGCCTGAAGGACTGCCCTATAACCCCGAAGAAGCCCGCCGTCTCCTCGCCGCCGCGGGCTATCCGGGCGGACGGGAATTCCCGCGCGTCCAATACACCTACAACACGCAGGAAATCCATAAGAAGATCGCGGTCGAACTCCGCGAAATGTGGCAGCGCGAACTCGGCATCGAGATCGATTTGCGCCAACTCGAATGGAAGACCTACTTCCGCGCGCAGTCCATGCTCGACTACGACCTTATCCGCAGCAGTTGGATTGGCGATTACAATGATCCGAACACCTTCCTCGACCTCTTCATGAGCGAGAACCCAAACAACCGGACCGGCTGGAAGAATCCACACTACGACCAAACGCTCCGGCGGGCGAATGCCGAGACCGACCTCGATCGGCGCCAGGCCCTCCTCGAGGAGGCCGAGAACCTCCTCGTGCGCGATGACCTCCCGATCGCTCCCCTCTACTACTACGTGGGGATGGAATATCACGACCCTGCCAAAATCGCGGGCGTGTATCCCAATATCCGCGCCGAGCACCCGTTCCGCGTGATCGAGCGGCTCCGTCCCGCTCCCAGGACCGCAAAATAATCCCTGAAGAGGCAGTTGAGTTAACCACAGAGAGCTCAGAGCGCACAGAGAGAACGGATTGGGGAGGGGAGTCTCCACATTGGTCGCTCACCCGCCAGGTGACTACAAGACTCGTCCGGATACGAAGCCAGGTCATCTTCTTTGAGATCTTGGCGATCTTTTGTGGCCATTCCATCCGCGGTTTCCAGGATAATTCCTCAATCGAGGTAACTGAGACAACCGGGTGGTAGGCCCTTTCCACCTCGCCTGCCACACTCGCATCTGTTGTTGGGCGGGATGCCTACCTTGACAGCAAGCCCCTGACCAGGGACGCGCTGGAACCGGAACAACGTAGCGCACGTTGGCCGCGAGTCTGGCGTTCCTTGGGGGGAGCTTGTCCAGCGCCGCCGCCGGAGTTCCGCTTCGGCGGTGTTCCCACCAATGGCCGCAGGGGGTGTCGCTCGCGCCTTCCCGTCCGCGCTTGCGACGGCGAGCCGGATCGCACAGTTGCGCTCGACCGGCTCGCACCCCCGCGGCTCCTTCCAGATTAAAGAGGTTAATTCTCCTTCGCGATCCTTGGCGCCCTTCGCGGTTGAGGTTTCTGATTCCCACCGCAAAGGGCGCGAAGGAACGCAAAGGATCCCTGATTCCATGTGACCCCCTGGTCGATGCTCCTTCGCCTACGAGCACCCTGGCGGTGAAAGGGCCCCAAAGTTGGGGGAAACCCAGCCTGGCAAGCGTATCTGGGCGCCGATTCATTCTGACTGCTTCCAGGGATCATGCCAGCAAGCCCGGACGGTCCAGGGATGTAACCTGAACGCCCCACGAAAGGGTCTGATATTCCTGCAATGGGCAAGTGGAGGGAATCGCACGCGGGCGGTGCCCGGCGGGCTCGCGACGAGGCGCGAGCCGAGTGGATGTTGCAACTGGGTTGCGCGGGTTGGAGATGGGGCGGGAGCCGTATGCCGTCCGCCCGCAAGACGCGCCGCCAATTACAATGGACTATTGCCTTTCTCGTCGTGAAATGATTTATTTCATGGCATGAACAGCATTCGTTCACGATGGTTTGTCTGCAACCTCGAATCCGCCCTTCGCGTGCTGCCTGTGACGGTCATTACCGGCGCGCGCCAGACGGGCAAGACGACCCTGGTCAGATCCCTTAGCCCCGTCCGCGCCTACTTTACTCTGGATGATATCGGCGTGTTGGACCAGGCCGAGCGCAATCCTGATGCCCTGCTGGGCAGCCGTCCGGTCACGCTCGATGAGGTCCAACGGACTCCGTCGCTGCTCCTGGCCGTCAAGCGGGCGGTGGACGAGCGTCGGCGGGCGGGGGATTTCCTGCTCACAGGGTCCGCCAACCTGCTCCTCATGGGCCGGGTGGCTGATACGTTGGCGGGGCGGGCCATCTACCTCGAACTGCCCCCCTTCTGCCCGTCCGAATGGCAACAACGAAAAGACGCACTTCTGCCGCTCGACCGCCTCTTTTCCGCCGACTTCGACTTCCGAGAGTGGCCGGTTGAAACAGGCGACTGGCCGCCTTGGCTGCTGCGCGGAGGGTTCCCGCCGGCACTCGCCATTGCCGTCGATGCCGACCGCGCGTTGTGGTTTTCCGCCTATGTCCAGACCTACCTGGAACGGGACCTCCGCCAACTGAGCGCGGTTTCCAGCCTGCCGGATTTTCAGCGTGTGATGGCGCTGGCCGCTCACCGCACGGGCCGGCTGCTCAATCAGGCCGACATCGCCCGCGATGCCGCGCTACCCCATCCCACCACTCACCGCTACCTGAACCTGCTGGAAACCGGGTGCCTGATTTCGCGCATTCGCCCCTTCGCCACGAACCCGTCCATTCCGCTCGTCAAGGCGCCCAAGTTGCTCTGGACCGACTGTGGCCTCGCGGCTTCCCTGGCTGGCATCAAGGCTCCCGCGGACTTGACCCACCGTCCCGACGCCGGCTTCTGGCTGGAACAAACCCTATTCCAGACCCTCCAAACCTGGCGCGCCATGGATGCGCTCCACCGCAGACTGCATTTCTGGCGGGACCGTTCCGCGCACGAAGTGGATTTCATCCTCGAGCAGGACGGAAAACTGGTAGCCCTGGAAATCAAGGCTGGCAGCATCGTCACCGGTGCCGATGCGGCCGGCATCCGCGCGTTCCGGGATTCGCTCAAGAACAAGTCCGTGCTCGCCCGCGGCGCCGTGTTGCACGCCGGTCCGGCTCGCCCGCTAGACACCGATATCCTCGCGCTGCCTTGGGGATGGATGGTGGCCGCAGACTCGTGATCACCGTTTTAACCGGGATGCGTGCGCTGGGCGAATGGACGTGAAAGGCCGCCCCTATTCTTACAATCAGCAATCGGGCCATATCATTTGCGACCTGCGATTTGTGATCTCCGATTGACGAGCCTGGGACGGAAAGCCGCAGGCCGGCCGAGACGTTCATCTCTGCGCTCTCTGCGACCTCTGTGGTTAAATCTCGGGGAACGCCCGGAACCCTGAGGGAAGGTACACGGACAGACAACGCTGAGGCACCGGCGGACCGCGCAACATTTGGTGATGGGATCCGCATCGCGCGTGAGCCAAGCCTGCGGTTGGGTGAAATGTAACATGGAAAGCAAGGTGCTCGCGATGCAGTATAAGCCAGGACCTTAACAGGCCGGATTGACGATTGTCAGGCTGATCCCACCATGTCGCCAAACGGTGCCAGAGCGAAGTTCGTCTTCACCACGAAGCTATCCTGATCGTGCTACAAGCAACGGAGCGGCGTTGATTCCCGGGCGAATCAGGGAACTCCCTTGCACCATTCAACCAACTTGGGTGCTTTCGCGTCGCAAAAAACAGTTCTCGTTTCCGAGCTTGTGTCTTCCGGCAGCCATGATACGATCCGAGATTGTTCGCCGAAGCTCTGAGACGATCTCTGCGCGAAGCACATCCGGGACCATGAAACGAGAACCGTGGCGGTGGTCGATATTTGGCGTTAGGCTACCAATGCGCGTGCCCCCACATGCAGACCATTCGATAGAACAGATTGTCGATGCTGAGCGCTTATTCGACTCCGCGTGGCATATCTGGCAGGCGCTATGCTGGCTCGATTACGCCAAACGCAAGACGAGCATTTCAGCGGTTCAATTCGCGGCACTCGAACTCCGCCAAGGTATCGAACACCTTTGGTTCGAGATTATTGTCACAGCGGTCGGGGGCCGTTTGGACATTCGCGAGTATGCGCGCTGCAAGGGCGATTCTACCAAAATGTATAAAGTTCTGGATCGGCTTTCACCCGACCACGCTAAGCTTGTTCGATTCACCAACATTTGTGGATCGATCGAGATCAACCAGCCAACCACCATTGAACCGGACATACCACGTCTCAAGCGCTTGCATGGAGAGATTTCCCAGTATCTCCACTTCTTAGGCGTCCCAAGCGAGACTGCCGACAGCCCGAAGTGGTTTGTCGATGCCCTTGCGCTTGCCGAAACGGGTGCGAACTACATTTGGCGCAATGCCACAACCGCCCGTACCGGCCAACTTGACATCTCGTCAATGCCGCCCGAAGTGAGAGATGCATGGGAGCAGTTTCGATCCGGACAGATTGACGATGGTGCGGTCCGAACAAGGCTGCATCTTGCCCAACCCGCCCTGCGCGACCGACGGAGAGCCTAGCCGGCTCGGTTGGTAGCTGATCTTATTCTCGTTACTTTATGCGAACATTTCGTCAGGTTGATTTGATCCGACCTGTTCCGCTATTCAGCGCTTTGGCCATGCTCTGCCTGGTTGGCGAACTCGCCGGTCAAGCACCAATCTCGCTTGCGGGCAAGACGCTTGCCGCCGGTGTCACAAGCGGAGGCGGGCCGTTCGCAGGTTACGGGTATTTTCTCCTGCTGTCGGCGACAGCAGGGAACTCCTACGAGGTCATCGGCGTTGAGAACGTGGCCAACAGCATAGGCACCTACGCGTATTCAGCCGCAGGGTCCGCGGGCACACTCAATCTCTCGGACAACAACGTCGGCTCCATCGCCGGCAGCTTCACGTTCAGCGAGCCATCAGCCGGGAGTTATTCGTTGGCGGCTGGCGGATTTTCCCAAGCCGGCCAATTCGAGATGTATTCAGCCCCGGTCGCGAGCACCATCGCTGGGCGAACCTTCCAATGCTCGGTCCGTGATGGCACGTTCCCCTTTGCGGCCAGCGGCTCGTTCACGCTCGCGGTGAGCGATTGGGGCAGCACCTATACCATCACGGGGGACGGAATGAGCACCGTCGGCGGTTCCGGCACCTGTTCCTATTCCGTCGTCAACGACACGACCGGCCAGATACAGATCAACAACACGGCTGTGGGCACGGCGACGATCTACGTGGCCATGTCCGATGCGACCACGGGCGGCTATGCGATTAGGCGGGGCCTCGGCGGTTTTCAGGTTGGGCATTTCACGAGCATAGGCTCGGTTGGGCACCCCAGCGTGACCATCACTTCACCGACGACGGCCTCCACGTACAGTACGACTTCCAGCAGCATTGATCTCGCTGGCTCAGCCAGTGACAAGGTAACAATCACCCAGGTCACCTGGGACAACAGCCGGGGTGGCAGTGGCACTGCCAACGGCACAACCTCTTGGAGTGTTACCGGCATTGCGCTGCAAAGCGGAGTCAATGTGGTTACGGTCACAGCGCTAGACAGCACCGGGCAGAGTGCGTTTACGACGTTGACCGTCCAGGCTGCGTTGGATGGAACTCGAATCGTGGCTATCACGTCACCCACGACGGCTTCCACCTACAGCACGCGTTCGGGGCACATCGATTTGGCGGGCACTGCCAGCGTCGCAACAACTCGCGTGGAGTGGATGAACGTAAATTGGGGTGGGAACGGCACCGCGAACGGCACGACTACCTGGTCCGCTGCCGGGATCGTGCTCCACAGCGGTTGGAACGCGATTAAGGTGAAGGCGTACGACGCTGCAGGGAATAGTGCGCAGGCAGCGTTGGCCGTCTTTTGCGACCTGTCCGTTTACGTGCCTTACACGTTTTCTACGCTCGCCGGTTCACCGGGTAGTCAGGGTGCCGTTGAGGGGACCGGCAGCGCCGCGCGCTTTTACCAGCCTTATGGTGTGGCGGTGGACGTTGGCGCCAATGTCTATGTGGCGGACACATACAACAACACGATCCGGAAGATCACGCCAACTGGAGCGGTGAGCACATTCGCCGGATCGCCGGGAGTTGCTGGAAGCAGAGATGGCATTGCCAGCACCGCCCGTTTTTGGTTCCCGCAGGGCGTGGTGGCCGACCGCGAAGGCAACGTCTATGTAGCCGACAGCAGCAATAGCACGGTCCGAAAGATAACCGCGGATGGCGTGGTCAGTACTTTGGCCGGCTTGCCGGGAGAGTCTGGGTTCGCCGACGGTGCGGGCAGCGCGGCGATGTTCAACTATCCGCAGGGAGTAGCGGTCGATTCTGCGGGTAATGTTTACGTGGCGGATTTTGGGAACAATATGATCCGGAAGATTACACCTGATGGAATGGTCTCCACCATGGCTGGCTCGCCGGGAAATCGCGGCAACGCGGATGGGGCAGCCAGCGTCGCGCTCTTCACTGGCCCAAGAGGAGTCGCGGTGGATCGTGCCGGCAATGTGTTTGTGGCAGAGTCCACGATCCGGAAGATTACACCTGAGGGAATGGTTTCCACCCTGGCCGGCTCGCCGGGAAATTCCGGAAGCGCAGATGGGGCAGGCACTGCAGCCCAGTTTCAGTCGCCGATGGGTGTGGCGGTAGATGACGCGGGCAATGTGTATGTGGCAGATACCAGCAACAACACGATCCGGAAGGTGACGCCCGGGGGCATGGTCACAACGGTGGCTGGTTTCCCGGGGTTCACTGGCTTTGCCAATGGTAGCGGAAGAAGCGTCAGGTTCGGCATCCCCTCAACGTTGGCGGTAGACAGTGCCGGCAACATTTATGTGGCGGATACCAGCAACAGCACGATTCGGAAAGGATGGCCTTTTGGCACGGGCCCAGATGCCGACATCCAGATTGCTGTAAGTCGGGTGGGTCCCAGCACGGTAATCCACGTTCCGACGATTAACGGTTGCACCTTTCAGTTGCAGGCGAGCGCTTTCCTGACGCCTCCGACGTGGACCAATGCGGGTGTGGCCCAGATTGGTTACGGCTATCCCTTGACCTTTACCAACTCCGCCAATAGCACCCCGGTGAGCTTCTATCGCGTCCAGTTTAGTGCCCCGTAACGGGACGAACGTTACCTTCTTTGAAAGGTCGTCCTGGAGTGCTGGATCATCCTCAGATCAGGGAGTCCCGTCCCCGCTACAGCCTCCATCCGAGCCACCGTCCTCTCCGCAAACGGGGTGAGTCGCTGTCAGGTGAGTTAACCGTGGATGTGACGGTCGGTGAAGGTGTTCCCCATTTGCCTCGGCGTGACGGAATCTTCGCCTCCCTGTGCGGCAAGAGGCTCCTGTTCAGGCGGTGCAAGCCGGATAAGTCGGCAGGCATGCCATTCTGACATTCAGGAACAGCCCCACCTGCGACTTGACCGCATTGGTTACCGCAGCGTCGCCCCCCAGATCATGCGTTACAGCTTTGCCCGTCCGCAGGTCCCGTCGGCTCGCTTACAGTCGGTCTTCTACGCGTCGAATTCCCTCGCCATGGTCCAGCTTTCCCCTGTGGCGATTTGCGGTTGCTATTCGCAGGCAGCTCCATTATCTTACCGTTAGATGGTTGAGAACCGCCTCATGAGCTGGCTTGTCATCTGCCAGCGAGTTTGTTACAATATATACTGTCAGGCGTCAGCACGCGTATGAAACCATTGACGGACGAAGAGGGCGCAGTGCTTCGAGAGTTGACACGTCTCGCTGGCAATGACCGCATCGTCACCGGGCTTGAGTTACTCGACCAAGGTTTTGCTGATTTCATCAGCAAGGTTTACCAGAAGCGCCTCGGCTATCCAGGCAGTTTGCAGTCTAGGACGCTTCAGATCCTCCGTGACAAAGGCTACATCAAAATGGAGCGTCGGAATCGGGGGACATATACGATCGTGCAGCCATGACGCCGAACGAGTGCGCTCCAGCGAATCGCGGCTATACTTCTCCGCCTTGGAAAGGGGGCACCATAGGTTGGTTTCCTCTGGCCATTTCTCTGCATTGGCGCCTTTGCCTGTCTCGTCAGTTTTAGCATAAACGACCCAAACCATAGTGACCCTCACACAGTCGTCCGAATTCCGCTCGTTTGTTGACGGTGGTGGGACGGTTTTCCAGCAGAAGCAACCTAACGCGTTGATTATCAACTTGGTGTCGTGGGTGGGATGCTGGAACGACGATCTCAACCGCCGTGTCTCCCACCCCGCGTTGACTTCAACCTCGACCAGGTGGGGCTCGATCCTATTCGCCGCCGTGTTCGGAAGGTACACGATCACAACCGGCATCGGACTGCGCAACCGGGGCGTTATTGTCAGGTCGCATCAAAACGGCGACACCGATCGGAGTTGGCATGATCGGAGTTGGCAGTTGACGGGTCCGCCGGAACATGCCGTCGAACTCCTCGGACGGGATGGGTCGGTTGTTACCAATTGACGGGTCCATGGTCCAAATCACGTCGCCCGATCTACGAAACAACATCCAGTGGAGAGTAATGCCCCCGCCGTCCATGCTTAGCGCAAACGCGGTCAAGAGCCTCACCCCTGCCACCATTGCCCCCGGAAACCTTGATGCTGCAAGGTCAAGCACCCGTATCCCGCAAGACCTGGCTCGATCAAGAGCGACTTCGTGGTACTCCACGAGTTCCGGAACATCGAAGATGGCTGCTTCGCGAAATGAGCCTGCGAGTTGGGAGAGCCGTCCGGTGTCCTGCAAGACGGCAACGTCCGCACCATGCCTTGTTGCCTCGATCGAAATCAGACCCGGCAGCGACCATCGACCCTTGCCGATGGTCACCGAGATCTGGTTCCACAAATGGTCTTCTAAGGACAACTTCTCTATTTCAGTCTCAGGCCATTTTAGCAGTTCCATTTCGGCAAGGGCAACCATCAGAGCAGCCGCGCCGCACGACTGCTCGTGGCTTTGCTTACGCGCATATTGCATACGGGAGAACCTATCACAGGACGGAGAATGGCCTAATGCTCAAGTTGGCCGCAAGCAATGGCCCTGCGTTTTGGTCTGCTCACGGAGCCGCCCACTCGGGAGGATGATCGATGACAAACAGTCCGCTACGCGGTCGGTTTGCCATCTCGCCTGCTCTTGATTGTCGCTCCGCGTCGGTGGGATAACACCTGGAGCCCTTGCCCCTCCTGGTTGATCCCTTTCGTCACCCTGGGTTTCCGTGCAGGGGGCGTTTTCGTCTTCACCCCTCACCGAAAGCCAAATCATGTCCCCCGAAGCCCAGTACCTCCGCCTCCATGACGAGGTTCTGTAGTGCAGCGAAACCGACGAGACCGTGTCGATGAGCGAGTTGATGATTCTGGACCGGGAGATTCCCCCCGTGAACGCGAAGGGTCTCGTTCATTCGGCGTCCGCAGTAGGTCATCAGCGGAAGGCAGTCCGCCAACAGCGAGCCGTGCCGTGTCATCCTCACCGCAGCCTCGCAGACTCGGTCCGGTTCCTCGCAAGAAGCGCACGACGACGTTCTTTCCAGAGCAAACACCCTTGCCACCTGCCGCCAATTGCGGGCATATTCGCCGCGTATGTTGGCTGTCGAAAGCAAGTCCAGTAAACTCACGGCCACGATGAACGGCAAGGCCGGTCATTGGGCAGCGCCATGATTGCCACTCTGTCCAACCTGAGATTGCCGTTGCCGATGGAGCAGATTGCCGGCTTCTGCCGACGCTGGAGCATTGCGCGCCTGGAAGTGTTCGGCTCAGCGCTTCGGGAAGACTTCGGGCCGGATAGTGATTTGGACTTCGTCGCCACCTACGCCCCGAAAGCTCGCTGGAGCCTCTTGGACCGCGTGTGTATGAAGTTCGAACTGGAAGACATGCTCGGCCGTGAAGTGGATTTGCTGAACCGCCGCGCCTTGGAGAAGGCAGGGTCTCCTGAGCGCGCTGCCGCCATTCTGGCTCAGGCCCAGACGCTTTATGCGGAACCGTGACCGCCAATCGCTGGAGGACATGCTGGGCACGGCACGGCGGGCCCGCGACGAGGCGCAAACCGGGTGGATGCTGGTGAACGGGGGTTGAGTGGGTTTGAGATGCTGGCCTGTGTGGGGCAGACCTCCGGTCTGACGGTTCCGGGAGCCTCCGGCTCCCAGGACACTCGCCGTTGTCGCCGCGCGGGGGAGAACTGGCCTTCGGAGAAGGCCAGAACCGTCAGGTCGGAGACCTGACCCACCGCGCCTGCCCGCCGAGGACCTGTTTCAGAACCTGAAGAGCTACACCTTCGGGGCGGACCGAATGGACCTGGAAGCGGTCGAGTCCCACGTCCGCGAAGAATGTTCCTCGCGCGGCGAGTGTTTGCGTGCGAATGTTTTTTTCGTATGGCAACGATGACGAAAGAAGCAACCGTTTCGGTGCGGCTCACCGCGCTGGAAAAGGGCAACCTGGACGCTGACGCCCGCATGAAGGGCATTCCCTCCGGCACGGCGGCGGCGGCTTACATTTCCGAGGGGGTTCGGCGCAGCCAGTTTCCGGCGGTGGAGTTTCGCAACGGTTCACCCGGGCGCGTGGCCTATCTGATCGGCAGCCGATGGCCGGTCCGGATGATCGTGCAACTGGTGGAGGAGTTGAAGGGCGACATCGAAACAACGTCCGCACAAATTCGCAAGCCCGCCGGACTGGTGAAAATGGCACTAGCCTATGCCGCGGCCTATCCCGAAGAAATCAAGGACTGCCTGAAACTCCACGCACACCGCGATTTTGAGGGGATGAAGAAGATCCTGCCCGGGTTGGAACTGCTTTGACGCATATCGCTCATCCCATTCCATTCCGTGTTTCCGCTACAGCGCCTTGGACTCGTCTTGGGGCATAGCATTGCCGATGCTTTTTTTGCCCAAGTTGCCAACATTCAAAAAGACCTCCGTCGTCGAAGACGGCTGTCTTGCTGAGATGCGCACCTCTGGCTCCGACCCACGGAGAAAACGGTTGCCAGCGCGCTCTGAACCCGGTCACAATCCGAGGCATTAACACGGCTATGAAACTCACGTTTGCTGCCTTGGTCTCTCGCGTCATTCCTCTTGTTCTGTTTGCGTCGCTGGCTCTGGGCGCGGAGGACCCGTTTCAGAGCCTGAAGACCTACACCTTCGGGGCGGACCGCAAGGACCTGGAGGCGGTCGAGTCCCAGGTCCGTGAGGCCCTGACCAATCCACAGGCGAGCGCCATCCTCGAGAGAAGGCTGGCGGCGGTGCTCTCATCCGACTCCACCTTCGAGGCCAGGCAGTTCGTCTGTCGGCAGCTCCGGCTGATCGGCACGGAGGCAAGCGTGCCGGCGCTGGCCACCTTGCTCCCGGACCCCAAGCTCTCCTCCTCCGCCCGCTACGCGCTAGAGGCGATGCCCAATGCAGCCGCGGGCCGGGCCTTGCGAGAAGCGTTGGGGATTTCCCAAGGGGAGGCCCTGGTGGGTGTGATCAACTCCGTGGGGCTGCGCGCCGACCAGGACGCGGTCGATAAGCTGGTCCCCATCCTGAGCGGCAAAGACGCCGCCTGCGTGAAGGCCGCCGTCACCGCCTTGGGAAAGATCGGCGGGGTGCCAGCCTTGGGGGTGCTTTGCGCCGTCGCGGTTCCCTTCGCCCCCGACGCCGCGGATACCGCCACGGTGGTGGTGCGGCTGGATGAAGGCGTCAAACCGGCCCTCCTGGACGGCGTGCTGGTGGACGCGTTCCTGGCATGCGCCGAGCGCTTCGCGAGGGACGGTGAGAGGGATTATGCCAAGGAGATCTACACCCGGCTTTACGCGGCGCCGATCATTCCGTCCCATCTCAAGGTGGCGGCGCTGCGCGGCCTTCTCGCGGTGAGCCCAACCGAAGCCATTCCTGCGGTTGTTGCGCTGGTGGGGAGCGAGAACGCGTCCCTCCGGGCGATCGCGGCCGGGTTTGTGCGCGAGTTGCCCGCGGCGGACGTCCGGCAATCCATTCTTCCTCAGCTTGGCCAGCTCCCTCCCACCCAGCAGGCGGTCCTGCTGGCGGCCCTGGCGGGGCGCAAGGAAGCGTCGATCATACCTGTTCTTCTACAGGCGACCCGGCACGCGGACGCCCAGGTGCGCGTGGCGGCGCTGCGCGGGCTTGGCATTCCGGAGGGAACCAAGGAAGGTGTCCAACGCCTTGCCGAGGTCGCGGCCGCGAGCGCGGAAGTTGAACGAGGGGCCGCACGCGAGAGTCTCGCGCGCAGCCGCGGCACGGCTGTCGAGGCCGCCATCACCGCGGGCATGAACCAGGGGGCGGCCGGCCTGCGAGCCGAAATGATTCGCGCCACCGCCGCGCGCAACATGAGATCCGCCGTGCCCGCGCTGATCGAGGCGACGTCAGCCCCCGAAGAAGCGATCCGGATCGCCGGCTTCGACGCCCTCGCCGGCCTGGCTGGCGCCGAGCATTACCCGGCGCTCGTGGCAAAACTGACCCTTGCGAAATCCGAGGCCGAGGCCGAGGCAGCCGCGAAGGCGGTGGTAGCCGCCGGTTTGAAAGTTGAAGACATCGAGGGCCGCGCTCGTCCGCTGGCGGCCGCTCTCGCGTCCGCGCGGCCAGAAGTCAAATTGGCCCTCGTGGACTGTCTCGGAGGTTTGGGAGGAAAGACCGCCCTTGACGCGGTCGCCGCGGCCGCCGGGGACGGCGACGCTGATCTCAAGAACAAAGCGATCTCCACGCTCGCCGGTTGGCCCGATGCCACTGCCATGGACACCTTGATGGGCATTGCGCAAAGCACGCAGAACCAGGCCCATCGCATTGTCGCCCTGCGCGGTTACCTCCAGCAGATGGAACAGGCCACCAACCGCTCGTCCGGCGAAAGCCTCGCCCTATACGTGAAAGCCATGGGCGTGGCCAAACGGCCCGAGGAGAAGAGACTGGTGATCTCCGGACTGGCAAACCTGCCCGAGTTGGACGCCCTCAAGCTTGTCGAACCGCTCCTTGAGGATGCGGAACTCAAGAACGAGGCGGGCCTTGCCGTCGCTCGCATCTCGCGCGGCATCGCCAGCGCGCACCCCGCCGAGGCGAGGGCGGCAGTCACCCGCGTGCGGAGCGTGGTTCAAAACGAGAACGTCCTCGCCCGCGCAACGGAGGTCATTGATTACCTGGAGCGCTCCGAGGATTTTGTGGGCGCGTGGATGCTCTCCGGGCCCTACATGCAACAGGATGGGTTGTTTGACGCCGTATTCGAGCCCGAGAAGGCTGATGGGAATGCCCAGTGGCGCCCGGTTCAAGCCGATGGCGGCATCGTGAGCCTCGACCGCGCGATTGGTGGTGACAACCGCGCTGCGTATCTCCGCGCGTTTGTCTCGGTTCCGAAGGCGTGCAAAGCGCGTCTGGAGATCGGCAGCGACGATGGCGTGAAGGTCTGGCTCAACGGGCGTGTCGTACATAGCAACAACGTGGATCGGGGTTTGATCGCCGGCCAGGACAAGGTGGAAGTGGCCCTGAACGAAGGGAGAAACATCCTGCTCCTGAAGGTCACTCAGGGGGGTGGCGGATGGGCCGCCTGCTGCCGCATCCGCGCCGCGGACGGCGCCAAGCTGGCGGGGGTCCAATGCTCCCCCGAATGACGCTCGGTCGGGTGGCGAGCCGGGAACGGGTATATCCACCCGTTTTCACCGATGCGGCGGCGATAGGATCGACTACACTCCTGTGTGGTAGAGCGCGGTGTCCCTACCGCGCCGTCTGGGGGGCGACCGCGTGTGCGGCCCGCTGAGGACAGCGAGCCCTA
>ORJL010084425.1_pt1 | contig 14360 bp, 12 predicted proteins | sample 1779941 | NCBI WGS metagenome assembly ORJL01 (sample SAMEA104232317, study PRJEB22302) | groundwater metagenome | biome: forest; feature: aquifer; material: groundwater | place: USA | collected 2011-08-07 | depth 5.8 m
AAGCGCGCAAGGATGTCGGAGGTGCCGCCCGCGGCAAATGGCACGATGATACGAATCGGTTTCGACGGGTACGCTTGCGCGATGGCGGCGCCGGCAAAAGCGAACGCCGCAAGTGCGAGCGCAATGCGTGCAATAGGTGAAGAACTGGACATTGAAACCTCCTCGGGTTTGATTGGCTGCGCGACGTTTGCCGAATCGCGCGTGAGCGAGCGTCAGTGACGCAGCGGGCATTCTACCCGCAAGCGGGGTTGTTGATGCGGGTTATGCAGACCTGCGTCAGCCGGGCTTGCCGTCGAGTCGCGGCCGCGACAATATCGGCCAGTAGCTGACGGTGAACACGCCGAACGCGAGCGACCACAGCAGGCCCGAGCCGATGATGGCCTGCAGGGAGAACGAAGGAAAGGCGAGGGGCAGGAACACGCGCGTCAGCGCGGCAAACTGAATCGCGATGTAACAGACGAGCTCTGCGTGCCCGGTCTGCAGCGGCCGTCCGGTATGGCCGAGCGAGGTGCGCGTCATCATGCCCAGGGTGAGGCCGCCGATCGCGCCGACGGTGAGTGCGTGGGCGGCGATGCCGGCCGGCACCAGCTCGTAGGCGGCGAGCGCGCGCAGCGCCAGTGCGAGCACGATCCAGGCGTAGGCAAGATGCAGGATCCATACGATGGGCTTTCGCAGCGTCTTCCACGGCCGCCACAGGCCGAGCCGCAACGCGTGCGCTGCCGCGGCCACTGCGGCGATCGGGCCGATGACCATTTCCGGCGCGCCGAGGATATCTGCCGCAAGCAGCGCGAGGATGCTGCCCGGGGCGAGGCGCTCGAGCCAGGGCAGCCGCGCGCTGAACACGCCGGGAATGCCGTTCATCGTGAACATCGGGATCACGCGCCCGCCCATCACCACCATGATGAACAGCACGATATCCAGGCCGCCCTGCACGCCGCGCTGCACCGGCAGGTCGAGCAGCCCCGCCATGCCCAGGTGGAAGGCGAGATTCACGACGCCCATGCCGATCAGCAGGGCGACAAAAAAATAATTGCGGCGGTTGCCGCTGCGCACGAAAGGCACGGCGAGCGCGACGGCGGCGGCAAGGGCGAACGCGGTGTCCGCCGCCGCGGCGGCGAGCGCGTAGGGCGTGAGCACCAGCACGCGGGCCGCAACCCAAAGCGCAGCGATCGCGGCGAGCATCGCTCCGCTGGGCGTCGGCTGGTTGGCCCAGTTGCGCCCCGCGGTGAACAGGAATCCGACGATCACGGCAAGCGCGTAGCCGAAGAGCATTTCGTGGGCGTGCCACAGGGGGCCCGCAACGACCGCGTGCGCGCCCAGCCAGCCGGCGTACTGCGCTATCCAGACCGGAACGCTGAGCGTCGCAAACAGGCCGGCCAGCAGATACAGCGGCCGAAAGCCGAGATTCCACAAAGCGAATCCCGCCGCTTTGGGGCCGCTATCCGCGGAGCGCGATTCGACAGTAGAAGGTGAAGCCATGGCGTGCGGTCCAAAAAATGTATATGGCATACATCTTACATCATCTCATGAACGGTGCGGCCCCTGTCAAAACAATCCGGGAATGAAGCGGCGCACCCGCTTTGCATATTCGGCATAGGCAGCATGCTGTTCGCGCAGGCCGCGCTCTTCCAGCATCGACTTTGCGAGCAGCACCAGGGCGAGCGCGAGCCAGCACAGAATCTTCCAGGAATCGCGATAGGCCACGACCTCGGCTGCCGCGAACAGCAGCAGGGCGGAATACATGGGATTGCGCATATACCGGTATGGGCCGCTGGTCACCAGCCGGCCCGAAACCTTCGGTTCGGGGCGGATATTGAAGTTCCCCAGCCGGTTGTGCGCGAGCGCCCACAGCCCGAGCGCCCCGGCGCATGCGAGCAGCGCGACCGCGGCCGGTGACCATACTTGCGGCGTCAGGGGCCAGATCAGCCATGCGAGCAGCGCGAACTGCGCGGCGACCAGCAATCGGCCGGCGGCTGCGGTTCGAGTCATGGGGGCTTGGGGCTTTTCTTGCGCGTCGACGACGGCCGCTTGCGCTTGCCGTCGCCGGCTCGCGCAAAAAATGCTACAAGTTCTGCGTCGCAAAGCAGGCGTATGCCGTTCTGCGCCGCGAACTCGCGCGCGTTCGGGCTCAGCGCGCCGGCCGTGACGTAGATGCACTCGCCGGCTTGCGCGGCCTGTTTGGCTTGCAGCAACTCGCGCCGGGGTTCGACGCCGGTCTGCGCGACTTTCCAGCGCTTGCAGCCCAGCAGCGCAACCCGGCCATTCTTGTGCAGCTCGTAGTCGGCGGCGCTGCCGGCGACGGCCGCGACCGCATGGCCGTCCCGGCGAAACGCTTCCTCGATCCGCGCCGCGAACTCCCGCCACGGCAGGGCGCGCAACGCGGCAAGCGCATCGGCGCCGTGCTCGGCGCTCGGCGCGCGCACCTGGAGCCAGCCGGCGTATCCCGCGATGGCGAGAAACGGCAGGCTCGAGGCGAGTGCCGCATAGTCGGGCATGAACTGGCGCACCGCCATGAACACCCCGGCGCCAATGAGCACGCTCAGCCACCACGGCGAGCGCGACAGGATCGCGAACAGGCTGCGCTTCGAGAACAGTCCGAACCTTGCGCCTATTGCCATTTGCGGACGCCGCAATTCAATGCGCTTGCCGCGCGCGTGTTTTGGGCGCACCGATGAGCGAAGCCGGGCGGGAAGAGGGTATGGATCGCGGTGCGCATGGCCGATGACAGCGGACGTGACGGAATGAAGCACGTAGAATACTGGACTCCGAGCAGCGGTTCCAGTTCATCGCTCCACATTTCGCAGCGAAAGCACCCATGGCCCAATACGTCTACACCATGCGCCGGGTCGGCAAAGTCGTGCCGCCCAAGCGTTTCATCCTCAAGAACATCTCGCTCAACTTTTTCGCCGGCGCGAAGATCGGGGTGCTCGGCCTGAATGGCTCGGGCAAGTCCACTCTGCTGCGCATCATGGCGGGCGAGGACAGGGATTACGACGGCGAGGTGGTCGCCAAGCCCAATATGCGCATCGGCTATCTGCCGCAGGAGCCCCAGCTCGATGCCGACAAGAACGTGCGCGAGGCGGTGGAAGAGGGGCTGGGCGAGATATTCGGCGCCAAGAAGCGCCTGGACGAGGTCTATGCCGCCTATGCCGAGCCCGACGCCGATTTCGACAAGCTCGCGGCCGAGCAGGCGGAATTGGAAGCGGTAATCGCGGCTTCGGCCGGCGACAACGTCGAACACCAGCTCGAGATCGCGGCCGACGCATTGCGCCTACCGCCGTGGGACGCGAAAATCGGCCCGCTCTCCGGCGGGGAGAAGCGCCGCGTATCGCTGTGCCGCCTGTTGCTGTCCAAGCCCGACCTGCTGCTGCTCGACGAGCCCACCAACCACCTCGATGCCGAGAGCGTCGAGTGGCTGGAGCAGTTCCTGCAGAAATTCCCCGGCACCGTGGTGGCGGTGACCCATGATCGTTATTTCCTGGACAACGCGGCGCAATGGATCCTCGAACTCGACCGCGGCTACGGCATCCCCTGGGAGGGCAATTACAGTTCCTGGCTGGCGCAGAAGGAAGCGCGCCTCGAGCAGGAGGAAGCGACCGAATCGGCGCGGCAGAAGACCATCAAGAGAGAGCTGGAATGGGTGCGCCAGAACCCGAAGGCGCGCCAGGCGAAAAGCAAGGCGCGCCTGGCGCGCTTCGATGAACTCTCCTCCTACGATTACCAGAAGCGCAACGAGACGCAGGAGATTTTCATCCCGGTGGCCGAGCGCCTGGGCGACGCCGTGATCGAGTTCAAGAACGTGAGCAAGGGTTACGGCGACCGTCTCCTCATCGACGACCTGTCGTTCCAGGTCCCGGCCGGCGCAATCGTCGGCATCATCGGCCCCAACGGCGCGGGCAAGTCCACGCTGTTCCGCATGATCACGGGCAAGGAGCAGCCGGGCAAGGGCGAAGTGGTGATCGGCCCGACGGTGAAAACGGCCTACGTGGACCAGTCGCGCGACGCGCTGGAGGGCGACAAGACCGTGTTCGACTACGTCGCCGCCGGCGCCGACATGCTCAACGTCGGCAAGTTCGAGATGCCTTCACGCGCCTATCTCGGCCGCTTCAATTTCAAGGGTACCGACCAGGGGAAAAAAGTCGGCAACCTCTCCGGCGGCGAGCGTGGGCGGCTGCACCTGGCCAAGACGCTGATCGCCGGCGGCAACGTGCTGCTGCTGGACGAACCTTCCAACGATCTCGATGTGGAAACGCTGCGCGCGCTGGAAGACGCGCTGCTGGAATTCGCCGGCAGCGTGCTCGTCATTACCCACGATCGCTGGTTCCTCGACCGCATCGCCACCCACATCCTCGCCTTCGAGGGCGACTCCAAGGTGAGCTTCTTCGACGGCAATTACCACGAGTACGAGGCGGACAAGGTGAAGCGCCTGGGCGAGGAAGCGGCCAAGCCGAAGCGGATCCGCTATAAACCGCTGAAGTAGTCAAACATGGCGATTCGAGTCGCACCTGCTGTCGTTACGGATTCCATATCTTGCGCGGACGGCGTCCCGTCCGCGCGGATCGCCGCTTGTACGCGGAGGTAAAGCGTGTCCGCGCACAAGCGGCGATCTTGTGGAAAAGCGAGCCCGGGCCGTTGTTGTTTTTATACATAACCGTGTTTTCCGCGCGGACACGCTTTACCTCCGCGTGGAAAACACGGTTGGCGCGCGCAGCGCGCAATGGCTGCCGGCGGCATGCGACAGTACTCGAAACGCCGCAAGTAGAATTGAACTGCCTTGGGCGATTTAGATCGAGGCCAGATGCACCGAGAATTCGATGATCCCCGCAGGGTCTTCGGAGAATGGCCGCCCGAGCAGGATTGCGCCGGAGCCGCGCAGCAACGTCTCCTCGCCTACGATATGCACCGTGTCGCCACCGCTGAACTGGACGTAGGTGCCTGTGCTGCTGCGGTCGGAGATGAAAAACTTGCCCAGCTGATATTCCACGGTTGCATGCCGGTCCGAGGCGAAATCGTCGCGGATCACGATCGCGCAGGTCTCGCCGCGGCCGAGGCTGGCGCTCATGTTCCGATCGCTGAGCGTGAGTTGCTGATCGAAATAGCGCAGGACCAGTTGCTCCTGCAGGCCCTCGGGTTTGCGATGGGCGGGGTTGCCGACGCGGACCTGGTCGCCGTCGTCGGTCCTCCATGCGATCTGGAACAGATCGAGCTGCGCTTGCCTGCCCTTGATGCTGGCGCGCCGGATATGGCGCGCTTTGTGGCGCAGATCCGGCGGCAGCGTGTCGACCGCGGCATGGGTCGCGAGAATCTGGCGCGCGCGCGCCACCTCGGTGATGCGCGCGGCCACGTTGACCACGTCGCCGTGCACGTCGTTCGCCTCACGCAGCACTTCGCCGTAATTGAAGCCGATACGGACGTACATCGGCGTGTCGCCTCCCGGCTTTCCATTTTCCACCGCGTCCTGCATGTCGCAGGCAGCGCGCAACGCCGCTTCCGCGCCGGGAAAGGTGCACATGATTTCGTCGCCTATGGTCTTGATCAGCGTGCCGCCATGCGCCGCCAGCTTGGCGGTCATCATGCCGAGGCAGCGCACCACCATCTGGCGCGCCACGGCGTTTCCGAGCGTTTCGTAAAGCGTGGTGCTGCCGCTGATATCGGCGAACAGGATTGCGAGTTCCTCGGTGTATTGTGGCACGGTTGGCATGCTGCCTCGGGCGAGAGTTCGTTGTGTGGTGCAAAATCGGTGCAACGGCGGCGCTAATGACTAGTGCTACTATGGCCCCGCCGCGGCGGTCCGGTTTGCACGGCGCAGCGGGAGAATATACGAGAATAAGCCGGGCACGTCCACGCCTGCCGCCATGCCGGTCCGGGCCGGCGATGCCCGGAACGCGTTCCAGACGGAGGAGAGGACATGCAGCAGATTATCTTGATGGCCGTGCTGGCGACCATGGTCTACGCCGTGTCGCTGGATCTGCGGGTGGAGGATTTCCGCTACGTGGCGCGCCATCCGCTGGCGGTGGGCGCGGGCCTCGCGGCGCAGTTCGTGCTGCTGCCGGCCGCCACCCTGGGGGTCACGCTGCTGCTGGATTTGCCGGCGGCGACCATGGCGGCGATGATGCTGGTGGCGGCCTGTCCTGGTGGCGCGCTGTCGAATGTGGTCACCTATTTCGGGCGCGGCAACCTGGCGCTGTCGCTTTCCATTTCGGCGGTTTCGAACGTGCTCGCGCTCGTGTTCACGCCGCTCAACTTCAGCCTGATGATCGCAGCCAACCCGCGCACCGCGGCCTGGGCGCGCGCCATCGCGGTGGACCCGCGCGACCTCGTCCTCAGCCTGGTGCTGCTGCTGGCGCTGCCGATGAGCGCGGCGCTGCTGACCTCGCGCCACGCGCCGCGGCTGGCGCTGCGCCTGCGCCTGCCCCTGGGACGGTTCGCCGTGGCGGCGCTGCTGCTGTTCATCGTCGGCGCGGTCGCGGCGCAGTGGAAGCTGTTCCTGATCGAGATTACGCGCACGCTGCCCGTCGTGATCGGGCACAATGCGCTCGGACTGGGCCTGGGCTACGGCGCCTCGGTGCTTGCGCGCCTGAAAGTCGCCGACCGGCGCGCGGTGGTGATCGAGGGCGGAATGCAGAATTCCGGGCTCGCGCTCGGCATCATCGCCGCGCAGTTCAATTCCGACCTGGCGATGGTCGCGGTGGCGGGGCTGTGGGGCATCTGGCACATCGTCTCCGGCGGCTCGCTCGCGCTCGCCTGGCGCTATCTGGACCGGCGCTCCCGCCGCGCCGCACACCGGTCGAGCGGCCGCTGAGCGCCAATCCCGGCGCACCTATCCGCGCCCGACGAACGGCATTTTCGTCGCCATGATGGTCATGAACTGCACGTTCGCATCCAGCGGCAGCCTGGCCATGTAGAGCACGGCGCTGCCCACGTGGGCCACGTCCATGCGCGGCTCGACCGCGATCGAACCGTTCGCCTGCGCCACGCCGTTCTTCATGCGTTCCGTCATCTCGGTCGCGGCGTTGCCGATATCGATCTGGCCGCAGGCGATGTCGTATTTCCGGCAATCGAGCGAGATGCACTTGGTGAGGCCGGTGACCGCATGCTTGGTGGCGGTGTAGGGCGCGGAATTGGGCCGCGGCGCGTGCGCCGAAATCGAGCCGTTGTTGATGATGCGTCCGCCGCGGGGATCCTGGCTTTTCATGATTCTGATCGCCTCCTGCGAGCACAGGAACATGCCGCCGAGATTGACGTCGACCACCGCTTTCCATTGCTCGAAGCTCAAATCCTCCATCGGTATCGCCGGCGCGCCCATGCCCGCGTTGTTGAACAGCACGTCCAGCCTGCCCCAGGCCTGCCGCACTTGCGCGAACAGGGCTTTGACCGATTCCGGGTTGCCCACGTCGGCGGGCAGGACCAGCGTGTTCGCCGCCGCCGGCCCCGCGTCCTGCACCGTCTTGTCGAGCAGCTCCTTGCGCCGTCCGACCAGCCCGACGCGATACCCGTCCCCGAGCAGCGCCAACGCGGCGCTCTTGCCGATGCCGGTGCCGGCGCCGGTGACGATGGCTACTTTGTCTTGTGAACTCATGTTTCAGTCTCCGTTTATCTGATGCTTGGGTCCGATGGTTCGGTCTGGCTACGAAATGAGGGGATATCCGCCAAGGGGACTTTCTCCGCAAGGGGGATCGAGACCTTCGGGGCGCCTCCTCTCATGCTCCTCTAAGTCAGAGACCGTTTCGGTAAATCTGAAACGGTCTCTTGGAATATCCTCATGCCGAAGCGGCGACGGGCGCGAGCGCAGGTCACGACTTCAGGCCGAACAACTCCTCGATTCGCGCTGACTCTTCGGCCGAAAGATCGACGAAGCGGCAGCCGGAGTTTTGCACCTGCGTGCCGTCGGCCAGGGTCACCAGCCGCGAATAGCGCACTTCCATGTCGACGACGATCGAGTCTCCGTCGGGGCTATTGATGCGGCAGCCTTTGAGCACCGTGCCCGGCTCCAGGCTGATCGTCGGATCATACTGCAGGAAACCGATCCCGCCCTTGCTCACATTTGCCATGGTGCCGTCGAAGGGTATCACGCCCGCCGCGTCGACGAGGCAGCGCAGCTCCTGTCGCGGCGGCGCCTCGGCGCGTTCGCTTTCCCGCCGCCTGTGCCCGGCGACGATCTCGGGAAAGCGCAAGCGGATTCCCGCGGCGCCTTCGTGCGCGCTGGTCGGCTTTGGGTCTGCCGCGGCAAATTCGACGTGCCAGCCCCCGGGCTCTGCATGAAAAGTGGCGCGCGGCCGGGCCAACAGGGCCTTGTTCGCCGCTTCATCCGCGCTAAGTTCGATGATGATGTATGCGCGCGCCGGATCGATAAAACGCAGCCTTGAGCGGAACAGCAGCCTGCCCCCATCCTGATCGGAGACTATGGGCTCGCCGCGCATCACCAGCGCGTTGAGCACCCGCGCGATTTCTTCCGGCGTGCGCAGCATCTGCCCCACGAGAGAGGAAGTCGGTTGCGATTCGGGGGGCATATAACAACTTGCAGATGGGAAACAAATGTGAGCTCTTCGGCACCTTGATCGGCAGTATAAACGCAAGCGCGGATCGGCGAGCGGTCGAATCGGCCGCGCCGTCGTGATCGCGGGGGCGGCCATCTACCGGTGTTGCGCTCATACCGAAAACAGGCGCGCTCCCTCCAGCAGCAGGCGCACTGCACCGCTCACCAGCAGCGCCACGCCCACCGACAGCGATACCGAGATCAGCGCCTCTTTGCGGCCGATGGTCTTCAGCATCACGGCAAAGGTCGAGATGCAGGGAATGTAGAAGGTCAGGAACAGCAGGAAGGTCGTGATCTGCACCCAGTCGAGGCGGCTGCCGACCTCGAACGTCCCGAGTGCCTGGTAGATCATCAGCAGCGACAGCTCCTTCCTCAGGACGCCGAACAGGATGGGCACGCCCAGTACCGCCGGCAGGCCGAGCCACCACGCGGTCACCGGCGTGAACACGGTATTGATCGCGCTATCGGCGCCGACGTGGTGGAGCAGGGCCAGCAGCACGCTGCCTCCGACCAGGAGCGGGGTGACGATGGTGAGGATGTCCTTGGTCCGCGCCCAGGTTTCGGACAGCATCGAGCCCCAGTGCGGCAGCGCGTAGGGCGGGATTTCCTGCACCTGCCCCGGACCGAATTCCCGCCGGTCGCGCGCGAGCAGGCGGCCCATCAGCGCGACCACCACGATGGTCAGCGCGAATATGGCGAACACGCCGGTGCCGCCGAGGTACTTGCCGGCCAGAGCGAGGATGATGGCCGAGCGCGCCGAGCAGGGGACGAACGTGATCAGCACCGAGGCGATCACCCGCTCGCGGCCGCTGGTGACCTTGGCCGCAGCCGATATCGCCGGGACATTGCAGCCCAGGCCGGTGAGAAAGGGCACGGCGACGCCGCCGTGCAGACCGATCTGGTGAAAGCCGCGGTCGACGACGAAGGCGATGCGCTGCATCACGCCCGCTTCTTCCAGCGCCACCAGCAGCAGCACCAGCGGCAGCATATAGGGAACGACGATGCCGACCAATCCGATCAATCCGTCGGTGACGGCGCGGCCGACGACGCCGCCGGTCGAAGTTGGCTGCCAGCCGGCCAGGGCATCGACCAGGCGCGCCGCGGTCATGGAATCGAGCCAGGCGCTGACCTCGAATACCACGAACAGCACGGTCGCGAATACCGCCAGGCTGCCGATCAGGCCCCACTGCGGATGCAGGAACAGTTCATCCAGCCAGTAGCGCCAGCCGCGGCCCTCGTGCGGGGCGCCCATGCGCGTGCTCGCTTCGAACAGGGTGGCGGCGCGGTGATGGCGGTCGGCATGCAGTTCCTCCTCCAGCGGCCGCGGCAGTCTGCCTGCGGCCTCGCTGCGAAATTGCCGCAGTTGCGGCAGCAGCTGCGGGAAATGCTGGCCCAGCTCGCCGTGAAAATAAGGATCGCCCGCCGCGACCTGCATCAGCAGCAGCGCGTGCGGCACGCGGAATGCGGCATGTATCTCCGGGCGGTTGAGCGCCTGGCCCAAGGGTTTGAGGCTGTCGCAGATGTGCTTGCTTGCGGGCTGCGGCAGCGGGCAGGCGGCCGCGCGCACCGCGGCCACGGCGGTAGTGAACAGTTCCGAAATGCCCTGCCCCATCAGCGCCACGGTCGGCACCACCGGCATGCCCAGGAGCTTCTCCAGGGCCTTGAAGTTGATGTGCAGGCCCTTGTCCCAGGCCTCGTCCATCATGTTCAGCGCGATGACCATGGGCCGGCCGAGCTGGGACAGCTCCAGCGTGAGTTCCAGATGACTCGCGAGAGCCGTGGCATCGACCACCTGCACGATCAGGTCGGGCGGCGCGAACGGCGCGGGCGGGCCGCCGGGCTCATGCATGGATATGGGGGGGCGCTCGTCTCCCCACAGAAGAAACTTCAATGCCGGCAGATCGTCCTCGCCCAGGTGGTGCAGGGAGGCTATGCTCGGCAGCTCGATCACGCTGGCTTCGTCGAAGCCGATCTGAACCGTGCATTCGCCGTAGGCGCGCTCGCTGCCGGCCAGCCGGCCGGTGCGCGGCGCGGTGCTGGACACGGCGTTGAACAGGGTGCTCTTGCCCGCGTTCGGCATGCCGACCAGGGCGATGCGCAAACGCCGCTCGCCGCGGTAGAGGGGTGTGCGCAGCGCGACGGTGGCTTCGTTGCCGCCGCGCCTGCCGCCGATGTTACCTGATCTGGTCATGAATCATTATAATGGCATCCCGACCTCAGGCATCCGGCGGCAAGATCGGAACGGGTTCACAACCATAGCCACCAAAGGAGACAACTTCATGATCAAAGGACATTCGCGCAGCATCGCCCGGCGCCATGCACTGGCCGCCTCGCTGACCGCTGCACTGGCGCTGGCCGCGGGAGCGGCGCTCGCGCAGGACAAGCCGGTCGAGCTGAAGTTTGCGCATTGGCTGCCGGCAACGCATCCGCTGGCGAAGCTCGGTTTCGAACCCTGGGCGAAGTCGGTCGAGGCGGCATCCAAAGGCTCGATCAAGGTCACCATCTATCCCGCCCAGCAGCTGGGCAAGGCGCCTAACCATTACGACATGGCACGCGACGGCATCGCCGACGTCACCTGGGCCAACCCGGGTTATCAGGCGGAACGTTTCCCGATATTCGGGGTGAGCGAGCTGCCGTTCCTGTTCTCGAATCCGGCGGGCGGGTCGAAGTCCCTCGACGCCTGGTACCGCAGCGGCTATGCGGCGAAGGAAATGAAAGACGTCCACTTCTGCTTCGCGCATATACACATCGGCGCGCTGCACTCGAAGAAGCCGATCACGGACCCGGCGCAGATCAAGGGCATGAAAATACGGCCGGCCCATGGCACCATGGCGCAGTACGTCACCCTGCTTGGCGGCACCAGCGTGCAGGTGTCCGCGCCCGAATCGCGCGACGCGCTGGAAAAAGGCGTCGCCGACGCGATCACCTTCCCCTGGCATTCGATCCTCACCTTCGGCATCGACAAGGTGGTCAAGTACCACACCGATATGAGGCTGTATGCGGCCACTTTCGCCTGGACCATGAATCCTGGCACCTACGCGAAGCTCTCCGCGTCGCAGAAGAAAGTGATCGATGAGCACTGCAGCAACGAATGGGCGGCGCGGGTCGGCCGCGACTGGGGCAACGACGAGGATAGCGGTCAGGACAAGCTCGCGAAAACGCCGGGGCATACCATTGTCAAGGTAACCGATGGCCAGCTCAATGCCTGGCGCAAGGCAGCCGAGCCGTTGACGGAGGCATGGCTGAAGAAACCGAACAATTCCGGGATCGATGCCAAGGAGGCGCTGGAGTCTTTCCGCAAGACCCTCAAGGCCAATAACGCCGCTTACTAGTCCCGCCGTCCGTCTTGCTCCTGCGCGCGCCCGCCGCGCGCAGGAGGGCCGGCAACGCGCCAGATCCCGACGCGCACAGCCACCGGAATTCCGCCATGCTCGACAAGATCCTCGCCTTCACCGAATCGGTCGCGGCGTTCTTTCTGCTGCTGGTTGCGGTGCTGACGTTCTCCAACGTGTGCATCCGCTATCTGTTCCAAACGCAGATCCCGGACTGGTTCGATTTGTCCAAGCAGTTCCAGGCGATCGCGATCCTGTGGGGTATCGCCGTCACCACTTATCGCGGCAGCCATATCTGCGTCGACATCGTCTGGGAGCACTGCGGCGGCGCCTGGCGGCGCCGCATCGACCTCATCGCCACCGCCGCTACGCTCGCGCTGCTGGCGCCCATGGCCTGGATGATCTGGGTCATGGTCGGCAACATGGGCACCGAAGCCACCAGCGACCTGCGCCTGCCGCTGCGCTATTTCTATGCCGTCGCCGCGCTCGGAGCTGTCGCGGCTGCGATCCTTGCGGCCAAGCGCATCCTGCGGCTGTTCGCGGCCAGCGTAGCGCCGGCCGACGACGCGGCCGGGACCAGCAATGGATAGGGACCTGGTCGCGCTGCTCGGCTTTGTCCTGATGTTCGTGTTCATGGCGCTGCGCGTCCCGATCGGTGTCGCCATGGGGCTTACGGGTATCCTCGGTTTTGCCGCGCTCTCGGGCATCGGGCCGGCGCTGAAGCTGCTCGGACAGGTGCCGCTGTCAGTGTTGAGCGACTACAACCTGTCGATCATTCCGATGTTCGTGCTGATGGGTGCATTCTCGGCCAGCGCCGGCATGAGCCGCGAGCTGTTCGCGGCGGGTATCGCCTGGCTCGGCCACAGGCGCGGCGGTCTGGCGCTCGCGACGATTGCCGCCTGCGGCGGCTTTGCCGCGATCAACGGTTCGTCTGTGGCAACGGCGGCCACCATGTCGCAGGTCGCGCTGCCGGAAATGCGCAAGGCCGGCTACGACCCCGGGCTGTCGGCGGGCCTGATCGCCGCCGGCGGCACGCTCGGCATCATGATTCCGCCGTCGGTCATTTTCGTACTGTACGGCATCATGACCGAGACGGATATCACGCAACTGTTCATCGCCGGGGTGGTGCCCGGCATCATGGCGATGCTTTTTTATTCGCTGGTGATCGCGTTGCTCGGCTGGTGGCGCCCGGCGACCATGCCGCGCGGGCCGCTGCACAACTGGCGCGAGCGCTTGCTCTCGCTGAAGAACCTCTGGGCCACGCTGTCGCTGTTCCTGGTGGTGCTTGGAGGCATGTATCTCGGCGTGTTCACCGCGACCGAGGCGGCCGGGGTCGGCGCGGTGGGCGCGCTCGCGATCGGCCTGGCGCGCGGGCAGCTCGAAGTGCGGCAGATCAGGGAAACCCTGATCGGGTCGCTGCGCATTTCGGCCGCGATCATGACGGTCGTGCTCGGGGCTTACCTGTTCGGTTACTTCCTCACCATCACCCAGTTCACGCAGAAAGCGATCGAGTTCCTGGTGCATCTGCCGGTCGGCGCCTACGGCGTGCTCGCGATCGTGATGCTGGGCTACCTGATCCTCGGCGCGGTGATGGACGAGCTGGCGATGATCCTGCTCACCGTGCCGATCGTGTTTCCGGCGATGATGCAGCTCGGCTTCGATCCGGTCTGGTTCGGCGTCATCATCGTGATGGCCGTCACTTTCGGCATGATCTGCCCGCCGGTGGGGATGAATGTGTTCGTGATCAACTCGATCGCGACCGACATCCCGCTGACGCGCATCTACCGCGGCACCTTTCCGTTCATCGCGGTGGATCTGGTGCGCCTGGTCCTGCTATGCGCCTTTCCGGCACTGTCGCTGTGGCTGCCGAAGACGATGGGCGGCTGACACCAGCCTTATATACGGCGTCGCAGATGTAGTCGCATGCGACGGGCGGACTTGCGCGCTGCGCGCGCCAACTGCGTTTTCGGTACGGATGAAAAGCGCATCCGTACCGAAAACGCGGTTACGTATAAAAACAACAACGGCCCGGGTTTGCTTTTCCACAAGATCATCGCTGGTGCGCGGACACGCTTTACCTCCGCGCACCAGCGATGATCCGCGCGGACGGATTGTCGTCCGCGCAAGCCTGGCGCCGACTTGCGAGTCACCCGCGTGCATCTGCGCCTCGCCGACCTTAACTTCTTGCGCGCTGCGCGCGCCAACCGTGTTTTCCGCGCGGAGGTAAAGCGTGTCCGCGCGGAAAGCACGGTTATTGTTAAAAGCGACTGCTGCTGGGGTTCTTATTCAAGATCAACGATCCGCGCGGACGGTTTCTCGTCCGCGCAAAATCGAAACTCCGCAACAACACCTTATTGAGCCCCGTATAAATGACTGTCAACGCGATGAAACCCGGAAACGTTAATATGCTTATGTCCATTTCGAGGTGCGACGATGAAGCACAAGCGGGATTTCAAAGCATTGGAGAAGCGCCGACTCAAGGGAGCAAGGCT
>ORJL010237198.1_pt1 | contig 14360 bp, 12 predicted proteins | sample 1779941 | NCBI WGS metagenome assembly ORJL01 (sample SAMEA104232317, study PRJEB22302) | groundwater metagenome | biome: forest; feature: aquifer; material: groundwater | place: USA | collected 2011-08-07 | depth 5.8 m
CCGCGCTTCCGCGGGCTCGACGAATATCTCTATCACTACAATTTCTGCCGCCCCCACGGCGGCATCAAATATCGAAAACCCTGCGAAAAATACTTCGCATTCAAACTATGAAAAAGTGTTACCCGATTATCGTGAAGAACAGCCTCACCTGCACGCGCAACACTCTGGACGGGCGTAGTCGCATACTGGCTGAATGTCCTATTAGTTCCTTACGTTGCACTGGGTCTTTTGGGAATCCCAATCACTTCAGGCTACCTCCCGACCGGACAATATCTAGTGGCACTCATATTGACGTTCATCGTGGTTTCTTCCCTTAGCGCCTACCGATTCAAGAACCTTTCTTCATCCACTGAATCGCTCTTGCTACGGATTGACAAACGCATCGAAGAAATAATTAATCAGGAGAAAAAGACCAGTAACCAGCGAATACGGGCTGAGGCGTACCTTACAATCAAAGACGTGTTTTCGAGACTTCGGTTCGCTTCCGTTGATTTCAATTATGCCATGATTTCAGCTATGTTCATTGCAATCAAGGAAGACGCGATTACCAAAGACCCACAGAAAATCCGGTTTGAAGCCCTTGAGGCCGAGACGAACCAAGCGTCAAAATTCCTGGCGCGGTCTCTGGCCTGAAGGGCGGTTTGATGACGGTCAACTACTTTTCAGATTGCGACGTTCTTATTTTCTATCTTTCCGAACACCACGAAAACCACCCTTACTCGCAAACATTATTTGATGCTACGGGGACCAGGTAAGGACTTCCAAGGATATCTGTTGACTAGCATCAGTCGCGAATTTGACGGAATTACCTCGAATGATAGACTAAGCAAAAGCGTGGAGTTTATTGTTGACGCAGTGGACAAAGACGTGCAGACTAACAGTAAGCCAATTCTCTGCAAAAAACTTGAGAATCTCAAGGATGACTGCATTTTCCCTAGCCGGAAAATAGTTGCCGGAGAGCTGGTCCCGCGAGTTGAAACTCTCGAAAAAATGGATGCCGTCCAGTTCAGAAAACTAGCATTCATAGTGTTCAAGGAATTCAAGACACGGCGCGAAATACTGCTGGCTAAGCTCCACAAATGCAATGAAGCACAACTGAATGAATTTCGTGACAGGGAAGGAACAAAAGTAGTTGAGCTAAGAAAAGAACTTTCAATATTGTTTCCGATAAAGGCGCAAAAAGATATGGGGGACTATGAACACATAATAAACGCAGCCTGCCATTCAGCAATAATGAAAACTAACACGTGGTTCATAACAAATGATTCTTTCAGGCGCGGAAGCCGCGCAGACAAAAATCTTACTTTCGAGAAAATGGCTGAAAAGACTATGCAAACCGTCTCCAGACTATTTGGAATTCAGATGAGAATACGCAAACTAGAAGCGATTAACTCAGAATTCAAGTTGATACCCAAAACCAGTTGAAACATACCCTAATTCTTCTTTTGCCCCAAAATGTACACCTAAAAAAAGTGCTGGCGGCCTTGAAAAGAGAGTTAAGGAACCAGAAAGCAGAGCCGCCCTGAATTTCAGCGTGACCTTGACTTCGTGCGGTCCATCACCATGACTACTAGCTCGTGGAGCTTCTTCTCGAGGAACGGGTAGTCCACGCGGGCGTCGAGCATGGCGCGCAGTTCGGCGAGTTCGGGCTTGACCCCTATGTACTCGCGCTCGAGCTCGTCCATCTTCTCGGTAATCTTGGCCGTCTTTTCCCTGACCTCGCGGTTGAGCTTCATGAAGAGCCGCACTACCCAGAAGGTGGCGATTAGGAATACGACTAGGAACACGAGCGCCTCCGCACTAAGCTCTTCGGCCATTCAAAATCATGTCTCCAAATTGCCGGCGGCTTTCATCATTTTCATCTCCTTCGCGCAACCGGCCTTGCGATTGCCATTTCCTGCCGCGGAAGGGCGGCGTAAAGCGCGTCCGCGGTTTGCTCGAGGATTGCGGCAAGCGAATGGCGCTCGACTTTCTTGTCAATCTGGCCTGCAATCACTTTTTTCTCCTCGCCAAGTGCCTCGACGAGCGTCGAGAGCCTATCGAGGCGCGCCTTGACATCGCGCAGGTGGGAAAGCGCCTCTTTCTGCTGGCGGTAGGCTAGGTAAAGCAGGAACGCAAAGGCAAATAGCGCGGCTAGGGAGCCGAACCTGACAACCTCGTTTACACCAAACACTAGACTCCCCGCTTCCCCACCGATGTCCCATTCATTACGCCAACCGCGTTTAAAACCGCTTCGAAAGAGGCGGGAGGATTGGCATTAACCGCGCACGATTGGCCGCGGCCGGTGCCGGCCATTAAGAGTAGCTGGCGCAGTCCGCTGCAGCCAGCGCTTGTTTTCAGGCAGCTTTTTCTTTCCCGTCCCGCAATACCCCGGCAAGGCCGGCAAGCCACTGGCGAAAAGGGCGTCTTGCGGGAGGGGAACTTGGATTGTATGAAGAAAAACTGGATTGCTTCCGGCAGGGCCGGCAAACCGTGGGAGGTTTGCCGGGGCCGGGAATTGGGGAAAGGCACGTCAGGGAGAATTGGAATGCGATGATTGAGGATGAAATCGTCCACTGGTACAAGGACGACAAGGGCGAGACGCACCGCTCGAGCCTGGGGCTCGAGAGCGATGGCCCGCAGATGGTGAAGGGCTTCCCCCGCGACGGGCTGCTTACCGTGAGGTTCAACAACAGCGTCGCCAACGTGGGCTTCCGCCTGAGCCCCGACGAGGCGCTGCGCCTGAGCACGGTGCTGCAGTCGGTAGCGCGCGAGCTGCTGCTCAAGAAACGCGGGCTCTGGCAGCAGCTGCAGGAGTGATTTTGGTGAAGCTTTCCTGCGCAAGTACCGCGTGCTTAGCCTGTGCGATTCGCTAAGCGTGCAGCTGATGCGCAGCCGTGGTTTGGTGGAAATCGCCTCTTTTGACAGGGGCTTTGACCGCGTAGAGAAAGTAAGCCGGATTTGCTAAAGCCGGCTACTGCTGGTCCTCGAGCTTGCCGAGCCTGTTCATGAGCTTTCCGATTTTTTCGGAGAATTCCTCCGTGACTTCGTCTTTTTGGCCCGAGAGGAATTCGGCCAGCCGCGAGCGGAACAAGTAGGCGATGAAGGCCAGCACCAGCATGGCGAGGATGCTTGCGACGTAAACCCACGTGTCGTCGGCCTTCTTGCGCTGGTTGAGTGTTGAGATGAGGGTGGCGTTTGCAGAAATTTGGGAAAGGAGCCCGGGCGTGTCGGTGAAAAAGGGCTTCCCGTTTATCATCTGGTTCTCGGCCCCCACCAGGTCTGCCTCGATGGATAGGCGGGTGCGGCGCGCTGCTTCTGCTTCGGCAGGGGTGATGAGTCCGCGCTTGAGGGCGGCGTCGATTGCCTGGGTGGCGTTGATGAGCGACACTGCGCTTTTTCGGTAGTCGGGCAGCACTGCAAGGTAAGCGCGGTAAAGCGCGGTTGCCTGGCCGTAGTAAATGTCGAACTGGCCGGCGTACTTTTGGCCGGCTTCGGGAGTTTTTGACGCGTCAACGGCTTCTAGCGTCTCGCGCATGGCTTGGAGGTAGGTGTCCATCACCGGAAGCTTGAGGTTGCGCGGGACCGAATAGTCGCGGGAAACATTCACCCAGCTGGCGGCCAGGGCATTTAGCTTGCCTTCGCGCAAAAAGCGCGTCTTTCTCTTGAACGCGTATTGCGAGCGCTCGGCCTGGCGGACGATGAAGTCGGCCGCCTGTTCTGCAGAATAGTTCGTGAAGGCCGTGACTTGCGATTCGTTTGAGGAAAGCACCATGGCAAGCAGGTCATAGTCGCCAACGCGGTCAAACGCCGTGCCGTTTAATACGAGAAGCGTTGCGGGCGAGCCGTTTAGTACAAGCAGGTAGTACGAGCTGTTTTCAAAAGGCAGCGGCACTATCAGGGGCTTTTCGCCAGGATAGGCGTAGAAGGACGCCTCGTCCGGGGCGCTTGCCGCACCCGCGATGCAGGCTGCAGCCAGCAGGAAAAGCACGAAAGCAAAAAACCGCATTAGCATCCAAGCCCCGTCAGCGAATTCTCTTTAGCACCGGCAGCCCGGTCTTTTCGCTCTCGATGACGACGAAATTGTCGGGCATCGGAATCGCATTGCCGCTGTCCTTGGAAAAATAGCGGAGCATCACCCCGCTTTTCGACATCTTCTCGTGCAGGAACCACACTCGACCCTTCTTGTCCCTATAGGAAAAGCCGCCTGAAACCATTTTCAAAAGCCCGTCAAAGACGCCCGCCATAATCGCACCAACCTCCGATTAGGCAGTAAAGGCAATAAAAGCTAGGTAGTGCAACCGGCCTGCGGCTACAGGCAATGGCAAAAGGCGCGATGTTGAAAGAAGGACAAATCGCCGAAATCAGGGCGTTGAAACTGCCAAAGCAGACGCCAGCAGCACAAGAAACTGCCAAAGCAGATGCCAGCACCACCGCCAGCAGCACAAGAAACTGCCAAAGCAGATGCCAGCACCACCGCCAGCAGCACAATATGGCGTTATGTCTGGCTCCCTGGCATTCAAACAAGCCAGCAAAAAGCTTTAAAAAGCAAATGCCGTTTCCCTAGTGTGGAACTGGAAAAGCGCCAAGACCGGGCGCCCTTGCCAAAACATATTGCAGACATATTCAATAATATTGCGAGTTGGGGGTTTGGACGGCCTTGAGTGACCTGATTGTGCGCGCCAGGGTGCTCCTTGCAAGCGGGCAAGTGGAATTCGAGGGCTCGCCCGAAGCGGTTTCTACTGCAATCAAGGGGCTTGACGCAAGCGCCGCGCCGCCCGCGCCGCGCGGCTCTCTTAAAGCCGGCCTTGAGTCGATGATGGGAGCGGGCTTTTTTGAAAACCCCAAGTTGCTTGCGGAAATAAAGTCCGAGCTTCACCGCCGCGCGGTCCGCTATAGCCCAAGCTCGCTTTACCCCGTGCTTTACAAGTCGTTCCTGAAGAAAAACGCGCTTGGCCACCAGGGCAGGCGCGGGTCGTTCAAATACCACGCTGTTGGGGAAAGAAAATGAGAAGGCCGCTGTTTCTGGCATTCATTGCGCTTTTCGCGCTCGCCTCGAACGCAGAGGCGGTTGACGACTGGTTCAACGCGTCGTGGCACTACAGGCTGACTGTCACGGTGGCCGCCGCGCCGGTGCAGAGGGACTTCTGGCCCGTTGAACTTGAGATGAACTTCACGCAGCTGCTTGCCCAGAAGGGCGACAACGACACTTTTGACAACGCGTCACTGCGCGTGTTCGAATACAGCGCGGCAGGCAGGCAGTTGTGGCAGGCGCCATTCCAGTTCGACCGGACATCCAATTATGCGGACGTTGGCAACGCCGCAGGCACGCTCTCGTTCCAGATGAATGGAAGCACGCAGGCGAACCAACAGCGCAGGTTCGTCGTTTATTTTGACTCCAACCGCACGGGACTCAAGCCGCCGGTGAGCTTCGGGACCAGCCTGGCGTTTGCCAACTATTCCGACGAGTTCAACGTGAACAACTCGCTTTTGAGGTGGTATGCCGACACGCAGCGGGGGGAGAATTCGTCTGGCTTCTACCGCGTGCAGGGCGCGACGGGCGCCCAGGCAACGGTGTTCGAGGAAACGGGCGGCGGACGGTCAATAGAGTTCCAAAAATACTCCAACGGCACCCACAACTTTTCCTTCGACTTCCGTCGAAACGCGACCGTTGCCTACAGCGGCCCCGTGAGGCTGGTAGTCGAGCAGCGCGGCAACGAAACTTACTACGGCAGCCCGGATGCAAAGACCGGCCAGGGATTGATGGTCAAGAGGTACTACTTCTACAACAACCTCACTTGGGTGCGCGTGACGCAGAACTACTCGAACCTCGCCGGCGCGCCAATCACGCGCAACTCCACCAACGCCACCGCACTCGCGCTTGATTTGCTGCGGGCGTTCGGCGCGGCCTACCAGTACGCGGTGAACTACAGCGCGCCTGCGCCGTGGGCGTGGGGCGCTGACGTGTTCGGCGCCACCGAAACCAGCATCCTGCAGGTCAACCAGACCTTCACTGCCAACTACAGCCTGGCCTTCGACAGCGCCAACGGCATTGCAGGCATCAACCTCAACGCCACAACCATTGCAGCCGGCGGAGGCATCCTCGACGAGGCGGTGGAAGTGTTCAACGACACTGGCACGAATGTCAACAACCTGCAGGACCTCAGCCGGGCGCTCGGCCAGCAGGGCAGCGTCACAGTCTCGCAGCCGGAAGCCTGGAACGCCACCGTGCTCGCGCAGCCGAACTACACCATATTCAACCGCGGCGAGGTTGTTGTGGTGCGGGCAAATGTCACCAACGACACCTACTCGCTCGCTACCACCGCGAACGCCACGGTTGACAACGGCACGCCCCTTGACGCCGGCGATGACTTGAACTTCACGCTTTACGACGACGGCACGCACGGCGACCTGGCCGCAGGCGACAGGGTGTTCACCGGCAACTTCACTGCGCCGAACGCTTCTGCAGTCGGGATTTGGAACCTGACTGTGCGCGTGTTCAACGGCACTACGGTCCCGGTCAGCGCCAACTCGACGCAGTTCAACATCACCGATAGGTACAACCTGGCGGTGGCGGTGCTCAACCCGAATGGCCTCATTGGAAGGCAGGTCAACGCCACGGTCACGGTACGCAACTACCGGTCCGACGGCTGGATACCGTCAGCGAACGTGTCGTGCGTCTTCAACGGCACTGCTGTTGCCAGCAGCAACGTGACTGACTACCTCAACGGCACTTACCTCGCGTCCTTCGGCGCCAACAGCACGCCAAGCACGTTCAACCTCACGTGCAGCGCGAGCCGCTTTGGCAACAACGGCACTGCAAGCGGCATTTTCAGCTCCGAGTCTCCCACCACCACGCTCTCGGCCAACGCCACGCCCGCCAACGTGACTATCTACAACATCAGCCAGCTTTACGGCCAGAATTTCGTCGCTGCGGTCAATTTGAGCAACAACGGGTTTGCGGCAGCGCGGGCGGCCAATGTCAGCCTGCTTCTGCCGCAGGGATGGAGTTCCAACGCGACGATGGTCGAGTGCGGCAACATCAACGTCACGCTGCACTGCCTCACCGCGTTCAACGTCACCGTGCCTGCAAACACGAGCCCCGGACGCTACTTCCTGACTTTCAACGCGTCGTGGGGCGAAGCCAACGGCTCGGTTGGCTACAACTCAACCAACCTCACGGCGAATGTAACATCCAACCCGCAAGTCGCGGTTTCCACGGCCAACATCAGCGGGTTCGTGCCGCCCGGCACTACGCGGTTCGTCGGCAACTTCACAGTAAACGCCACCGGCAACGACTACCTCTACAACGTGACCTTCTCAACCACCAACTTCTTGCAGCTCGCTTTCAGCTTCACGCCAGCCAACATCTCGGCAATAGGCGCCACCGCGGTTGTCACGGTGTCAGTCAACGTCACGGTGCCGGCCGGCTACCCCACGGGCACGTACACGGGCTTTGTCAACATCAGCACCGCAAGCGGGGTGAACGCGTCCCTGCCGGCTACCGTAATCGTCAGCGGCACCAACCTCAGCCTCGCGCTTGCTCCGGGCTACACCCTAGTCGACAACGTGACCGTGCACGCCAACCGCACCTTCACGCTGGTTGCCAACGCGACCAACGACGGCAACGTCACGGCATACGCTGCGAACCTCACGTTCCAATTGCCCGCGAACTGGGCTGCCAATGCAACTGCCTACGAGTGCGGAAACGTGGCTGTCGGCGCATCGTGCGTAAGGGCGGTCAACATCACTGCCCCCAACGGCACGCTTGCGGGCAACTACACGGCGAACGCCACCGCAACGTGGCTCGACCAGCAAATCGGCAACCGCACCAACTCCACCACGGCCGTAGCAAACGCGACTGCGAACTTCATCCTCAACACCACTGAATCCAACCTGGCCGGAAACGCGCCCAGCGGCTACTCGACGAACGTGACGAACTTCACCCTGCGCTCGGACGGCAGCGCCAACATCACCAACATCACCTACGAGATAAGCGGCATGCCGTTCCTGGTGCAACTGACCGGCAATGTTTCGAGCATGGCCGGCGCCTCGACGCTGCTCGTGGTCGTCAACGCCACGGTCCCCTACGCGTTTGACGCCGGCGTTTACAGCGGCTCGCTGTTCATCAACAGCTCTCGGGGCGGAAGCCGCAACCTCTCGCTGTCCGTCACCGTGCCGGCCAATACTAGCTGGACGCTGAACCGGACCGTGTGCATCAAGTTCCAGCTGACCGACACGGGCGTGGCGTGCGTCGTGCTGGTAAACAACACCGGCAACACGCAAATGAACTTCACCGTCAGCCCGGCGGGGGCGAACTACACAAATGCCACCAACGCCACTTTCAGCGTCGCCAAGCAGTCCTCGTTCGAGCTGTCCTTCACCTTTAACGTGACCGGCGTGCCCAAGACCAACCGCAACACCACCTACACCATCAACTCCACGCCCGCAGGCACGCCGGAGAACCGGACGGTGGTCGTGGCGCTCACCACGTTCAGCAGCATCGGCACCAACATCACGGCAACGCCCAACCTCACCCAGGCGGGCAACAACGTCACGTTCAACGTGAACGTTAGCGACGACAACCACGCGGGCATGGCGAGCGCGCTAGTCAACGTCACCATGCCCAACGGCACGGTGGTTGTCGTGAACCTGTCATTCGTGGACACGCTCGACGGCGGGCCGACCAACGTGAGCCGCTGGCGCGGCAACTACACGGCCACGCAGCTCAGCGGCAACTACACCGCCCTTGCCCTCACGCTCGACAACGTCGGGTCAAACGGCTCGGCGAGCGTCAACTTCACGGTTTTCGCCAACCTTAGTTCCGACCTCTTCACGCTCAAGGACACCTACAACACGGGCGACACTGCCTCGATATACTTCGCCGCGCGCGGGATGGCCCGCGAGCCGCTGGCCCCCTCAAACGTCACGCTCGCGGTGAGGAACAACAATTCCGTGCTCGTGTTCCGGCAGACTTATTTCAGCGCGGGCTCGCCGCTCGAGCCCCTGCCGCAGTTTACCATATCGAACGACCAGGCGCCCGGCACGTTCACGCTTTCAGGCAACGTGAGCTACTACGACGGCGTCTCGGGCAGCACTTTTACCGAAGCCAAGAACTACTCCTTCACCGTAGTCAACGCAACCAGCGGCTCCTCGGGCGTGGTGGCCGACGTGAGCACGCTGGAATCGTGGAGCCCGGGGGAGAACGCGACGTTCCTAATCACGGTCAAGGCGGCCAACGGCACGTTCGTGCCCGCCGACTCGCTTAACCTGACGGCGTATTCGACTCGGGGAGAGGTGCTCTTCACAGTGCAGAAAGCCAACCTGACCGCCGTTTCAGCAGGCATCTACAGTTACACCCATCCCTTGCCCGCCAACGCCTCGCTAGGCACTTACCTTGCGCAGGCCAACGCGACTTACGGCAACTCGTTTACAAAGGCGCTCGACTTGTTCAGGATTGGCGCGAGCCTGCTTGCGGACCTGCAAACGGCAGTGGTGTGGTACCCCGACAACACCATGACCTTCACGATTACGCTGACAGACATGCAGGGCCAACCAGTTGACGCGACCGGCCTCAACCTCACGGTATTCGGCCCTGCCGGCAGCCTCTACTTCAGCGCGCTTCTGCCCAACACCACCCGCCGGGCCACTGGCTTCTACGTGTTCCCGTACGCCATGCCATCGAACACTGCAGTCGGCATCTACACCGCCGTGCTCAACGCAACGGCATACAACCGCACGACAATGACCACGCGCGTGTTCCGCGTGTCCTCGGGCGGCCCCTTTGACGTGATCATCAGCATTCCAACCCCCGAAGTGTCGCCCGGCCAGTACCTAGACTTCACCCTCACGCTTGAGAACATGGGCGACGTTTCGCAGGACGTGACTGTAGACTACTGGGTCTCGGACGGCAGCCGCACGTGGTTCTCGGCAAGCGAGCTCCTCTTCGTGCCGTCACAGGGCCTGAAGTCGTTCGCGCGCAGCGCTTTCATATTCACCAACCAGCCCCTCGGCGCCTACACGCTCTACGTGCGCGTGACTTACGACCTGCAAAAGCCCGCCCTCGAAGGGCAGAAGAGCTTCCAAGTCAGGGCCGCCGTTTCAGGGGGCGGCGCCGCTGCCGGCGGTGGCGGAGGGGGCGGGGCGGCAGCCCCGCCGACGCCAAGCATACTCTTGCCCGTTGCCACGCCACCGCCCTATTCGGCAATCGAAATCATCGACTATCCCGAAGAGATTCTAGTCGAGAAGGGCGACACCAAGTTCCCGAAGGTCGTTGTCCGCAACACCGGCCTGATGGCGCTGCACAACCTGCAGCTCGTAGTCTCCGGCATCCCCTCCAGCTGGGTCGAAGTCCAGCCGGCCAAGCTCAACGCGCTTGCAAGCGGCGACGAAGAGGCCTTTTTGGTGCGCATCAGCGTGCCGTTCTCCGCGCCGGCCGGCGTCAGGCCAATACGGTTCATCGCCCTGGCCGACGAGAAAAAGGCGGACAAGACTTCGCAAATCGCGATTTTCGAGTCCCGGGCCGCGCTCATCGAGTACGAAGTGAGGCGGCTCGAGGAAAAGATTGCGCAAATCTCGAAGAGCGCGCGCGACGCGCAGCTGCTCGGCAAGCGCGTGGATGACGTGTGGAAAACGCTTGCGGAGGCGACCAACTACACGGCGCTTGCCAAGTCCGGCCTGCAGGACGGGCTCGTCGACGACGCGCTCGGCAACGTGCGCATTGCCGAAGTGCTCGTGTCAAAGGCTTCAGGCCTGCTCATCGCCTCCGGCTTCCAGGCGCCCTCGCGCGAGGAAGGCATTGCGCCCCTCACGGTGCTTGCGATAATCGGCTTTACCGCGATTGCCACCGCCGCGGGCATCTACACCTACAGGCGGAGGAGGGAAGTTGAACGCGCGCTCCCGCCTTCCGCCAAGACGACGGAGAAAGTGGTTGAAATGACCGCGGTAAAGTCGCGGGCCGAGCTTGAGGAGGAGGAGGAGCGCATCACGCGGGCAATTTCCCTGCTCAACGAGGAGCTGCAGCAGGGCACGATTTCAAAGGCCGCTTTCGAGGAGCTGCGCAAGCGCAACGAGGCGCGGCTGAAGAAAGTGCGGGACATGCTAAGCCAGCAAAAGTAGGGAAAGCCGGAAAATCGGGAAAGAAAGCAAAAGGCGCAAGTGAAAATGGCTGCGGAAAAAACCGAGAAGAACGCCGGCAAGCAGGTGGAAGAAAAGAAGCCGGCAAAACCGCAGGACGCCAAAAAAGAGGGCGGAGGGAAAAATCAGGAAAGCAAAAAGCGCGTTGGAGAACTCATCGGCATAGTTTCCGGCAAGGGCGGCGTTGGCAAGACGACAGTTGCAATCAATTTGGCTGCTTCGCTTGCTCACGACTTTCACAAAAAAACCGTTGTCATCGACTGCAACATCGGCACTTCCCACCTTGGCGTGGCCCTCGGCATGCACTACCTGCCGGCCACGCTCAACGACGTGCTTAGGGGAAAGGCGCCGCTCACCGAGGCGCTCTACAAGCACGGCCCAAGCGGCATGATGGTGCTGCCGGCTTCGATGAAGGCGACAAACATCCAGGCAGTCGATGTTTCGCAAATCAAGAAAATCGCCGGGAAGCTGGCCTTGAGCCACGATTATGTCATCCTCGACGCCGGGCCGGGGCTTGGGAGGGAAGCCTACGCCACGCTGTTCGCGGCGGAGAAGCTCGTCTACGTCACTATCCCTACCATGCCGTCGGTCATCGACATCGTGCGCTACCGCCAAGCGCTTGCCGGGGAGGATAAAGTGCATTTGGGCATCGTGCTCAACATGTTCGACGGCTCGCCACACCAGATGACGGTTGACGAGATTGAGAAGCTCACGCAGCTGAAAGTCATTGCCAAGGTGCCGACTGACATCGAGGTGCCAAAGAGCCTGGCGGCCGAAGTGCCTATCGTGATTTCAAAGCCAAAAAGCCCGGCTGCAATCGAGCTCGTCAAGCTCGCGGCCAAGGTGTGCGGCGAGTACGACGAGACGCCGAGGAAACTCAAGTTCCACGAAAAGCTCCTGGCCGGCCTCAAGGACGCGGACGAGCGGTTCGACGAACTGCTCGGGTTCGACAGGTAAAGATAACGCGGCGCGCATGAAAGAATGCCTTGACATCCAGTACTTCAAGAATGTCGAGCAAGTGAAGCGGGAAGTCGTACCGCTTCACGGGGTTTTACAACCAGTCACGAGAACAAGGTGCACACCAAAGTGACACGCCACTCAACGTCTGGCGAAACAAAACAATTAAAGCCAAATCGGCCCAATAAGCCTACAACCGTGCCAAATGTAGGTGTGCACATTTTCACGCCAAACGTATTTGCACCCTACCGGTAGGTAAGCGCTTAAGCGAATGTACGAAAAAAGGCGAATTATTTGACTAAAGCAGAGGTAACGGTCGGGGGACGAATTCATATTAATGCGATAGATATGAACGGAGAAATTGGGCGCTATTGTGGCGGGATTGGTTTTGGAATAAACTATCCATTAACCAAAATATCAGTAGAAAGAGTAGGCAACGTTGATAAAATTGAAGGCACATATTCGGACAAAATGAGGCACGTGCTTGACGTTATTAGAAATAAATTCGACCTTAGTGGAAAGTACCACATAAGAGCACCCGCACAAATAGCCGAACACATCGGATTGGGTTCGGAATCACAAATGTATCTGGCCCTAGCCGATACCTTGCTAAAGCTAGAGGGTAAGCACGCCGAACCGAATGAAGTAATAAAAACGCTAAAACTCGGCGGAGTATCCGGGATAGGCCATCATGCATATTATTCGGGAGGACTGGTTGTTGACGGAGGATACTCTTTTGGGCCGGGCAAGGATGTGACAAAATTTACCCAACATTCAAAAAACCCGGCCCCGCTAATCGCGAGACATGATTTTCCAGATAGGTGGAAGGTAATACTGGCAATTCCAAGAAATAGACAGTCCTTATCCGGAGAATTAGAAGACGCTTTTTTCATTAGAATACTGCCTTTACCATTATTTCACGCTCAACAAATAAGCCATGAAACGCTGATGCATCTTTTGCCCGCAGTGGCAATCAAGGATTTTGATGAATTTATTATATCGCTAAAGGCAATAACTGCCTTAGGGCAAAAACCATTTGAAGTTGAATTAAATCGAGAGCATTTGGAAAAAATACTGGATTCGCTTGAAAGGCATACTGGGTTTTCCGCTGTAACCTCCCTAGGCCCAACGTGTTATAGCTTTATCGATGCCACCAAGATAAAAAAAGCGGATATCGCCCGCCTTCTTGGCAGGATAAGGCGGGAAACCGGCGCCCAAGTAGTTCTAACTAGTGTTAGAAACTACAAAACAGAACCGAAAATTATCCAAAAGTGACAAAATGAGCTATATTCTAGACACGGATATAGGCGTTGATCCGGACGACATTATCGCACTTGACCTCTGTCTCCGCAATAACCTGCCACTTCTGGCAGTCACTACCTGCTTTAGGAACACGCTAACTAAAGCAAAAATAGCCAAAATATTCTTGAACAGCCATCGCCACCAGGTGCCGGTACATTATGGAAAAAACTCCCCGCGGGCGGGGCTCGATTGGACGTTGAAACTGGGTTTTCCTGAAACACTCGGAGAACTTGACGGTAATGAAACACTAGAGGTATATCCCGGTGCCACTGATTTTATTCTCAACGCAAGTAAAAAGGAAAAAATTACATTATTGTGCATTGGACCGCTTACTACAATTGCTGAATGTATAAGGCAAGATAAGAATTTTGCCAGCCGCGTAAAGGCAGCTTACATAATGGGCGGGGTTTTTGATCGGAAGGCGTTGGGAATGCCGTGGCCGGAAAATAATTTCGGTTCCGACCCTGACGCGGCGCGTACAGTACTTGGCGCTAAAATGAAGTCCTACTTACTACCAGCGGACATAACTTGGAAAGTATTAATAGGCCCAGATAAAATTAAGGCCATTATTGAAAGGGATAAGAGTAAACTAATTTCAATAGAAATCAACCGTTGGAGAGAATTCCATAAAATAAAGATGCTAAAAATGCACGACCCGTTGACAGTTGCAGCAGCAATAGACCCCGGCCTGTGCCATTTCGAATACCAGCGTTTTGACCTAAACGATACGGGCGAAATAATACTAAAAGCGGACGGTAAGCTGGAAGCAGAAGTATGTACGGGTTTTGAAAAACGTTTTTTCGAAATGTTATAACCTTGGCAGCTTCGAGTCATTTTGTCTTGATGCGTGAGGATAGGGGCTTTGCCCCTATGACCCCATGGGATGCTCGGCCGCTACTCCCCGCCCTTTAGGCGGGGCTTCTACGCGGCCTGCGCTTGGTATTCCGCCAGCGTGTGCTGGCGGTGGTCTTGCGCGCGCACGTACG
>ORJL010047988.1_pt1 | contig 14355 bp, 13 predicted proteins | sample 1779941 | NCBI WGS metagenome assembly ORJL01 (sample SAMEA104232317, study PRJEB22302) | groundwater metagenome | biome: forest; feature: aquifer; material: groundwater | place: USA | collected 2011-08-07 | depth 5.8 m
GCATCAGGACACAAAATCCCTCACCGCCGTAACGGCAAACAAGATCGCCAGGCTGACGGAAAAAATCGCTCAGGATCATCCCCACCGCGCGCAAAACAATATCTCCGGCCACGTGCCCGAACTTGTCGTTGTATTGTTTGAACTTGTCCAGATCGAACATAAGAAAGGAAAGCTCACCCTTGCGGCGGATCTGCCGGCTGACTTCGACCGTAAGGCGTTCCAGCAGATACCGCCGTAAATAAAGACCGGTCAAACTGTCCTTGATGGCCAACTGCTCCAGGCGTTCGTACAATTGCGCGTTCTCGATGGCGACCGCTCCCACGTCGGCGATGGTGGTCAAAAACCGCAGGTCTTCCGTCGTAAAATTATTTTCATGAGGGCTGTCCACGCGAAGGATCCCCAGGGTTTTCTTGCCTATCATCAAAGGCGCGCTGATCAAAGAGCGGACGGGGCGCGTCTCTTCCCCGGCCATTTTTGCTTCATCAAAACGGTAATCTCTTTTGGTATCTTCGATCAACAACGGTTGCATGGTGCGCACGACCGATTGATCAAAAAGGTCCCCCTTCTTCGATTTAATGTTGACGCGCATTTCGCCTTTATGTGAAGAAGAAATGCCCAGTTCTCCGGTCTTGGAATGAAATAAATAAAGAATCATCGTTCGGTCCTTTTTCCAAAAAAGTTTGTTGACCTCTTTAGAAAGGGCCGATGAAGTATCGTTGAGGGAAAGGCACTGGCTCAAACGCTCGGTGAGCACTTTGAGCTCACCGTAAAGAGCGATCTTCTCGCGCAGAGAATCGATGAACAACTTTTCTTCCTTGATCTCAGCTTCGACCAGATTCCGCTTTTCTTCGAGGTTCTGGCTCTGCAGGACGATCTCCGCCTGTTTTTTATTTAATCCGAAATAAAGCGGGAACAAAAAAAACAGGATGGCGGCCAGGCCGATGGCAAGAAAAATAAAGAACGTAGATTCGTAAAAGATCGCGTAGACAAAAAATACGATGAGGACGGGGATTAAAGCGACAGTAAGAAAAAAACAGAAATTATACGATGGTTTTTTCGGTTTCTCGGTCAAAAAAGTGCACCTTGCTCATGTCCAATACAAGATCCATGTCCCGGTTGACTTCCGGTCTGTTATGAGCACCAACACGCGCGATGAACGTATTTTTTCCCGAATTCAAGTACAAATAAACTTCTGACCCCAGCGGTTCAACAACTTCGCAGGCCGCGCGGATGGTATTCTCAGGTGAGGCTTCCGAAACAAAAAGCTTGTCATAAATGTCCTCGGCGCGGACCCCGAGGATCACTTCTTTTCCTTCATACGCGGCCATGACACCGTGCATATCTTCGACCAATTTGACCTGGAATTTACCTTCGTCAAAATAGTATTTGCGTTCCTTCTTGATGATGCGTCCCTGCATCAGATTGATCGGCGGGGAACCGATAAAACTGGCCACGAATTTATTGGCCGGCTTGTCGTAAATGGTCATGGGGTCGGCGCACTGCTGCACTTTGCCGTCTTTCATGACCACGATCCGGTCACCGAGCGTCATGGCCTCGGTCTGATCGTGGGTAACATAAACAAATGTTGTCTGAAGCCGCAAACGCAATTTATGGATCTCGGTGCGCATCTGCACGCGCAATTTGGCGTCAAGGTTGCTTAAAGGCTCATCAAATAAAAAAGCCTGCGGTTTGCGCACAATGGCACGGCCGAGCGCCACGCGCTGGCGTTCCCCGCCGGAGAGCTGCCGCGGCCGGCGATCCAAAAGGTGCTTGATCCCCAGGATCTCGGTCGCCTCCTGAACACGGCGGACAATTTCATGTTTAGGGTATTTACGGAGTCTCAGCCCAAAAGACATATTCTCAAAAACGCTCATGTGCGGATAAAGCGCGTAATTCTGAAAGACCATCGCGATATCGCGATCTTTGGCGGGCACTTCATTGACCAAGCGGTTGCCGATCCAGATCTTGCCATGGCTGATCTCTTCCAGGCCCGCGATCATGCGCAAAGTGGTGGACTTTCCACAGCCAGAAGGCCCGACGAGAACCATGAATTCTTTGTTCTCAATGCCTAAATTGACATTGTCGACGGCTTTGACACCGCCTTTATAGATCTTACTTACATCCCGAACGCTGATCTGCGCCATTGGAGTGCCGTAAATGGTTAATAAGAAATGATCAACAAAGTGTTCATTCTATAAAAAAACACCTTAAAAAGCAACGAATTATTTGCCCCCGCCGCTCGCCGTGTATTCAATGATCTGACTGACCACATCCCTGCTGTCTTTGCGTTTAATGATCATGTCGATCAACCCGTGCGCCAGCAGGAATTCTGAACGCTGGAACCCTTCCGGCAGCTTTTGACGGATCGTCTGCTCGATGACCCGGGGGCCGGTAAAGCCGATCAAAGCCTTGGGTTCGGCAATAATAACATCGCCGATCCCCGCGAAAGAAGCCATGATGCCAGCCATCGTAGGATTGGTCAAAAAAGAAATGTGAAGTAACCCCGCCTTATTATGACGCGACAACGCCGCGCAGGTTTTGGCCATCTGCATCAGCGAATATACCCCTTCATACATGCGAGCGCCGCCGCCGGATCCGGAAATAATAATGACCGGTAAACGCTTCGCCGTCGCGTGTTCCACCAGCCGCGTGATCCTTTCTCCGACGACGGATCCCATCGAACCCATGATAAATTGAGAATCCGTCACGGCCAAGGCAATGGGCCTTTTTTTCAGCGACCCTGTTCCGGTGATAACGGCATCCTTAAGTCCCGTGGCCTTCTGATCGCCATCAAGTTTTTCCTTATAAGTCTTTGGGCCTTTAAAACCCAGCGGATCCGTGGAAACAAGATTGGAGTCCATTTCCTGGAACGTCCCTTCATCCAGAAAAGCATCAATGCGCTGGCGCGCGGACAAAGAAAAGTGATAACCGCATTTGACGCAAACGTGAAGATTATTTTCAAGTTCTTTCTTGTAGGTAGGGGCCTCACAGTCGGGGCACTTCATCCACAACCCCGCAGGGATGTCCTTCTTCTTGACCGTGACCAGCGTGTATTTCTTGCTGCCGAATAAAGCCATAATTTAATTTTACGTAACGGAGTGTCTACGACGGTCAATCCATACTATAAACCGTCAAACCTGACAATACTTTAGGATAAAAATAGGTTGTCTTGGGCGGCATTTTCTCGCCATTGAGGGCAATGGCCTGCAATTGGGTGATCTGGACGGGATTCATGATAAAGCCGGCGGTCGCCTGCCCGTGGTCGACCATACCGATCACTTCGTCGAAATCTTTGGTGTAAATTATATCCTCTGATCTGATACCAGCCTGGTCAAAAACAAAATATTTAAGGATCGTCGCGTCCAGATGTTTGTACTCCCTGGAACCTTCCTTGATGAACTTGTCCACCAGCAGCTTGTTTCTTAAACGTAACAACCGCACGCCGCTTTTAGTGTACAATCCAAACGCATGCTCGTTCTTCCCGGCGCGGGCCAGCGGAATAAGCAGTTCGCTTTTATTGGACAATTTGTCGATGCGAAAATATTCTTCCAGGGCACTGAGATCCGTTGGAAACGACTTGACGATGCGGTGCATAGGCAAGATCTGCAGATCCCGGGAATCCATGTTCGTAAAATAGGTCATAACGTAGTTAAATGGCTCATCACCGGTCGGTTTATCGGTCATTTTCGCCAATTTCTGGCGACGCAGTTCCTGGGCCACGCGATAGCGATGATGTCCATCGGCGATGAACAGATGCTGGTCACCGATCGACGCGTTGATCTCGCTGATGACCGCCATGTCATCCAAGCGCCAAAGCCGGTGCCCGACACCGTCGTCATCGACAATGTCCACCAAGGGCTGTTGCGCCAAGACTTTTTTCGTGAAGATCTTCTCAATTTTCTTCTGCCGGTCGGAATAACAGACAAAAATACAACTCAAATTGGCGTTAAGAGTGCGCCAGAGCTTGAACCGGTCTTCCACGGCGTGGGCGTGCGTGTTCTCATGCGGTTTGACCTTGGAGTCCTCACCGTCGCTCAAATGCATCAAAGAAATAAATCCCAGCCGGCTATATTTCTGCCCGAGGGCCTTGTATTCCTGTTTATAAAAATAAATGGCTGGCTTTTCATCCTGGATCAGAACAGAGCTGCTGCGCCAATCAGAAAATATCCTCTTGGCCCGTTTGTAACGGTCTTCTTCAGGTGTATCCTTCGGCAAGATGATATGTACAAAATTGTTTAAGCTGCGGGCCGCAAAATCCTCCCGGGCCTCCGAAGAAATGACGTCATAAGGCGGACACATCACCTTCCCTAAGTCTTTTATCTTCTCAGTATTATAACGAATCGCATGGAATGGCTTGATGTTAGACATGGCTAACTGATCTTTTTGGGGCGCTTGACCCTGTTTTGAAGATACAAATATATCCATACTCCCAAAAATCCGCCTATTGTATCGGCAATAACATCGCTGACGCCCGCGTCCCTTCCGGGGACAAAACTCTGGTGATATTCATCACTGATCCCGTAGAGCAGCGAACAGATGGTCACCACCTGTATGATCCTTACCTCAGGCCACTGGTGGGCAGAGGCCCTGGCTAACAAAAAACCAAAAACCAAATATTCCAGGACATGAAGGGCCTTGTCGACATGCGCTATATCCAAAGTCGGCTTCAGGTCCGGCCGTGAAGAAGCATAAAAAATAATACCAGAATAAAGAAAGACAGGAAACCAAAATCTGAGAAATTTCCCGCCCAAATCAGGCGTGGCGCTTAATGGCTGCATGCGCCGCCTCCGCAGCTATGACCACCAGTCTTGGCCGCGGGATTAGAGGAGGGTTCGGACTTAGGCGCGTCTTTACGCTTATAATCTGTTTCATAAAATCCGGTGCCTTTGAAAATAATACCGCTTCCTGTGCCGATGAGCCGATGCAGCTTCAATTTCCCGCATTTTGGGCACTTTTTTAGCTTTTTATCCGCCATCGACTGCAGGACTTCAAATCCATGGCCGCAGGCATCGCATTCATACTGGTAAGTTGGCATTCCCTTCCCTCCAATTATTTAAATACCTTCTTGATCTTTTCACTAATGGACTCACCCGAAGCGCCAGAATCTTCCCCGCTGATTTCTGCGAATTTTTCCAACAACTTCCGCTGTTCGGCACTCAATCGCTCTGGAACATTGATCATCACGTGCACATATTGATCGCCTGGGAGTCCTCCATGAACATCCGGAATACCCTTACCCTTAAGCCGAAAGACCCTCCCGCTTTGCGTTCCGGCCGGGATCTTCATCGCGACCGAACCGTTAAGCGTTGGGACGGAAACCTCCGCGCCCAAAGCGGCCTTCACAAAATGAACAGGCAATTTCATATGAATATTATTTCCATCCCGATCAAAAACGTCGTGAGGCAGGACACGGATATACAAATACAGGTCCCCAGCGCCGGCGCTGCCGACTTCCCCCTGACCACTGACCCGAAGCCGCGAACTATTGTCCACTCCGGCGGGAATGTTCACATCGATCTTGCGCGTCACACGCATCTGCCCCCTGCCCTGACATTCGGGACAAACTTCCGTGATCATCTGCCCGCGGCCACCGCAGGCCGAACAGGCCTGCTGCATGCGGAAAAAACCGCTGGACATCACCACCTGCCCGCGACCGCCGCACTGGCCGCACGTTTTCATCTTGCTTCCCGGTTTCGCGCCAGAACCATTACAAGTCGTGCAATGTTCATGACGCGGGATCGTGATCTTCTTAGAAACACCGTTATAAGCTTCTTCCAAAGTGACTTCTACTTCATATTCGATATCGCGTCCCCGCTGAGAGCGACGCGAACGGCGGCCGCCACCCCCGCCACCAAAAATATCCCCCAAGTCGCTTTCGCCGAAGATCTGCCCAAAGATATTCCCAAGGTCCGCGCCTTCAAAAACATCGCTGAAATCCGCCCCGCGGAAAATATCTTCGGAAGTATACTGTTGATCGATCCCCGAATGACCGTACTGATCATACATCTGACGCTTTTTAGGATCAGACAAAACACCGTAGGCCTCGGACATCTCCTTGAATTTGAGCTCAGCTTCTTTTTTCTCCGCTTCCGGCACGCGGTCAGGATGGTACTTCAAGGCAAGCGAACGGTAGGCTTTCTTGATCTCCTGCGGAGTGGCCGTTTTGGCAACGCCTAAAATTTCGTAATAGTCTTTTTTCATTGCTATTAAAATATTAACGCAGATTTCCGCAAATTACACACAAATATCGCAAATATCTGCGAAAATTTGCGTGCGCATCTGCGTTTATCTGCGTTAAATTACTCTTACCCTATTATTTCTTATCATCTTCCGCCTTGAAATCAGCGTCGATGACATCATCATCGCCCTTAGACTGACCACCACCAGCCGTATCTTGGTCAGCTCCCTCACCGTGCTGATGCTGCTGGGCGCCGCCGCGAGAAGAGCCGGCAGCTCCGGCACCAGCCTGTTGAGCGGCCGTGGCCTTGTAAACTTCCTCGGCCAATTTATGGCTGGATTTCTGCAGCGTCTCCATAGCCTGCTTGATCTTACCTTCATCCTCGCCTTTAATGGCCTCTTTGAGATTATTTAATTCTTTCTCCACCTGGGACTTTTCGGCAGCTGAGATCTTGTCGCCATAATCCACCACAGCTTTCTCCGTAGAATAAAGGATCGCGTTGGCCTGGTTGACAAGCTCGACCTTTTCCTTGCGCTTCTTGTCCTGCTCAGCGTACTTCTCGGCTTCCTTGACCATTTTATCGATCTCTTCCTGGGAAAGCTTGGTCGGCGCCGTGATCTTGATCGATTGTTCCTTGCCCGTTCCCTTATCCTTGGCCGTCACGTGAACAATCCCGTTGGTATCGATGTCAAAGCTGACTTCGATCTGCGGGACGCCGCGCGGGGCCGGCGGAAGACCGACCAGGTCGAAACGGCCCAACTCCGCGTTGTCGGCCGCCATGGGGCGCTCCCCTTGCAGAACACGGATGGTCACAGCAGGCTGATTGTTCTCGGCGGTCGAAAAAACCTGGCTCTTACGCACGGGGATCGTGGTATTGCGATCGATCAACTTTGTGAAAACCCCTCCCAGCGTTTCAATACCCAGCGTCAGCGGCGTGACATCGAGCAAAAGGACCTCTTTGGCCTCGCCTTTGATGATCCCGGCCTGGATGGAGGCGCCCAGCGCCACGCATTCCATCGGGTCAATACCGCGTTCGATCTTCTGTCCGACTTCTTTTTCAACAAATTGTTGCACGATCGGCATCCGGGTCGGCCCACCGACGAGAATGACGCGGTCGATCTTAACGTCCTCACCGAGTTTCGTGGAAGCGTCTTTGACGGCCTGTCTGATCGGACCCCGGCAACGGTCGATCAAAGGACTCACCAAACTTTCCAGTTTGGCGCGGTCGATCGCCATCGTTAAGTGTTTGGGACCGCTTGAGTCCGCGGTGATGAATGGCAGATTGATATCGGTTGAAACCGTACTGGAAAGCTCGACTTTGGCTTTCTCGGCCGCTTCACGCAACCGTTGAAACGCCATCTTGTCGTTCTTCAGATCGATCCCGCTTTCCTTTTTGAATTGTTCGCAGATATGGTCAATAAGCAGGTTATCCATGTCCGTACCACCGAGATGATTATCCCCGTTGGTGGACAAAACTTCAAAGGTCCCTGCCTTATGCTCTTCGTCCCAGCCCATTTCGAGGATGGTGACGTCGAGTGTCCCACCGCCGAAATCGAAGACCATGATCTTCTGTTCTTTGCCCGCTTTATCCAGGCCATAAGCCAGACACGCCGCTGTCGGCTCGTTGATGATGCGCAGGACCTTCAATCCGGCGATCTCACCGGCATCTTTGGTGGCCTGACGCTGATTATCATTAAAATACGCGGGAACCGTAATGACCGCTTCGGTGATGGTATCGCCTAAGAATTTCTCGGCATCTGCCTTGATCTTTTGCAGGATAAACGCGCTGATCTGTTGCGGCGTGAATTCTTTTCCGGATACTTTAAACTTAAAATCCGTTCCCATCTTGCGCTTGGCGGCATAGATGGTTCCTTCCGAATTCATCGGCGCCTGACGACGGGCCGGTTCGCCGACCAAACGCTGACCGTCTTTGGTGAACGCCACAAACGACGGAAATGCCTTGCCGGATGCGACCCCCGCGCCTTCCGCGGAAGGGATGATCGTCGGACGTCCACCCTCCATGACCGCCGCGGCGGAGTTCGATGTTCCTAAATCAATACCGATTGCTTTTGCCATTTTAAACCTCCTCTAGAAACTATTGAAAATTCTGTAGGGGCATAAAATTTTGTGCCCCTACAATATTAATATTTATTTGTCTCCATGCCCTGTTTTCTTTTGTGCTACTTTTACCTTACTCGTTCGAATAACCCGGTCGCCTAAGGTGTATCCTTTTTGAAGTTCTTCGAGAACCGTTCCTTCTTCTACCGCTTCGCTTTCTTCCTGCAGTAAAACCTCATGACTGTGCGGATCGAACATCTTGCCCTTGGCCTCAATGGGCTTAACATCATTGCGCTTGAGCATTTCGTAGATCTGCGTCATGATCATCTCCACACCTTTTAAGAACGCCTCATAATCCTGATGCTTTGCCTTGGCAACTTCCACGGAGCGCTCCAGATTATCAAGGATGCCTAAAAATTCCGCGAGCAATCCCTCGTTAGCGTATTTGACGAATTCCTGTTTCTCGCGATCCATGCGCTTGCGCGCGTTCTCAAATTCGGCGAACAATCGAATGTACTGGTCCTTGTACTTAGCCGCCTCTTCCGCTAACTTCTGATGTTCGGCATCTTTGTCTTTAAGGGCCTCCTGGCCCGATAGTTCATCCTGCTTTTTATGTTTCTCGTGCATAAAAATAACCCTTTAAGAGATATCAGAGGATCTCTTCAATGAGATCTGAAAAATAGTCTAAGGTGGAGACGACCCTTTTGTAGTTCATCCAGGTGGGGCCCAGAACAGCGATACGGCCGCTGGGACCATCTTTGACTTGATAGCGGGAAACGACCAGAGAACACGTATCAATATCTTCGCATTCAAGCTCTTTTCCGATGAATATCGTCGTTCTTTCCTCCAACGCCTTGTTGATAAGCTGCAATAAACGCACCTTTTCATCCAAGGCGGAAAGAATACCCCGAATTTTTTTGATGTCCTGGTAATCCGGATACTCCACAACAAAGCTCGTTCCCTGGCAAAAGATCCGATCCCCCCACCCATCCACGGAAACCAGGCTCGTGCAATGGGTCGTTTCCGATAACACCCGGGAGGTTTTCTCCAAAAGCTTGTCTAATTCGGCGGATTCCCGCTTATATTCGGCGCGGATACGCGCTTTTTCATCTTCCAGCAGCTGGATTTCCTGCATTAAGTGATCCACGTAATAGCGGTACCCTTGTTGCGTTGGAACACGCCCGGCAGAAGTATGTGGGTGCGTCAAATATCCTTCCTCTTCCAATTCCGCCAGGACATTGCGGATCGTTGCCGAACTCAGGTCCAACCCATATTTTTGAACAATGCAGGAAGAACTCACCGGCAAAACGGTTTTAATGTACTGATCCACCGTGATTGCCAGTATTCGTTCTTTTCTGTCCTGTAAATCAGCTTTGCGAGAGGCCATCAAAAGTTTCAACCTTAACGTTTTTAAGTAGATACTCGTCTAAAATCATGATTAGCACTCTACAAGCAAGAATGCTAACTTGAATTTTAACAAAAAATTGAATCTTGTCAATAAAAATTTGGGGCCACTGCCCAACTAAAGTTCCTTGAAAAAGCGGACGATCTTTGTAAGCTCTTCCAGATAGTCCTCAACGGAAGAAACGCGGCCGGTCAGGTCATGATAATTGGGGATTTTTCCTGGAGCAGGATGAAATTCCAGGATCATCACTCCCTCCATGATCCGCCAGCTCATGGAAGGATAACCCCGGGAATCAACGTTGCGGAACTCCAAGAGGATATCAACGATCTTGGCATTGGACAAAAGCTTGTTCGCCAAGCGGACATTATTCGTTTGGACGTTCAACCCCTTCAAAGACGGCGGAAGCACGACACTCAGATTCGGGTGGACCGGTCCGTCGGCTATTTTGGAAGCGATCAGAACATCAGTCTTAATGGTCGTGGAACGCGGTTTTTCCGTAAAATAAAGAGTAAAATCCGCGTGAACCATGGTTTTCAGATAACCCTTGCGCGCCTCTTCCTTGAATCCGCGGTCCGGGACATCTTCGTAAATGAACGCCTGCCCTTCAAAAAAGAAATCGATCTGGAAGCTCTCCGGCTGGCCTTCGACAGGCCGTAGTTTCCCATCAAGGGACTTCTCCAAAGCGTGCAAAAATTGTTCCTTTGTCTCTTTATGGGACAAGACATTACTGTTGATCAAAATAATGCCTGCCAGAAGAACGACGACTATGATAACGACCCAGATCATTTTATTCTTCCTTGCGTGAGTGGATATCGTACTTATAGAATTTCCCAGCGACCTGGGTGGGCACCACGGCGCGGATATTGACGGTATCGGCGTAATATTTGACCGAATAGACCTGCCCTTCCTCGTGCGCGAGATTGACCAGGTCCATCCGGTTGATCGGGATATCCACGTTGATCTCCTCGACCATGGAGGAAAGCATCCCGCTTACCTTTTCGATCAAAAGCGGAATGTTCTCTCCCGTTTTGGCCGAAATGCACGCGGCCTGATTTTGGCCACCCTGAAACTGTTTGAGCCCTTCTCGATTCTCCAGCCGATCGATCTTGTTAAAAACAGTGATCGTCGGCTTGTCCGAAACTTCCAATTCCTTTAAAACGACCTCAACCGCCTCGCGCAGATGATGGAAATGCGGATGGCTCACGTCAATGACGTGCAACAACAAATCCGAATCCCGGACTTCCTCGAGCGTCGCTTTAAACGCCTCGATCAAGTGGTGAGGTAACTCATGCATGAACCCGACGGTGTCGGAAACGATGATCTTCTGATGGTTCGGCAAAACGAACTGACGCGCCAGAGAGTCGAGTGTGGTAAAAAGAGTTTCCCGGGTCACTTGGTTGGCCTGCGTCAAGGTGTTCATTAAGGTGGACTTGCCCGCGTTGGTGTATCCGACGAGCGCGACAGTGGGAACGCCTTTGTCCTTGCGTTGTTTGCGCTTAAGCGCGCGCTGGCTCGTTACTTCCTTAAGTTCATGGCGTAAACGGGCGATCTTCTCTGCGATACGCCGGCGGTCCATTTCGAGCTTAGTTTCACCGGGGCCCAACGTACCGATGCCGCCGCCAAGGCGCGAAAGTTCGATCCCGTGGCCAACCAACCGGGGCAAAAGATATTCCAATTGCGCCAATTCCACCTGCATCTTTCCTTCTTTGCTGGTGGCGTGCCGGGCAAAAATATCCAGAATAAGCTGAGTGCGGTCGATCGTTTTTGTTTTGATCTCCCCCTCAAGGTTACGTTGCTGGCTGCCTCTTAAGTCATAACTGAACACGACCGTATCGATCCCCAGAGTGCTCACCGCCGCGGCAATATCTTTCACCCGGCCAGACCCGATCAAATAAGTAGCTGACGCTTTATCCAGAGGACAAACCATATGTTCAACGACTTCTCCCCCACATCCCGCGATCAGATCCTCCATTTCCGCGAGAACTTCCTGGGCCGGCCAACGCTGCCGGTCACTCTTGAAATCAACAATGACCAACAGGACCTTCTCCTTACCTTCTTTTTGAGTGTTCTTCATCCTTTTCCTATCTGTTATTCAACACCGACCATTAATTGATCCGTGATGTCCTTCACCGTAGCACCTTCGGATATCGTAATCCACTCTAATCGCTTTTCTTTTCGAAACCACGTCAATTGCCGCTTGGCAAACCGGCGCGTGTTAAGCTTCATCAACTCACGGGCATGGGTTTCATCATACGAACCATCCAAAAACCCGCGAATCTCCCGCAATCCGATCAGACGCTGTGCTGTCGGGCTTAAAGGAACGTCCCGCAAGTGCTCGACCTCTTTGACTGCTCCGCGAGCGAACATATCATCCACGCGTTGGTTGATGCGCCGATAAAGGGTGTCGCGGTCCATGATCAAGGCAAAGGCTTTGATGTCGTATTTCCCCCAAAGCCCGTGACGCTTTTTATGCAGGCTGGAGATCGATTCCCGGCGCGTCGTATAAACCTCCAAGGCGCGGATGATCCGGCGCACATCGTTAAAGTGGATCTTTACCGCCGCGGCGGGATCGACCTTTTGAAGTTTTTTATGAAGATATTCACTGCCGTAACGCTGGGCTTGTTTTTTAAATTCCTCGCGGACGGCCTCGTTCTTTGGCGCCGCCGGGAAAATCCCGTCCAGAAGGACCTGCATGTACAGCCCGCTGCCACCGGCAACGATCGGGACACGGCCACGCGCGTGGACGGCGCGGATGGCTTCCAGGGCAAGGGCGTTGAACCGGGCGACATCGAATTCCTCCCCCACCGAAACACAATCCACAAGATGATGCGCCACCGCCTTGAGCATCCGCGGCGATGGTTTACTAGTCACGACCCGCAATTCTCTGTAGACCTGCATGGAATCGCAAGATATGATCTCGCCATCAATACGTTTTGCCAAAGAACAAGCGATCTCGGACTTACCGACAGCAGTGGGACCGACAATGAAAATAATACGATCCGACTTCATAATGGATTAGGACGTCTGTTTAAGGATAGATCTGCGCGGGATAGCCGAATTTTGCCAATCTGACCTTGAGCGCCTGCGCCTCCTTGAGCATGGCCATCTGGCCGACGCGCACGCGGTAAAATTTGCGTTTCTGCGAATCAAGCGATTCAATAATATAAGCGTATTCCTCTTTTTGTTTCAATTCATCAACAAGCACCTCGGCCAACCGGCGTTCCATAAAAGCGCCGACCTGGACGGCAAAATAATGCTTTTCCTCCAGCAATTGTTTGGCCGCGGGGACCTCAAGGCTATTAGGAAAAGACCGAACTATTTTTTCCAGATATTCCGTGGCCTGGCGCCAGCGGGCGAGCTTCATGTTGACCTTCGCCAGCTTGAAATAAATAAGGCTCACCGCCTCCGGCTTGGCGCCCTCTTTTAAAAGCTCCTGCAGCGTCGCGTCAGCTTCCTGATATCCCTCTAAAAAGTAATAGGCGTCAAAGAGCCCCAGATAAACGCGCTCGCGCAGTTGCGCGCCCAATTTCTCGTTCTTGATCTTGTTGAACGACTCCAGCGCTTCGTTATACTTGGCCTGCCTTAACTGGCTTAATCCGATATAGTACTGGGCCTTGTAGGTCTCCGAATCCTTGGGCTGATTGGCAAGCACTTCCTCAGCCAACTTCTGGGCATGAGAGTAATCGCGGTTCAAAATGGCGGCCTCGACGTCGATCAAACTTGCGTCGGAAACTGCGGCGCCGCCGGATAAAAGCGCGATAAATAAAATCCCGGAGAATATGGAAGGAATGGACCGCTTCATGATCATAAACGCATTATCCGCTCAAGGCGTTATCAAGGTCGTCGATGAGATCGCGCACACCTTCGATCCCGACCGAAACACGGATGGTCTCTTTGGTGATTCCCGAAGCTTTCAAGGCCTGCTCGCCCATTGAGGCATGGCTCATCAGCCACGGGTGTTCGATCAAAGATTCCACCCCACCCAACGATTCGGCCAAAGAAAAATATTTAAGGCGTTTGAACAATTGGTCTGGTGTGGTCTTTTTCGTGTCCAGTTCAAAAGCCAGCATCCCGCCGAACCCGCTCATTTGCTTTTTGATCAAAGTATATTGCGGATGGCTTTTAAGGCCGGGATAATAAACTTTTTTGACACGTTTGTGCTGTTCCAAATGCTGGGCGATAGCCAAAGCATTGGCCTGATGCGCTTCCATCCTCTGAGCCAACGTTTTGATACCGCGCAACACCAGCCAGGCATCAAAAGGCGCTTCCGAAACGCCTAGGGCGTTGACCAAAAAACGGCCGCGGGTTTCCAGGTCCTTGTTACCGTAAACGATCGCGCCACCAACGACATCACTGTGGCCGTTGAGATATTTGGTCGTAGAATGCACGACGATATCCGCTCCGAACTCGAACGGACGCTGAAAGTAAGGACTCAAGAACGTGTTATCCACGACTGCCAGGACCTTCCTGGCTTTGGCAAGACCGATGACGCCGTCTAAGTCGACGATATTTAGCAACGGATTCGAAGGCGTTTCGATCCAGACCATCTTGGTCTTGGCCGTTATGGCCTTTTTGACCGCCTGCAGGTCTCTCATGTTGATAAAATCGAACGCAATCCCCCAATGGGAAAATATCTGGGCGAAAAGCCGGTAGGTACCACCGTAAATATCATCTCCGGTGACCACATGGTCGCCGGGTTTTAAATGAAACAAAA
>ORJL010728476.1_pt1 | contig 14352 bp, 13 predicted proteins | sample 1779941 | NCBI WGS metagenome assembly ORJL01 (sample SAMEA104232317, study PRJEB22302) | groundwater metagenome | biome: forest; feature: aquifer; material: groundwater | place: USA | collected 2011-08-07 | depth 5.8 m
CCATATCAGAGTTTTTAAGCAAAAATGCCTTATACCCTTTTGGATAAGGATACGTATCGAACTCAACCAATTGTATTTTCGTTTTTGCACCTGCTCCCTGTATATTCACAAGGGCAACATCAATCCCATCCGCCGATGTCCCCGACATAAGACCGATAACAAGTTTATTTTTTTTCTTTGAAAGATTTGTAAGTAGTTGCATTTTCTTATTTATTAAGTATGTTTAATGTTCAGTAGTCAGTAGACAGTAGACAGTAATCAGTAATCAGAAGTTGGCAATTGACTATTAACTACTAGCAATTGACAATTAGTTCGTAATTCATAACCAATAACATTCAACAATCAGCATTCAGAAATCAGCAATTTCTTATAAATGCCCAATAATCCAAAAATCTAAAATCCAAATTCTAAAATCCAATAATGTCCAATTTACCAAAAGAACCCTTAATCGGCGCACACGAATCCATCTCCGGAGGTATTTACAAAGCCTTTGAGCGTGGCGAATCTGCCGGTTGTCGATGTCTTCAAGTTTTTACCAAAAACAACAACCAATGGAATGCTAAACCCTTAACCGATGAAGACATTGCAAACTACAAAACTGCGCAATTGAAATCAAATATTTCACCTGTAATAGCACACGATTGTTATCTTATTAATCTCTGTGCCATCAATCCCGATACGTTGAAAAAATCACGCGATGCTATGCTTGATGAACTCCAACGATGTGAGATGCTTGGTATCCCCTATCTCAATTTCCATCCGGGAGCACACATGGGCAAAGGCGAGGAAGAAGGAATAAAACTCATAATTGAATCCTTAAACATTGCACATGAACAAACCAAAGGATTTAAAGTTATGAGTGTTCTGGAAACAACAGCGGGACAAGGTTCCGCAATCGGTTACACGTTTGAGCATCTCCACAAAATCATTTCAGGTGTTGATGAACCCCATAGAATGGCAGTCTGTGTTGATACCTGCCACATATTTGCGGCAGGGTATGAAATCAATACCGAAACAGGTTACGAAAAAACATTTCAAGAATTCGACGACATCATCGGATTAGATAAGTTAGTCGCCTTCCATGTCAACGATTCGAAAAAAGGATGTGGCTCAAAAGTAGACCGTCATGATCACATCGGACAAGGCGCTATCGGTGAAAACGGATTTCGATTTCTCATGCAAGATGAACGGTTCATCTCAATCCCCAAAATCTTAGAAACACCCAAAGGGGATGATTTAGCTGAAGACAGAATAAACCTCGCAACATTACGTAGACTTGTCAAACAATAAGAAGGACAAAGTAAAAACCGGAAGTTCCACCCATAAAATCCATTCTATTTGCTTTTCATATTTGAATAGCTTATTATTTCAAGAAAATTCAGAGGTTTTTTGTATACAAAATGTTAGTTCATAAAATATTAGGAGCTGTTGAATGAAACACTTTATTTTTCCTACATTAATCTTCGTTGGGCTTCTTTTACAACCAATTACTTTTTCCCAAGATAAATATCCTGAAATAGGTAAACATGCACCATCAATTTCTATAACTGAATGGATTCAAGGAAAAGATAATGAATCTAACCCTTTCTCAGGAAAAACAATCATACTTGAGTTTTGGGGAACATGGTGTGGACCCTGCCGTTTAGCAATCCCCCATTTAAATGACCTTGCCACTGAGTTTAAGAATAGTAAATTCCTCTTCCTTTCGATCACTGACGAAGAGAAAAAGACCGTTGAGGATTTTCTTAAAATTCGAGTAATGAAATCTGCCGTCGCTTTGGATACAGGAAGAGCAACGTTTGATTCGTTTGGCATTCGTGGCGTACCCCATACGTTTATCATCGATGACAAGGGATTATTACGATGGCATGGATACCCCCTTCAACTCTCAAAGGAAATTCTTCATAATTACATTACTACCGGAAAACTGCCCCCTCCCATTACTATTTCAAAAACGGATACATTAACAAATTTTACTGTCGATAATTTATTCACTCTCACTATCGAAAGGCTTCTGAGTTTCGATGTGAATTCATCCCGAAGGGGATCAAGAACACATAGCCAAACATTAGGAGACAAATTTGTGTTGGAATATCAAGAACAACCTTTGAAAGATATATTAATCTCATTAATGAAAATAACAAATGCTAGATTGCAAATTGATGGTAATCTTAATGATGAGATACTGAATGTCTCCATGAAAGGAGATAAACCTATGTATACTCAAGTAGCGGAAAAAAAGACATTAGAGACCCTCTGTGAAATGTTTAATATAAAAATCGATAAGGTTTTTCAGCAACGAAAAGGTTATAAATTCGTTTGTACTGACCCCGGCAAACTTATACCGAACGAATTTAAAAGTTCAAGTTCATATTCAGATAGCGCTAATTGGAGAGCCGACGGTGTCCCTCTTAGCTCCGTCACTACCACACTTGAATCAATATATGATGTATTGATATTTCAAGATTCGCCATCCGATCAAAAATACGATTTTGTTATTCCGATTGGGAATTTTAAACAGGCAAAGAAGGAACTTGAAACAAACTATGGAGTACTTTTAGAAGAAACAATCCAAAATGTTGAAGTTACAGTCGTAAAGTCTTTGAATATCAATGATAAATAAACATTCTATTTACGTTTACGAGTAAAAGATAGTTAATAAATCCCCCCTCTTTAAAACACAATAGCCCACATTTCTGTAGGCTATGTAATTTCTTTTATATAAATCCGTTAGTTCGAACTACCAAATGCGAAGTGCTCTGCCAGAATTCGTTTTGCACCTGCAAAACGTTTTGTATAATACGACTCTGCAAGTGAGCTAAGGGTTACACCTTTCTTTCGTGCTGAGTGTACAAACTGACCATTCCCAAGATAGATTGCAACGTGACTTATTCTCTTTCTCGACTTAAAGAATAACAAATCACCTAACTTCAATTCCGATTTAGTGACCGAATCACCGACAGTAAATTGCTCTCTCGATGTACGGGGTAACTTGAGCGATAACGCATTCTTAAATATATTTGATACAAATCCGGAGCAATCAACGCCTTTTGTTGACATGCCACCTTTACGATAGCGAACTTTAGTCCATTTGTTGATTTCGTGGAGCAATGACATAGCCGCCATACTCATGCTATCTTCTGCACAGGGTGAAATTGCCCAGGCCTGCATCCAATTTAATGAATCGAGTAACGGCTGAATTGGTTTGAGTAATACCGCTTTGGCTTTACTTCGGGTATGCTTTTTTGGCTTCCCTTTTGTAAGTGCGGTTGCCATTCCTGAAAACAACAATGTCAATGATATCGCGATCGTCGCTATGAGCAGTATTTTTAGTTTCATAGTATCCTTCTGCTTTGTTACATTTTTAAATGATTTAGGGTATATTCAGGATGATGAATATCCGTTATCCGCTTTGTATGATTCACATATTAGACAACAACACTGTCTAAAAGGTTACAGTTCCTAAAGATAGGAAGCGCGGTAATAGCGAAACGTGATATAAATTACGGAAATTTGTTAAAATATCCAAGCGTTTTTTCTTCAAATTGACCTTGCTCAAGATTTGATGTATATTGACAATGGATGATTGCAAAGCGATTGCTTTTCTAAAATCCTAAATACGAATATCGAAATCCTAAAATTTTAAAAAAACCTGCTTCCTGTTTAGAAATTAGATTTTAGGTGTCTTGTTTAGAATTTGCTTCTTAGGATTTAGTATTTATTTCTTAGGATTTGTTTCATGCAAATCATCAATTACTTATATTGCTAATACATACAATGGATGATTCTTCCTTACTCACACCAAAAGAAATTCTTTCAAAGCAAACGAAAGAAGGTTCACTCTACCGCCCGTTACCTGACGGTCGTATTGAATGTTTTTCTTGCGGCCACCGTTGCGCTCTCGGCGATGGCAAAGATGGTATTTGCAAAGTTCGTTATAATCAGGGCGGGAAATTATTCGTCCCGTGGGGATATGTTTCAGGCTTACAAGTAGATCCCATCGAGAAAAAACCATTCTTCCACGCTCTCCCGGGAAGTCAAGCAATGAGTTTCGGAATGCTCGGCTGTGATTATCAATGCGGCTACTGCCAAAATTGGATAACATCTCAAACACTTCGCGATAAACACGCCTCCATCAACTTCGATTTGATTACCCCCGAAGATATTATCCTTCTCGCACATCAACACAAAGCCCAAATAGTCACAAGCACCTACAACGAACCCCTCATTACAAGCGAGTGGGCAGTGGATGTATTTAAAATAGCAAAACGCTACGGATTGGTTACTTCATACGTCTCTAATGGTAATGCAACACCGGAAGTCCTTGATTTTCTCCATCCATGGGTAGATTTATACAAGGTCGATTTGAAGGGCTTTAACGATAAATATTACAGAAAGCTCGGTGGCGTTTTACAAACCGTTTTAGATTCGATTAAACTCATTTACGAGAAGAAATTCTGGCTTGAAGTAGTTACCCTCGTCGTTCCGGGGTTTAACGACTCTGAAGACGAATTAAAAGAAATTGCAAATTTTCTTGTCTCCGTTTCACCCGATATCCCCTGGCATGTAACTGCATTCCACTCAGATTATAAAATGCAGTCAACCCCTAATACCGAACTCCACTCCATTATTCGTTCGGCAGAAATTGGATACGAAGCAGGCCTACGCTATGTCTATGCCGGCAATCTACCCGGTAGAGTAGCAAGCTACGAAAACACCTACTGCCCCGATTGCCACGAACTTCTCATAGCCCGTTGGGGATATAAAATTCAAAAGAGCACAATGAAAAATGGTTGTTGCCCAAAATGCAAACTTGCCATCCCCGGCTTTTGGAATATTAAAAAATAACTCAAAATCACTTGTGCGATTTTAGAGCCTAATAATAAATTGTCATTCCCGCTCCGAAGGAGTCCTTTGGACAGGATTTTAGCGGGAATCTTTTTTCCAATGCTTATCTAAATCTAAAACCATTATCTATTTGATTACTCCAGCGATGGATTTCACATCCATCGCCAACCACCATAAACAAAAATATAAACCCCACACTCCAATGCAACCACTACTCTTCACCGCACAAGACACTCTCGATTTTACCACAGGCATCAATCTCTTTAATGAACAACACTTCTGGCATGCCCACGAATCATGGGAAGCCGTATGGAGAAGACACCCGGAACAAGAACGAATATTTCTTCAAGGATTAATACAACTCGCCGCCGCGTACCATCATTACACAACCCACCGGAGTTTTATTGGGATGGTAAACAACTTTAAAAAAGCACAGGGCAAACTTGAATTGTTTGCCGCGGAATATTGTAATATTCAAGTAACACCACTTCTTTATGCTATAAGGAATGCTTTAGATATTTCCGATGCCTCACAATTAAAATCAATTGATGATTTGGAGAATGTGTCTCTTCCAAAAATAACTATAGGGAAGCCCTAAAAAATACTCCACTTTTCATATTTGAGAAGTGATGATTTCTCTTTGATTTTAATCGATTTCCCTACCATGCAGAGGACTATTTTTAAACATTTCCTTCGATGCCCTTCTAAGTATGGCTTTCCAATCTGTTTTTGTCATTTCAAACCCTTCGTCATCCGCAACTGATACCTGCCCGAAGAGTGTCGTTTTTCCTTTTTCATTATCCCACAAAGCGAACCGGAGTTGCATAGTCAATAACGAATCTGTAGGAAGAAACAACGAGCTACCGAGTATTGCATTCCCGGCAGAAACCCATCGAGACCCCGGTATACGCGATGTTGTTAATCCCTCAATAAAAAGAACGAAACGTAAGGAATCGCCAATTGATTTTAGTTTGCTCCCTTCACGGGGAACTTTAAGATAGATCACTTGAGTATCAGCTACCGTAAACGATTGTTCAACAATACTTGAATCAGTAAACTTCCATGTTGGTAAATCCAAAACAACAATATTGGCAAACGATGAATGTTCGTGCAACGCTTTCGGAAACTCTTCCTTAAAAAACTTCATAAACACTTCTTTAGCAAAACCATGCCCCAGATCATCTTCTGCATCCGCCGGGTTTTCGATAGATACTTCACTCCGTGGCAAAATTACCGCCACGCCTTCCCCATTGATGCGTTCGTCGTAGTCAGGATTAACGATTACCGACTTTGTGTGTCCACAATTGATAAAAAGTATTGTTATAACAATACAAAGGAAAATATTGTATGTCGTGAATTTATGAATCATAATCACCGTTAAATTACATTGTCAGAAACTTTATGCTTCCTTTTTATAAAAAGGAGTCTTTGCAAAAATTTCCTTCACAATAGAAGTCACCAAAGATTCCCAAATCAATTTATTCTTTTCAGCGGGAATATCATTAAACTTGCCAAATTTTCCACTGAAAACTGTTTCATTTGTTTCATTATACATGAGAGAGTAACTTAATGTATAAGCAAGCCTATCTCCCGATGAATCACCTACCGATTGCTCTAAGTCTCGACCCAAGTCAGCATGATGTTTAGTGTTTTTTGACCGCCCTGATATTCGCCATATTTTAAATGAATTTATGAACAGGGTAAATTGCACAGAGTCACTCTTGGCATCCATCGGAGTCTGATTCAGCGGAAGGTAAATTTTCATTTCCTTCTCTTTACCATCTACAAAAGTATGTAACGAAAAATTTTTATCATAAAATACATCATACAGAAATGAAGGAACTACCTTTTTGAAATTAGTTCGATGAAATAATTCTTTACTAAACTGTTCGTAAAAAAATTGATAAAATACATCTGCAGAATCACCCTGCCCCAAATTCATAGTCACATCATTTCCGTTTTTTAAATGAAGTTCACGTTTTGGAAACCAAATAGCAATACCGGGATTTACAAATTGGGAACATTTGCTTAGTACAGGATTCTCCGTTGAACCCATAGGTGAACACGATTCAAGCGCGATCATAATAACTATGAACAAAATAATAGGTATGAATCTCAAGAATGTATTTCTTCGCATAAACGCCTTTCCTTTTAAGCTAGATAATGATGTTATCTAACGATGTTTCAATTACTTCTCAAACGGTGTCCCCGTAACTATCTCCTTTACTGCGCTTTCAAGTATCGTTTCCCAATCGCGTTTGGTCATAGTTAAACCTATTTCATCATTGGCTTCAATACTTCCGTAATTGACTGACTTTTTCGCTTGCATGTCCCAAACAACAAAATTAAACTTGTGTGCTAATACGTCAGTTCTTGTCGTGACTGAAGTTTGGTTATGCCCGGCACCAACCGACATACTGCCCATTACTTGCGCTCTTGAAATATTTAATTTTTCAATAAAGAGTATGAACCGTATGGTAGAATCTCCTACAGTGATTCTCGAGGTAGGCTTAGGTTCATACATTGAAATTAGCCCCCTTCTACCTATTGCATGAGTAGTAAGGACGTAATTTGTATCATACTCTAAATTGATTCTGGGAGCTAAAAAAATAGTTTTTCTAATTGTGGAATGTTGTGCAAGTGCAATCGGTAACTGCCTTTTGAAAAAGGTTAAATACACATCCTTCGGATTACCATCTCCGAGATCATCTTTTACATCATCAGGGTTTTCTATTGTAAACAGTTGAGAGAGACAAATAGCTATACCGGGATTTACAATTGCTTCCGCTTTATATGATTTATTTTTCTCAATTATTGACCCGGTCTGGCATGCGGGTAAAGCAACAAATATCCCAATACACCCAAGCAAGAAAATAAATGTAGTTATTTTCTTATTTCTCAAACTGTGTCCCCTTCACAATATCTTTCACGATATTTTCTAAAATTGTAGCCCAGTCCTCTTTAGCCATTTTCAAACCAACATTGACCTCCTCATCTACTTTACCAAACGATACAGTCATTTCTTTCTCTGTATCCCATAGGGCATAAACTAATTTATGATTGAGGACAGCTGATGTAACCACATTCTTTGAATCGGGGGAACCCGGAACCGAAGAATTTGGGGTTGTTAAAGTAAAGTTATCCCGTGATATTTTAAATCCTTCTATGAATAATATGTATCGTACTGAAGTATCACCAGTAGAAATATGAGTACCTTTTATCGGTTCATGGATTTTCATATAACTATTTGTCCCCATGACGTGAGTCCTCAAAGCGAAACTCTTATCCATTTCAACCCCGTATTTTGAGTTGTAAAAAATCACGTTTTCAAATTTGGATCCTCGGGTTATTGCTTTTGGAAATTGCATCTTAAAATAGTTCAAGTAAACCTCCTTTGCGTTCCCTATACCTAAATCATTTGTTACATCATCCTCGTTACCGATAACAATTTGCGTAGAAGGTAGGCTTACAGCTACTCCCTGTTCTGTAATTTTTTCCTGAACAATATATTGGGGATTTGTTCTCGTTGAACTCCCGCCATAGCCGCCTGCGCCCGTGTACACATTGCACGATTGAAGCATGAACGAATAACATAAAAAGAACACTATTGGTATGATTGTGGTTTGCTTAGTTCCTCGCATAGAAAACCCTAAATGTAATGGTTATGAAATGTAGTTTTACATAATTGTAATAATGTAATATTATTTTTCGGATAAGAAAAAAAAGGGGTTGTCTCAAAAGTAGCTAAGAACTGTAGGCGCAGGCTTTACGCCTGCGTTTCCAGATCGAAAACGAAGTCATGTAGTGTGCGGCTATTCTTTACTGAACTGATAAAACCCCTTAGTTTTATAAATTTAAACAAAAGGGTTAGCAATTATATCGCAATAAGTACCTCCCCTGCTTCTTTGAGAGGTTTTTCTTTTCGGGCTATTTGTTGTTCGGTTAGTTCGATCTACTTCATTGCTTGCCTTGTAAAATATCGTTCACCACAGGTTAAACATACATTTGCTTCAACCGGAACAAGAATAATACCATTTTCTAACCGTAGCTCTTCCTGAACAATTTTGTTCTCAAAGTGCTGACCATGGCAGAGAATACAAAGCATATTAGGCTAATTCGATACTCAATGCTTATTTAATGTATCAGGGCAAATTTCACACTCTTTGCATTCATTCTTTTTTCGTTGCCAACTTACACCGTTACCATTAAAAATTAATACATCAATAGGTTCACTTACATGATTTGGAAAAAAACCAATATCATTTTGAATTAGACGGGTTAATCCATCGACTACTCCATATGTTTGAAGAAAATTTTTAGCTGAATTTCCATCTACGTAACTTCGAATAAAGCCATGAATTCCAAGTGGTAACCATAAGTCACGCCCCCATCCGCTTTTCCATCCTTCCATTGAGTAAGAATTTGCCTGACTTGCATGTTCAGATAACATGGGTTGAAAAGAAACCCAAAAAACAGCGAGTTGATTGTCATGTAACCCTATCCATGCAGATTCTACAGGAGGGTTGTGTAGGTATTTATTATACATAACAGTATCATTTTTAATATCAATCATAAATTTTGATAGTTGGCTTAATGCTCTATAGGAAAACAATTCTACTATTGATTTTATACTTGAATCAGGATTATATGAATCATTTGCAATCTTAAATACATCCCATCCTTGAGTAGATGAATAAAGCCCAGTTGAAACAAAAACGACATTATTACCAAATACTTTAATTTTGCATCCATTATTTTTAGAGGGAATAGAATCATTGAGAAGAATTCTACTATCAGCGGCAACAACGACTTTTGATGTGTCACCATAAATCAAAACAAGAGTTCCACCTTTTATTTCTGTCTGGCAATGAACAGAAACAGGGAATACGATTAAAAAGAAAAAAAAAGAAGTAATCTTATTCAAGCAAATCACCCACCCACAGCCTCCAACACCAACTCTGCAATATCTTTTACTTGTACTGTTTCGGTTGCTTCTTTGTCCTTTACGCCGTCGGTCATCATGGTCATACAGAAGGGGCAGGCGGTGCCGATAATATCAGGTTTAAGGGCTAATGCTTCTTCTGTGCGTTCAATGTTAACGCGCTTACCGGTTGTCTCTTCCATGAACATGCGTGCTCCGCCGGCTCCGCAACAGAAACCCTTATCGCGTGTGCGATTCATTTCTACCAACTCAACTCCCGGAATTGATTGTAATGCATTTCTCGGCGAATCATAGACTTGATTATACCGACCAAGGTAGCATGAATCGTGATAGGTAATTTTAGCTTTCTGTGTTTGTGTCAGTTTTAATACGCCTGAATCAATCAATTTCATAATGAAATCGGTGTGGTGCTCCACCTCGTAATTGCCGCCAAGCTGGGGATATTCATTCTTAAACGTATTAAAACAATGGGGGCACGTTGTTACAATCTTCTTGATATTGTAATTGCTTAATACGGCTACATTTTCTGCCATCATTGTTTGGGCAAGATATTCGTTCCCTGCACGGCGTGCGGGATCACCGTTGCATTTTTCTTCGTTTCCTAAGATTGCAAACTTGATGTTCGCCATTTGCATTAATTTTGCAAACGATTGAGTCACTTTTTTATATCGGGCATCATACGAGCCGGCGCATCCAACCCAGAACAACACTTCTGCATCGGGTGTATCTGCCATTCGCGGAATATCTAATCCTTCAGCCCAATCGGCACGGGATGATTGACTAAATGCCCAGGGTGAGCCGTTACGCTCAAGATTTTGGAATGTTACTTGCAACTCTTTCGGGAAGCGCGATTCATTTAGAACAAGATATCTTCGCATATCAACGATTGAATCAACATGTTCAATCTGTACGGGGCATTCCTGCACACATGCCATACATGATGTACATGCCCAAAGTTCTTCTTCTGTGATGTAATTATCGACAAGCTGTTTATTCATGATTTCCGTCTGCTCCGCAGAGAGCTCCGGGTTGAGGAGCATACCGGCTATTAACGGCGCTTTTTCCATTGTACGGTGGCGGATATCGACAATTATCTTTTTAGGGGAGAGTAATTTCCCTGTTATGTTTGCGGGGCACGATGCTGTACACCTACCACACTCGGTGCAGGCGTATCCATCTAACAATTGTTTCCAGCTTAAATCATCAACATCCGATGCTCCGAATTTTGTCGCCGTTTCATCTGCGAGGTTCAGCATTTTCAATACACCGCGTGGCTCATTTTTTGCAAGATACACACTGGGAATGGATGCCATAATATGCAAGTGTTTTGAAAATGGTAAATAATTCATAAATCCGAGCACAAATCCGATATGTATCCACCAGAATACTGAGAACCAAACTTCTTTGCCGCTTTCTGAACTTGATGCAAACATCCCTGCCATCACCGAGGAAATGAAACGTCCTCCCTCACCTGTATCTGCTCCCATGCTGATTCTTGCCGCATTTTGCATAAACATGGAGACCATGATAGTTAATATCATCATCAGGATTAACGTAGCATCAAACTGTGCGTGCCCTGAAATATCCAATCGTTTAGGTTTTGAAATGTATCTCCTGTAAATCGCAATCCCGATTGAAACGATAACCAGGAAAGCTATCAAATCTTGCACAAACACCAATGGATTATACAAACCACCTAAAAATGAAAGGGAAAAACCGGGATTTAACCCTTCTCCGATTGATTCAACAATTGCAAGAAGAAGAATAACAAAACCCCAAAAAATGAAGAGGTGCATGACACCCGCAAGAGGTTCGCGGAGCAATTTCGTATGCCCAAATGCCACCGAGAGTACATTGCCGATACGTTTCGAAGGATTATCTGTTCGCGAGGCGGGTTTACCGATGTTGAGGTATGAAATTAATCTTCGGATGTTTACACCGAAGTTGATAAATGAGGCGAGTAGAATAATTGCAAAAATAATTGACTGGATGGGCATAAAACTCCGAGTTCTAAATTTCTTTTTTCAATTGATTGTATTGAAATTATTAAAACGGTAATTATTTTGGGGATCCTATAAAGTACGAAGAAAGATTCCCGTGCCAAAGGCATCACCTTGTGACTAAAATCCTGTCCAAAGGACTCCTTCGGAGCGGGAATGACACACTATCGCAAGGATTTCTTTTCAAATTGTCTCTCAGACATTCTCGTTAAACTGAGCATGAAAATGTTTGAATTACCTTCTTTAGTAAAAAACATTCTAATGAAAGAATTTTACCTTTCATTTCATAACATTTTTATTAATCGTTGAGTAAAAGTTCTCCTTCAAGAACTGTTACCGCGCTCCCTGTAATTGCAATATATTTTGCCTTGTTATCCTCCATCACAATCTCAACATCAAGCCGCCCTTTGCGCCCGATGACATCCCCCTGCTCCGCTTGAAAAATGAATCTTCCGTCTTTTTTGGGGATCATGTTCTTTCCCTGTAAATACATCGCTATTGAGCGATGGGTAAAGCCTGTTACGGGATCTTCGGGAACACCAACGTGCGGAGCAAACACGCGTGAATGGACAAGCGAATTTCTATCTACTGTCTCTGTGGTAAAGGCGCAAATTCCCTCAAAATCACGTTTCCCAAGGAATGCTGAAATTGCTTCGATATTCGGTTTCATTGTGAAAAGTGTGTGCAACCTTCGTATGGGAGCAAAAAGAAATCCGTTCCGTTGCACGGAAAGTCCGGGATCAAATTCACTCACATTAATGTTTAACAATCGAATAAGCTCGACTTTATATTGGGAGGCGCTTTCAAATTCGGGAGGATCTAAATAAAGTGTTGTTGTAATCAACCCTTTCACTTTACTGATCTTGACAGGCATGATATTCTTAGGAGTTTGGACTAAAAAACGATATTCTCCGTCCTTTTTCATCCCTAATTTACCTTCTTCAGCTAAGGCGTGCATGGCGGCTAACGAAGCATGTCCGCTCATGGATATTTCACCTGCTGGGGTAAACCATCTAATCCTCAGATCTGCTTCAGGTAAATCAGCAGGCAGAATAAAGGCAGTTTCATTCAGGTTCACCTCTCTACTTACCGCGAGCATTTGGCTTGTTGAAAGTCTTTGTGCATCCAGAACAACACCGGCGGGGTTTCCGCTTTGCGGTTGTGTGGTGAATGTATCAATATGTTTGATGAATATTTTAGTCATAGATCATTATGCAAATATGAACGAATGTAATGATTGTACTATAACCCTATGAAACTATCCGAAAAAAAAATTTTCTCATCTCACTGAAATGGCTCGAAAAGTGAATCTTACACGAAAACGAGGCTTCGTCTCCGCTCAGCCTGACGAACTATTGTGAGCTTCGGCTTATTTCTATAAATTTTCCACACTTACTGTTACAACTGTACAGCTACAAGTATCTTCTTGTTTTTGATGAAATACAAGAAATTCCCCATACAAAGAAAACTATCCGGCATGGGATAGGCAACCCCTGTATTTATTGTTTCTTGATACTGTAACTTTCCCCGTTTATCAGCGATGATGAGCCGCTGGACTAACGTTTTAACTTGCCCTTGTTGTTCGTCAGGCTCGTAATAGGCAACGATCAGCTTATCACCCGCTTCAATATACTCACTGTAGATTGCGTGTTGTAAACTCTTTGCCAACGAACCTTGAACAATTTGTTCCCCCGGTTGAATAGCCATAGGGAACGTCGTTGCTTCATCTTTTTCTTCTAATGAATCTTGTAACTCTCTTATTTCTTGAGCTTGAACTTCGCGAACTACAGAGCCATTCTGCAAATCAACTTCGTAATAAAAGCGTTGCTCGAACCCTACCTTAGAGACGTAAGCGTATATCCCTTTGGAGAACATGAGTTGGTGTTCATCATTCATCCATAACAGTTTTGATGTTTCAAGATCGACTGCACGAATTCGTTTATGGTCGGGTAAATCCGGCGTAGCGAATTCGTGAAAAAAAAGAATGTTTTGATGGACACTTTCAATGCTCACCCACCATTGCTCCTCGAAGGTAAGGTTTTGCCATAACGGTTTACCCGTTACAGCATCTAAACAAAAGAACGAGACTTGCTTTGTTTCGATGTTGCGCGATTCACCAATCAGCTTGTTTGCTGTTGGTAATAACCGCCATATAATTTGATCAGCTTCATACGACCAAGAACTTTGTAATTTTGAACTCTGAAAAACGTCAAGTAAGCTCATTTATTTCGTCAATATTTTGGGATAAGATAATAATAATGGAAGTCATAATCAAATTTACGTACAAGGGAAGTGACGGGTGACAATGATGCAATCAAATTAGGGGAACAAACCATGAAATATTGAACTATAAAAAATCAGTTGATTTGACTCCTGCATTAACAGGGATTCATTAAAAGGTAGACAGACACACTTTATTGGCAACACCGTTTTAAGCTGTGCTGTTAGGTTTTGGGATGTTAATGGAAAGTTGTTGTTTATATAATAAATGCATTTATAAACGGTTCCTCTGTTCCTCAATACCGAAACCTCCCCTTAATCCCCTCCTTGTTAAGGAGGGGA
>ORJL010796151.1_pt1 | contig 14351 bp, 14 predicted proteins | sample 1779941 | NCBI WGS metagenome assembly ORJL01 (sample SAMEA104232317, study PRJEB22302) | groundwater metagenome | biome: forest; feature: aquifer; material: groundwater | place: USA | collected 2011-08-07 | depth 5.8 m
GATAATCTGATAAAAAGCAAAGAGTAGGAAAAAGGCGTTATAGATATCCGGAATTCCGATATGGCTGTTTAAAACCTGCCGGTAATTTATAGCAATAAAGAATGCTGAAAGAAGCCCGATGGTTTTTGAATTAAAAAGCTGTTTGGCGGTTAGATACCCAAGAAGCACTATTCCGGTTCCGAAAAAAGCAGTTACCACCCTTCCCCAAAAAACCACGTTTATCCTTTGCGGACCCAGAATATTTTGGATAATAATATTGTAAAGTCTTTCAAAATCCTGACTGGCCAAAAGATTTGTTATCTCACTCAAATGAGAAAAAATATAGAGAAAGGAGTAAAGAGGTATAAATAAAAATAGGTAGAAGAGGGCATTGACTAAAGGCACAATGATCGGGTAATTATAAGGAAGGCCATACCCATGTTTTGGATCTAATGATCTTTCAAGCACCATGGCAATCCCCTGGGAATGGGAAATCCCTTCATCAGTATGAATCGGAGGATACCCGGGTGTTGTCCCTATAAACCTTAAAAGAGCCGCTAAAATCACAATAAGTGTAAGTAAACGGTTTTTAAAAATAACCCTTCTTAAATTACGGAGCAATTTCATACCCGTCCATCATATCATAGCAATTTAACTATTCTTTGAGGATTTTTGACGGTAGTTTTTTATCGCCTTCTTTATACCCTCATCTGCTAAAACAGAGCAATGCATTTTAACCGGAGGAAGCCCTCCCAATGCATCTGCAATTACTTTCTTTGTTACCTTCTCTGCCTCCTTTAAAGGTTTACCTTTAACAAGCATGGTCACCATTGAGGATGTTGCAATTGCTGCTCCACATCCAAGTGTCTGAAACTTTACATCAGAAAGTATCTCCTCATTTCCACTTTTGCCGACTTTTATATAAAATTTCATTACATCACCGCAAACAGGGTTTCCTACTATTGCCACTCCGTCGGCACCCTTTATCTCTCCCATATTCTTAGGGTTTTTAAAGTGCTCCATAACTTTTTTTGAATAAAGCTGGTTAAAAAGATTGTCCGTATTTTTCATAGTTTCGGCGACATCCTCCGCAGTTTTTCTACAATTTGGGGCAATACTTTCGCTAAATACCTAATATCATCTACTGTAGTATCTTTTCCCAATGAAAATCTCACTGAACCATGGGAGAGTTCCGGCGAGATACCCATGGCATTTAAGACATGTGATGGCCCGGCAATTCCGCTGGTACAAGCAGACCCTGATGAGGCAATTATCCCTTTATCTGAAAGGCAAAGCACCACAGATTCACCCTCAGCACCCTCAATAATAAACGAAGAGATATGGGGCACCCTTTCTTTAGGATGACCAACTAACTTAGTTCTGGGAATGTTTAACACAGCATAGATAAGCTTTTCCTGCAAAATCTTAAGTTTCTTAGAAGTTTCATTTCTTTTCTTTAAGATTTCAAATGCCTTACCTAGCCCCACAATATAGGGCACATTCTCTGTTCCGGCCCGAATTCCAAACTCTTGTCCTCCCCCATCCTGCTGCCTTAACACAGGGGTTCCGGCCCGGATATACAACGCCCCTATTCCCTTGGGGGCATTAAACTTATGTCCTGTAAAAGATAGTAGGTCTACTCCCAAATACTCAACACGGCAATCCAGATGTCCAATCGCTTGGGTAGCATCGGTATGGAAGTAAACCTTCGCCAGTCCCCTCTCTTTTCGCTTCTTATTTTCTTTCCTGACTAAATCTCCAATTTCTTTGATGGGTTGGATTGTTCCTACTTCATTATTGACATACATTATTGATACCAGACAAGTTTCTGGACGAATGGCATTTAGAACATCCCCCGAATTTACCCTCCCAAATTCATCTACCGAAAGGTAAGTAACATCTGCCCTACCTAAAGTCTTTAAGTGTCGGCATGTCTCAAGCACGGCCTTATGTTCTATAACCGAGGTAATAATATGTGGTTTTACCTTACTACCGGGGTTAAGGCACTCTATTAAACCTTTATGGGCCAGATTGATTGACTCGGTTGCACAGCTTGTAAAAACAATCTCTTTTCCGCTGGCACCGAGAAATTCTGCAATGGTTGACCTTACCTCTTCTATCGCCCGGCGGGACTGCTGCCCTAATAAGTGTGGTTCTGAAGCGTTGCCGAATCTCGTTAAAAAATACGGCTTCATTGCCAAAAATACTTCACTGTCGACCGGAGTGGTCGCGGCTGAGTCAAGATATACGGTTTTCATCCAAATATTTCACAATCTGAATCGGTACATTTAGAGTCTACGGAGTAAAAAACCTGCCTCCCTTTCTTTTCGAATTTTACAATCCCTAATTCTTTTAGATATTTAAGATGGTGTGTTATTGTAGGTTGGGTTACCTTAAAATGCTTTGCAATGTCTAAAACGCTCATTGCACCTTTTCCTTGCAAAAGGTTTATAATATCTATCCTTGTGTCACAGGAAAGTCCTGCAAAACAACCGGAACAACTTGATTGTAATTTCATAATTTTGATAAAAATTTCAAGCTTTGCTTACAATATATTGACATTAATCTATATGTCAGGTATTGTCAAGAGAGATAAAAATAGTTAGAATCAACAGATGAAAATCGTCCTGGTCCGTCCTAATTATAAAAGCCACATCATAACCCCACCACTTGGTATCGGCTATCTGGCATCGTCATTAAAAAAACAAGGCATTAACGCAAAAATAATCGACGGGTTGAGGACAGGTTTAACACACGATGAATTACTTGAAAAAATAATTTCTGAAAAGCCTGACGCCGTAGGAATTACCTGTCTTACTTCCTTCTATAATGAAGTAATAGAGCTTTCAAAAGCTTTAAAGAAGAAGGGCTACAAAGTAATAATCGGCGGCGTCCACCCCACTTTTTTACCGCTTGAGACTATAACCGATTCAAATGCCGATTATGTAGTCTGTGGGGAGGGTGAGATTGCACTTGTAAAACTTGCCAAAAATAAATTTGTCAATAAAAATATTCCGGGTATATATTCCAAAAAAGATTTAGAAAACGGTAAACCGATAATAAAGGCGGAAGCAGTAAAAGAACTCAACGACCTGCCTTTCCCTGACTGGAAACAACTTGACCCTAATACCTATCCTAAGGCGCCACATGGAGCCTTTGTTAAAAACTTTCCCATCGGGGTAATAATGACAACCAGGGGTTGTCCTTACCAGTGTACATTTTGTGCCAGCCGGAAGTTTTATGATGTTAAGATCCGCTACCGAACTCCGGAAAATGTTATTGAAGAGATAAAATACCTGGTAAAAAATTACGGCATAAAAGAGGTCCATTTTGAAGACGATAACTTAACTTTAAAAAGGGACCACGTTGAAAAAATCTGCAATCTAATCCTTAAAAATAACCTGAAAATAAGCTGGGCCTGTCCGAATGGCATCAGGGCAGATAAAGTAGACGAAGACTTGATTAAATTAATGAAAAAAAGCGGTTGTTACTTCTTTGCCTTTGGTATCGAATCCGCTAATCCAAAAATTCTTAAAAATATTAAAAAGCTGGAAACAATTGAAGAGATCAGAAAATCAATTGAGATAGCTGACAGAGTTGGTATTGAATGCCAGGGGTTCTTTATTTTTGGGCTTCCCGGCGAGACAAAAAAAACAATAGAAGAAAGTATAAATTTTGCCAAGTCTTCCAAACTTTCCCGGGCGCATTTTATGATTTTGGACGTTCTCCCCGGTTCCGAACTTTGGAATGAATTGAAAGGCAAGTTCACCCCGGACTGGAAAAAAGACAGCTACCGGGAACCGGAATGGATACCGAAAGGCTTAACTAAAAAAATGCTTATGGATGCCCAAAGCAGGGCAATTAGGGAATTTTACTTTAGGCCGGCTACTTTACTTAAGATCCTTCGTTCAATAAAATTAAAACAGGTCAAATTTTTAGTACAAAGGTTCTCTGCTTACCGGATATATGGCAATTAAGTTTGTTAAATCAGAAGTTTTAGAAAATAACGTCCTGAATTATAAATTTCACCTTCTGCGTTTTAAGCTGAAAGGAAATATAAAAGCTTTCCAATTTAAACCTGGTCAGTTTATTTTGGTAAAGATTGAAGAAAAATTATTCCGGGCTTATTCTATAGCTTCCTCACCTAAAGAGTTACCAATCTGGGAACTTCTAATAGATATTACCCCGGACGGCCCTGGGTGCAGGTATTTAAAAAATTTAAAACCCGGGGATACCATAGAGACCAGTACGCCTAAAGGCATATTTGCACTGGAGGAGGACGGGTCAAAAAATATTATCATGGGGGCAACAGGGTGTGGTTTGGCTTCAATCAAACCAATAGTTGAGGAGATACTGGAAGAAGGAAAAAATATGTATCTTTATTGGGGACTCCGACATGAAGAGGATATATTCGACAGAAGCTTTTTAGAAAACTGGAAATCTGTAAACCCAAATTTTCAGTATGAAATTATTCTTTCTAAACCAAAAGAGGCTCAGACCGGTAAGACTGGACATATAAATTCGCATATGGTAGAACATATTAAGAGCTTGCCGCCGGAACTTACAAGTGTTTATCTTTGCGGTAATAACGAGATGATTGCGGAAGTAAAATCAAAACTTTTAGAGATGGATTTCCCTCAAGAGAGAATATATTTTGAAAGGCATTACTGATATGGCAAAACTAAGTGAGGTAGTCTACAAAAGCGGAAAACTAACCATAAAAATTAACAGGAAAACCTGCATCTCCTGCAGCGCCTGCACAGTCAGTGCCCCAAAAACGTTTGAACTTGATAATGATTGTATCAGCATGGTCAAACCCGGGCCAAATGATAATCCGAAAACAATCCTAGATGCAGCCCAAAACTGTCCGGTGGAAGCAATAGTTATTGAAGACGAAACCGGAAAAACCCTCTGGCCAAAGTAAACATTTAGTTCAAAACCTCTAAACCAAATTCACCTTTTTTGAATTTACCAAATTCTTTAACCTTTTGGCAAACATATTCTACATCTTTTAAGGAAAGTCCTGGAAATAGGGGCAAGGTTACAACCCTGTAACCGATATATTCAGTCACAGGAAGTTTCGGGGTTTTAATGTTAGAAAAAGCGGGTGATTTATGCAAAGGCAAAAAGTGGAATGAACAGGAAATACCATGCTCTTTTGCATATGCCATAAATTCATTCCTTCTTTCAACCAGTATTGGATAAAGATGCGTACCTTTATTATTTAGCCCTAAAAGCTTGTTATAGAGCTTTACTACCTCTCTTCTTTTGTTTTCCATGTCATTAAATTTTCTAAGCTGGACCCTTCCCATAGCAGAAGCTAAATCTACTGTATTAAATTTATAGCCGGAGAATTCTATATCGTAATACCATTTTCCGTTTGGATCATATCGCTTCCAGGCATCATGGGATAAGCCGTGAAGCCTGGCCTTAGCTAACCAGTGTGCCAGCTTGTCATCATCAGTTGTAACCATGCCACCCTCTCCTGTAGTTAAATTCTTAGTGGCATAAAAAGAATAGCAGACAAGGTTTTTTGATTTATGGTTTTTGAATATCCTGTGGGCACTATCCTCTATAACTAACCCGCCATAATCAATATGAGCTAAATTACCCGCATAATGGACCGGCATAACTGCCTTTGTTTTTTTTGACCGGACTTTCTCTACCGATTTTGGGTCAAGACAAAAATCTTCCGGTTTAACATCAGCAAATACAGGGGTCGCTCCCGCGTGGACTACCACATTAGCGGTTGCCGCAAAGGTAAAAGAAGGCACAATCACCTCATCCCCGGGTCCTATTCCTAAAGCCTTAAGTGCCAAAAAAAGTGCGCTGGTACAGCTATTTGTAGACACTGCATGTTTTGAACCCACAAAGGATGCAAATTCCTTTTCAAATTCAATTGTTTCCGGGCCCATCGTCAGCCATCCGCTTTCAAGTACCCTTTTTACAGCTTTGATCTCTTCCTTATTTATATGCGGCTTGGCAAAAGAAATATTTTCTCTTTTCTTTTTCATGGCTGTTTATAGGTTGGTAAAACCCTTAATAATTCAGCAATTATACCATCTTTATCCTGAAATTCTGCTAAATAGAGCAGCTTTTCATATGTCTCAAGCACTTCACTATCTGCTATTTTTAATACATTTTTTGTTTCAAAAATTAACTCATGGTCAGTTTTTCTCTTTGTCTCATCCTTCATCAAAATTTCTTCGTAAAGTTTTTCGCCCGGGCGAGCTCCTATTATCTTTATGAGTATCTCTTTTTCAGGCTCATATCCCGCCAGGCGGATCATGGTTTTTGCTAAATCCAGAATTTTAACCGGCTCCCCCATGTCTAAGACAAAAATGTCTCCTCCTTTACCTATCCTACCTGCCTGTAAAACAAGCTGCACTGCCTCCGGGATACTCATAAAAAAGCGGACCATGTGAGGGTGGGTTACAGTTACTGGGCCACCGGAGGCTATTTGTTTTTGGAAGCGGGGCACGACACTCCCGTTTGAGCCCATGACATTTCCAAAACGGACACTTACATACTTGGTTGGATATTGCTTGTTATAATAACGGGCTAAAAGCTCGGCAAAAGACTTTGTAGCCCCCATAACAGAAGTCGGGTTTACCGCCTTATCTGTGGAGATTAAAATAAACTTAGAAGCACCAAACTTTCCTGCAAGTTCTGCGCATGTTTTAGTGCCAAAGACATTATTTTTAATTGCCTCTTCCGGATGATCTTCCATCATCGGCACATGCTTAAATGCTGCTGCATGAAAAACAATCTGGGGTTCAAATGTTTTAAATATCCACTCCATCCTTTTTTGGTCCTGGATACTTCCTACGAGTATTCTTCTTTTATCTTTTTCTAAAACCCTTGATATCTCATCTTCCAGCTCAAAAAGCCCGTTCTCCCACCAATCAACCATAACTAAAATCTCAGGGTCAAACTGGGCGATTTGCCTGCAAAGTTCAGAGCCAATTGACCCAGCTGCACCGGTCACTAGAACTTTTTTCCCCTCAAAAATCCTTTTTAAATCACCCTGTTCGGATTTAAGGATTGCCCTTCCTAAAATGTCATCCAAAGTTACAGAACGTATTGTCTCCATTGAGACTTTACCCTGGACAAGCTCCAGCGTTCGGGGAACTATCCGAAAACCAACCTTAGCTTTTTGGCAGCTGGTCACTATTGAGCGGATTAAACTTCCCTGGGCGGAGGGTATGGCAATAAAGACACTTTCAATTTCGTTATCTGCTATTAATAACTGTAATTTATCGGTTGTACCGATCACCGGAACTCCAACAACCTTCCTCCCTTGTTTAGACTCGCTGTCATCTATAAAACCGATGATTTTATACCCTAATGAGCGGTGTTTCTTAAGCTGTCCTACCAGCTCTCTTCCTGCCACACCTGCACCTACTATTAAAACTCGTCTTTCTGTCATATTGTTTTTTCTATTTTATCAATTAGTTTCTGGGCGGATGAATCTACATTAAACACTTTTGCCACTTTGTTTACATTCTCTTTGTATCTTTTTACCTCTCCCCGCCCTTTTTTAATTACATCTTCTAAAATTTTCGCCAGTTTTTTAGAATCTTCCTTTGGAAAAGAAAGTCCAACCTTATATTCGTTGACCAATTCTACCATATCCCCAACTTCAGCTACTATCATCGGCAGACCCGCTTTTGATCCTTCTGAAAACACTAATGGAATAGAATCGCTGCGGGAGGGAATAACGAGCCAGTCACTTAAAGAAAGCGTTTTAAAAATTAATTTAGGGTCACTCACATTCCCGTAAAAAACAACTTTTTTATTTAGTCCTAAATCTCTGACTTTTTCCTTAAGAGATGGCAAAAGGGAACCGTCCCCCATTAAATGCAGCTCAAAATTTAAGTCTTTAATTTTAGTTACCGCCTCAATAAGGACATCGGGCCCCTTAACCGGTTCCATCCTCCCCAGAAATACAAACCTTAAAGGCCCATTTTTAATAGACTGCTTGGATTTATGTGAAATATTGCTTGCAGATGGCAGAAAATCACAATTTCTCCCGGCAATTTCGGATGCTTTTTTGGCAAGATCTATTCCGTCTGCCAATAAAAAATCAGCTTTTTTTAACGTGCTCTTTATAACCGAACCTAAAACGGGATACTTTGCATACACATAAACATCAGATCCTAGTGCCCAGATACAATACGGAATATTCAGGCGAAGCTTTGCCCACAGTGTAAAAATCCCGGCCGGAAAAGCCCACATACCAATAATAAAATCCGGCTTATTTTCTTTTACAAATCTATCAGTTGCCTTAAAACCTTCAAAGACCATTTTTAAAAATTTTAATAAATCCAGCGGGTTTAAAGGATTTAAACTGCCCATCTTTTGCCCGCTTCCCAACCCGCCAAACCAACTTACCGGAACTCCTTGTTTCTCCCCTTTTCCTGAGCAGAGTACAAAAACATCATGGCCACTTTCTTTTAAGGAATGCGCTATATCATAAACAAAAATCCCGGCGTTTTGCCTATCACCATCTTTACTTGGATAGTTATGGGTAATAATGCCAATTCTCATTTTTGTATGCTAACCTTCTCTGCTACTAAGATCATATGCGAAAAAGGTTTTCCTGTCACTTTTTCTTTTCCGACTTTTAAGCCAAATCCCGATAACAGCTTTATCCAGTCCTGCTCTTGCCTGTAATATACTTTATCCCCTATTATCTTTTTTTCAAAAAGCATTGGAAAAATAAGGTAATCGGCAACTAAGGTTAAAAAATACTCAAAACTAATAGATGGTTTTATCTCAAGGATAATTAATTGGCCGCCCTTTTGTAATTTTGCCAGGTTATCATAAATCAGCTTTTCCTGATCTTGAAATGATTTCAGGTGGTGCAAAATATGACTCATTATAATTACATCAGGAGATAGTCCTTTCTCTTTTAAAGCGTCTCCATAGATAAAACGTGTGTTTTTTAAACCTTTCTGGGTGTGTTTAATACGCTCCTTATTTAAATCAACCCCGATTATCTGCCTTTCTGGTCCTGATAAAGCCAGATAATTAGCCAATAACCCGTCCCCACACCCTAAATCCAGTATTATCCCCTTTTTGGGAACTAATTTTTCCACCTGTTCAAACGGCGCATCCCAAACACGGATCCTGGAAAAAAGCCCTGTAAAAGAATCTTTTTCATAAAGCTTACATGCTTTTTCCAGATCAGGAGGAAGCTGTTTCTTATCGACCTGCAAAATCAGGCCAAAAAAGATTTTCACCAAAAACCCGGCTACGCTTCTAATCATACCCACCTCTTAAGTTGTTCCATTTTATCTGCATTAGCTCCCCTAAGGTTTTAACCACTGCATCAAAAACTTTAACCTTTGACCCGCCGTAGTGTGTCCACTTAACCGGCACCTCTTTTATGGAAAATCCTTGTTTATTTGCTATAAATAACACTTCCGCATCATAACCCCAGCGGTTAATTCTTTGTCTTTTAAAAGTTGGAGTAACGACTTTTCGGGAGAATAACTTAAAACCACAGTTAGTGTCCTTTACTTCAGGTAATAAGATTAAACGGAGCATTTCATAATAAATATCCCCTAAAAATGTCCTGTATCTTGCAGGCATCCGGCCTAGTTTTTTTTCTTTTAGTCTTCTGGAACCAATAACAATGTCAGACTTGCCGGCATGCTGTGTTAAAAGATCCAGCTCTTCAATTGGGGTGGATAAATCACAGTCGGTCATAAGGACCAAGCCCCCTCTGGATTCCATCATCCCGGTCTTAACAGCTGCCCCTTTGCCTAAATTTTTCTGATGCTTTAACAACTTGATATTGCCATGCTTTGCTTTATAAGATTCTAAAACCTCCCATGTCTTATCGGAAGAGCCGTCATCTATCAAAATTATTTCAGAATTTATTTTCTTGCTTTTTAAAAAATCAATTATTTTATCAAGATTAGCGGGCAATCTTTTTTCTTCGTTAAAAACCGGAATAACAACCGACAGGTCTACTTTTATCATCTTTTGATATCCCCTTCCACTCTACGCAGATCATTCCAATATTGTCGGAAGTTAATCGGGACTGAAAGTTTTTGGAATAAGGCACGATCATCCAAAATCCGCATCTCCTGCACCTTACTTCTCTTATTAAGCGTATTAGACAAGTTTGCAAGATTCCAGCCAATAGCTTTCAAAATCATGTATGAACTATTAAATTTTATTTTTAGCATAAATATGAATGCAATCCCTAAAGAAATAAGAAGATGTAAAAATAATACCGGTAAGAGGTTTTCAGAGCCAAGGTTTTTTACCAGGGAACTGATTCTGTTTTTATAATAATGGTAATTAATTTGTGTTACATTAAGTCTTCTGATTGTAAAACCTAATTTATGGTAAATGACAGACTCAGGGTAAAAGATCACCTTGTAACCGGCAAGCCAAACCCTCCAGCATAAATCACTTTCTTCAAAGTATGAAAAAAAATCTTTATCAAAAAGCCCTGTTTTATTAATCACAGATTTCCTTAAAAGCATACAAGCCCCTTTGGCAGAAAATATCTCTTTTTCCTCGTTAAACTCTTTGCCGTCTTTTTTCATAAACCCCCAGTGGTGCAAAAACCCTATCCGGGTTAAAAACGATCCGGCATTATCAAGGTACCCGGGTTCATCCATCAATAAAATTTTGGGCTGGATTACTCCTATCAAAGGGTCTTTTTCTATCCTTTCAATAAGCTTTGAAAGGAAATCAGGAGTAACTTTAGTATCATTATTCAAAAGGAGTACATATTTTCCTTTTGCTATTTCCGTACCCTGATTATTTGCCGGAGCAAACCCAAGGTTTTTGTTATTTTTTATTATTTCGAATTTTTGTTTTTTGATGATATCTCGGGGAAATTCACTGCTTCCGTCAGCTGAACCGTTATCAACTATGATAAGTTCCCAGTTAGGGTAATCAATTTTTGAAAGTGAAGACAAACATTCCTTAAAAACCTGCCCCCCATTCCAATTTACTATTATAATTGACACCAGAGGAGCTGGTGAAAGAGTTTTCTTACCGCTCATTTTTAATTCTCCCAACCAGATATCCCAACCCTCCCCCTAAAGTTTCTGCAGTAAGCATTGTTACCATCCCTAACGACGTAACAGGATTTGACACCAGTTTACGCCAACTCCTATAAAAAGCAGGACGCAAAAGATAAACAGTTTTTGGTGTTAGTACATGCAGCTTTTGTTTTTTTAGATACTGGTGAGCAGATAAACCGTAATAATATTTTCTCTTAGCAAGTTTAATTAGCGTAGGGTGGCCTTCATTATGTAATATCAAACTTTTAATTCTTCCAACTTTGGATTTTTGTGCAATCCTTTGGGGTAAATCCCAATCTTCCGGCCCGGTTAAACCTTCATCATAACCACCGGCATCCCAAAACATCTTCTTCGGGAAAAACCTAGCCGCCTCAAAATAATCCTCACCTTGGTGAATTTCCCTTTCTAAGATCTTTGCTTTTGCCCAAAATCCATCCCCAAAGGATTTCTCCGGAATAATTACTAAGTCGCAGTTTCCGCTTTCTGTTTTTTCAACACATTCTTTAACCACGTTACTTGTTAAAATCATATCGGAATCTAAAAATAAAAGATATTTCCCGGAAGCTTTCTTAGCCCCAAAATTTCTTTGCACAGACCGTTCCGGACCTTTAGTAAAAACTTTTGAAGTAAACTTTTTTGCTATTTCCGTAGTTAAATCACCGGAGTATTTATCGACTATTATTACTTCCAAATAATTATAGCTTTGTTTTTTAATACTGGATAACAATTTCCCTAGTGTTTTACCGGAATTAAGGGTGGGAATTATCACAGATACTAACGGTTTCTTCATATTTAAGATCGATTTACGCACTTTTGTATGATATGATATTTAACACAAACAGACAACCATGGACAAGACTTATTTTTCATTTGTTGTTCCAGCAAAAAACGAAGAAGATTCTGTGGAAGTTTTATACAGGGAAATTTTGCAGGCCGTTGAACCGTTAAAAAAATCCGTTGAGATCATTTTTATCGACGATGGCTCAACCGATGGAACTTTTTCCAGGTTAGAAAATTTACATCGAAAGGATAGCCGTGTAAAAGTTATAAAGTTACGTGGTAATTTTGGTAAGTCAGTAGCTTTACAGGAAGGTTTCAATAGGGTAGAAGGTAACATCATTTTTACCCTGGACGCAGATCTTCAGGACGACCCGAAAGAGATTCCTTTATTTCTTGAAAAATTAGAAAAGGGCTTTGACCTGGTTTCAGGATGGAAGAAGAAAAGAAATGACCCATCGCTTAGTAAAGTCCTACCCTCCAGGATATTAAATTTCCTGACAAACATCCTGACAGGCGTAGGTATACACGACACAAACTGCGGGTTTAAAGCTTACAGAAAAGAGGTTATCGAAAGCCTAAATCTTTATGGGGAGCTCTACAGGTTTATACCGGTTATCGCTGCCAAAAATAACTTTAAAGTTGGGGAAATTGTTGTTGAACATAGGCCTAGAAAATTCGGAAAAACCAAGTTTGGCTGGAGCAGGGGCGTTAAAGGAATATTGGATCTTCTAACAGTTGTCTTTTTAACCGGATACATGCGCCGCCCGGGTCATTTCTTTGGGACGCTTGGCCTTCTCTCATTTTTCTTAGGGTTTATCATCGGCCTGTATATTACCTATCTCCGCTTAACTACCGGAACTATCCAAGACCGGCAGCCTTTGCTATTTTTAGGCATGCTTTTAATGATAATCGGAGTACAATTAATCGCTACCGGACTTTTAGCGGAAATGATTACTTACTGGCGGCAAAAAGACACCAAAGGTAAAACCGACCATGTAGTATTGGAAACGCTTTAAGTTCTAGTTAAACCCCCCAACGGAAACCCTAGTATCCCTAAAAAGACATGATTTTTCATCACCTGTATCTATCCGTAGAAATTTGGCCAGGCGGGCAGGGAAAATATAATGGATTTTTCCTTTTTCAAGCGTTGGGTAACTGACAACCTGCTGGTCGGTAAGTTTTTCCGGCTCAAGTCTCCAATTTATTCCGTCAGGAGAGGTCTCTACCGTTCCGGATATTAACTCTATACAGCCGGGATTGGAATTAAATTCTACAACCAACGTCGCTAAAGTGGTTTCTTTTGGAAAAGATACTAACAAAAACTTACCCAATTGACTAAGTTTTTCTACCGAAAGAGATTTTTCTTCCCGGTACTCTACCCGTGAATTTTCTATATCATTTTTCCAAACTTTGGCAATAGACACCCCGTCTACCTTCACCTCATAAACCGGAATAAGGACATTATTTACATACTCCCAGGCAAAAGGATAAGCAACCTCATTCCCCTGGTGGGTTAATTCAACCAGGTACTCCCCCTTTCTATTAATACCGGACCAGGAACTGTTGGAAAAATTAATCTCCGGTGAAAAATAGAGGCTGGGAATATTTACCTTAGTCCCCTGGATAAGCCCCACGCTTGATCCCGGAGAGGCGTTTTGGTTAATCCATTTCGCCGCCTGATAATAAGCATTACCGAAGCTATTACCCCAATAGGGCATGTTTACCTTTTGAGCCCCCTGCAAGCCTCCTATAAATGAATTAAAATAAACATTTTCATTCGGATGCAACTGAATCATGACTAAAAGGTGCGGAATAAAAAGTATTAAAGTAAAAATCGGCAGTAAGAAACTTAGAAGTTTTCGAAATATTAGCGCTTTATTTAATGTATTCACAAAAAACAACGCCCCTAAACCTGAAAGAAGAGCCATAGCCGGGATAAATTCCATAATTTGTCTCACCCCACCATAAATCGAACTTCCCGGAATACTTACCCTTATAATAGGGATAATCAGCCATAATATAAGTAAAAAAGAAGTTTTTTCTCTTTCCCTATTCTTAAAAGCTGCAATTATTCCCAAAGCTGTGAGAAATAAAATAATAGGAGGAGTCGTGGTAAGTATCCAAACTACGGGAAATATATTAAACCCTCCCCACTTAATAAATTGAGGTTGACCTAACCCCCCTGTACCAATGTCTTTGTAGTAAAGAAAGATATTTAAGATATTTCCCGGATCCTGCCAAAGATAAGGCCAACTTAAAAAGAAAAGAGTTAAGATAATAAAGGGCGAGAGAATGCCGATTACTAAGAATTTCCGTGGAAGCCTTGATAAAGCTTTCAGTGGATTCAGACTTTTCCGGTAACGCAAAAATAACCACAATGATAAAATAAGTGGTAAAAATAAAATATTAAATTTAGTCCCCAATCCAAGAGCGAAAAAGACTGCAGCAATAAAAAGCCACCTCCACTCATATTTTTTCAAACTGTTCCAAAAAGCCCAAATAGTTGCTGCGAAAAATGCAGCTTCAGCAGGGTCCTTAATA
>ORJL010714405.1_pt1 | contig 14348 bp, 14 predicted proteins | sample 1779941 | NCBI WGS metagenome assembly ORJL01 (sample SAMEA104232317, study PRJEB22302) | groundwater metagenome | biome: forest; feature: aquifer; material: groundwater | place: USA | collected 2011-08-07 | depth 5.8 m
AGCGGCATGGAATTGGGCATTCATCCTGAGGCATGCTTCCGCCAGCCCGCCCAGCCCGGCGCAGAAACGTGCCGCTCCTAACGGAGCTCGGCGTTCGATAACGTCGTGGCTACAGACATGGCGCTCCTACGGAGCTTGCGCCTTTGCGTTAAACCCTAAAGAGGCATTTGAGTGAACCATATGCCAGAGCTTTTGTGGCCATTCCATCCGGGAAATCAAGCGGTGGGTTCCTTGTCTTGCTTCTCCAGATTGACGGACGCACGGCCTGACTTTCGCGGGCGCTCGCGCGTTTCGGCGAAGAGACGGGCAATGTCGTGCCCGTAGGAGGCGGAAAGTTCGTCCTTGATGCGCCAAACTTCGCGCGAGATTTCTGAGCTTGGCTTTCTGGAGAACTATTTCGGGCACGATCAAGAGCGAACTGTCCAGGGAACAGCCCCACAGCTTCTTGAGCGCTTTGAGGGTCTTGAGACCTCGGCAAGCCTGTTTTGGACAGGACCGACTGGCTGGGTTTCCGCCACCGGACGCTTGCCGCTGGCTCTCGTCTTTGAGCAAACTCGTCGCGCATCTGGCGTGTTTCCGGCTTGACTTCGCCCCACACAAACTCTGCAATCCGTGACACATTGCCAACTGAAAGAACTGACAACTCATCCTTACAGCCCAACCTGATGTTATGAGCATGAATCGCCGTCACTTCATCAAGTCCGCCGCCACCGCCACCGCCACCGCCGCCTTTGGCACCGTTCCAATCCTGGGCGCCGACCGCCTCGGCAAATACTCGACCGCCCTCGTGGGCTCCGGTTGGTGGGGGATGAATATCCTGACCACGGCCATACAGGCGGGAAAGAGCAACGTGGTGGCGCTGTGCGACGTGGATAAGAGCTTTCTCGATCCGGCCGCCGCCAAGGTCAAGGAACTCACTGGCGAGAAACCCAAGACGTACAAGGATTACCGGGAACTGCTCGATACGGAACGTCCGGAAATCGTGATTGTGGCGACGCCAGACCATTGGCATCCGCTCATCACCATCGCCGCGGCCAGGGCGGGCGCCCATGTGTACGTGGAGAAACCGATCAGCCATACCATCCAGGAGGGCCAGGCGATGGTCAAAGCCGCGCGCAAGTACGGGCGCATCGTCCAGGTGGGCACGCATCGCCGCGTTTCTCCCCACAACATCTCGGGCATGCAATTCCTGAAATCCGGCAAAGCCGGCAAGATCGGCTTCGTCAGGGCGTTTGTCCATTACGGCGGCGGCCCGGAGAAGCCGCGCCGCAACATAGAGCCACCCAAAGGATTAGACTGGGACCGATGGTGCGGGCCCGCCCCCTATCGGCCTTTCAACGGCGATCCCGCCAATCCTTGGAGCGGCGGCATCCATCCGCGCGGATTCCGGAACTACCTGGACTACGCCAACGGGACTCTGGGCGACTGGGGAATCCATTGGCTGGACCAGGTGCTCTGGTGGACCGAGGAGAAATGGCCGCGCCGCGTCTTCTCAGCGGGGGGACGCTACATTAAAGGGCCGGCAGTCAACTTGCCAGAGTGGCAAACCAGCGACGCCCCGGACACTCAGACCGCCACTTTCGAGTTCGAGTCCTTCACCGCTGAGTGGGAGCATCGCCAATACGCCGGCAACGAGGCGGAAAAGGGCGAGAACGTGGGCTGCTATTTCTACGGCACGGAGGGCACCTTCCATATGGGCTGGCAGGATGGCTGGCGGTTCTATCCGGCGGATAAAAACAAACCGGTCCTCCATGAAGCACCCCAACTCAATGAGCCCGACCAACAGAACATCCGCCAGCTCTGGAACAACTTTTTGGTGTCCATCAAGGATAACACTCTCCCGGTGTGCGACATCGAAATCGGCCACCGCTCCACCAACATGAGCCTCCTGGCCATGATTTCCCTGAAGACCGGCCGCAGCGTCCAGTGGGACGGCGACAAGGAAGTCATCGTCGGCGACCCTTACGCCAGCACACTGCTCAAGCGGGATTACCGCCTGGGCTACAAATATCCCGAGGTTTGATCCTTTCAGGACTTGGCGCCCACGCGGGGGCAACCCACTTTCTCCATGATACAACGTGATGTAGTCACCGTCGAAGCGTTCTACAAACAGCACCAGGCCGAGCTGGGGCTGAGGTTGGTCGCGGGGGCCGACGGCCTCAAACGGATCATCCGCGAACCGACCGTCAACCGCCCCGGGCTGGCCCTGGCGGGTTATACCAAGTATTTTGCCCAGAACAGGTTGCAGGTGATCGGCAGCGCCGAGATGCACTTCTTCAAGTCCCTGAAGCTTGCCGAGCGCGAGCAGCGTTACGCCAACCTGTTCTCCTACCGGATCCCCGCCCTCGTTCTGTGCCGCAACTACCGCGCGGACAAGCCCATGCTCCGGATCGCCGAGGAGGCAAGCGTACCGATCATGGTCAGCCCCATGGTCACAATGAAGTTTATTAATCAGGCCACCTTGCACCTGGAGACCATGCTGGCGCCCCGCGACAACGAACTCGGCAGCATGGTCGATATCCTTGGCATCGGGGTCATCATTCGCGGCCAGAGCGGCATCGGGAAGAGCGAATGCGTGCTGGCGCTCATCGAGCGCGGTTACAGCCTGGTCTCGGACGACATCACACGAGTCATTCTCAACGAAGGACGGGAGATCATCGGCACCAGCCCCGAAACCACGCGCAACCACATGGAAGTCCGCGGCATCGGGATCATTAATGTCCCGGCCATGTTCGGCATCAAGAGCATCCGCACCAACAAACGGGTTGATTTGGTCATCACACTCAAAACCTGGAGCGAGGTGCCGGACATCGACCGCGTGGGCATTGATGAAGGCAAGACAAAGGTCCTGGGCATCGACCTGCCCCATATGACCATCCCGGTCCTCCCAGGGCGCGACATCGCCCGCCTGGTCGAGGTCGCCGCGTTTCACACCAAGCTCCGGATGGCGGGGTTCAACCCGGCCCAGGAGTTCAATGATCGCCTCATCGCCCACATGGCCCCCAAGCCCAAGCCCTGATCCGCCGCGGATGATCGAGATCATCCGGAATTTATTGCTTGGCCAGGATTCACTCCTCGGTTACTATCGGGAGTGAACCGATGAGCGCAAAAAAGACAATTGACCATCACTCAAGGGTGTCGCGGGACCTGACGGTGAGCAACCGGCTGGGCATCCATGCCCGGCCTGCGGCCATGTTTGTGAAGATCGCCAACCGCTTCCATTGCGAAGTATTCGTGGAAAAAGACGGCGAGATGGTCAATGGCAAGAGCATAATGGGTCTCATGATGCTGGCCGCCGGCCCGGGTTCCCAAATCCGCGTCCAGGCCGATGGCTCGGATGCGGCCCAAGCGGTGACCGAGCTCGAGTTGCTGATCGAGCGCAAGTTCGACGAAGACTAACCCGTGCCTGAGGCCGGTCCTCATTTGTCTCTGTTGAGACCGATGCCCGTTTCGCACGTCTTACTCCCCACCCTCACCGCTCCCCCCCCATGCCAGCCCAGAACCTTGACATTCAGTACATCGCCCATCTGGCACGGATCTCCCTCACCCCGGCTGAGGAACAAGCCCTCGCCGGCGAACTTGGTGGCATCCTGGGCTACATGGAGAAGCTCAACGAGCTGGATGTCACCGGTGTGGAACCGACCGCCCATGCCGTCCCCATCACCAACGTGACCCGCTTGGACGAGGTCCGCCCTTCCCTCTCGAGGGAGGCGGCCCTGCGAAACGCCCCCGCCGCGGCCAACGGCCTCTTTATGGTTCCCAAGATTGTCGAGTAAGGTCCATTCCCCTCCTCCTCTTCCACACGTCCATGCTAAACCAATTGGGGATTTCAGAATTGGCCAGCCTCCTCGCCAGGAGGGAAACGACCGCGCGCGAAGTGACCCAGGCGTGCTTGAGCCAGATCGACCGCGTGGACGAGAGGCTCCGCGCGTTCCTGAGCGTTGACACGTCCGGAGCTCTAGCCCAGGCCGATGCGGCGGACGCCGCTTTCAGGGCGGGGACGGCCCTGGAGGGCAAACCGCTCCTCGGCATTCCCATTGCGCTGAAGGACGTCATCGCTGTCAGAGACCAACCCCTGACGTGCGGCTCCCGCATCCTTGCCAACTTCGTGTCCCCTTACAACGCCACCGTCACCGAGAAGCTCAAGTCAGCCGGCGCAATCCTCCTGGGCAGGCTCAACATGGACGAGTTCGCCATGGGAAGTTCCACAGAGAACTCCGGCTTTTTCACGACCCACAACCCCTGGGATGTCTCCAGGGTGCCTGGCGGTTCGTCAGGTGGTGCGGCGGCCGCGGTTTCGGCACAGGAGTGCGTCGCGGCCCTCGGTTCGGACACCGGCGGATCTGTTCGCCAGCCGGCCGCGTTCTGCAACGTCGTCGGACTCAAGCCGAGCTACGGGCGCGTTTCCCGCTACGGCCTGGTGGCCTACGCGTCGTCGCTCGACCAAATCGGCCCGGTCACCCGAAGTGTCCGCGACGCCGCCACGCTCCTCGAAGTCATCAGCGGCCATGACGAACGCGATTCGACGAGCGTACCCGCCGCTGTGCCGCCTTATGCCCAGGCGCTCACCGGCGAGATCAAAGGCCTGAAGGTTGGCATCCCCACGGAATACCTTGTGGACGGGTTGGACCCGGAGGTGGATCGCACGGTGCGGACCGCGATTCGACAGTTGGAGCGCTTGGGCGCTACGGCAGTTGAAATCTCCCTTCCACACACCGAGTATGCGGTGGCCACCTACTACATCATTGCCACGGCCGAGGCCTGCGCGAACCTGGCGCGGTTCGACGGCATCCGCTATGGCGTGCGGGCGGACGGAGCTGATCCCATCGAGCTCTATCGCAACACGCGCGGCGCCGGATTCGGGCCCGAGGTAAAGCGCCGGATCATTCTGGGGACCTACGTCTTGAGCAGCGGCTACTACGACGCCTACTACTTGCGCGCTCAAAAGGCGCGCACCCTCATCCGCCAGGACTTCCTCAAGGCCTTCGAGACTGTGGATGCGATCGTCACCCCCACTGCTCCCACCGCCGCGTTCAAACTGGGCGAAAAGGCGGCCGACCCGCTGCAGATGTGGCTCTCCGATATTTTCACCATCTCCTGCAACCTCGCCGGCCTCTGCGGCATCAGCATCCCCTGCGGATTCACCTCCGCCACAGACGGCCAACCGCGCCTGCCCATCGGGCTGCAACTGCTCGGCAAACCCTTTGGTGGGGAATCCATTCTGCGCATTGCCCACGCCTACGAACAGGCGACCGGATGGCACACCCAGCAGCCCCCGCTCGACCTTGGAGTCTGGAGCTGATTTTGCCCTTTCGGGGTTCCTGTCTTCCACATATACTCCCCCCATGAACTTGTCTCTCTCGAGCGGGTTTCCAGCGTATCGTCCCCGCCGCTTGCGGCAGTCCGCCGCCTTGCGCCGCCTGGTGGCTGAGACCCGCCTCACCGTCGGACAACTGGTCCTGCCTCTGTTTGCGCGCGCGGGAAAAGGGATCCGTCATCCCATCGCGTCGATGCCCGGAGTCTTCCAACTCTCTCCTGACGAACTGCTCAAGGAGGCCGCCAGTGCTCACCAGGCGGGCGTGCCCGCCGTCCTGCTCTTCGGTATCCCTGACTCGAAAGACGAAAAGGCGTCTGGGGCCATCGCTGCCAACGGGATGGTCCAGAAGGCTGTCCGCCTGCTCAAAAAGGAACTTCCTTCCCTGCTGGTCATCACCGACCTCTGCCTGTGCGAATACATGAGCCACGGCCACTGTGGCATCGTGGAGCAGACCCCCGCTGGCGCCCGCATCCTGAACGATCCCACGCTCAAGCTCCTGGCCCGCGCCGCGGTCAGCCAGGCGGAGGCGGGCGCGGATATCGTAGCCCCCAGCGACATGATGGACGGGCGCGTGGCCGCCATCCGCGAGGCGTTGGACGGCACCGGCCACGCCGAGACGCCAATCATGGCCTACGCCGCGAAGTTCGCCTCGGCGTTCTACGGCCCATTCCGCGAAGCCGCCGAGTCCGCCCCCAAGTTCGGCGACCGTCGCAGCTACCAAATGGATGCGGCCAACGCGAACGAGGCGCTACGCGAGGTGGCGCTGGACATCCAGGAAGGCGCCGACATCGTCATGGTGAAGCCAGGCCTCGCTTACCTGGACATCCTCTACCGCGTGAAGACCGAGTTTGGCTATCCCACCGCCGCTTATGCGGTCAGCGGAGAGTACTCGATGATGAAGGCCGCGTGCGCCAAAGGGTGGCTCGACGAGAAGGCCGTTGTGATGGAGAGTTTGCTGGCCTTCCGGCGAGCGGGGGCGGATATCCTGATCACCTACTCGGCGGTGGATGCGGCGCGCTGGCTCAAGGAAGGATAACACCGAGAATCCAGACTCCTCGTTTTTCCGTCCAGTGCCGCCCGAACTCGGACTACTGCTTGATGTTCCCTGCGGTGAAGATGGCGTAAATAATCACACCGATGATCACGGCTCCGAAAAGGAGCCCCCCATAAAAGAATATCTTATTGACCTTGTTGGACTTCTTTGCGAACGGAGAATCCACCCTGCGATCCGTGTGCTCGAGTTCGTTGAGCTTGACGCCTGATGGGATCACTGAAGTGGTGCTAAGCGGTTTCTTGGGCGGGGGCGGCAATGGCTTCGACGTCCCATCCTCCAGCCGAAGCTCAATCTGACCCAGGCGAAGTATCTGCCCCGGCTTGAGAACCCCTTCCTTCGTCGCCTCACCATTGATGAAGGTGCCGTTGGTCGAGTTGAGGTCCCGCACCACAACCTCAGTCCCACGCAGCAGAATCTCGCAGTGGTGCCCCGAAACGGACGGCTCAGGAATGGGGAATGCATTGTCATCCACCCGCCCTATGGTCGTTCGCTCGACCTTCAGTTCGTGACTGGCGCCGGCGAGCCCTTCTGTGAGCACTACTAGTCTGGCCATAGGTTTCGTTAAAGGGGAATTATCCCCACAAACCGTCTCAAGTCAAACCGTTTCTCGAAAACAGGGTCGCCGCAGGTCCTTGGCCGCAAGCAAGATCCTCCGGCTCAGCCGCAGCGCGCCACCAAGGCGCGGAATTCGCCGAACAACGGGGTCGAATCGTGAGGTCCGGGGGATGCCTCGGGGTGATACTGAACGCAGAAAATCGGCTTCGTCTTGTGCCTCATCCCCTCCACCGTCTGGTCGTTGAGGTTGATCCGGTTCACCACCACCTCCGCCGGCAAGCTCTCCGCGTCCACGGCAAAGCCATGGTTCTGCGAAGTGATCTCCACCCGTCCGCTGTCCAGATCCTTCACCGGCTGGTTGGCTCCGCGATGGCCAAACTTGAGCTTGAATGTCCTGCCCCCAAGAGCTTGCCCAAGAATCTGGTGCCCAAGGCAGATGCCAAAAATAGGCACGCCGCTCCGTACCAAATCGCCAATGGCCTGGACAGCGTAACCCAGCGCTGAAGGATCACCCGGTCCGTTCGAAAGGAATATCCCGCTCGGTTTGTAGGCGCGCGCCTCCGCCGCCGTCGTGCCTGCGGGCACCACCTGCACCCGAAATCCGTGCTGGCGCAGCCGCCGCAGGATGTTGTACTTCATCCCGAAATCATACGCCACGATAGGGATATCCGCAGGCGGAAGCGGCTCCCTGCGGGTGCGCTCGCCCCCGGTCTCCGGACCAAACGCCAGTTCAAACTTCGCGCTCTGCTCGTCGCGTTCGTCCCACAGGAACGGGGTCGGATGGGTCACTTCCTTCACGTAGTCCACCCCCTCCAGGCCGGCCCAATTCCGTGCGCCCGCCACCGCCTCCGCGTCTGGCAGGCCCTCGGTCGAGATCAACCCCTTCATCGCCCCGCGCACCCGCAATTTCTTGGTCAGCGCCCGGGTGTCAATACCCTGAATGCCGGGGATCGAGTTTCGTTCCAGGTATTCTCCCAAGGAGCAATCCGCGCGCCAGTTGCTCACCACCGAAGATAGCTCGCGGACCACAAAACCCGCCACATGAGGACGCCATGACTCCACATCCAGGGCGTTGACACCGTAATTTCCGATGTGCGGGTAGGTCATTGTCACAATCTGGCCCTTGTAGGAAGGGTCCGTGAGGATCTCCTGATACCCGGTCATGGAGGTATTGAAGCAGACCTCGCCGCACGCCGTGACGCGGGCGCCGAATGCTTCGCCGTGGAACAGAGTTCCGTCTTCTAGGGCCAAAATCGCGTTCATGGAGCCGAGCAAACCAAATCGGGTGGCGATGCTAGAGCCGGCGCACACACGGTCAAGGCATTTACGGGGCTCGGGCATAGAGCACCCGAAACCAGGATCGGCTGGCCTATTTGGTCTTAGCCTCGTCCACCAATGCGGTGATCTCCTTCAGGCCGCCACCGTTGTAGCCCACCATCTGGCCCACCTTCTTACCCGCTGCGTTGAAGACAATCACCGTGGGATAGCCTTCGAGGTTGTACTTCGTAGCCAGCGCCTGGTGCGCCTTCACGACGGCCTCGGGCTGCTTGGTCTTCTTCAGATACTCGGACTTCACGCAGACAAGGTTCTTGGCCGCGTACGTGGCGAATTCCGCCGAGCCGAAGACATCCTTTTCCAGCTTTATGCACGGGGGGCACCAGTCCGAGCCGGTGAAGAGCAGCATCACCAGCTTATGGTCCTTGGCCGCCTCGGCCTGCGCCTTGGCAAGGTCCGTCTCCCATTTCACTTCCCCGGCCGCAGCCTGGAAGAGCGTAAGTCCGGCGATCACCGCAAAAATCAGCTTTTTCATAACATTCTCTCGGTTATTAGTTGTCTATCTCGGCACTATCAGGCACCCGACCCACCATGTTTACCACCTTGCCCGTTCTCACGCCAGACGATTCTTCCCCCCACCACCGTGGCCATCGCCTTGCCCCGCAACGACCATCCATAAAACGGGCTGTTGTGGGACTTGCCCGCCGTCTCCTCGCGCTGGAAGACCCAGTCCTTCTCCGGATCCAGCACCGTCAGGTCCCCATCCTTCCCGGGCGCGAGCGACCCTTTGTCGGTCAACTTCAGGAGACGGGCCGGGGCCGCCGTGAACCTCGCAAGAAGATCAGCCAAACCCATGCGCTTGGTGTGGTGGAAGCGCATGAGCGCCAAGGAGAGTTCCGTCTCCAGGCCGGTGATGCCAAACGGAGCGTAGTCGAACTCCACGTCCTTCTCGAAATTGCAGTGCGGCGCATGATCGCTCGCAAGGACTTCCAAGGTCCCGTCCACGACCCCTTGGATGACCGCCTCCCGGTCCTCCGCCGATCGCAGGGGCGGGTTCATCTTGAAGTTCGTGTCGTAGGCCGGCCAACTGGGCGTCTTCGACGCGTTCTTCCCGCCTCGCAGCAGGCTCTTGCCGTCTTTTCGCCAGAACTCCTCACTGCCGGCGACCGCCGCATCCGTGAGCGTAAAATGATGCGGGCACGCCTCGCCCGAAATGCTCACTCCGCGCTGCCGGGCATCCCGCAGCAACCGCACGCTGCCTGCCGCGCTGATGTGCTGGCAATGCACCCGCGCGCCGGTCCGCTCCGCTAGCAGAATGTCGCGCGCCACCACCATTTCTTCCCCCGCCGCCGGCCAGCCCCGAAGGCCAAGGATGGCATTGTAGTAGCCTTCATGCATCACTCCATCCGTCACCAGCGAGTAATCCTGGCAATGATCCATCACCAGCAAATCGAACATGGTCGAGTACTCGAGCGCTCGCCGCATCATGTCGTTATTTTGGATGCAGCGGCCATCGTCGGTAATCGCCACCACGCCCGCCTTCTTCAACGACCCGATCGCAGCCAACTCCTCGCCGGCGGTCCCTTTGGTAATCGCGCCAGCCACAAAAACGTTGACCTTGCCATTCGCCGCCGCCCGTTGCTGGATCAGCGCCACCGCCGCGGCATTATCCACCGCCGGCACCGTGTTCGGCATGCAGACGACCGACGTGAATCCTCCCCGCGCGGCCGCCGCAGTGCCTGTGGCGATCGATTCCTTCGCCGTCTGCCCTGGTTCGCGCAGATGCACGTGCAAATCGATCAGACCGGGGCATACCACCAGGCCTGCGGCATCCAACCGCTCCACGCCCGTTGGCGCCTGGTCCGACGCGCCAGCCCCAACGGCCACCACCTTGCCATCCACGATCAGGACATCGGCAACGGCGTCCACTCCCTGGCTGGGATCGATCACGCGGCCGCGGGTTACAAGCAATGAGTTCATAGCGTCAAAACACTGCCGGATTCTGGCCGGCAGAATGCTTTCCGGAGGATAGACGCTCCCGGATTGACAACGCAAGCGCAGTCGTTAAGCTCTTGGGGGTCGCGGGTGTAGCTCAATGGTAGAGCGCCAGCCTTCCAAGCTGGCCACGAGGGTTCGATTCCCTTCACCCGCTCCACCTTCTCCGGGTCAGAGCTTCCCAAATCAATCCTGCCATCACCTGGAGAATGGTTCGCTGAAATTTGGCGCTTTTTCGATTGTTTTATTTGCGTATCGGAGTGTAAAACGCTACAAAATGAAAACGAAATGATGGAAAGAGACACTGGAAAACCTCGACTTTCTGGAGTCGCCGCCAAGTTCATAGACATGAGGCTTGCTGCTGGCCGTGTCGCTTTCCCGTTGAGTGATTTGGTCAAGCAGACAGGATTATCAGTAACGGCTGCGAGAAACCAGTTGCTGAGGCTGGGCTGCAGGGTCGTAAGGGTTTCCCACAGACAGCGGTTCTTCCTGATCGTCGAACCGGAACATCGGGCCGTGGGCGCCCCCCCGCCAGCGTGGTGGCTCGACGACTATTTTGGCTGGCTGGGGCATCCGTATTACCTCGCGCTTCAATCAGCGGCTGACACGTATGGTTCCAGCCCCCAAGCTGTTCAAGTCACCCAGGTCATGACGGACAGCCCGCGTCGGGAGATTGTCGTGGGACGGATTCGAGTGAGGTTTTTCGTCAAGCGCGGTATCGAAAGAACGCCGACGCGGCCCTTGGCCAATGCTTTCGCGCCAATTCGCGTTTGCACTCCGGCGGCGACGGCGTTTGACTTGGTGCGGTACGCAACGCGTATTGGTGGCATAGCGCGTGCGGTTGAAACCCTCGTCCCGCTCATCCCGCTTATCCGTGTTCCCGATCTCAGACAGGTGCTGGAAGCCGAGGACGAAACAGCCACGGCCCAGCGGTTGGGTTACGTCCTCGACACTGCGGGCAAGTCGGCGTTGGCGAACGTCGTCCATGATTGGCTGCCGTCACCACTGGCTTTGATCCCGCTGGCTCCATCGAAGGGTGACCGCACGGCTGTACCCAAGATCGGGCGCTGGCAGATTCTCAACAACGCAGACGAGATCGGGCTATGACTCCACTCACGCGCCGGGATGTCCTGGCTCACCAAGCGGCTGTCCCATGGCCTAGCCAACGGCAAGTCGAGCAGGATCTGCTGTTGTGCGGGGCGATGGCAGCCTTGTTTAACGATGGATTCCTGCACACCCAGATCGCCATGCGCGGTGGTACGCTGCTGCACAAAGTCCATCTTGCACCGCCAGCCCGATACAGCGAGGACATTGATCTGGTCGTCTTCGGGGACCGTCCCGAAGACCATATTCGAAAGGCTCTGAAGCGGGTCTTGCGCAATGTGCTCGGAAGCCCAACGACCTCGGTGTGGGGCGCGATCGGCCTGGCCATACGCAACACGGTTAGGCCCTCACGAGTCTTGCGGATGACCTATTCGGTCCCTTCGGTTATCGAAGCGGGGACAAGTCTGGAAATTGTGGTGGAAGCGAACGTGACAGAAGGCGCGTCGCACCGCCCGATCGTCGAGATCCCGTTTGAGTTCTCTTTCCGGGACGCACCGGTCCAGACGCGGGTCAACGGCTACGACATCCACGAGATGCTGGGCACCAAAATGCGCGCCTTGTTTCAGCGGAAGCGGGGACGGGATTTATTTGATCTGTACTGGGCGCTGACGCTGGCCAGCCCACCGGTTGATCCCGCCGGGGTAATTGAGTCGTTCCAGCATTACCTGCGACAAGAAGGTGGCGCTGCAGGACGGGGCGAGTTTATGGCAATTCTTGAATCGCACCTTGCCGACCGCGGCTTCTGTTCGGATATGAACCAGTTGCTCCGCGTGGGTGCGGTTTACGATCCGCGGAAGGCTGGCGATTATGTGAAGGCAAAGCTACTGAGCCTGCTGCCCGAGCGCTGAGGCCGCCCATGTTCCTGAAATTGGTCTGTGCGGGGCCGAGGACAAGTAGATTGCAGCCTACGCCCGGCAACACGACTTCGTTTTAAACACCCGGATTTCGATTTCTCGGACATTCGGAATTATCCACCTGCCGAGTTCGCCGGGATCAACGTGCTCGAACTGCGCGACGATGCGGTGGTCGCGACCGTGGTCAAGGTCATGGAGTCCTTCTTGTCCCAGCCCCAGTTGCTCTGCCAACTCGCAAGTCGGCTGGCCATCGTGGAATCGTGGCGGGTGCGGTTCCGTCCGGCACTGTTCTGACAATTCCTGACATCCTTTTCGCGGCTTTGACCCTGTTTGCCTCGCGGTCCGATATCCTTTCAGCGCATGCGGTGGGAATCGCACGGGGGTGCTGCCCGGCGAGCTCACGATGAGGCGCGGGCCAAGTCAATATGGGTTCGTAGGTTGCGTGAGTTGGAGACGCGGCGCGAGGCGGGATGTGTTCAACGCGCCTTGCGCGGAAGTTCGTCGCCGAGCAGCCATGCGATGGCCGGTTGCCAGCGCAAAGGCTTGGGCAGAGGCGAACGTGGCGGCAGCGTGTCGAACGTGAGCAACAACGGGAGCGCGGCATGATATTGAGCCGCCGCCGCCGAGAGGGCGCGAACTTCGCGCTCAAAGGTGTCGGGGTCGCTGACATCGGTGCAGACCTGAATTAAGGTTGGGTTGCCTTCGGGGTCACGCGCGAGGAAATCCACCTCGTAACCATCGAGGGTGCGGACGTAGTCGGTCTGGCAGCCGCGCCGTTCGAGTTCAAGGAGGACGACGGTTTCGAGGGCGTGGCCGAGATTAGCGCGCCCAGTCCGCTCGTAGAGTGAGATGAGTCCGGGGTCGATCGGATAAGCCTTGCGGGGGTTGACCATACGCTGACGTTCGGATGCCGTATGCAGGGAAACGGTGCGCAGGAGGAAGGCGTCCTCCAGGTGGGCAAGGTAATCATGCAGGGTATTCTTGCCGACGGGCAATCCCTGGGATTGGAGCGCGTCCCAGAATTTCTGCACGCTGAACGTCCCAGCGGGATTGCCGAGCAGGTGGCGTTGTAGCCAGCGAAGCGCGGTGGGATTGCTGACGCGGTGCCGCTCGATCACGTCGCGCAGAATAGCCACGTCCACGTAGGTGCGAAGCAGGCTGGCGCGGTCGCGCGCGGGAGCGCCTTGCGATTCGGGGAATCCCCCCTCGGAAAGATAGGCGCGGAAGTGCTTGTCGAGCGTGGAGCGGATGGCCTTGGGCAAATCGGTCCATGCCGACGTGGGTTCAACCCCGTGATGACGCAGGGCTTCCCGGAAACTGAACGGATGCACCAGTACTTCCATGGCTCGACCACGCATGCTGGTGGCCACTTCGCGGCTGAGCAAGCGGGCGGATGAACCCGACAGAAACAGTTCAACCTTCTCCGTGTCCAGCAAGCGCCGAACGAATGTTTCCCAGCCGGGCACTTTCTGGATTTCGTCGAGGAAGAAGGTGACCTGCTTCGTATCGCGTCGCTCGGGGTGCAGACTGAAGTATTCTTCAACGACCAATTGGAGTTCGAGCGCCGTCATTTCCGCGAGTCGTTCGTCCTCGAAGTTGACGTATAGGAGCGCGTCGCGCGGTGCGCCAGCCGTGAGACGGTCCGCAAGGCACTGCCAAAGGAAGGTGGTCTTGCCACTGCGCCGCATGCCGATAACGGCCATCGCCTTGCCCTTGATGCCGGGGAGATGAACATCGCGCCGGGTGTACGCCGGCACGGACGCGCCGAGCGCATCGGTGATCTTCTGGCAGATGACCTGACCGAGTTCTCTTTCCATAAGAGACGAGTTTGGCTGATTTCGTCTTTATTAAAAGGATAAAATCACGACCGCACCGAAATCTGGAGCGACGGCACCCTCCCGTTCGGCCTGCGTCCGGAAGACTTCACCCGCGAGCACTCATCGCATCCACGCAATCCGTTCATCACAGAGGTGTTTTACCGCCGGGGCCTCATCGAACAATGGGGCCGGGGGACGAACAAGATCGTCGCACTCTGCGTAAAGGGGTCAGTTCTGAATGGCGCTTAAGTGTAACCTAGTCATTTGCAATGGCATAGGCAGCCGTCTTCCTGGAACTGACGACGGGGTTTGTTGAGTCTAGGATAGGGTTTGGGACGGTGTTTGACTGCGCGTGGCTCCCTGCGCCCTGGGCGTTC
>ORJL010869330.1_pt1 | contig 14346 bp, 9 predicted proteins | sample 1779941 | NCBI WGS metagenome assembly ORJL01 (sample SAMEA104232317, study PRJEB22302) | groundwater metagenome | biome: forest; feature: aquifer; material: groundwater | place: USA | collected 2011-08-07 | depth 5.8 m
ATTTACGGGGGTTTGGAGCCGCTCGAGTTCGCCCCCGCCCAGCCCAACTACCTCGCCCAGGCGGCGCTGAACTTCTTCAACGAAGGCGGCGCGCGGCTCTATGTCGCTCGCGTGGCCTCCCCGGATGCGGCGGAGGCCAGAGCGGTGCTGGCTGGCGATGCGAACAATGCAACGGATCCCGAGCGCGTGGTAGCTCGTGCTCGCTATCCCGGCGCCGCCGGCCGAGGGAGCATTCTGGTCCGGGAGATTCTGTCGCCGGCGAATCTCACGGCCCTGCAAAACGCCCCGACGAACGCGCTTCTGCGGGCTGCCGGGGCCGCGCCCGTCGAGCCGGCGCGGGTCACAGCCACTCAGGCCGGCCCGTATGCCCTGCCCAACGGCACGCGTCTCCGGCTGATCGTCAACAACAACCCGCTGGACTTCACCTTCCAGGCCCAGTCCACGGAGGCCACCGCGCAAAACGACCTGCCCGAGCCCGCGGCCATCGACCCCGCCCGCCGCACGCTCACAGTGACCTTTGGCCAAGAACCTGATCAGGTGATTCCGCTCGAAGCGAACTACGCCACCCGCCAGGAATTGGTCTCCGACCTCAACCGCAAAATCCGGGGTGGCTACGCCCGACTGCAAGGCCTGCTGCTGGTGATTGGCATCGACCAGCGTGGACACGCGGGCCGGGTGCGGGTCGCTGCCAATCAGGATCTCGGCTTCGATCCTGCCGTGGATGTGCTCGCGGGCGTGGCCGATCGGATTAGCAACAATGTCGGCGACCTGGCGAATGTGACAGCGATCGACCTCAACTTCATTTTCGGGGCAGGCAGTCCCGTCCAAGCCTCCAACCAGGCTGGCCGGCTCGTGTTGGCGACGACGCAGCCCGGGCAGGACCAGACCCTGGCGGTGGCCGATGCCACCAACCTCACTCCCGGGCTGGTCTCGGCGCATACGGGTCTTCGGCTGCCGGTGCCCGCTCCAGGCGAACCGCCGGCGCGCGGCTCGAGCGTGCGGCTCTATTGGAAGCAGGCGGGTGGCGCGTGGAATGCTCGCGATGGCACGCCGTTCCCGCCACCCCCTGATAACACGACCATCGTCGGCAACATCATCAGCCTGGCCATTCTTGCCGAAGACGGCAGCGGCGACTCGGAGGTGTTCGACGAAGTCAGTTTGATTCGTGGCGAACCCCGCTACCTCGGCAGGGTGTTGCGGTTCACCCCGCCGACGCGCGACCAGCAATTGCGCCAAAGCCTCTGGTTTGACATTGGTGACAACGTGGACACGTTGGAGCTGCACAACGCCCTATTCCCGTCCGGAATACGGACCGGGCGATTCGATGAGGGCTTCACCTGCGCTCACCGCTTGCAGGGCGGCGGTGATGGCCCCGAGCCGCAGGCCGGGGCGCCCGACCAGGCAGGCACTTACGCCGCCGCGTTCGAGCACTTGCTGGCGCTCGAGGACGTGTCAATCGTGGCCGCGCCAGGCCACTCCGCCTATCAGACAGCCAATTACCAGGCTATCCAGGGCCTGCTGCGCGCCCATGTCGAGCGCCCTCGCGCCTTTCGCATCGGTGTGCTCGACACTCCCCCCAATCTCACGCCGTCGCTGGCCCGGCAGGAACGGGCCCGCATCGACTCGACGCGCGTGGCCCTCTACTACCCTTGGGTCACGGTGGCGAATCCGCTCGCCCGCCCGGGCCGGGACGACATCCCGCGCGAGATCAACCTGCCGCCCTCCGGTTTCATTTGCGGCATCTACGCGCGAAACGACGCCCTGCTCAGTGTGTCCAAGGCGCCGGCCAATGAGGTGGTGCGCGGCGCATTGCGGTTCGAGCGTGACATCAATCACGCCGAGAATCAGCTTCTCAATCCCCTCGGCGTGAACTGTCTCCGGTTCTTCCCGGGCCGCGGCTATCGCGTCTGGGGTGCGCGCACCGCCTCCTCCGATCCCGAGTGGAAATACGTGAACGTCCGGCGCTATTTCATCTACCTCGAAGCGAGCATCGACCGCGGCACGCAATGGGCCGTGTTCGAGAACAATGGCGAGCGCCTCTGGGCGAACGTGCGCGAGACCGTCGAGTCGTTCCTCTACAATGAGTGGGTCTCGGGCAACCTCCTGGGCGGCTCGCCCAAGGAGGCGTTCTTCGTGCGCTGCGACCGCAGCACCATGACCCAAAACGATCTCGATAATGGCCGGCTCATCTGCCTCATCGGCGTGGCCGTTCTCAAACCCGCCGAGTTCGTCATCTTCCGCATAGGCCAGAAAACCGCGGATGCCCGCAGCTAACCTCAACCCCACTGAAGGACCCCTACCATGGCAAACGATCGTCAAGTCCCCTACGGCGCGTTCAACTTCCGCGTCGAAATCGACGGCCAGGAGATCGGAGGCTTTTCGGATGTCTCCGGCCTCTCGCACGAAATCACCATCGCCGAGTACCGCAATGGCAACGAGGCGACCAATCACGTCCGCAAAGTCCCCGGCATCCACAAGGTCGGCGATGTCACCCTCAAACGCGGCATCGTCAACTCCACGACGCTTTGGGCCTGGATTGACGAGACGCGCCAAAAGGGCTACTCGGCCAAACGCGACACCATGGTCATCAGCCTGCTCGACGAAGCCCACAACGTAGCCCAGAAATGGAAACTGACGAAGGTCGCGCCCATGAAGTACACCGGCCCGACGCTGGCGGCCAAGGGGGGCAGCGACGTGGCCATGGAAGAGCTGGTTCTCTCCTGCGAGGGAATGGAAGTCCAGGCGGCCACGTAGCCCCGAGTCCCGGCCGCTGATCAAGTGGGCGCATCGCTATGGATGGCTTGGAATTCCGTGTGGCCGCGCCGCCGGTGACGAGTGATCCGGCTCGCGCCGATGTCGCCTGTTTCATCGGGTTTGTCGGGTGTCGCGACAGTGAGCCCGAGAGCCAGCGGCGACGGCTGGAACTGCTTGACGTGCCGCTGCCAATCGATTCCTGGGATGGTTTTGACGCGTTGCTGGCATGGGACCAGCGAGCGTTGGAGGCGTCGCCCGCACCACTTTCAGGCGCTCTGGCCACGGAGCGTCGCCGCGTCTGCGACACCGCGCTCGGCACCGCGGTACGCGCTTTTTTCGCGCAAGGGGGCCGTAAGTGCTACGTCGTCCGCGTGGGTGATCCGTGGCCCGTGCTGGCGCCGGCTCAAGACCGCGCCACCGCCCTAGCGTTTCTGCCGTCCGTGCCGCCGGTGTCCCCGTCCGACCGCGGCACGTGGCGCGGGCTGGGCCACCTGTTCGGGCTGCCGGACGTCTCCTTCCTCTGCCTGCCCGATCTGCCGGAGTTGTTCGCCGTGGAGTCACGTCCCCACGGACATGAATTCCCACCGCCCGGCGAAGAGCGCTTTGTCGAGTGCGCCACGCTGGTGGATCCGCCGGGGCATCGGCATCTGCGTGGATTCCCGGCCCCCCGCTGCGACGCTGACGGCTTCGGGCACTGGGCGAATCTCGTGCGGCGAATTGGCGAGTTGCTGAGCCGCCACGCGCGTGAAGTGCAGTTCGTGGCGGCGGTGCCTTTGCCGGTCAATGAGGCCGCGCTCGCGGGCGATCCGTCGCTCGCTTCCAATGACTCGAAGCTGCGCCAGAGCCAAATGGCGCAGAAAGTTCGCGCGGCCCGCGACGCTCAGTGGCGGCACGTGGCCGGAATCCAAACCGCGTTTGTTCAACTGGCCTATCCGTGGTTGCGCACGCGAAATGCCGCGAACCTTCCCGAAGAATTGGAGTCGCCGGAGGGATCGCTGGCCGGCCTGCTCGCCGACAACGCGCTTGCCCGTGGCGCCTGGCACAGCCTCCTCAACCGGACTCTGCCGAATGTGTTGAGTGTCGAGCCGGTGTTGAGTCGGGCGGACCTCGGACGTGAACTGCCTTTCGACGACCAGAGCCTGACGCCGCGAAACCTGCGGGAGCGAGTGAGCCTTGTCGGGCCGACCAGCGGAGGGTTCCGCATCTTGTCCGACGTGACGACGGATGATGACGAAGCGTATCGGCCAGCGAACGTGAACCGGTTGCTCGTGGCTATCCTGCGGGCGGCACGGCTTGTGGGCGAAGCACTCGTCTTCGAGAACAATGGCGAGGGACTCTGGAGACGGCTGCGCGACAGCATGATTTCGGTACTCGCCAGGTTGTGGGCCGATGGGGCGCTGAGGGGCGCCACCGCCGCGGAGGCTTTTGAGGTGCGCTGCGACCGCTCGACGATGACCCAGACGGACATCGATGCGGGCCGGGTGGTCGTCCGCCTCGCTTTCACGGCAGCGGCGCCGATCCAGCGGATCGTGGTCGTCCTGGCGATCAGCGAACGCGGCCCTGTGTCACTGGTGTCCGCGCAAGCACCCACAGCCAAACAGGAGGCGGCATGAGCGAGGGCATCCAGACTGAAGCCGCCACTCCCGTTCACGCGTTTCGCTTTCATGTCGAGTTCAAGAGGGCCTTGCTGTCAGACGGAATGGAGCTGGGGCCGGTGGACATTTGCCGGGGCGCGTTTGCCGAATGCACCGGGCTGGAAGCGACGATGGAGCCTAAAGCGATCAAAGCGGGCGGAGCCAACTACGGTGCCGCCCAGCGGGTGGGCCCGGTTACTTTTGGCACTGTCGTGCTCAAGCGCGGCCTGACTACCACGCGCCACCTGTGGAACTGGTTTTCCCACGTCAGCTTGAACGGGAAATCCGCCTATCGCTTGAACGTGGACATCACCGTTTACGGGCCGCTCACAGAAAAGGGGGATCCGCAGGCGGTGCTGGGCCTCCGGCTGCTTCGGGCCCTGCCCGTGAAGCTGAAGTGCGCCGACCTTAACGCGCGGGCGACGGAAGTGGCGGTGGAAGAACTGCACTTGAGCCACGAGGGCCTGCTTGTGAACCAGGAGCCATAGCCATGCCGTCGCTCACATTCCCAGAGCCGCCAACCGTCGCTCTTGCCCGGCTTGGCATATTCACCGGGAAGCCGTTAAAACAGGGCAAGTCGCCGAAACCCAGCATGGCAGAGGGTTTCGAGGTCCATTTTAATCCCGCCTCGCTTCAGCTCACCGTTAGCAACCAAACCTTGAAAACCAAGAAAGGGGCTCAATACATCGCGGCGACGACGGCGAAGCTGAGCATGGACCTCCAGTTTGACACCACCAACACAGGGGAGGATGTGACGCAAATCACGCGCGAGGTGCAGGCGCTGGTTTCTCCCCGCCTCGCGCCGGGGAAGAACACGGCCAAGGAGCCCCCGCCCCCGGTGGTTCTTTTCGAGTGGGGCACGCTCGCCTTCAAAGGGACGGCCGATAGTTACAAAGAGACCATCGATTTTTTCAGCCCCAACGGTGTTCCGTTGCGCGCGCTGGTAAGCCTGACTCTCTCCCGCCAGGACGGCGTGTTTGACAGGCCAACCGGCTCCACCGCCCCCCCGAACGCGGGAGCGGCGAATGAGGACGTGGCGCTGGTTCCGGCCGAGAGCGCGGCCGGGCTTGCGGCTCGCGGCGGTGTCCCCGAGGCCGCCGGCGCGCTCGCCGCCGCCAACAATCAGGAGAGTCTGCGTTTCGGATCCGGGGAGTCCATGGCCGTGTCGAGCGAGCCGAACTTGCGTCCGCCCGCGGCGTTTGCCAGCGCCGGTTTGGCCCTAGGCGGCGGCCTGGACCTTGGAGGGGGCCTCGGTGCCGGGACCTCGATCGGCGGCGCCGGGGTCTCGGTCGGTGGCGGGGCGGGCCTTGCGGCCCGAGCCCGGTTGTCGGCCACCGAGGGGGCATTTGCGGGTTTGCGAGTGAAGGCAGGCGTGAGTGTTTCATCCCCGCGTCTCGATCCCATGGCGCTCTTGTCCAAACCCGGCAGCGCCTCGGTGCCCACGGATGCCAATGCGAGTTTCCAAGTCGGAGGGCAGGCTGGGTTTGTCGGACCCAGTGGACTGCGCGCTGATGTTGGGGTGACGGGGCCGTCCGGAGCCAAACTTACATTCGATCCCCTCTAACCCATGCCTGTCACCATCGATGAAGTATCGGCCGAGGTTGCCCCGCCGACGGCGGAGCCGCCGCCGACCAGGCCGGACGTGTCGCCCACCCCGTCCCTGGAGACGGAAAGCCGCCGGTTGCGGGAACTGCTGAATCGCCTCGCCCAGCGCGAGGAGCGTCTGCGAGCAGATTGACCACGCACCATACTCGCCGCCATGCCTGAAGCCCCGCTCAGCTCGACCGTCCTTTACGCGGCGCGCCCCACCATTCGCGTCAACGGTGCGGCCGCGGAGCGCGTTACGGGACTGCTCAAGGGCATGGAGATGGTGGAGCAGGAGGACGGATTGAGCGCGCTGGAGTTGAAGTTCGACAACGTGGCTAGCGACCCTTCGGGCGGCGCCGATTTCGCCTTCGAGGACGAACGTGTGTTCAAGCTTGGCGACCAGCTCGCAGTTTACGCTGGCGAAGAGTCAGCCCCTCAGGAAATCTTTTCCGGCGTCATTTCCGGTTTGGAGGCGGACTTTCCCGAGAACGGCTCGCCAAGCCTCACCGCACTGGCGGAGGACAAGCTCCAGCAAGCCCGTCTGGCGCGTCGAACCAAGACGCACGAGAGCCAAACCCTGGCCGACATCGCCCGTCAGATCGCCAGCAACCTGGGTCTGACACCGCAAATCAACGGCCTTGCCCAGAACATCGGCGTGCAGGTGCAACTGAATGAAAGTGACCTGGCGTTTCTGCGCCGGCTGCTGGCCCGCCATGACGGTGACCTGCAGGTCGTTGGCAGGGAATTGCACGTCTCGCCGCGCGGCCAGGTGCGCCGCGGCGCGCTTGAACTCGAACTGCACAGCCAGCTCCGCCACGCCATCGTCCGCGCCGACCTCGCGCATCAGGTCTCCGAGGTCACCGTGACCGGTTGGGATGCGGCGCAGGGCCAGCGGTTGACCGGGCGCAGCCAGGGCGCGCAGCGCGGTCCGGGCCGCGGACGGCGGGGCGCGGAATTGCTGGCGTCCGCGCTGGGGAGGCGTTCGCACCATCTGGGCCATGTGGCGGTGTCCACGGACGCCGAGGCGCGGGCACTGGCGGAGGCGGCCTTCGATGATCGCCAGCGCCGGTTCGTGATGGTCGAAGGCACGGCTGAAGGCAACCCCGCCTTGCGTGTGGGCACGCACGTGACGCTGAGCGGCCTGGGGCCGCGGTTCAGTAACACCTACTACGTGACCCGGTCCTGCCATCGCTTCGACCTGGCGCACGGCTACGAAACCGATTTCACCGCCGAATGCGCCTTCCTCGGTCCGCCATGAACCGCGCCCGTCAACTATTGGAGATTCCCACGCCGGGCCTGTTTTACGGCGGTTACCTGGCCGAGGTGATCGATCTGAACGATCCTGACAACCTTGCCCGCGTGCGAGTCCGGCTGCTGAACTTCGACGGCGTGACCGACCATGACGGCCCGGTGTGGGCGCGTGTGGCCACTCCCTTCGCCGGCAACAATCGCGGCGCCTTCCTCTTGCCCGACGTGGGAGATGAGGTGCTGGTCACCTTTGTCAACGGCGACCCGCGGCAGCCGATCGTCCTGGGCGGCCTGTGGAACGGCAGCAGCACCGCGCCGGAATCCATCAGCGGAGGGAAGAACCGTCTCAAGGTGATCCGCTCGAAGAACGGCGTGAAGATCACGCTCGACGACCAAGACGGCCAGGAACAGTTGAAGCTCGAGACCCCCGGGGGTCAGAAGATCACCATGAAAGACGGTCCTGGCTCGATCGAAATCGTGGACAGCAACGGCAACTCGGTGAAGCTGGAAAGCAGTGGCATCACCGTCAACGCCTCCGCCCGGGTCAACGTGAGTGCCAGCCAGGTCAGTGTGTCGGCCGGCATGGTGCAAGTGGATGCCGGCATGTCCAAGTTCAGCGGCGTGGTGCAATGCGACACCCTCATCAGCAACAGCGTCATCAGCGCCAGCTACACCCCCGGCGCGGGAAACATTTGGTGACACTATGATCCGTCACGATATCGCCTGGACCGAACCCGCGCCGCTCTGGACCGGTACCACGTTGGCGGTCACCCCCGGCATGCGCGCGGGGCGGCCGAGGATTCTTCGCTTCACCAGCGACTCTTTCATGGAGGAATTCACGAACCTGCTGGCCACTGTCCCGCAGCGACTCGGCGAATACGCGGCGCAGCCGGAGACCTGGCAGGGTTTCGCGGCGCCGCCGAAATGCGAAAAACCGGCTCGTCTCTCGGCGCTGGAGCGGCTCGGGTTCCCCCTCAACCAACGCCGGGCCTCGACGTTGCCGATGGCCCCGGGCCTCGCGCCGGAACCGCTGGCGCAGCCCTTGAAACTCTATCAACCCGCCCACCAACGGTACTACCTGGTTGTCTCCTCGCTGGTGTGCGAACGAGCCGGCCTGCCCGACCGGCAGATCGACGCCGGCCGCCAGGAGCGGGTCGGTTTCGTCCTCCGGCGGCTGTGGCCCGCCGCGGAAGCGGATCCCAACCAGCCTCTTGGCCGGCCTGACGACACCTGGCAGGAGCACGCCTTCGTTCAGCAGGCGGACAGCTCGTTTGCATGGAGCCCCGTGACCGAAACGGCCCAAGGGGGACGCCCGCTGGCGCAGGCGGGCGAAGAGCGGTTGCCGCTGTTCCCGGCCAGTTGCCCCAATCATTGCCACCGCCGGTTGCTGGCCGGGCTGATCCCGGTGGCGCGCCGCGAGACCTACATGGGCGCGCCCAAGGCCACGGGCATCGAAAGCCCCACTGCGGGCCGCCGTGCCAATCCACCCGGCACCACCGAGGTGACCGCCCGCAAAGTGCTCTTTCGCACCAAGGTTTCCGAACCGTGGAAAGCGCTGGTGGATCGCGCGGTGGCGTTCAACCAAATGCAGAATCCGGAGCCCGAAGGGGAGTATGATGAGGCAGTTTCACCGACACCCGGTCAACTCCGAGCGCTTCGCGAGCAGGTTCAGACGGTCTCCTGGCTCATCCTCGCTGATTTCCGGCAGTTCCTCGAAGACTACGTGAGCGAGGTCTGGCAGCGCGTCGCGGCGGGCGATCCGGGCGAACTCGGCGGCTCCAAGCGTTCCCTCTACGACGCCCTGCAAAACACCGAGCTGTCCGAGGGGTTGATCCAACAACTGCAAAACGAAGCGGGCACTCCAGCGAGTTCACTCGCCGACGCCCTGAAACAGCTTACGGCTGAAGTCGTAGAGAAGATGGATCGGAGCGAGGCGGCGTATCTGCGGGACGGCCCCAACCCGAACTGGCCGGCATTTCTATTTCCGCTGGTGGACGCCGAGGATATCGCGACCACCCTTCAGCCCGAGCTCGGCCAAGGGGTCTCACTGGACAACCAGGAAATAGACGAACTCCGTGACAACGTGGAACCAGCCTCGACGCTGGCGGAACTCGGCGATGTGTTCAAGCAACAGGGCGACGTCCTCAAACGGCAGATCGACCGGTTCGCCGCGCTGGTCTTGCGTTCAATGGATGAAACTCCCAAGCGCGGTTCCCCGGCGGTGCCGCTGGCGGCGGTACGGCCTGCTGACGTGCGGGAAGGCTGGTTTCGCATCCGGTGCGTCTATGAGCGGTCGCAATGCGATCCGGCGGTTTACGACGTGGTGAGCGATCCCACCGAGCCGTTCCAACTTGCGGGTTTCTTCGATCCGGACGCACCGGCGCGGCCCGTTCGCATCGGCTTGCCGCTCGACACGACCCCGTCCGGTTTGCGGAAGTTCGACAGGAACACCGCATTCATGATCTCGGACGTCCTTTGCGGCCAGATCAAGCGCTTGAAGGGGCTGACCTTGGGCGATTTGGTTCGTTCCGTGCTCCCCTGGCCGCTGCACAAAGACCTTTCCGTGCCGGATGCCGGCCCGTGCACAAGCGGAGGCTTGAATGCCGGGATGATCTGCTCCCTCTCCATTCCCATCATCACCATCTGCGCTCTGATCCTGCTGCTGATTATGGTGACCCTTCTCGACTACGTTTTTCGCTGGTTGCCGTACTTCGTAATCTGCTTCCCGATCAAAGGCCTGTGCGCCAAGAACCGATGAATCTCTCCCCTTCCATCCCGCCACCGCCCCTCGGCTGGCCGCTTTTGCCGCTGCCCGACGAATCCGGACAACTCGGATTCCCCTCGCTAGCCCAGAGCGTTCAGGAACAACTGAGGATCATCCTCAGCACCCGGCCGGGCGAGCAACTCATGCATCCGGAGTTTGGCGCCGGCCTGACTGATTTCCTGGGCGAGCCCGATACCCTCACCACGCGCCGCCGGATTCACGATCGCGTTACGGAAGACATTGGCCGTTGGGAACCGCGAGTGACGCTGGACCGGGTGGACCTCGCCAACGCGCCGGATCGACCGGGCGAGCTGCGCCTGGAAATCGCCTATCGCCTCCGCCGCACCGGCGAGGCGCGCACACTCGGGGTGAACCTCAAACTCGAATCCTAGCCCATGCCGATTCGCCCGCCTGCTCTTGACGACCGCCAGTTCGACGACCTCGTCGCGGAATTATTGGCGCGCATTCCGGCGCATACGCCGGAATGGACCAATCCGCGCGTGGGCGATCCCGGACGGACCTTGATTGACCTCTTCGCCTGGCTCGGCGACGCCCTGCTCTACCGCGCCAATCTCATCCCGGAACGCCAGCGCCTGGCCTTTATGCGTCTGCTCGGCCAACCCTTGCGCCCGGCGCGGCCCGCCCGCGGATTGGTCACCGTCTCGATGAGCGCCAGTGGCTCCCAAGCACCCTGCGCCCTTCGCGCCAACGCCAGCTTCAGCGGGCCGGTGCCGTTTGAAGCTCGCGATGAGTTCACCGTGTTGCCAGTCACCGCCGCAGTCTTCTACAAGCGGCTCGCGACCGCGGAAGACCAAGTTGATCCCAGCCTGCGGCAGGCCCTGGCCACCGTGCATAACCACGGCGCCCCGGTGACGCTTTACCTGACGACGCCGCTCTTCACCGAAGGGCAGCCCGAATCAGGCGGGGTGGATGTGTTCGGCCAAAGCAGCGACCGCGGCGTGTGGTTGGCGCTGCTGGCACCCCAGGTCAAACCGGAAGACCAGTCGAAAACGACCGATCACGCGCGCGAGGCGCTCGTCGCAAGCCCCACCGGTGCCAGCCACCTTCTCAACATCGGCTTTGTGCCGGCGCTGCCCAAGAAACCCGATGTTGTGCCCGCTCTGGAAGAGGCGAACTCGGCCCAGACCAAGGCCCCCTCCATCGACATCGTGCCGGCGGGGCCGGCCGGAGAGGTACCGGGTTCAACGCCGGTGCGAGCCCAGGTGCCGCACATCTGGGAGATCACCGTGAACACCGCCAATCAGAAGCCTGACGCGGACCATCCGTGGCAGCCGCAGTACGCCACGCTGGAAGAAGTCGCCGATGGCACCCAGGGCCTCACACGCGCCGGGATTGTGCGGCTGGCCCTCCCGCGCTCCAAAATCCTCCACGCCCCGGAGAACAACGTCCGCAACGACCTCAACGCCGGTGTGGGCGACCGGCCGCCCCGATTGGACGATGCCGGCCTGGCGTCTCGACTCGTCGCCTGGATTCGGCTGCGCCCGCGTCCGCAGCAGACCTCATCAAGGCCCTCGGCACTGCAGTTCACTTTCGATCCCGGCGCCGCCACCGCATTCGATGCGCCCCAGCTTCCCAACACCGCGGCGGCCTCCATCGGGGAGGTCGAACATCTCTGGGTGACGTGGCTCGGGATCAACGCGGTGGCGGTGGAACAACTAGTCACACGCAGCGACCAGATCATCGGAGAGAGCAGCGGCAGCGCCGACCAGGCATTCCAGTTGCCCGTTGGCTCCGTGGAGCCCGAGACCCTGCTGATCGCGGTCGAGGAACCTTCCGGTTGGCAGCCGTGGCAGCGCGTGGATGACTTGGCCGCCTTGGAGCGCGACGCGATGGCGGCGCGGGATGCCCGGGTGTACCAACTCGATCCCGAGGCCGGGATCATCCATTTTGGCGACGGCGTGCGCGGCCGCGTACCGGCGGTCGGCGCGCGCATTCTGGTTCGTCAGGTCCGCTCTGGCGGTGGCACCGCCGGCAATCTGCCCGCCGGCACGTTGAAGAAGATCGCCGCCAGGACCCAGACGGGCCTGGACGCTCCCACGCTGGTCGTCGCCCAACCGTTGCCAATGACCGGCGGCGCTGAGGCCGAGACGCTGGCTGGGGCCGAACGGCGCATTCCCGCCCTGTTCCGGCATCGGGAACGCGCTGTCACGCCGGAGGACTACAATGCGCTGGCGCGGGAGACGCCGGGGGTGGCGGTGGGGCGAGTGGAATTGCTGCCGCGTTTCAAGCCGCAACAGCGTTTCTTCAATGTTCCCGGCGTGGTGAGCGTCATGGTCCTGCCGGACGCGCCGCTCAGCCCCGCGCCCAATCCCCGGGCGGACAGGCCTTTCCTCGAGGCCGTGCATTCCTGGCTCGACGCGCGCCGCCCGCTGGGCACGGAGCTTTACGTCATCGGCTGTGAGTATGTGCCTGTGGCTGTGGGTGTTGCGGTGTCCGTGGCCGACGGGACGGCGCAGGATGCCACCCTGCGGGCGGTGCGGGAGGCCCTGGTGCGAAGTCTCTGGCCGCTCGCGGGCGGCGGGTTCGACGGGAAAGGTTGGCGGCTCGCACGAACGCTGAGCAACCGCGAGCTGGCCGTGGAAGTCGCGCGGGTGCCGGGCGTTTCCGAGGTCAACGGCATCAACCTCTTCTCCCGCCAGAATGACCTTTCGTGGAAGAGCCTGGGTGACGCACGGGACGGCAAGGAGCAGAATCTGACCTTGTGCGAGTGGCAACTGCCCGAGTTGCTGGCCGTCGTGACGACGGTCGGATCGGACGCGCCGCTTAGCCTGGAGTCGAGTGGCTCCCCGACGTCCCCTGACGGCGGGGGCACTCCCACCAACCCGTTTGCCGATCCCAGCGCCGTGGCAGTACCGGTTATGCCGGACATCTGCCGCGTGTGCTGAATTGCCGATGGATGCCAACCAACAACGCTTCTGGATGCTCGCCGATCCCGCGGACTGGCCGCAGGCTTCCAGTCGCAGCGCCCTGGCGTACGACCCGAATCGTCGCCGCTTGCGACTGCGGGCCCGGCTGCCCGATGCGCCCCAAGGCAGGGCGGACGAGGCGGAACTCACCAAGCTCCTCCGTCAACCCGCGTGGGCTGCGGATGCGTTCGGGACGATGGCGTTTTGGGACCAAGGCCGGCATGCAATTGGGGCCACTGGAGCCGTGGAGCAGAGCACGCTGGCTCCAGCGCCGCTGGGCGGGCCGATTGCCGACGCCGAGGCGCTTGATCTCGCGATGGGGTTCGACGGAGTGCTTTACGTGGCGTTCCAGGGGCTCACCGGCGGCGGGAGCAAGACGAATGTCGTTCGCCTGTTGGACCGCCGTGACAGGTGGAAGCTGCCGGAGGCAGGCGCAAAACTGGGCGAGTTCCGGGGAGACCTGTGTCTCGACCCTTACAACTTCCAGCCGCACCGGCTGGCGGCCGACCCAGCGGGCGGCGTGTGGGTTCTGGATCGTGAGGCGAAGAGGTTGGGGCGGATTCGTGGTCACCCTTTGCCCGACCATTTGCCCGGCCTGTTCGCGGACACTGTTTTCCGACCTGAGGAAGAGAACCCGGATCCGCCACGGTTCGAGATCGACCCCCGTTTTCCGTCCCTCGGCGACGAAGAGCCGGTCGCCATCGCCTGCAGCCCGGAAGGCCGGCTCGCCCTGCTCACCTGGTGGGACGGCGACACCCTCCTTCGCCTGCGAGAGCCGGATGGGCGCTGGCAATCCGGGGACCTTCTACTCAATGCCGGAAAGCCCGCCTCGGTTGCGTGGCTCTCCCCGAAGTGCCTGGCCGTCATTCCGGCGCCCCGTTTCGAGCCTCCCGACCCCTCGCAACCGCGCAAGCCACGGGAGGCCGTCGCTTATGATTTGGAGCAGGATCACGAAGAGCGTCGCGACAAACCCGTGCCGAGCGGCGGATTTCTGCCACTGACCGATTTGGACCACGGTCTCTTTGCCCAGGGTGTGACGCTGCCCCCATATTATCCGGTCAAGGGCGGCAAGCTCGCGCCGCTGCTCGGCTTGTCGGCGGCCGCCCTCCAACCCGAGGGCACAACGATCGCTCGCGTCCTGGATTCGGGCGTGGATGGCACGGTCTGGCATCGGCTCTACCTGGAGGCGGCGATTCCGCCTCACTGCGGCATTTCGGTGAAACTGGCCGCGACCGACGATCCGGAACCCGATACGGCCAAACTAGCCTGGTTCCCCCATCGCTTCGGCGAGGCGCCGGAAGACAAGCTCGGGGCGGCAATGCCTTGCGGCGTGTGGCAGCCGGACCGTTCGGAACTGCCGCATCATGCCGGGTTGCTGGGCTGCGAGCCGAAGCGGGATCGTTGCGGCTTGTTTACTGTCCTGGTTCAGAGG
>ORJL011286904.1_pt1 | contig 14344 bp, 18 predicted proteins | sample 1779941 | NCBI WGS metagenome assembly ORJL01 (sample SAMEA104232317, study PRJEB22302) | groundwater metagenome | biome: forest; feature: aquifer; material: groundwater | place: USA | collected 2011-08-07 | depth 5.8 m
GTACGCTCTCCCAATGTTCGAGAGATCGCTTCCTCGACCTGATTACGTTTGTAAGTTGTCATTGAAGTAAGATAGACCGCTTCAAACAAAGGTCAAGCCAGGAGTGGCACTCCACCGCTCCGCTAACCTCCTCATCGAAAACAGCTTTATGGAATTAGTGCTGGTAGCGGAAATCGACCGCCTGCGTGTTAAGCGAAAAGCGCGGTAAAAAAAGCGAGCGAGTGAGCAGCATTTGCAGAGCTGTTTTCGCTGTTCGGCGATCGACCATTTTTTCATGCAACGTGTTGAAGGGTTTTGAATTTTCCGCCTCTGGGTCGTTCCGGAGGGTCTAAAAATCGGATTTTCGCTGTATTTTTCGCTGTTATTGCGCACTGCGCACGCAGAGACGGGTTCGCATTCAGCTGCATGCACCACCAGTCTTTTCAGAGACTTAGACTAGATGCGGTGAGAACGGACCCGGCCCGTTTTACAGGCTATTTTACACTTTTGTTCGTGTTTCGAGCTTCATGACCGCGATCTCGGCGAGCTTCACGTCACGTCCGAGATAGTGCGCGTCCAGGATCGCCTCGACGTCGCGCAGGCTGTGCCCAGTGAACGTGGCAATCTGCGGAACGGTCGCGTCGCCCAGCGCCAACCGCACCACGGCGGACCTTCGCAAGTCATGGAATGTCAGGCCCTCGATCTTGGCAGCCGCAGCAGGTCGCCCTGTCGTTGACCGGTCCAGAGTGCAAGCATCATGGCCAGGACCAGCTCCTGGGGCGCGCTTGTGAGGAGCGCGGCGACGCAACTCCTCCGCTGCGCACGGCCCGAGATTTTCAAGGGGTTGGGCCGTGCCGTTGCGATACTTTAGCGCTACGGAAATCAGCGAAATTTCGAAGCGCATCCGTGAGCGCGCTGAATCTGGGCGCGTCATCAGCCTGACGCCAGAGACCGCCGAGCTGTGCGCTGTCGCACTGTGAGCCTACGCATCGCGGCCCGCACGTCCGCATTTGATCACGGTGATTTGCGGCAAAGACAGATGCCCCGTTCGTCGCGACTGCATTCCTTGCATGTGCAAGGCGAACATTATCGAGGGAATGTATCGAGGCGATCAAACTGGCGAAGACTAGGCGCGGCCACCTTGAACGGTCGGCCGGCTTTAATCGTCATGCCAACATTTCGAGCCGTTTACCTCAATAACGATGGTGAAGAGGAGTACCGCGATATTGTTGCGGATTCGGAAGGCGAAGCTATCCGGAAAGCGAAGAGGCTGAATGTTCCTGTCGTCCTCGAAAGGGACGGACGGGTTATCGTCGAACTGCAACCATCGGTTTTCCGAAAGCTGTTTTGTTGGTGCAGCCCTTATTCGCGACCGGGCACCCTCGGTAGTTTGACATCCTGGAGTTCCCGATCGCGGAAACGACGCCGTGCGGCGCCCGTCCTCTCTATGATTGCAGTGCACTCATTGGCGATGCAACGAGCTACTTCTCGCAAACGTGGTTCAATTCCGCTATTTCCTAAACTGAACTATTCGCAAGGTTGAACCCATTCTTATGTTTGGTAACTGACACGTGGCCCGTCGTTCACTCATGACCGCCACGGCAGCGCTTGCGCTTCTCGCTGGCTTCCTGGTGCTTTTTGTCGGAGGCGGTGCGCGCTTTGCGATCGGCCTCACCTTTAAACCCATTGTCGAGCATTTTGGCTGGGATCGCAGCGATCTTGGGCTGGCAGTTGCGGCTTTCCAAGTTGTCTCGGCGATCGCCATGTTCATCGCAGGCTATTTAGCGGATCGCACTGGGCCGCGGCCGATTTTGATCGCTGGGACGCTCATAAGTGCCGTGGGAATCGGATTTATGAGCACTATCGCGACACCTTGGCATGCACTGGTGCTTTATGGCGTCATCTTCGCCATCGGCAACGGCGCAGCGTCGGTTATTCCGGTCGGCGTCATGGTCACGCGCATTTTCCCTGATCGCACCGGACTGGCCAATTCGATCGCAATATCCGGTCTAAGTCTGGGGCAGTTGGTGATGATCGGTTCGTTGGCTGCCGTGCTCGTGACCCTGAGCTGGCAGTCTGTGTTTGTGCTGCTCGGCATAGCCAATCTGGCGATCGTACCTCTCCTATTCTGGGCCATACCAAAGACGCAAGTTGGCCCGAGCGCGTCCCGACCTGCTGGCGGCATGGGAGTGGCCGAGGCAGCCCGAACCCGCCAATTCTGGCTACTTCTCGCCGTATATGCGATCTGTGGGTTTGACGACTTCTTCGTGTCCACTCATGTCGTCGCTTTCGCGCAAGATCGCGGTTTCGGGACCTTTGTCGCGGGCAATCTCCTGGCCGTGATGGGTCTGACCGCCCTGTTGGGAGTTTTTGCTGCCGGCGCCATCAGCGATCGTTTGGGTCCGGTTTGGCCAACCGCCGCTTCATTTGTCGCGCGCATACTTGTTTTCGGATTGTTGATGGTGGACCAATCTGCCGTTTCTGTTGCGATATTTGCGCTAGTCTTCGGCGCAACCTTTCTGGTGACGGCGCCCCTAACTGTTCTTTTTGTGTCAGAACATTTTGGAACACGCCATCTGGGCTCTCTTACCGGGTTGATCACCTTGGTGCATCACATGAGCGGCGGAGCGGGCGCGTATCTTGGATCCGCAGTCTTCGATTCAACCGGCAGCTATAATATCGTTTTTCCGGTCATGCTGGCCTCGTCCGTGATCGCGCTGCTCTTAGTCATGCCTCTGAAGCGATCATCTGAGCGCCACTTGACGTCCTAATTCCCTACAGAACGCTGCGTTTACGAGGAACCAAAACAGGTGCCGGATAACACCTTATGATTGGGCCCATTCTAAGTGACGCCCGCGGCTTGCGGGCGGCATGACCAACGCACAGCGCATCTCGGCGGAATGCCACCGTTACCTCCGCGAAATGGGCGTCGACAGCCAGGTCTGGGTGCACGCGATGGAAACGCCGAAGGATGAGCTGTTCTATTTCAAACCCGACGAATTGCTGTCGCTGAAGCTCGCGACCCGGCAAGAAAATAAGCCGCGCACGTCTGCGTAAGCTCGCTTAATGAGGCATTTCGCCGGCTTCCAGCACGCGGAATGATCTGCTGGCGGCGTTGAAGTTGGATCATTAGAAACACTCAGCCGTGAGCTTGAGTACCGACGGATTGATGTGTCGTAGAGCCAATTCCCTACCCCCGAGGGAACGTTGAACTTCCAACACGCGGCTCGGCGCCCCCGGCCCGGGCCGTTTCTTTTCAGTCATATCGCTGCCGAAAGTTCTTCGCAGCGCAACCAGTGTGCAAGTCCCCTTAGCGATGAGGCAACGCTAGGAACCCAATCCATGCTTGCGGGATTGTCGTCACTGGAAAACGGCACCAATAGGCCGTCAAAAATTCATTGGAGATTCTCGATGGCTTTCCGACGAAGAGAAACGGGCGCACCCTGCCAAGGTCAGCCTCACCTCCGAGCCGCTGAGCGCCACCGCATAGACCTGAGTGTCCTCAAAATTCTCGTTGCTTTCGCTCTGATTGTCGTCGTTGGGCTCTGGTACTACGTGAGAGACCGGGAGATGGCTAGCGACGGGACTGTCATTCAGACGACTGGATCCGGCCCGGCTGCTCCTCGCAAACCTGACGAGCGGGTCAATCCAGACATTCAGGCTCCGCCACCAGCGCTGGTGCAGCCGATACCCGCTCCTGTACCTTCCCCGAAAGAGTAATACGGCATCGCGCCCGATCAGTTCTACTTGCACCCCTTCTCGCCGCATATAATCGGCATCAACAGCCAAACACTTGCAGGCCGCGTCAACCAAAACACGACAGCGGCTCCTGATAGAATGAAGAAGAAAATGGCGAGTGTTTTTATTTGCGCTCGAAACGACTGCTAATGCCTAGCGATTTATCGGCGGCTTGACCGCGGGATTTATGCGGGCATCAGGGTCGCGCGGTGAAGGCGGGGCTGATTTGACGACCGACTCGTCACTCGACACTACCTCTTTGCCGCTGAAGAAAAACCAAAGACCGAAGCAAACAAACAAGCCAAATATCCCAACAATCTTAAGAGCGGCCCAGTCCGGACGGTTGCGTTTTTCTGGGGAAGACAGACGATCTTGATTCAAGGCCATGATCGTTCCCTCTCGATTCGTCTCGAATAATCGTCAGTGCGCCCTAAAAACGCGCTATCTCACGGTTAGTTCCGCCGCACGGCCAGTCAGGCAGCGAACGGTGACCCATGCCAACATTATCGACGCGCTAAATCCTGCGGCGCGCAAATGACGATCTCCTCTCAGCGTAGTCATTTTCGCTTCGTGGGTGCCTTTTTGCCCTTGGCTCGCGCTTTCGAGAGAGCGATGGCTATAGCTTGCTTGCGGCCTTTTACTTTGCCGCCTTTTCCACCGCGGCCACTTTTTGCAGTGCCGCGCTTGTAACGATGCATTTCGTTATCGACTTCCTTGCTCGCACCCTTTGAGTATTTGCGTTTCGTCGCCTTTTTAGCCATAGGAAAATCTCCTGAAGCGCTCCGGAACGCCACATGAAGTGCGCGCGTTCTTCAGCCATGAACATCCGAAAACGACTGTCGAAAATTCGACGAATGCGGGTTAAATCTCGCCAAGTCCTGGACGGGGATGAAAAGGAGTTCGAAATCCTTTTTGGCCTCATAGATGCACCCGGCGAACTGTCGAAAGACGCGGGTAAATAATGCTACCAACTTGTGGTGGTTCCCACGCCTGCAGCGACGCGCAAATGTTTCGGAATCAACGGATTGGCGTTTAGGAGGTTGGACGTGGCAAAAACAGCAGTCTACGAGGTGGTGCGGCACAAAGGCGGAGAATGGGCAATAGACCACGACGGCAAAGTCGGAGGAAGCTATTCAACCAAGGAAGCAGCGTTCGAGGCTATCGTGGGCGCCGCCAGCAACTCGATCAAAGACGGGTTCGGCATTACAATTCATATACCTGCGAGCGAAGCGGATGAATCCTCCCTGGGTGCCAAATAAACCCTAACCGATGCGGCCATCGGGCAGCACGTTCACTGTCTCCCGCGTTTCGCAATTCCGAATTTGGACGAGGCCGGCTGGCGAACGGCTCTTCGAATAGGCCGCAGCTTCGTGCGCCACTTCCCATCGATCCCGTGAATTTCGGCACACGCCGTTGATGATGATGTCGAAGCCGGTTTGCATCTAGATTCTTCCGCGGCAAACGAAAGCGTGGCAGACCACCTCTCGGCACGTACCAGCGAGGTTCGGCGACTTAAGCAGGCCGCCACGCCATCTCCCGACCCCGGAAGCATTGGAATCCGCTTCAGTGAGTCGGTCAATCGTGATCTATAGCGTTCAAATAAATACGCCGATTAAAGACCTCCGTCACAACGGGCGAAGCGGCCATACCCAAGATCGACCATGCACGGACCCTGAACGGTCGGACGATAACGACGACCATATCGATCAAACGACGGGTCCGCGGGACCCGATGCCCGATAATGCGAGTACGCATGATACCGCTTCTTCGCGCCAGATATGTCGTTCCCCAACGCGGGTGCGACACCAATTGCGAGAGCGAGAGTCGTTAAAACAAGTTTCATGGTCATCTCCGCCTGTTATTTGCCCTCTTGTAAAAATGGGGATCGGGCCCCGAATTGCGATTGAAAAAAGACGTATCATCCGAACTTTAGGTCAAACACCTCTCCCGCTTCCAAACCCTATTACAGCTGGACGAACTCCCACGACTTTTCATAGTTGCGACGCATGAGAAACGCAGATGGATACAGTGGCGGTCGTTGCCAAGAATTGCGAGCGGAGACAAGTGCCTGTGCGGAACCACATTCAACTCTACACGTTGAGTTCGGGAATTTGGCTCGGCTCGGCGTCGCCGTGCGGAGGAGTTTTTCTATGAAATCGGTGTCTTTTTGGTCGATACAGACAAAGCGCTCAATTATCAAAGTGCTCTCGCTACCTTCGCGCGCATCGTCGGGGAAGCCGATTCCGTACAACGGTTGCTGCAGAATGCGACCGCACAGGTCGCGCGCATCACCCATATTCGTCACGTTAAGGCACTCCGCTATCGCCCGGATCAGGGAGACTTGCTGCTTGAGGCAGGCGTCGGCTGGAATCCAGGGGTTGTCGGGCATGTCAGTTTCAGCGCCGACCGTCACTCTGCGCCGGGACGATCGCTACAGACAGGCGCGCCGGTTGCCAGTGAGGACATTCGTCACGATCCCGAATTTCGCTACGCTGATTTATTGCGCGACCACGGGATAATTTCCGTGCTCAACGTGCCCATTTTCATGGATGGCAGCCATTGGGGCGTGCTGGAGGTGGACACGATAGAAAAGACAGTTTTTGACGAATTTGAAGTTCACTCGCTCTCGGTATTCGCGGATATCATCGGCCTGTCGCTAGCGCGACGCGCTTCCCATACAGGCGCACTGCAGGCTGCGACCGACACGACCAATGCCCGCGCGCAAACCGAAATCCTTCTGCGCGAGCTTCAACACCGTATGAAGAATAATTTGCAGGTGATCGTGAGCCTTCTCGCGTCTCAGCGCCGGCAAGCCGCCGGCGAAGAAGCGCGTGAACGCATCGCAAGCGTGATGGACCGCGTGCTTGCGATCGGACTCGCGCATGATCAGCTAACGTTCAGGGAAAGCGCCAGCACCGTCGAAATCCATGATTATCTCAGAGCGCTGTGTGCCAACATCGACCCTGGCCGTCCCCAGATCACCATAGAGGTGGATGTCGAAGCGGCCGGCATTCCCCTCGACCGGGCCGTGCCTGTCGGCCTGATCGTGAACGAGCTTGTCACGAACTCGGTCAAATACGCGTTCGATGACGCGGGCGGAGTCATCAATGTGGTGTTCCAGGTAGACGCGACCATCGGCGAGGCCGAGATATCGGTGCGCGACAACGGTCGCGGGATGGGTAAAGCTCGTAAGGGCGCTCTCGGATTGCGACTCGCGGAGAGTCTCGCGGGCCAGCTCGGAGGGCGCCTTTCCACGCCCGCGGTTGAGAAAGGCACGTTGACGATACTGACTTTTCCCTACTCCGTCTGAGACCGGGCAAAATTGTTAAGCGCCGCTCTGCTTTCTGTTGGAATAAGCGCTGCCATTGTTGGCTGCGCCCCAAACTTGGAAACTTTTCGGGGCTGATACACCCAAAACGAGATTGGTCTTGCATTTAGCGGCCAAGAGACGACTTTAAGGCTATGACTGTCGTAGCAAATCATGCCCCCATATCCACAGATGCGGCCGCGCCTATCAGGTTTGACAACACCTATGCCAGGCTGCCGGAGGCCTTTTATGAGCGTGGGAGACCGACAACTGCGCCTGCGCCACAACTCTTGCGATTGAACGATGCACTGGCTCGCCAGTTGCGCATCGATCCCGAATTCTTGAGAAGCCCCGCGGGAGTTGGCATTCTTTCTGGCAACGACACTCCCCCCGGATCGGACCCAATCGCGCAAGCTTATGCAGGACACCAATTTGGAAACTTCGTGCCCCAACTTGGCGACGGACGCGCCTTGCTGCTTGGTGAAGTCGTAGACATTGCGGGTGTCCGTTACGATCTTCAGCTCAAAGGATCGGGCCGAACACGGTTTTCGCGGCGTGGCGATGGCCGAGCAGCACTCGGTTCTGTCATCCGCGAATATATTGTCAGCGAAGCCATGGCGGCGCTTGGCATTCCGACGACCCGCTCGCTTGCCGCGGTTCTTACAGGCGATAGTGTCACGCGCGAACGCATCTTACCCGGCGGCGTCCTGACTCGCGTTGCATCAAGCCATCTACGTGTTGGGACCTTTCAATATTTTGCGGCGCGCGGAGACGTGGAGAACCTGCGGATTCTAGCGGACTATACAATTTCACGGCATTACTCGAATACAGGAGGAGGCGAAGACACCTACCTGGCTTTCTATGACGCAGTGGTTGCCGCGTTGGCCGGTCTGACCGCGCGATGGATGCTCGTCGGCTTCATCCACGGCGTCCTCAATACCGACAACACCGCGATTTCGGGCGAGACCATTGATTACGGCCCGTGTGCCTTCATGGATGCCTACCATCCAGACAAGGTCTTCAGCTCAATAGACCAGTTCGGACGCTATGCGTTCGCTAGTCAACCCGCGGTCATGAAATGGAATCTGGCTCGTTTCGCCGAGACTTTGCTGCCGTTAATTGCGGACGGCGCAGAAAAGGCAATTGAAGCGGCGAACGCCTCACTCGCGCTTTTCAATCACCACTACAATGAAGCGTATATCAGTGGCCTCCGTCGTAAGCTCGGGCTTAAGCTCGAAATGGAAGGTGATCTCGAGCTTGGGGCCGATCTGTTGGCGCGGATGGCTGACAACCAGGCAGATTTCACGTTAACCTTCCGCGCCCTGAGTGAAGCCTCCGTGGACGCCACGCGTGATATTGGCGTGCGGTCTCTTTTCGCAAATCCGGCGGCTTTTGACCAATGGGCGGAACGATGGCGCGAGCGCCTGGGGCATGAATATCAATCCGGCGAGGCCCGTCGTTCAGGAATGCTGTCGGCCAATCCAATGTTCATTCCGCGCAATCACCGTATCCAGGCAGCCATTGCAGACGCCGAGGCCGGACGCTTAGATAAATTTCATGAACTCGCAGACGTGTTGGCACACCCTTACGACGATCGGCCAGAATATGCGGATTATGCGAAAGCTCCGACGCCTGAGGAAGAGGTCCAACAGACCTTTTGCGGGACCTGACCGTACGACCCACCCGCTGCCCATATCGAAGATCCACGCAATTCTGAAAGCACTAACTCAACATCATCGCCTCGTTCCTTCTCTCTAAGACACATGAAAGTCGCGACTTTCAACATCAACAATGTGCGTAAGCGCCTGCCAAACTTGCTTGCGTGGTTGCGCGCGGAGAAACCAGATATCGTCTGCTTGCGAGGACTTAAATCGACCGACGAAGAATTTCCGGCTGAAGCCCTATTGAAGGCAGGCTATCAACGCCATCTGGAGCGGTCAGAAGACTTGGAACGGTGTTGCCATTCTTTTACGCAACAAACCCTAGGCTGACGGTGTCCTTGAGAATCGGACTGCATCATCGGCCCCCCGTGATTTCTACCGCGCTCTCCGGGAAGCGATAGTCTCTTCAGCAAGAATTGAAACTAAATCATACCTTCGAGCCCCGGCGACAGGTGTAGAAATCAGAATTCGGCAAAGGTCAAAATGGAAAGTATGACGGAACAGCATATCTATTTCGGGTAGAGTCCGTTCCTTCGGGAGACGGACATGCGTAAGAGCAGATTCACCGGACCCGACAGCGCGTGCAAAAATTAAATATGTGCTAGCAACAAACAATCGAGACCTGGCTCTCGTTCTCTGAATTCAGAGGTGGCCGATTCAGACGCATCCGCCGTCAGAAATGCGCCCCGCGAAGGGTCTCGTCGAGGAAATTCAGGCATCGAATCCAAGCGTCTTCGGAAACGGCCTCGCTGTAAAGCGTCGGCCGGGAGAAGTCCTGAAAGGCGTGGCCAACATTCGGATAGAGATGAAATTCGTGATGGATATTGATCGTCTTGAGCAACTCGATAACCTGGTTGATCTCATCCATCGGAATGGCGTGATCCTTTTCGCCGTATAATGCGAGCATCGATGCACGTATATCCTTGGCCAAACTCGCCGGCGTCGCCATGCCTTCGCCTTCAGTTCTGAAAATGCCTCCGCCGTAGAGTATGACCGCGGATGCGACCTGCGGCAGCAGAGCCGCCCCGAGGAAGGCGGTACGCCCGCCCATGCAATGGCCGATGATGCCGATTTTGCCGGGTCGTACGCTGGCTTCCTTGGACAGAAGGTCGGCGGTGGCGCGCAAATCGGCGGCGATGTCGAGATCGCGCATGGTCTTACGCGATTTTTCCCAAGGCTCGTCGGCGGGGCGCCGATGATACATGTTTGGAGTGGCGACGGCATAGCCATGCTCGGCGAGCCTGCGGGCTGCATCCAGAGTGAATTCGTCGACGCCTTCCCGATGATGGCAAAGGATCAGGCCGGGAAGGGGCCCGGCCGCGTCACCCGGCTGCATCCAGACGATCGGCATTGAGCTAGCGGAAACATCGACATTCACGGTACGCTGCATGCGTTTTTCTCAAATCGATGCGGAGATCGGCCGGCTAGCGAGGCTATCGATGCTCGGAGATAATCGGCGCGAAGATCGCGTCCACATCAATCGGCCGGTCGACGAAGCCTTGATGCTGAAGATAGCGCGCCAGTGCGTTGAGCGAGGCGCGGTTGGCTTGGACCCCGTAACAGAATGGGTCGCCGTTGAATATTTCGTCGATCTCGTCGACGTCCTGCGCAAGCCAGGGCAGCGCGTAGCGCATCGCACCGCTGAACCGCATCTCGCGGTCCGCCAACTGTTTGGCCTCGACGAAGGCCTTGTAAAGACTGGCGGCGATCCAGCGGTTGCTCTCGTAGAGTTCTTCGCGGATGACCATGGTGTGCATGATCGGGAAGATGCCGGTGCGCCGGAAATAATCCTGCTCCACCTCGCGATAGTTTGAAAACAGGCGAACAACGTCAGGGTTCTTCCGAAAGGACGCCGGGTGACGCGCGCCGAACATCGCGTCGATCTTGCCACTCGCGAGCAGGTCGCTCATGGAAACCGTGTCCGGGACAACCTCGATATTGATCCCGGCTGGAATTTTAACGTTCTTGCCGGCGCTGTAAGGGGCGTCGCTGCCGCCCTCCAGCCAATGTACCGTGCGAAGATCGAGGCCGTAATCCTCCTCAAGCAGACCGCGTATCCAAACTGCGGCGGTCTGCCCGTATCCCATCATGCCGACGCGACGGCCTGCAAGGTCTGCTGGCTTCTCGATCCCAGACTTGCAGTTGATGAAGATGAAGCCGTGACGGAAGGACTTTGATGGAAATACCGGGATGGCGACGAACGGGAATTCGCCGCGCGTGCGCGCGCTCATATAGGTCGAGGCCGACATCTCGGAGACATCGAACTCCTTGTTCTTGATCATCCGCGCGAAAATTTCGGGGCCGGAGGTGATCGATAGGTAGGTCGGCTCGATCCCCTCTATCTGTACGCGCCCGTCGGCGATGCCGCCCATCCGGTCATACGGGCCACAGGCAATGGTCAAGGGAATCTTCGCCACGGAAGGAGTCCTTCTCAAAGTCGCCTGTAGCGAGGAATTGCGACATCAAGCGCATGCTCGCCAAGAGGCGCGATTATCTCGGCAAAAATAATCCATAAAATCACGATTGACAATTAAAAATGGATAAAAGAATGTGATGTCCTGTTTTGAGCGGGAAAAGTTAATGAAAATCGTGGGCTTTGAGGTATCGGGTCGCCGGCGGATTGGTGTCGTGCACCAGGACGAGGTCATCGATCTCCAGGCTGCAGATAACCGGATCCCGAGCGATCTCGCGGAGTGGCTCGCCGCTCACGAAGGCGATGTGCGTCCGCTGGGAGAGATTGCGCAACGCGCTCCGCGGAGCGCGCGGCTGCCGCTGTCCAGCATCACCTATGCCCTGCCCGTAGCGAGGCCGAACAAAATCGTCTGCCTCGGGCTGAATTACATGAAGCACGTCAAGGAAGGCCGCTATGCCGACGACGTGCCGAAATATCCGACGATTTTTTTTTCGGTGCCTGACCTCTTTGACCGCTCATAAGAGAGAGCTGTTGCGCCCGGCGGTTTCGGACACCTTCGATTACGAGGCCGAGCTCGCGGTCGTGATCGGGCGGCGCAGTCGGTATCTGACGATGGAAAACGCGCTCCAATGCGTCACTGCTTATACCTGCGCGAACGAAGGAACGATCCGCGAATATCAGCGCCGCACCACGCAGTGGGACATGGGCAAGAATTTCGACCAGAGCGGCTCTCTCGGCCCTTGGCTGGTCACGGCTGACGAGATGCCGGTAGGTGGCGGCGGATTGAAGATCGAGTGTCGCCTGAACGGCCAGGTCATGCAGTCGGACAATACCAACAACATGATGTTTCCGCTGCGCGAGACTCTGGTCGCCATCACGGAAGGCATCACGCTCGAGCCCGGCGATATCATCCTCACGGGTACGCCCTCGGGGGTTGGACATGCGCGCAAGCCACCGGTCTGGATGCGTCCCGGCGATATCTGCGAGGTGGAGATCGAAAGGATCGGCGTCCTGCGCAACACAATTGCCGACGAAACTGTACGGCGTCCCGTCGCCGCTTGAATGAGGTAGGAAGATGATCGAACGGTTCGATATTGCCCCTCCCGGTCTCTACAACCGCCAGCTTCGCGGACGTTATCTGTTCTCGCCGGTTGTCGTGACGCGTGGCGGCGATCACGCGCATATCTACGTGGCGGGGAAAACGTCGATCCAGCCTGATGCTTCGATCGGCTGTGTCGGCGATCTTCGCGGCCAGATCGCACTGGTCTGCGAAGCGGTGAAGGCCAGTGTCGAATATGTCGGTGCGACCCTCGACGACGTAGTTCGCACCGTGACCTATGTGCTCGATATCGACGCTTATTATGCCGTCGCCGAAGAGCGCTACAAATATTTCAACAACAGACTACCGACCAATACGCTGCTGCAGGTCAGCCGTCTCGCGCATCCCGACATGCTGGTTGAAATCGAAGCCGAGGCAATTGTCGCTCCCGAGCGACTGAAGAACCTCACGGCGAGCTGACGGACGGTTAGAGACACCGCTTTCGCAAAGACGGAAATTCGAAAATGACTGCGCGTTATGTTCTCCACGGCACCTGGCGGTCCGGCCCGACCTACAAGGTCGCGCTGCTGCTGTCTCTGCTCGGCCAGAAATTCGATTATGTCCATATTGATCTTCAGGCCGGCAAGAACAAAGAGGCGGACTTCCTTAAGAGAAGCCGGTTCGGTCAGGTTCCCTGTTTGACCGACCGTCAAGGCAATTGTTCGATCATCCAGTCCGGCGCAATCCTCGAATATGTCGCCGGCAAGGAAGAGCGCTTCCTGCCGGAAGCATCGCGGGATCGGCTAGCAGCCCGAGAGTGGATCTTCTGGGATTTCGATCGACTGGCTCCAAATATCTACCGGCCGCGGGCGCGAAAGCTCGGGTTTCGTCCGGCGGAGCCCGCGACATTGCAGATGTACATGAATGACGGCAATGCGGCGTTGAAAGTGATCGACGACGAGCTGAATGGCAGATCCTGGCTGGTAGGCGGGCAGCCAACCATCGCCGATGTCGATGTGTATGGCGTCGTGAGTTACGCGCCGGAAGGCGATTTCGACCTCGGCCTCTATCCGAATCTAATGGCCTGGATGTCGCGCATGCAGTCGCTTTCAGGCTTCCGGCCTGCCGATATGCTGCTGCCGCGCCAGAATGCCGTCGACGTGTGAGAATGTGAAATGCTGAAGAGCCATAATCGCTATCGCTATGTCCCAATCACCGAGCGCAAGCCCTATACATGGCCGGGCGGCAAGCGGCTTGCGATCTTCACGGCACTAAACGTGGAAGTATTTCCATTCGCGGAGGGAATGGGAGTCGAACTCGCGGCCGGGCAACCGCAGCCTGATGTCGTCAATTATTCTTGGCGCGACTACGGCAACCGCGTCGGATTCTGGCGACTTATCGAGATGCTGGACGAATTCGAGATTCCGGCATCCATGCTGATGAATACCGAAATATTCGACGAGTGCCCGCAGATTGCCAACGCGATCGTGAAGCGCGGCGACGAGATCGTCGGACATGGCCGCACCAATGCGGAACGTCAGGGGCAGATGCCGGAGGATGACGAGCGGCAATTGATCCGAAGCACTGCCTCAGTCATCCGCGATAAAACTGGGACGGCGCCGTCCGGCTGGCTTGGGCCGTGGGTTTCCGAGAGTCATGTGACGCTCGATCTGCTGCAGGAGGCCGGTTTCAAGTACCATATGGATTGGATGCTCGACGATCAGCCGATCTGGATGAAGACCCGGGCAGGACGCATCCTATCGCTTCCTTATGTGCGTCCGACCAACGATCTGCCGCTGATGCACCGGTATCAGGTCACGCCTGAGCAATATGCCGATATCCTCATTGATCAGTTCGACGAAATGCTGAATCAGTCACGAACTGCGCCGCTCGTATTCTGCCTTTCCTTCCATCACTATTTTGCGGGGCATGCGTTTCGTCTCAAGCATATTCGTCGCGTGTACCGTCACATTGCCGCACACAGCGGTGATGTGTGGCTCGCGCGAACGGGGGAAATTGCAGATCACGTCATGGGGCTGCCTGCCGGTACAGTTCCTGGCGACGAAAGTTGAACTCTACCCGAACGAGAGGTTCTAGATGTTTCAGCGATATTCGTTGGCCATGGTCGTTGCGCTCGCAGCGATCGTGACAATTCCGGCACAACGCGCCAAGGCGCAAAGCTACCCGGACAAGCCGATCACGATCTA
>ORJL010744022.1_pt1 | contig 14342 bp, 13 predicted proteins | sample 1779941 | NCBI WGS metagenome assembly ORJL01 (sample SAMEA104232317, study PRJEB22302) | groundwater metagenome | biome: forest; feature: aquifer; material: groundwater | place: USA | collected 2011-08-07 | depth 5.8 m
GCAAGAGTTAAAGGGATCCAAGCTTGGGTACAAGTTTCGTCGACAGCAGGGAATAGGGCCGTATGTGGTCGACTTCTATTGCCCCGAGCTCAAGCTTGTTATCGAGCTCGATGGAGACACACACTTCGAGCCAGCCGATATCGAGTACGACAATCGACGAACCGTCTACATCATTCAAAATGACATTCAAGTTCTTCGGGTGACGAACAACGATGTGCGTGAGTCGATCGAGGATGTTGTGGAGCTGATCAAACAACAGTTTCCGAAGAACCGTCCTGACGATACTGGGAGCACTGACGACTCCAACAACTCTAACCACCCCTAGCCCCTCCTTAAAAAGGAGGGGGACAGGACGACTCTAACCACCCCTAGCCCCCCGCCCGACCGTCGAACGGTCGTTCGGGCGGGCTCCTTAAAAAGGAGGGGGACAGGAGTATGCCCACCCAAGCTCTCACCGTTGCCGAGTACCTGAAGCTCGTCAATGACACATTACGCTTGATTCCCTCCGACCAGGTGGTGGTAGAAGGGGAGGTTTCGGATTACCGCGTGGCTCAGGGGAAGTGGGTCAGTTTTGATTTGAAGGACGAAGACGCGCAGGCCGTGCTCAAGTGTTTCATGACGACCTGGCAACTCAAGACCGTAATCGAAGACGGGATGCGCGTGCAGGTGAAAGGATTCCCGAAAATCTACGAGCGGTTTGGGACGTTCAAGCTCAATGTCGAAGCGCTCGAGCCTGTTGGGGAAGGCGCGCTGCGGCGCAGTTACGAACTCCTCAAAAAGAAACTTGAGGTCGAGGGGCTTTTTGACGCCAGTCGCAAGCGAGCATTGCCGCGCTTCCCAGAGCGGATCGGGCTCATCACCTCGCGCGATGCGGCCGCGTACGGCGACTTTTTGCGGATCCTGAACAACCGTTGGGGAGGCGTGAAGATTTTCCACGCGCATGTCCCTGTGCAGGGCCGTGAAGCGGTTGGGGAGATCGTGAGAGCATTTGGGTATTTCAACGGACTTGAGGAGCATGATCGTCCCGATATCCTCGTTCTCACGCGCGGCGGCGGGGGACTGGAGGACTTGCACGCATTTAACGACGAGCAAGTCGCTCGGGCGATTTACGCATCGCGGATCCCCGTTGTCGTGGCGGTGGGCCATGAGCGCGATGAGTCGCTTGCGGATTTTGTTGCCGACGTGCGCGCCTCCACGCCTTCCAACGCGGCCGAGCGCGCGGTGCCGTCTCGAAGCGACATTTCCTACGAGCTCGAAACGCTCCCCCTCCACATGGAGGCGCAGCTTACCCACACGATCCAGGATCGCGCCTTTGTGCTCGAGCGCGCCACGAACCTCATCGGTTTCATTCTCGAGCGTCAAAAAGAGCGCTTGTCGCGGGTCAAGGAAGGACTTCTGCTTCTGGTAAACGCCTGGCTGCCACGCCTGCGCGAGGGACTCGAGTCCTCGACCCGAGTGTTGCGCCAAGTAGATCCCAAGCGCGTGCTCGCGCGCGGATACAGCCTTGTCACGGTTGGCGGGCATGTGGTGCGCGATGCATCGACCCTTGAAGTGGGAAGCGACATCACGGTACAATTCGCCGCAGGTTGCGCCGATGCCCGCGTTTCCCGCGTCAACAGCAAGGGCCAACAGAAATTCATATGACCGCAAAGAGAAAAACTACCAACTTCGCGCTCGAGTTCCAAGAGCTTGAAGAGATCACGCGCTGGTTTGATGGCCAGGAACAACTCGATCTGGATGCCGGCCTCAAGAAGTTTGAGCGCGGCCTTGAGCTTGCGGCTGTCCTCAAAGAGAAACTCGCGCAGGTCGAAAATAAAGTTGAGGAAATCAAATCAAAGTTCACCTAGTCCCTCCCTATGTCCTACCTTCTATTCCGCTGGATCATCAACGCCGTGGCGCTGCTCGTCGTCGCCAATGTCGTCCCCGGCTTTGGTGTCGACACGTTTTACAGCGCGCTCATCGCGGCTCTGGTTTTGGGACTCGTCAACGCCCTCATCCGTCCACTCCTGTTCATCCTCACCCTCCCGGTCACGATCCTCACGCTGGGTCTCTTCACGTTCGTCATCAACGCGCTCATGATCCTGCTGGTCTCTACAATGGTTAAGGGTTTTACCGTGGACGGCTTCGTGCCGGCGCTCTTGGCCGCGCTCCTGCTCTGGCTCATCTCGCTTGGAACCAACTGGCTCATCAAGCAGTCGAAGGAATCATAAACAGCGTCTCAACGCTGTTTTTTCTAAACCACCTTCGCCCACTTTCCACCTTATCCACCTTTCGCCTTATGTCCCACTCCAACTCGCTCAAACCCACCACGCTCATCATCTCGGTCGGCGGCTCGCTTGTTGTGCCAAAAGAGGGGATCGACTATCAGTTTCTCAAAGACTTCAAGGCTCTCATCAGCCGACACATCAAGAACGGGTGGCGATTCGTAATCGTCGTGGGCGGGGGAGGGACGGCGCGGCAGTATCAAGAGGCCGCACGCAAGGTGGGCAAGCTCACGCGCGACGACCTCGACTGGCTGGGCATTCACTCGACACGTCTCAACGGCCACCTTATGCGTACGGTTTTCCGCGACGTCGCGCATCCCATCATGCTCAAAGATCCTACCGGGCCTCTGCATCGATGGACAAAGCCCGTGCTCGTCGCGGCTGGGTGGAAACCAGGGTGGTCGACAGACTACGTGGCCACGCGCCTTGCCAAGCGTCTCAAGAGTCCCGTCGTCGTAAACCTTTCCAACATTGATTACGTCTACAACAAGGATCCGCGTAAACATACCGACGCTGAAGCGATCTGCGACATCACTTGGAAGGAGTTCCGCCGACTGGTTGGCAATGAATGGGATCCTGGCATGAACGTGCCGTTTGATCCCGTGGCCTCTCGCCTCGCGCACCACAGCGGCATCAAGGTGGCGATCCTCAATGGGAAGAATTTGAAGAACCTCGACGGCCTGCTCAAGGGGGAGCGGTTCTCTGGGACGGTGATTAGGAATTAAGAGAGCTTTGTGAGGCTTTCGTTGAGATCATGAAATACTCGATGAGATTGACTTGAACGGGCCTTCGCCCGCCATAGCGGGCCTCGTCCCGCGACGGCGGGCGGGGGCGCCCGTGACCCTTCGATAAACTCAGGGTCAGTCTGAGCTTGTTGAAGACTGAAAGGCAAGATCGCGAGTATTTCATGATCTCGTTTTTCAATTTGGTCGAGTATGCTAGAGTAGCGGCCTGTTCTTTTAAGGAGGTGATCGTGGAGCACGTCGTGATTTCCTCCCCCAAGACCGGGGAGGAATGGTCGGAAGATGCGACCGTGGTGATGGTCGAAGACGGCCGCTATACCGCTGCGGTCATTGACACGCATCATTGCGGGACGTCCTCGCGCGTGGAGGCACACCGGACGGCTCAAGCCGCAGCCAAAGCGTTTCGCGAAGGATCGACTCCGTACTTCAATGGCGATCGGCTCGAACGGGCATTCGCGTGCTGCGACGAGTTTTTGCTGCGCGTGAATCCGACGTTTGGCGCGGTGGCGACCGCCATCGAGGTGACGGATCGGACGTTGCGTGTGGCGCAACTGGGGGACACGCGCCTGTACGCAAGTGCGTGGGGCGCACGGGGCTGCGAGATCGTTACTCCATCCCATACCGCCGGCGACGCGAGTGAGCTGGCGCGCATGGAAGAGGCGCTCTGCACGGGGCGATTTCAGGTGCGGGTGGAAGTGCGTGACGGAGTGGTTACACATCGGCTGTATCGGAAGCGTCGGTTCTTCTGGGAAACCGGTGGGCTGGTTCCGACGCGTGCGCTGGGGGACAAGCGGTTCCGTCCGGCGCTGATTGCGCAGCCAGAGATGTTCGAGTTCGATCGCGACAAGATTGATCGTCGAGCACTCTACGTCCTGTGCTCCGACGGAGCCGTCCGCGCGGTCAAGCACATGTTCGGCCGCATTCGAGGCCAGGCACCCATGATCGAGATGGTGACCGTGCACGATATCTTGGAACAAGCACTCGCCTACTACCACGACGACGACGCAAGCGTGATTGCTCTGCGTCTTGACTGACGAGTTTCTACGGACTCGTCTTTTGTTTCGACGCGATCGGTTGACAGTCGGTCGTTTTTCTGACAGTATTGGCTGTCCCGATCCTGGGCAAACCTATAACTGGAGGAAGCCATGCGGGTGGAACACACCGTCGTGTCTGCTCCTGTGTATGAGGAGGAGCCTAGCGAGGATGCTGTGGTCGTCTTGGAGGCAACGGACAACCAGCAGTTTTTCGTCGCCGTGGCCGATGGCCATGGTTTGGAGATGGATGCGGATGGGAAAACCATGCGCAGGTCGCCCACGATCGCGACGTTTGCTCGCGCTGTCGCTTGTGGGTTGAGCAAGCGGTTTGGGGAGATCCCAGACCCAAGTCTCTTCCCCGACCATTTCGACGCGGTCGCGGCCGATGTGGAAACGATCTTCCGTCCGATGATGGAGGTCGAGCTTCCCGAGCGTTGTGTGGACGGTGGCGCGGTCGCGAGTTGCGTGGCCGTGACAGATACGGCCGTTCATCTCGCCCAGACTGGGGATTGCCGCTTGTACGTGGCACTTCCAAGTTGGACGGGAGGATTCCGTCGTCTCTCGCACGATCACAACGGGGACAACCCGCGTGAGATCGAGAGGCTTGCTCCGTTGTTGCGCTCGCGCGCGTTCCGTTTCTCTCCACGACCCAGCGGAGACGGACTGCCGTCCCTGCCGCGCGGCACACCCGACAGCCTGTACCGGCGCGAAGGGGACGTGTACGTCGGTGGGTTGCAGCCCACGCGGGTGTTTGGCGACTGGGAGTACTTACCAGCCGTCACGCATGCGCCCGAGTGTCGCACATACGGGCTCTCGCAATTCGCGCACGGCGAACTCTTTGCCCTGTGCTCCGACGGCGGCAACGCGCTGGTCGAGGCTACCTTCCAGCAATTCCGAGGCCGCACGACCGTCTGCCCGCTTGGGCGTGTCGCGGACTACACACGTTCGCTCCTGCCTCACAGGAGTGACGACGTTACCATCGTCTGGTTCCGCCCTCGCGCGGATTAGCGACGGCCATCTCTCGCAGACGGCCGTTTTTATAGATGTGCCTCGATCACCCGGTCATCACCGTGGAGGTCTTGGTGCGTTTCGAGTTTGGCGCTGGGAAAGTTATGGAGGATAAGTTTCTCGGCGGCTTGGCGTTGTTCAGGGTCGATCTCGATGAGGACAATGAGCTCGCGTGGGAGGATTTTTCGGTCGATGTGTAATTGGCGAAACAGTTCCCAGTACGCGTCCAGGCCGTCGGCGCCAGCGCGCAGGGCGAGCTCGGGCTCATGGCGAACTTCTGCTTGCAGGTTGTCCATGCGAGACTGTGAGAGGTAGGGGAGGTTGGCCGTGATGAGGAGCGTCTTAAACGGATAGACCGATGAGGTCTGGACGTTGGTCTGTCCACGGATGGTTTTGAAAATACGAATGATCGGATCGGCGAGATTGCCTGCCTGGAAGTCGACGGCCGTCTCGGGGACAAGGGACGCGGCATTTTTTTTGGCGATCTCGAGCGCGGCCTCGTCGATGTCCACCCCAATGACATGAAGGTTCGTCTCCGCCGCGAGCGTCACAGCGATCGCTCCTGAACCTGTGCCCAGGTCGGCGATGAGGGTACGTTCGGGATCGATGTGCGCGAGCGTCTTAATCGCAAGCTCGATCATCGTCTCTGTCTCCGGCCGCGGGATAAGCACGTGTTTGTCCACGACAAAGTCTCGACCGTAAAACGCCTTCTTGCTCACGAGGTACGCGACAGGCTCCCGGTCCTCACGCCGGTTGATCAGCTCGAAGAATTTTTCCTCTTGATGGGTCTTGAGCTTGTCCGCGAAGTGCGCGAACAGCCACGCTTTGGAGGTGTCCAAACTGTAGGCAAGCAGAATCTCCGCGTCGAGCATGGGGGAGTCGACACTGGCTTTGCGCAATTTGTTGTTGGCCCATTGAAGGGCTTCCATAATGGTCACAGGGTGCGAACATCATAGACGGATTTATTCAATTCGTATATTCGTCCCTATTCGTAATTCGTCGATTCTGTAGTCTTCTGGAAACGAAGAAGAGCTCGGAGCACCTGTAAGGGTGACTTCCGAGCTCCAGTCTTCGCGGTTTCGTGCCGCGAAACCTCCAACGCTTGGAGGTGGTGCGGTCGCAGACCTGGTTTGGCGCGAGGGGGATCGCACGAACCTGATCTTCCTTGACCACACCTACCTCCTTGTGTACTCGTAGACTTTGAGCCTGGCTTGCGCCTGGCTCACTCATCTTTCACTCGTCCATATCTGGGCGTATACGCTGCGTGTCCTTTCCGAAGATTAGGCAAGCTTCGTTATCGCTTCAGATGTGGTGCTTCCCGTTTCCGAGTCGCCACGAGTTAAGACAAGTTGTCTTTGAGTCCTGTAAGATCGTTTAGTAAGAGACGATTCACCTAAGCGCTTCGTCCTTATCTTAAGGATCTTTTCCCAAGTGCCCGAAGGCACTGGGGAGACACAGGGGAGGGTGTCCAGCTTCTGCGAGCGGCCAGTGCCACGAAGCGAACCTCGTTTTGCTGGTGCTAACTTGACTGGACTGACCGACGGTTGTCTTACTCTGCGTTCATTGTCCGAAAACGTTGTACGCAGAGCTCTCACCACGAAGGTTTTTGTCGCCGCAAGCACGGCCGAGTCACCAACGCGTGGGGACATACCTTCTTTCACTACCCCAGCTTACCTGGCATCCGGGGAGTTCTGGTGAGTTCGACGTTTGTCGATCTTGAGGTTGCTCCTTCCTCCGACTCGATGCTGCCAGCAATCGCCAGCTTTCGCCAGCTTTCACTAGGCAAGCACCGTCTCGTGAGGTTGGGGAGTTTCCTCGAACCAGTTTTTCGGTTACGCGCTGCCGAAGCTTTGCGTCCTTGAACTGGCACTGCCTTCAGATTTCCTTTCGGATCTCATCTGGCGGTAACGATGATATTAGCAGCTTAAAAAAGGCCGTCAAGGCCTCTGGTGTAAGGAAAATGGATAAGATGTGGATAAGTTTATGGTTGCTGGCGGGCGGCTTCAAGCTCTTCTGGCGTCCCTACCTGCTGCCAGAACGTCGCTTCCACGGCGGCAACCTTGATTCTGTCGACAAGCGTGGCGAGCGTTTGCGGCAGGCCGTACTCGCGATAGTTGCTTACCTGAATCTCGACTGGCTCGACGTTGAAAAATTCTTGCCCCAACACATAGGCACCGCACACGGCGTTTTTCGAGGCCCCCAGTCCTATCAATCGTCCGTCTTTCACAAGTGCGCCGGCGCGCTTGTCCGTCGCGGTCGGAAAGTAGAGGAGCCCCCACGAGTGACGACATAAGTCCGATAAGTCCGATGGGTCGTAGAGGTCGTCCGAATTGATGACCAGAAAGGAATCGCGCAGATGCTCCCGCAATAAAAGGATAGCGCCGGCGGTTCCCGTGAGCGGTTCTTGGATGACGTAGGTAATGGGTTTGCCGTTCCAACTCGAACCGACCGTCTGGATGATTTGCTCACGCAGGTGATTCACGACGATAAAGATTTCGTCGATGGAACTCGGAAGCGCGTCGAGTGCGTGTTCGATCAGTGTCTCTCCCCCAATCTCAATCAACGGTTTTGGGATCTCGTAGGTGAGAGGTCGCAGGCGCGCGCCTTTGCCGGCTGCAAGAATGACGGCTTGCATATGAGGTAGACGGTAGACAGTAGACGGTAGACTTATGAGAGCTCGCTCAACCGTTCCTGGATCTCGGCACGCTTGAGCTCCTCGATCATTTCATCCAACCCCCCGTTCATGATGGCGGGAAGGTTGTGAAAATTTTGGTTGATGCGGTGGTCGGTGAGGCGATCCTGCGGGAAATTGTACGTGCGGATTTTCTCGCTTCGGTCGCCGGTGCCGACTTGTCCACGTCGCGCTTCCTCGCGAGTCTTGCGCAGGCGCTCCTGCTCCAGGGCAAATACACGCGAGCGGATAATGGAGAGCGCGCGCTCCTTGTTTTGCTTGAACGAGCGTTCCTCTTGGCAGTACACCATCAGGCCGGTTGGGATGTGCGTGATGCGCACAGCGGAATAGGTGGTGTTCACGCTTTGTCCGCCCGCGCCCTGCGAGGTCGTGGCTTGAATCTCAAGATCCTCTGGTCGGATCTTCACATCGACTTCCTCGACCTCTGGAAGGATCGCCACAGTCACAGTCGACGTATGCACGCGTCCGACCTTCTCGGTTTCCGGCACGCGCTGCACACGATGCACACCAGACTCGTACTTCAATCGGCTATAGGCATTGAGCCCTTTGATCTCAACGATCACTTCTTTGAACCCGCCGACGTCACTACGATTGGACGAGACAAGCTCGACTTTCCAGCCGTGTATTTGTGCATAGAGCGTGTAGGTGCGCAACAGTTCGGCCACGAACAACGTCGACTCGTCGCCGCCTGCGCCTGCGCGGATTTCAACGATGATGCTTTTTTTGTCGAGGGGGTCGGGTGGAATCAGAGCGACGGTGAGATCGTGCTCGAGTGCCGGAAGTCGTGACTGAATATCGGCCACCTCTTGCTGCGCCAGCTCGATCAGCTCGGCGTCTTTGGTCGTCGCAATCGTCTCGCGCGCTCCTTCCAAGTCGCGCACTGCCTTTTCATACCGCTCGCCGACTTCCACGACTTCACGCGCTGCCGCATACGCTTCGTTCACCTCGCGGATTTTTTGCGGATTCGAAAGCACCGCCGGCGAGGAGAGCCGCGTTTCGAGTTCATTGAGGCGCTCCCGACGGGAGCGGAGTTGGTCGATGAGGTTCATATTTCAAAAGCGTCCAATACAGGACGCTTTGATTGCGAGGCGAAGCAACCAATGGGTCTCCCCTTGATTGTACCATTTTATGCTTCTGACTTTTCCTTTTCCTCGCGCTTGGCGACTTTTTGGGCGCTGCGCTTGGCGGCCTTCGCCTTCTTGCCAGTCTTGTCGGCAGTTTTGCGAGTAGCGCGCGCTTGGAATTTCTCCACGCGTCGAGCCGTGTCGATGATCTTCTGCTTGCCGGTATAGAACGGATGGCAGGCAGCGCACAGTTCAATCGCAATCTCTGGGCTGGTCGAGCCGATCTCGTAGATCGCGCCACAGGCGCAGGTGATCTTGGCGTTCGCCGTGTAATTTGGGTGGATTTTTTTCTTCATACGAGGGCACGCTTTGTATACGTGCCGATTAGGTTTGACGGCGAAAGAATAGCAATGGGGCCGGCGGTTGTCAATCTTTCCAGGCTCGCGCATCATAGGGGCGTTATGCCTACACCCGTATCACTTTTTGACTACGAGCTGCCGCAGGAGCTTATCGCCCAGCGCTCTGCGGAGCCGCGAGATCACTCGCGGTTGATGGTGGTTGCTCGCGCGACAGGCGAGTGGGAGCACAAACGCTTCTACGAGATCGTCGATGAGCTGCGTGCGGGCGATGTGCTGGTCATGAACAACACGAAGGTCTTTCGTGCGCGGCTGGAAGCGACCGTTCAGTCTGTGTCATTGCGCCTGCCCGCCAAAGCTTCAGCGTCGGCGGGAGCGAAGCGAAGCAATCCTTCGATCGAGTTGTTTTTGTTGCGTCCGCGAGGCGCGACGTGGGATGTCCTTGTGAAGCCTGGTCGTCATGTTGCCGTCGGTGACACGATCCACGTAGGAGAGATCAAAGGCCACGTGCTCGCCAAGTCCGATGTCGTATCCGTCCAATTCGACCTATCAGACCCATCCCTCATTGACTACGCAAACGCGCACGGGCAGATTCCCGTTCCGCCCTACGTTCACGAGACACCCCAAACCCTTGAGCAGTACCAGACCGTGTACGCACAGGAAACAGGATCGGTCGCAGCGCCGACTGCTGGATTTCATTTCACCGAGGAACTACTCGAGAAAATCCGAGCGATGGGAGTCAATATCCAGTATGTGACGTTGCACGTCGGACTTGGCACATTCCGACCAATGAAGAGCGAGACGCTCGAGGAGCACACGATGCACAGCGAGTTCGTGACGATCGACTCGGGGACGGCACAGGCGATCAACCGCGCCAAGCAAGAAGGTCGTCGCGTGATCGCGGTGGGGACGACGACTGTCCGCACGCTGGAGGGTGTCTCTCGTTTATGTCATCCCGAGCGACCACGAGCCTGTCGAGTGGGAGTCGAGGGATCTCGAGTCCTGCCGGTTTCTGGTTTCTCCGGCGACGTGAATCTCTTCATCACCCCCGGTTTTCACTTCAACGTCGTGGACGCGCTCATCACGAACTTTCACCTCCCAAAATCGACCCTGCTTGTCCTGGTCAGCGCGTTCGCGAGCCTGCCCGCCGACTTGTCCGCCGTAGCTTCAGCGAAGGTGGAAGCTTTAGCGAAGGAGGGACGCGAGCGCATCCTTGCCTCTTACGAGGAAGCCATCCGCGAGGGATACCGCTTCTTTTCCTTTGGCGATGCGATGTTTATCCGATAAAACAGGCTAAATTCGCCCTCCGGCTTTGTTTTTGTCCAAATCGCTTGACGGGAAATAAGTTTCGTGGTATTTTTCAGCGTTCATAAATGGGCGAGAAATTGAGAACTCTTCCACGTTCTGAAGCGGTTTGATGGTCTAGTCGCAACACCTCCTCCTTGTTGCGATGAAACCATCGGACCACTTAAGGACATGGGACTGTTCCCTAAATGAGCGATCTTGGCTTTCACGGGCGCCCAGGCACCTCTTCAACGTCCGTTTCAGGACGTTTCAGAGGCTGCCAGCCCGTTCAAGCCAATCTCATCTCATTTAGGGAACAGTCCCAATACGTCCGCTGTTCTATACAATCAGCTTAGATAAGGTAGCCGCAGGCTTCCTTGCCCGCCAAAGCTCGAAGAGCGTCGGCGGGAGCCTGCGCGAGTCGAGAGGTTTGTGCGTGGAATCGTTTCTGCTCACTATCCTCTCGATTCGCCCTCTCGGCTTCGTAACCAACTTGGTCGAGAGGACACAACGAGCAACGGCGGCGTAGAAACCCGCCATGGAGATGACGACGATGCGTACCACCCCCCTGACCCTCATGGTCCTCTCGGCCGCCCTTTGCGGCCTCGCCGCCACCTCCTCCGCCCACGCGGCCACGTCCTGCGAGAAGTACGCGGGAATGAACGATGGCGATTCCGACGGCTTCTGCGCCTTCGTCGGCGCCGCCACGGCCGCCACCTCCGGGTGGAGCGGCAAGGTGGACTGCGACGACGCGGACAAGGTCGTCTTCCCCGGTGCCCCCGAGACCGTCGACGACGGCATCGATCAGGACTGCTCAGGCAGCGACCTGGTCTACCCGGTCCCCGCCGCCGCGCTCGCGCGGTACGTCGTCCACTCCTACGCAGGCAAGGCTCCCAAGGCCGAGACCTTCGTGTCGGAGTACGAGCGTTGCAAGGCCGCCACCGGGCGCTGCAGCGTCAACGACGTCAAGGGGAGCTTCGACATCGCCGACCCCGTGGTCGACGTCTTCGCCGACATCTACGTCGGCACCTCGAAGATCTTGCAAGCCGACGGCGTCCGTGAGGTGGTGACCCTCGACGAGGCGTCCCACTTCTCGCCCGGCGGAGCCGCCAAGACCAGCTCCTACACGGGTCCCTCCAAGGCGACCCGTGAGAAGGAGGCCGTCGCGGTCGTCACTCCGGTCATCGAGGAGAAGGTAGCCGTGGAGCGCGAGGCGCGTCAGCTTTGGCAGGCTGGCACCGAAGCTCGTCTCGGCCGCAAGGACGCGGACGACGACATTCGGGACGGATCCATCAACCGTCTCGTCCTGGCCGACACCGGCCTCTCCGAGGACATCCAGAGGGAGACCGGCAAGCGCGTCGCTGACGTCCTCGTTCTCACCGAGGCCTTGCGTGCCGAGGAGCTGCGCGCGCAGGCCGCAGAGACCAAGCTCGACCGCCTCGCCCGGGACGCCGGAACGGCCGCCGCGGCCGCTCAGTCCCACGGCCCCCTCTTCGAGGTGGGTGGTGTGGGCGGACTGATCGGTCGCGCGCGAATGGTCCCCGTGGACCAAGACGGAAACCCGACCGGAGCTGACCCCATCCGGGGAATGGCGGTCGGTGGCGGGGGCTTCGAGCTCCGTGCCGGCGTGGATGCTCGCAACTTCCAGCTGGCAGGCTTCGGCCAGTTTCAGCTGGGAGCCGACGGGTTTGGGCACGGCCCGGACACCGCGCTCATGGTGGGCGCGGACATGGTCGGGGAGTTTGCCCCCGTCGAATTCGGTGGCTGGCTGGCGTACCTCCACACGGAGGATCGCGTCAGCTATCTCGACCTGTCCGTCAAGGAGGACGGCGTCGTCGGTGGCCTCACCATCCAGGGTGACCTCGACGACGGGATCGGACGCTTGGTCCCGTTCCTGCGCTTGGGCGCGGGAGTCGGGTACCACGGCACGAGAGGCGTGACCACAGACGGCCGTCCGTCCGTGGTCTCGTTCTACGGGCCACTCGTCGTCCTACAGGGCGGCCTGCGCTTCGGCGCCGGCGCCCTGCGCTGACGAACCTGACCTAGGCTGCCTCCCGTCCCTGCAAGTAACGCAATGCGTGAACACCAGTGACGGCAGGCAGGCCTATAGCCACACGCGCCCCCGCGCGAAGAAGAGCCTCTGCTCGACTTCGTTGCGGGGGCTCTTCTTTTTGCCCATTTTTTGGGCTTTCTGTGGACTGTTGACAGAATTGTCATTTTCGAGTAAGCTATTGCGTTGCTCTTTCAAAGGAACTGTCGAATCGAGAGACTTGTGCGGAGATCAAGCATCCCCTCACAAGTCTCTCGATTCGCCCTCTCGGCAACCATTGTCGAGAGGACCAACAACCAACGGTGGCTTAAGAACCCACCACTGGAGAGATCGTGAAGACCAAGACCACCACCATCCTCTTCGCCTCCCTCGCCCTCCTCGCCGCCTGCGACGAGAACGTCTACGTTCCCGCCTGCGGGGAATGTTCCGCGGACGACGACGACGTCGCCAACGACGACGACAGCGCCGTCGCGGACGACGACGACGTCGCCAACGACGACGACAGCGCCGTCGCGGACGACGACGACGTCGCCAACGACGACGACAGCGCCGTCGAGCCCGATGACGACGACGCCGCCAACGACGACGACTCGGCCGCCTCGGACGACGATGACTCGGCCCCCGGGCCGGTCGACGCGGACGGCGACGGCCGCACCGTCCTGATCGACTGCGACGACAGCGACCCCGAGGTCTACCCGGGTGCTCCCGAGCTCGACAACGGCATCGACGACAACTGCGACGGACAGATCGACGAGGGGTTCGACCCCGACTCGGACGGCGACGGATACAGTTCCGCGCCGGACTGCGACGACGAGGACCCCTCGGTCTACCCCGGCGCGCCCGAGCTCTGTGGCAACGGTGTGGACGAGGACTGCAGCGGCAGCGATGCCGTCTGTCCTCCTGCCGAGCCGGTCGACGTCGATGGCGACGGCTACACCGCCGTCATCGACTGCGACGACGCGGACCCCGAGGTCTACCCCGGCGCTCTCGAGACCTGCGGCAACGGCGTGGACGAGGACTGCGACAGCGTGGTCGACGATGGATGCCCCGCAGTCTCGGAGACGCTCACCGTGAGCGTCGACTACTCGGTCGCCCACGACCTGATCACCCTGTCGGTGCAGCCCATCTGGCTGCTCTCGGATCTGGGCGACTGGTGGTGGATGAGCTCGAGCGTCTTCAGCGACGACTCGACCTCGATTTCAGCCACCGAGGAGTTCGATATCCTCGGCGTGCGCCTCAACGTCACCGTCGCCGAGGACCTGGACAACGACGGTGACTTCGACCAGTACGACTGGTTGTGTGAGGGTCACTACGCGAGCGCGAGCCTCGACGCGGCCGCCGCGATCGAGATCAGCCTCGGCTCCCAGACCTGGGACGAGGACGATTTCGTCACCTGGAGCCCCGGCTACGCCGCCGACATCAACCTCGGCTGCTCGGCCCTCCTGTGGTTCGTCGGTTCGCCGACGATCACCGAGGGCTACGTCGGCCCGTAGACATCCGGCCAACGGCCGGCGCCAAGCGACTCTTGGTCGGAAGCGTCCTTTCTTGGTGGGTTCCATGCTTTCCGGCGGCTGCTTGCCTTGGCATCCTCCCGCCGGATTCTCTCTTCGCCTCCTGCATAGGAGCTCCCACGACGGACGCTTCCTTCCAGGAGGCGTTTTTGTTTGGGTCTATTGACGGATCCGTCAAATGATGGTATTTTGCAATGTTCCAAAATGAGCAAAACCGCTCACTTTCTGGACAAACGTCCATTCAAATTGAAACGGAAAAAGTTAGGGATTGTCCGGATAGGAGAGACAAGTAAGGGTTTAGCCCTTCCTCTGCCTCCTGTCCGGACAACCCCTGGC
>ORJL011531841.1_pt1 | contig 14341 bp, 15 predicted proteins | sample 1779941 | NCBI WGS metagenome assembly ORJL01 (sample SAMEA104232317, study PRJEB22302) | groundwater metagenome | biome: forest; feature: aquifer; material: groundwater | place: USA | collected 2011-08-07 | depth 5.8 m
CCGTCGCGTACAACGACAACGGCGCGAAGGAGCAGGCGACCGTCGCGAGCCGACTGAACCTCGACATCGACATGAAGCTCACCGCGACGGAGCGGATCCACGCCTTCGTCTCGCCGCTCGAGCGGCAGGGGGAGTTCACGCGGGTCGACTTCGGCGGAGAGGACCACGGCTTCGAGGAGCGCTTCGATGGCGAGCCGGACGCCCTCTTCTTCGAGGGGGACGCCGCCAGGATCGTCGAGGGAATCTCGGGGAAGGACAACTCGCTCGACCTGCCATTCTCGGCCGGGTTCATGCCGATGCTCCTGCAAAACGGCGTCTGGATGGAAGACAACCTCACCGGGGTCGCGTTCACCCTCCCGTCGCTGCACAGCGCGGCGCTGGACATCAGCAACTTCGACGTCACCTTCTTCGCCTTCTTCGACGAGGTCGAGTCGGGCGCGATCCGGAACGAACAGGGGAAGGTCGAAAAGGACGAGGCGAGCATCTTCGGCGCGACGGCCTTCCTCGAGGCCGCGGGCGGGTACTGGGAGGTCGGGTACGGATACACCGATGGGCAGGGGGAGTTCGACAAGTTCGACTACCACAACCTGACGGTCGCCTACACGCGGCGCTACGGCGGCTGGCTGTCGAACAGCATCCGCGTGGTCGGCTGCTTCGGGCAGGACCTCTCCGACCGCGAGCGGACGGCGAACGGGGCGATCGTCCTGCTCGAGAACTCCCTCATCACCTCCGAGCCGCTCGCCTTCGTCCCGTACCTGAACCTCTTCGCGGGGTTCGACCGCCCGCAGTCGCTCGCGCGCGCGGCGGGGGCGGGAGGGATCCTCAAGAACACCGGGATCCTCTACGAGACCGACGCGCTGACGGGATTCCCGAAGCTCGACGACACGGGAAACGACACCGTGGGAGGCGCGCTCGGCGTCGAGTACCTCTTCGGCCTCGACCACCAGATCGTCGTGGAGGTCGGCGGCTTCCACGCCTTCGGCGAGGACAAGGGGCGGCCGGCGAAGGGGGACCAGTTCGGCTTCGAGGCGCGGTACCAGCTCCCGCTCAGCAATCGCTGGATTCTGCGCGCGGACGCCATGGTGGGCTTCCGCGAGGATGAGGAGGACCTGTCGGGCGTCCGTCTCGAGTTCCGCTGGAAGTTCTGACGGGTCCGGACATGAGCTTCACGACGACGCTCCGCCCCGGCGAGCGCCTGGTGTGGGGGGCCGTCATGGCCCTCCGCGGCTGGCCGCGCGTGCTCCCGCGCGACCGCGACCTCACGCTCGTCTTCACCGACGTGAAGGGCTCGGTCACGCTCTTCGAGCGGCACGGCGACGCCGAGGCGCGCGAGGTGACGAGGGCGATCGAGCGGGTCCTCTCCTCCTGCATCCATGCGCACCAGGGCGAGGTGATCGAGCGGATCGGCGACTCGATCTTCGCCGCGTTCACCGACGCCGAGGAGGCCGCCCGCTGCGTCATCGCGATGCAGGACTGCCTCCGGCGTTGGAAGACGGAGTCGTCGCCGCGGATCCGCCCCGGGGTCCGGATCGGCGCGCACCTCGGACGGCTCCTCGTCGAGGACCGGTATCTCGTCGGGCACACCGTGAACGTCGCGGCGCGGGTCATGGGGATGTGCGACGTCGACGAGGCGGTGATCTCGGGTCCGTTGTTCGAGAAGCTCGGGGCCGACCTCGCGGCGCGATTCCGGCCGATCGGGCCGTTCGTACCCAGGGGGTCCGCAAGCCTCATCGAGCTGCACCGCTGGCGCGCGCCGTGGAAGGAGGCCTCCGAGACGAGCAACATGGGGAGCACGGAGGGGATCCTCTGTCCGGATCTGCGCGAGTGGGCGTGGCAGGCGAAGACCGGGGGCGAGGAGTACACGATCGCGGGGATGGGGCCGGAGAACCGGAGCGTCTGGTTCCGGATCGGCGGAACGCTCATGACCCTCGGGCGGGACCTGGAGTGCGATGTGCGGCTCCAGGAGACCGGGGTGGGGAAGGGGATCGGCCGGAAGCACGCCGGCTTCGCGGTCTCGAGGGGCAAGCCGTGGGTCTTCGACCTCGGCGGGCGGGGAGGCATCCTCCTGTCCTACCCCGACCGCGGCCGCTGCTGGAAGGTGCAGCAGCGCGCCCCCCTCGTCTCGGGGACGATCCTCCGCACGGGCAGCCTGTCCTGGCAGGTGTCGGAGTAGCGCCCGCAAGGGCGCCCTGGAGTCGCGCAGATGGAGTCGCGCCCGCGAGGGCGCGTTGGGCTGACAGCCGCAACGCTGTCAGGCGAGCGCCCGGCCGACCGCGGAGACGACCTCCTCGTCCTCACCATCCAGGAGCGTGCGCGGGTCGAAGAGGACGTGGTCCTTCTTCGCGCGGGCGAAGATGCACGGGTCGCCGACCCGCAGACGTCGCAGCAGCTCGTCGGGGCCGATCGTCGCCGAGCGGAACGCGGCGCAGACGGTAGGCAGGTCGTGACCTGGCATCGACCCTCCGCCGAGCTGCGAGGTCTCCTCCCACAGCTCCACGGTGACGCCGGGGATTTTCCGCAGCCGCTCGGCGATCCCCTCGGCACGGCCGTGGATCTCCTCGCGCGTCATCCTGACCATGCGGAGCACCGGCAGCTCCTTCGCGAGCGTATCGGGGCGGAGGTAGAGCTTGAGCGTCGCCTCGAGCGCGGTGAGGGAGAGCTTGTCGATGCGGAATGCGCGGAAGAGCGGATGGCGGCGGATCCGCGCGATCGCCTCCTTCTTCCCGAGCACGAAGCCCCCCTGCGGCCCGCCGATCAGCTTGTCGCAGGAGAAGCAGGTGAGGTCGACGCCCGCGGCGAGCGTGCGCGACACCATCGGCTCGTCGCCGAGGCCGAACGCGGCGAAGTCGACGAGCGCGCCGCTGCCGAGGTCGTCCATCACGGGGAGGTTGTGCTTCCGCCCCAGCGCGACGAACTCCTCGATCTCGACCTCCGCCGTGAACCCCTGCACGCGGTAGTTGCTCGGGTGGACGCGCATGAGGAGCGCGGTCGCCGGCGTGATCGCCTTCTCGTAGTCGGAGGCGTACGTGCGGTTCGTCGTGCCGACCTCGACGAGCTTCGCGCCGCTCATCGCCATCACGTCGGGCATGCGGAATGAGCCGCCGATCTCGACGAGCTGGCCTCGGGAGACGATCACCTCGCGACCCGCGGCGTAGGCAGCGAGGCAGATCATCGTCGCGGCGGCGTTGTTGTTCACCACCGTGGCCGCCTCCGCCCCCGTGATGCGGCAGACGAGGTCGCGCACGAAGGTCTCCCGGTAGCCGCGGTCTCCGCTCGCGCGGTCGACCTCGAGGAGCGAATAGCCGCGTTGCTCGGCGACGATCGCGTCGAGTGCGACCTTGGGCAGCGGCGCGCGGCCGAGGCCGGTGTGGAGGATGATCCCGGTCGCGTTCAGCACGCGACAGAGCCCCGCGCGACCGGCGATCGAGAGGGCCTCTCCCGCGACGCGGAGGATGGCATCGGCCCCAACGTCAGCGGCCGACACTGGCGCCTCGCCTCGCAGGCGATCCCGGACGGCCGCGATCGCGCCGCGAACGGCCTCGAGTGTCGCCTCGCGCCCATGGGCGGCGACGAGCGCCTGGGCCGCCGTCGAAAGGAGGAGCTGGTCCACGCTCGGAATCTGCCGCAGCAGCGTCTGACTTGTCTCACCGCTCATCGTGATTCGTGTCCATTCGTGTGTCTTCGTGTGTCTTCGTGGATCACCCGCGTGCGCCGTAAAGGACGAAGAGGCTCACGCCCGTCGCAAACAGCAGCGCGAGCGGCACGGTCATCGCGCGGTAGACGAGCATGGAGTTCGCCTTGAAGTACTCGTTCGTCGAGGAGAGACAGAGGTGCGCGGGGGATAGGAGGGTTCCCATGAACCCCGAGACGAACGCGAGGAGGACCATCGGCAGCGCGTGCGGACCTACGCCGGAGATCGCGAGGACGATCGGGAAGGTGGCTCCGACGAAGCCGATCGTGATCCCCGTCATGAGGCCCGCGATGAAAGGCAGGAGGATGACGACGCCGATGTGCGGAAAGCCGAGGCGCGCCAGCTCGACGGTCGTCTGCGTGACGGCGCCGCTCGACTTGACGATGGCGCCGAAGATCATGACGGCGAAGGCGAGGAGGACGACCTGGTACGACTCGCGGTTGCCGAAGAAGGCGCGGCCCGCCTCGCGCACGGAGAGGGTGCGGCCGAGGAAGCCGATCCCGAGGACGACAACGATGCCCGCCTCCACGCACTGCGCGAGGGGGACGCGGAGACCGAGGAAGAGGCCAATCACGAGGAGGACGGGGGAGAGGCAGACAAGGAAGCGGCCCAGGGCGACGAGGCGGTTGCCGTTGTTGACGTTCGCGCCGACGCGGACCCCGCGGAGGATGAAGACAACTCCGGTCACGAAGGCGACGAAGGTGATGGGGAGCTGGGCGAGGCAGAGGTAGTTCACATCGATGTGGGAGAGGCGGGCCGCGAGGATGACGCCCGGGTAGAGCGGCCAGGAGTACTCCCAGACGTGGCGGAACCAGTAGTTGATGAGGGCCTTCCGTTCCGCGTCGACGGAGTCCTTGTCGGCGAGGGCGTCGACGAGGGGGGCGCTGAACAGGGCGCCGCCGGGCATCGGAAGGAGGCCGATGAGGGTTGGGAGGGCAGCCATGGCGACGCGGGGGTCCTTGACCATGCCGCTCGCGGAGTCGCTGATGCGGCGGAACTGGCCTGTGCGTTGGAGGAGGTCGGAGAGGACGACGATGGCGGCGAGGGTGGCGGCGAGGTCGAGGGTGTCGAACCGCGCGGCGGCCTGCCACGAGAGGCGGCCGAGGTCGCCTGCGCTCACGCCGAAGAGGACGCCGATGCCGACGGCGGCGGCCCCGAGGGCGAGCCCGAGGGGGCACTTGACCTTGAGGAGGCCGATGAGCCCCGCGAGGACGCCGAGGATCTTGACGAGCGCCATCTAAACGCCTTGCCGAAGACTACCATGCTAGCTGGTCTTCGCGCCGCCCGCAAGCACACTTCGCAACACATTGGTGCCATGCGAGATGCGGCCCAGCAGAGACCTGCGGTGACAAGGCTCCGGCACGCGAGCCTTGACGCCAAGGGCACCAACGGGTAAAGTTACTCATGGAGACCTAGGGCACTGGTGGAGCCTTCGAGTTCTGCTCGATGCGCGACGAAGCCAGCCCACCTAGGTCTCTTGCCCTTTAATCAGTCGGCGTCCAAAACCACTCGCTGAATTTGGGGAATCGCTGGCCGAGACAGTTCTTTGCGAAACCCTTCCAAAACGAGGGCCCCGCTCCGGAGACCCCGAGGGCCCTTAGCTTCTCAAACAGGTACGAAGCAGTATGCTGTTTGGGCTTCTTCGTACACGGCACCAATGACTGATGCACGCAACCAACAAGCAGGTCGCAGAGTTGCAGACACTGCATGGCATCACCCCGGGAATCGGATGGAGTGAATTCGCTAATCCAGGGGTCGTCCCCCTCATAGTTCCGCGTGAAGCGCTCCTTGAGTTGTTCAAGCACATCGTAGCCGGCGCACGGATTGAATCGGTCCAAGAACAACTTCGCTTGACGGAAATTCCGAACCTCAACTGCGAGAAGAAGTTCAGCCCATTTCTTGTAGGCGCGCTGTTTCTTCAGACCGTCCGACTCGAACGGCGTTCCGAAGTGCTTGCCTTCCCAGATGTCCCATTCGATCACGATAGATCGAAAGTACGCAGAAGATGCCAGAAACGCGTCAATCCACCGTTCGGCAACAACTGCGCCGCGAGACTTCAGATTCTTGAAGTGGATTTCGCCGAATCGCGCGGCATGTTTGGGCGATGCATTGAAAAACGATTCCGCCGACTTGATGCGACAAAGTTCACTGTGGAACGCGCCATGCTCGGGGACAAACAACATCCCGATGATGAGCCAGCGACCACCATGAGTGCCAGATTCATCGATGTAGATTCTCATGGAGACAGTCCTTGTCCTAGCTCTTCGCCAACCGCAATCCGAAGGTGTTCTTTCCGTAGAATTCAAAATGCCCGCGCCGTGCCGCCTTGAACAGGGCGAATCCCACTTTTCGGTAGTCGACCTTGCAGCCGCGGGCCTCGGCGATTGCCGCAGCAATGTCCCGCGCATGCATCCTCCTGCCCTTTTCCCTTAGCACGTCAGTAGCCCACTCTGTCCACGGGTGCCGCCCGGCCTGGGCTCCATCCTTGCCCTCCGATGGTTGCGATACCGTCATCGTGAGCTCAGACAACTTGCTGGCGAGCGCTACGCAGGCCCCGAGTTCTTCGCGCAACCACTTTTCGCGCTCCTGGAGTCGAGCCTGCACCTGCGCGAGGGTCATCGTCTCCAGGTCGATTCCTCCGCCTCGCCATTTTCTCATACCTCGCGCGTCTGGTGATTTCATGTCAACCTCCTGATACCACAACAAGGATACCGGTGGTTCCGTGAAGAATCAAGTGCCTCGTGATCCTGGACGTGCGCCAGTGGGCGGCTACACAAGCCTGTGGCTGTCGGAATCATCGCGGGAAATGGGCCGTGCGGAATCCCTGCCTACATCCACACGAAGTCCGGCTCGCCCCCTCCGCTGACCACGCGCACGCGCCCCGGGAAGCGCGGTTCAAGACGCGCGGCGGCCGCCACCGCCTTCTCGCGCGACGGCGCGAGGCCGAAGAACGCGCTCCCGCTGCCGCTCATCAGCGCTGCGAGCCCCTCCGCGACGAGCGCCTCCCTGAACGGCGCGAGTTCGGACTGGAGCGCGAGCGTCACCGGCTCCAGCCGGTTCTTGAGCTGCCGCGCCACCCCCTCCACGTCCCCCATCGAGAGCGCGATCACCATCCGCGCGTGCCCGAGGAGCGCCGCGCCGGTCTGCTCGAGGTCCGCCTCGAACCGCTCCCGCGGCTTGTCGCGGTGCTGCGCCCAGTCAAGGATCGGGATGCCCCGGACGTTCTTGTAGACCTCCGCCGTCGAGACGTGGATCCCGGGGACGAGCAGCACGTAGTGGAACGCACTGCGATAGGGGAAGTAGATCCCCGCCACCTTCTCGCCCCGCCCGGTGCAGAGCGCCGTCCCCCCGTGGAAGAAGAAATTCACGTCGCTCCCGAGCGCGGCGCCAATCGCCTCCATCTTCGTCCGAGAGACGCCCAGCCCGTACAGGCGGTCGAGCGCCACGACCGTCGCCGCCGCGTCGGCCGACCCGCCCCCCAGCCCCGCCCCCATCGGGATCCGCTTCACGAGGCGGATCCGCACCCCTCGCGACGGCGCGTGCGCCGCCAGGAACGCCTTCGCCGCGCGATAGACGAGGTTCCCCTCGTCCGTGGGCAGCGCAGCCCCCTGGACCTCAAGCGCCACGCCCGACGCGGCCTCCTCGACGATCAGCTCGTCGCAGAAGTCCGTCGCCTGCATGATCGTGATCAGCTCGTGGAACCCGTCGGGCCGCTTGCCGAGGACCTCCAGGTAGAGGTTCAGCTTCGCGGGCGCCTCCACGTGCAGGCCGTCGGCTTCTCGGAAGATTCGCATGCGACGCCGCTACGGAATCAAATCGTTGTCGATCAGCCGCGCGCGGCCCAGGTGCACCGCCAGCGCCGCGAGCACCCTCCCGCGGATCTCCCGCACGTCGTCGAGCGTCTCCGGGTGGACGATCGCGACGTAGTCGATCTTCGCCCCCTTCGCCTTCTTCACGACCCGCTTCATCTCGTCGACCACCTTCGCCGTGGAGGTCGCCCTCTCCTCGACGATCATTTCTCGCGCGCGCGCGAGCGCTTGGTGAAGCACCAGCGCGTCCGCCCGCTGCTCCTCCGTGAGGTAGGCGTTCCGGCTCGACATCGCGAGCCCGTCGTCCTCGCGGTAGATCGGCAGCATCCGCACCTGGATCGGGACGTTCAGGTCCTCGACCATCCGCTGGAGGATCAGCGCCTGCTGGTAGTCCTTCTGCCCGAAGTAGGCGACGTCGGCAGGCACCGCCTGGAACAGCTTCAGGACCACCGTCATCACCCCGCGAAAGTGTCCGGGGCGCGACTTCCCGCAGAGGTGGTTCGGCAGCTCGTCCATGTCGATGAACGTCTTGAACCCCTTCGGGTAGATCTCCGCGACAGAGGGGCAGAAGATCGCGTCGACCCCCGCCGTCGCGCACTTCCCCGCGTCGGCCGCGAGCTCGCGAGGGTACCGTTCGAAGTCCTCTCCCACCCCGAACTGCATCGGGTTGACGAAGATCGACACCACGACGACCGCGTTTTCTTTTTTCGCCTTCCGCATGAGGGAGAGGTGCCCGTCGTGGAGGGCCCCCATCGTCGGCACGAAGCCGACCTTCTTCCCCGCCTTGCGCGCGGCGAGGACGTACTCGCGGGCCTCCTTGATGCTCTCGAGCATCTTCACCGGGAGGCCTCCACGGCGAGCAGGTCGGAGAACGCCTGCCCGAGGACGGGGTGGCGCCCCTCGGGGATCAGCTCGCACAGCGGCGCGAGGACGAAGGCGCGTTCGGCCATCCGCGGGTGGGGAACCGAGAGGCCCGGCTCCTCGATCGCGCGATCGCCGTAGAGGAGGAGGTCGAGGTCGAGGGTGCGGGGCCCCCAGCGCTCGCGCCGTTCCCGCCCGAAGCGGCGCTCGAGCGCGAGGAGCGCGTCGAGGAGCGCCCGGGCGTCGAGGTCCGTCTCCACCTCCACGACGCCGTTCAGGTAGTCGGGCTGCGGCGGCCCGCCGACCGGCGCGGTTTCATGGAACGACGACACGCGCTTCACGCGCACCCCGGGCGTCCGGCCCAGCTCCGCGACGGCGCCCTCGAGCGCCGCCCGCCGGTCCCCCAGATTCGCGCCGAGACCGACGTAGGCGAGCGGCATCAGGGATGAGGCTCCTGCGGCTGCGGTTGCGGTTGGGGCGCAGGCTGTACCTCCGGCGCGGGGACTCGGAGGATCCTCGCACGAACGGCGAGGATGGGCCCCGACAGGGCGTAGAGGGCGAACCCGCCGAGGAGGGCCCCCTCGGTGTGGATCACGAGGAGCGCCCCGACCACGAGGACCGCGACGAGCATCTCCACGAGCCGCGTGAACGAGCGGTACCCTCGGAAGAGGCGGTTCACGACATGCACGTACCGGACCTGGCTCACCATGAGGAGCGCCACGGCGAGCACCGCGAACGGCATCCCCGCCAGCATGATCGACCGCATCGACTCGGAGGTGAGAACCTCCGTGTAGAGGAGGGCCGATCCCGCGACCACGCCCGCCGCCGCCGGCGAGGGGAGGCCTTTGAAGTACTCGTGCGCGCTCTCGTCCGGGGAGGTCTCGACGTTGAACCGCGCCAGGCGCACGATCGCGCAGACGAGGTAGAGTCCGCAGATCATCCAGAGGAAGCGCCGCGGGAAGGCGGTGTCCTGGAGCGTGAGGAGAGAGAACGCGAGGAACGCGGGGGTCAGACCGAAGCTCACGGCGTCGCAGAGGGAGTCGAGCTGCGCCCCGAAGTTCGTCGCCATCTTCGTCAGGCGCGCGACCTTCCCGTCGAGGGCGTCGAACACCATCGCCAGCAGGATGAACCACCCGGCGGTCGCGAACCCCGCCGGGTCCTTCGCCGCGAACGCCTTCGAGGTCGCCACGACGGCCGCGAACCCGCAGACGCCGTTCCCGAGCGTGAGCATCGTCGGGAGCAGGGCGACGTGCTTGACCTTCTTGCGACGGAATCGGAACTTCATCTCATCTCCTCGTCGAGGCCCCAGTGCCGCCCCGGGGCAGCAGGTGGTGCCCTCCCCACGCGGGGGGCCCGCGCCATGCCGCCGATCCCGCGTCAACCGCGGGACTTGAGGCTGCCCTACCGAGGGGCCCTCGAAGGAAAGGATGGCGGGGCAATCGGCCTGCCAGCGCGGCTCGAGGTTCGTTTCCGGACCGCGCCTAGCCGATAGATCGACGGGGAATGATATGGCGGGGGAGGGGGGTTTGTCAACCGGGCTCCCCCGGGCGCTTGATCGCGTCGCGCGGGCGGCTACAATACAGAGGAAGCACCGTGGATCGCCGCGACGCGCCCCTCGTCCGCGCCCTGGACCTCGGCCACACCGCGTTCTGGGGGCTCGCGCTCTCGGGGATCCTGGTCTTCCTCGGCGCGACCTGGTCCTCTGCGCGCGCGCGCAGCAGGGAAGCGGAACGCCGCGTCGTCGCCCTCCGCCGCGAGGTGGAGGAGGCAAAGAGGCTGAACGAGTCGCTCGCCGCGGAGAAGGACGGGCTCACGAACGACCCGGTCCACCTCGAGCGGATGCTGCGCCGCAAGTTCCACATGATGGCGGCGGACGAGGTGAAGGTCGAGCCGGACGAGGGGCCGCCTGCCGTGGACGGCCCGTAGGGGAGGGTCGTCGTAATCGTAATCGTAGTCGTTCTGGCCGTACCCGTGGGATCTCGCTAGCAGGCGGGCGCGGACGGAACGATTACGACTACGATTACGACTACGATAACGAGCCGGGTTTGGGAGGCAGCATGGGCGAAGTCCTCGACCAGAGCGAAGTGGATGCCCTCCTGCAGGCCGTGGAGGGGGGCGAGATCGAGGTCGAGATCGAGGAGCCGCAGAAGGGCGCCTTGCCCGTGGCCCTCTACGACTGGAAGCGCCCCGAGAAGGTCGCGAAGGACCAGCTCCGCGCGCTCGAGTACCTCCACGAGGGGTTCGCGCGCAACTTCGGCTCCTCCCTGTCCGGCCTCCTCCGCACCATCGCGGACATCCGGCTGGAGACGGTCGACCAGCTCACCTACTCCGAATTCATCATGTCGCTCCCGAACCCCACCTGCTTCACGCTCCTCTCGTGCGAGCCGCTGGAGGGGAACATCATCCTGGAGGTGAACCCGTCGATCGTCTTCCCGATCTTCGACCGCCTGATGGGCGGCGGGAAGACCCCGTCGACGCCCCCGGAGAGGCCGCTGACCGACATCGAGTGGCGCCTGATGTCGACGATCCTCGCCCGGGCGACGGAGCAGCTCTCCTCGACCTGGGCGGAGATCAAGAAGATCAACTTCAAGGTCGTGGCGACGGAGTCGAACCCGCAGCTCATGCAGATCGTCGCCCCGAACGAGCCGGTGGTCCTCATCTGCTTCGACATGACGATGGGGGAGCACGGCGGGCTCATGAACCTTTGCATCCCGTTCATGGTGATCGAGGCGCTGATGCCCGAGGTCGCCTCCCACTCGCTGCCGGGCTTCTCGAAGAAGGGGGGCGTGGCGATGAAGCGGGAGGAGATCGCGGCGCTGCTCGCGGGGGCGGAGCTGGACGTCGTCGCGGTCCTGGCGCGGACGCGGATCACGATCCAGGACCTCCTCCACCTCCAGGTGGGGGACCGCCTGGACCTGGAGCACCCGGCGACGGAGCCGATCACGCTCGAGATCGACGGGAAGCCGAAGTTCCTCTGCAAGCCGGGGGTCTTCAAGAGACACCTGGCGGTCCGGGTGGTCGGGGCGGCGGTCGAGGCGGCCCCTCCCGCGAAATAAGGAGCAGGGCGTGGCCGAGCCTCCGCAGAACCTGGACCGGATCCTCTCCCTCGAGCTGCCGCTCGTCGTGCTGCTCGCGCGGAAGCGGATGAAGCTGGAGGAGATCCTCCGCCTCGTCCCGGGGGCGGTTCTCGAGTTCGAGAAGCCGGTCTCGGAGCCGCTCGAGCTGCTGGTGAACGAGCAGGTGATCGCGCGCGGGGACACGGTGAAGGTCGGCGAGCACTTCGGGCTGCAGATCCGGGAGATCGCCGCGCCGACGGAGACGATCCGCGCGATGGGGCAGACCTAGATGCTTCGCAACTCCAACTCCAAGATCCAACTCCAAGAAACTCCAACGCCAACTCCAAGGACGCAATCCGCAGGGTTGGGGTTGGAATTCCTTGGGATTGGAGTTGGGACTTGGAGTTCGCGTGCCTAGACTGACGCTACGAACGCGGATCCGCCAACGCCGCGACTGCGCGTTCCAGACGCTCGATGGCGAAACAGTGATCCTGCTGCCGCGCGAGCGGACGGTGCACCAGCTCGACGAGGTCGGGAGCTTCCTCTGGGCGCGGATGGCCCGTCCCGCGCAGGTCGGGACGCTCGCCGAGAAGCTGTGCGAGGAGTTCGAGGTCGACGAGGCGACCGCGCGCGCCGACGTGCTCGCGTTCGTGCGGCAGCTCGCCGATCGCGGCCTCGTCCAGGTGCACGCCCCGCGGCCGCGGCGGTCGGGATAGCGGCACGCGGCTTGGGGTTGGAGTTGAAACCTTGGAGTTCGGCCCTCAGACCGCTACACTCTTCGCGCACGCTAGGGATGGCATTGAGGTGGACATGAAGACCAGCCTTTCGTTTGCGGCGATCCTCTTCTGCGGCGCGGCGGCCCTCGCCGAGGACGCGCGTAGCTTCGACCTGAAGTGCGCCGAGGGAGACAAGTGGGTCGTCTCCTCGACGCGCAGCCTCGACTTCGACCTCACGGTCACCGACCTCGAAAACAAGAAGGCGGGCAAGCAGGTGAAGGCGGTGGTCCAGGAGAAGTACGAGCGCGAGGTCCAGAAGCTCGACGGCGGCCACGCCGCGAAGGTCCACCTGCGCTGGCTCGAGCACCGCGACGCCTCGGGGCAGGGGGACGCCCTGGAGGGGAAGGACGCCACGCTCGACAGCACCGGAGGGAACCTCGACGTGAAGGCGACCGGCGTCGCCGAAGATGTGAAGTCGACGCTCCGGATCGAGGAGGACTTCGAGGCGATCCTCCCCGGCAAGCCGGTCGCCGTCGGCGCGACATGGCAGATCGACTTCCGCGAGGTGGCGAAGTTCGTCCTCGACCAGGCCACAATCGCCCCGGGCGCGAAGGGGAGCGGCCTCTGCACGTTCGACTCGATCGAGAAGACCGGCGACCGGGAGGTGGCGAAGGTGACGATCTCCCTTAGCCTCTCGGGCGCCACGCAGCCACCGGACAGCACCGTGCCGGGCAGCCCCGTGCCGGGCTGGACGATGACGGCGCCACTCACCGGGACGCTCCTCTACGACCTCACCCACGGGCGGCCGGTGTCGCTCGAGTTCCACGGCGAGGTCACGGCGAAGGGGGACGAGCTCGACACGAAGAAGCAGCCGATCGCCACGGTCGAGGGGCGCGGGCTCCTGAGCTACGTGACGAGCTACGAGCCGTCGCGCTAGAGATAGACGCGGCGCACGCGCCGCCCGAGCTGGCAGGGGATCTCGTACGGCGTCGTGCCGACGATCCGCGACAGCTCCTCCACGCGCACCTCGTGATCGCCCTGCCGCCCGATGAGGACCACCTCGTCGCCCACGCGCGCGTCGGGGATGGAGCCCACGTCGATCGTCGTGTAGTCCATCGTCACCGTGCCGACCACCGGCGCGAGCCTCCCCCGGACGATCACCTGCGCCTGGTTCGACAGGCGGTGCGGGTAGCCGTCGTTGTACCCGACGGGCAGCGTCGCGACGCGGGTGCGGCGAGAGGTGGAGTAGGTGCGGTTGTAGCCGATGTTCGCCCCCTCGGGGTGGCCCTTGACGAAGGCGATCTGCGTCTTGAGGGTGAGGATCGGGGTCATGGCGATCCCCTGATCCCGCAGGGTGCCGGGGTCGATCCCGTAGAGGGCCGCGCCGGGGCGGACCATGTTGAACACGGTCGAGGGGTAGGCGAGGGCCCCTGCGGTGTTCGCGGCGTGGCGGAAGGGGACCTTGATCCCCATCCCCTCGATCTCGGAGAGGACGCCCTGGAAGAGGCGGAGCTGCCTCTCGGTGAAGGCGACGTCGCCGGTCGACGCGCTCGCGAAGTGGGTGGAGAGCCCCTCCAGCTCGAGGTGGGGGGAGGCGGCGATGCGGCGCGCGATCTCGATCGCCTGGTACGGGGAGGCGCCGAGGCGGCCGAGGCCGGTATCGACCTTCACGTGGACCTTGCAGGGGCGGCCGAGGCGTTTCGCGGCGTCGTTCAGGGCGGGGACGCGTTCGGTGGAGTGGATGGTGGGGCGGATGTCGTAGCTGACGACCCAGGAGAGCTCCTCGTCGATGAGGGCGCCGAGGACGAGGATGGGGGCGAGGATGCCGGACTCGCGGAGGTGGATGGCCTCGTTGGAGTCGCCGACGGCGAGCATGAAGGCGCCGTGCTCGAGGCAGGTCTTGGCGACGGGGACGGCGCCGTGGCCGTAGGCATCGGCCTTGACGACGACGGTGATCATGACGTCGGGACCGAGCTGCGCGCGGCAGGCGTCCATATTCCGCGCAAGCTGACCGAGGTTGACCTCGGCCCAGACCCGGTGCTTTTTCATTTCACGGTCCGCATCTCCCGGCGCGCGGCATTCTAGCCGGCGGGGTGCGGCACCGGAAGCAATATGGAGTGGCGCCCGTCAGGGCGCCGTGGAGAGGCTCGCGTGAGCGAGCCGTGGCGGGGGGGGGGGCGGGGGGCGCCCCCCCCGCGCCGACGCCCC
>ORJL010559976.1_pt1 | contig 14340 bp, 8 predicted proteins | sample 1779941 | NCBI WGS metagenome assembly ORJL01 (sample SAMEA104232317, study PRJEB22302) | groundwater metagenome | biome: forest; feature: aquifer; material: groundwater | place: USA | collected 2011-08-07 | depth 5.8 m
GATCTCGTCCCGCTGCCCCTGGCACATTTCCAGCAACGCCCAACTCACGAAAACAGGCCCGCCTGGGAGGGCAAACGCATTCGGCTCCCGCTCCGCCGTTACCCTGACACTGAAGGGGAGTTTCTTCTCCTTCACGTTCGCCGCTAACCAATCCGCAATTTGCGTCACGAATCTTGTGGCCTCGTTCTCCTCGATCAGCGGAGTCCGCTCCACCAGGGCTGCCGCCAAGTCGCGGCCCAGACGTATTTCGGCGCGTAAGGACGCCTCCTCGGTTCCGCCTATGAGGTCAAAGGCGTTCTTGGCTTGCGCAGCTTTCTGGCCGAGCTTGTATCCGGTCGCTTCAAAGAGTGTTTTCGCCACGGCGCATCCCCGGGTTGCCTACTGTGCCGCTCGCGCGAGGGTAAAACAGCCACGCACGAAGCTGGGCCCGTCAATCGCTCTGCAATTCATGTCGATCATCGTTGCGCCCTGCCTGTCCGGGAAGCAAGCCGCTTTTCGGTAACGGGGCGATGGAGAAGACCATGGTGCCGTCCAGAGGAGCACGCTATCAGGCGATCAAAGGACTCCCTGAGAAAACGATCGCCCGCTCGCCGGTCTCCCGGTTCCATCTGCCTGTTTGGCGCTCAGCCTATCTCACCCGACAACCCCAGGATTCAGACCGCCACGCGTGCGGTACTGCCAGCGGCTGTTGCCGGAATTGCATGCCCATCTGAACCCCATGCCGTACGAGGCGGCGGTGCAGATGGAGCGCGACTTCGCGGGAGATTTGCGGCGAGCTGGGTACACCGTCACGGGCGGGCACTGAGCCCCGCCCGACAAGGACGGTGGAGCGCACGAGGCGCTCACGAATCGCCGCTCAGCGTTGAGCGGAGAACGCACAACGGCGGATCGCTTGAGTGGACGGTGCCTGCCAGCTCCACTCTGTGCTCACTGACCTGGGGCCAGCACGGGTCGGAACCCTATGCCGTAACTCCGGGTGGCGGGCGGGTTGCCGTTCCGGAGCGCCGAACGGCAGAATCTGCCGCTGCCGGACCAACCGCCTCCGCGAAACACGCGGGACGAACCCGCATTGGGACTCCATGGGTCTGTCACACTCCCGCCAGGATAGGTTCCATACCAGTCCAAGCACCACTCCCACAGACTGCCGTGCATGTCGTGTAACCCCCAGGCGTTCGGCTCCTTCAGACCCACAGGGTGAGTTGTCCCATCGCTGTTTGAAGAGTACCATGCGTAGTTGCCCAACTGCATGTAATCAGGATCATCCCCGTAGTTATAGCGCGTCGTCGTCCCAGCACGGCACGCATATTCCCATTCCGCCTCCGTCGGCAGTCGGTACCTGTACCCTGACGGCAATCGCCCCGCCGCGAGCTCACGAACCATCAGCTTCCCGCAATAGTTGGTAGCGTCAACCCAACTGACCGTCTCCACTGGACGCCGCGCGTCGCCCTTGAAATACGAGGGATTACTCCCCATCACCGACTGGTATTCCTCCTGGGTCGTCTCATACTTGCTCATCCAGAAACCCTGGTTGATGGTCACGCGAGTCTGCGGGCCTTCATTGGAATATCGACCCTCTTCGGTCCAGGTGCTCCCGATGGTGAACATGCCTGGGTTAATCCAGATCAGGTGTGCTGGATCGGGATTCACGGGAGGTTGATTGGTGGGCTCGCCGGATTCGATCACTACGCGGTAAAATCGCCTCGGCGCATTCGTTGCGCTTGCGTCCACATAGAAATACGGGCTGTTGGCTGGCTGCACTGTGGCCAGCAGCGCCCAGCCGTCGACCTGGTCCAGGTTGGTCGTGACTCGAATGCTCACCGCTCCAGTGGCCCCGGTTATCCATATCCCCGGGATCATTTGGATGTTCAACTCCACGGGCTGACCACCGCCTACTCCAGTGATAGAACCAGCCACAGCGGTGCCAAGGAAGACCGCCAACCATGTCAGTAATCGTAAGTTTTTCATATCTCAGCCTCCGCTCGTCCATCGTTCAGCCCAGACGGTATCTGTCAGGTCCACTCCGTGCTTACTCTGGGGCCAGGACAGGCCGGAACCCCAGGGCTTTGCGCCCGTACGCCGGATTGCCGCTACCCCGGAACGCCGACCGGCAGTACCTGTCCATGTCGATATAACACCCCCCGCGAATGGCCGGGTATGGATTGGTAATCGGACCTCGCGGGTCGGTCACACTCCCGCCAGGATAGGGTCCACTCCAGTCCAAACACCACTCGTAAACGTTTCCGTGCATGTCGTACAAACCCCTAGCGTTCGGCTTCTTCAAGCCCACCGGATGAGTCGCTTGGCCACTGTTATCGGAGTACCACGCATACTGACCGAGTTCGCCGTAACCCAGATCATCGCCGTATCCAAACCGCGTCGTGGTACCCGCTCGGCACGCGTACTCCCATTCCGCCTCCGTCGGTAGCCGGTAAGAATATCCTGATGGCAATCGCCCCGCCGCAAGTTCGCTCGCCGTCAGCTTAGCACAGAACTCGGTGGCGTCATTCCAACTGACGGTGTCCACGGGACGGCTGGCATCTCCGTTGAAATGGCTCGGATTGGTGTCCATCACCGCCAAATACTCCTCCTGGGTCGTCTCGTACTTGCTCATCCAAAAACCACGGCTGATCGTCACCTGCGTCTGCGGCCCCTCCCCGCTCAACCGATCTACTTCTGTCGAGGGACTCCCCATTGTGAACGTGCCCGCTGAAATCCAGACCATGCGCAGGGGACTGTTGGTGTTTCCGCCGCTCTCAATCACGGCCCGGTAAAATCGTTTCGATGAGTTCGTGGCGGTCGTATCAATGTAGAACTCCGGACTGTTCGTCACCAGGACGCTGGCCAGCGGTGTCCATCCACTCGTCTGGTCTCGATTGGTCGTGTACTCAATACTCACCGCTCCAGTGGCCCCGGTTATCCATATCCCCGGGATCATTTGGATGTTCAACTCCACTGCCTGACCGCCGCTCGCTCCAGCGATAGAACCAGTCAAGACGGTGCCGAAGAAGACCGCCAAGCATGCAGAGAATCTTACGCATTTCATTTTGCTCATTTTCTTTTCGTGGTGTGTCACCTGAACTCATCGCAATCTGTTCCTGTCATCAAATCAACTCAAGTCCAAATGACACAGGTTCGCGGCCTGTTGCATCAGCAGTTGGCTTCAGCGCCGCGGCATCAGGTCATGTACCAGCCGCCGTTGACGCTGATGGTCTGGCCGGTGATGTAGCCGTTGCTGGCCAGCATCACCACCACATCGGCGACCTCCTCCACGTTGCCGAACCGGCCCACTGGAATTAGGTCCGACCGGGCCTTCGGGTTGCTGGCCATCATCTCGGTTTCGACCAGGGCCGGGGCAATCGCGTTTGCCGTGATGCCTTCCTTGGCCAGCAGGGTGGCGTATGAGTCATGGATACAATGCGCCTATGTCAGCCTCACTCGAGTCACTCCTCCATCAGCGCGTGAACATCATCAAGGCTCTAATAGCACCCGACGGCGAACGAAACGCAAGGACGCCAGGACGCTAAGACTTGGAGCGGCAAAGCCGCAACCAAAGCAGCCTCGACGCCGGTTCAACGAGCGAGCGGGGCGGCATCCTCATAGGCGCCTTTGGCCAGAGAAGCAGCCAGTTAGCCACTGATTTCACAGATTTCACAGATGAAGAGAGTCCCCATCTGTGCCATCCGTGCCATCTGTGGCTCTCAAGGAAGATCACATATGGATGTGGCGGTCCGGGGTATGCCGTGGAGGTAGGACGCTGACGTTTGCCAGGTGGAGGGATGGGGTGGCTCCGTGTTCACGGCAGCTTGCCACATTTGCCACGTAGAAACCTTCTCGAAAATGCGTGATTCAGAGGCATTGCAGTGCAGAGAAGAACAGCTACCCCGATTTCCTTGCGCCTTGGCGTCCTGGCGTCCTGGCGTTAGCCAGGAACGCTGTCATGATCACAGAGCGCCGCGTCCGTACAACTCAGCTCGCGGTATCCGGCGTTCGTGTCCAGACGAAGCCTGATCCATCGACCGTCGGTGCCAACGATCTCGGCCTCGAAAGTGCCCTCCCATTGTGGCTGAGGTCGATGTCATGTACTGACTCGAGTCTCAGCGGTTGGCCAGCGGCCAAACCTTCAGCGTTTGTTTCCCATCCGCGGAAAGCTCAAACGGCCCCGGAAAAAGGCGAGCTTCATCGCGTTTCTTGCCGAAGTAGTCCGTGTTGACACGTATCGGCGAGCCGTCGGCGTTTTCGAAAGGGAGGTCGGGAATCGTTGCCCGGCCGAGCAGTTCGGTGGTAACGAGTTTGCGCGGCTGTTCGAGGCCCCAGGCTTTGTCGAGCGTGATTTCGAGATAGAAACCGTCCGGCTTCTCGACGAGTTTGATGGACGGATCGAAGTCCGGTCGGACGAGCGGGGCGGTCTCATGTTTGGAAGGCTTGGCGGCTTGCAGAAACACGTTGCCGGCCATCCACACGGGCAGCGTCGCCTTGTCGTAAGGGCTGATATCGCCCCCTTGCACGAACAGGTTGTTGTAGTAACGAACATCGCCGCACGGATTGTTCGTCAGTCCAGCGACCTCAGTGGAATGGGCCTTGTGGAACGGCGTCAAGCGCGCGTCGAAGGGAATCATGTTCAGCCCCCCCGCGATCAGGTTGTGGGCGTAAGCGCCGCCCTGCGACACGATGAGTTGCGACTGACGCGACAGGAAGATGTTGTTGTCCACCAGGAATGGGCCGTGATCCACTTCAAGGAACAAATCAATTTGCTGGTTGTCATGGAGCAGATTGCCCGTGACGTGGGTGCCTTGCGCCATCCAGTCGAGCCAGATCCCCAGCGTCGTGCGGTAGATGTGGTTGTGGCTGATCTCGACATCGATGGCCCCGTGAAACTTGATACCGGCCATCTCAGCGCCTGAGAACAGACGCAGCACATGGATGTCGTGAATCTCATTGCCCGTGACCGTGCTGAATGCGCAACCCAAACTGCCCACGACACCAGTTTGTTCGCAGTGGGAGATGTGGTTGTTGCGGACGATGTGATGTCCAATCGTCTCCTTGTTCCAGCCATTCTTGAGGGCCCGGTTGATGGTTCCGACATAGCCCTCGGCGGATTCCGCGCGGTTGTCCCATTCGTCGCCGTACTTGCCCAAGGCGACGCCGGAGCATCGCGAGTAACGGATCACATTGTTCTCGATGATCCAGCCCCTGCTCCAGTGGGTGCCGATCAATCCCATCTGCTCAGCCGTGGGAGGCGCCCACGGCGTCGCGGCGTGTTCGAGCGTGAAGCCGCGCACCGTGAGATAGTCGATGCCGGCCTTCTCCGGATAAAAAACCGTTTGGCGGGCATTGATCTCGACGAGTTGCTCGTTCGGGTTGACGCCCTTGAACTGCGCCCAGATGGTGGTATTCGTGGCGTCCACCTCGGCAAACCATAGCTGGGTATTGATCGCCGTAGGCTTGTTTCCCTTGAACGCCAGGCAAATTGTCTTCACCCCGCTAACGGGTTTGATGGCGGGCTTGAACGACGACCACGCTTGCCACCCACCCGTGTTCGGGATCGAACAGCTTCCGAGCAATTCGCCATCCGGCGCGTCCAGACGAATCTCAATAATCCCGCCGTCCGACGCCGACGCGCCGCGAACCTCCATCCGCTCGCAGTGCTGCCCGAAGTCAACCCGTTCGTATCGCACCCAGTCGCCATGCGAAATGAAGCCGATGCATTCGCCTCCCTCCGAGCACGGAGCGTTCTGCGTCCCGCGTTTGGCCGCAAAAGCCGTGGCCGGAATCCGCTGGGCGGTATCCGCGCCGTCCCCGGCCCGCAGCCACGCCACGTTGAGCAAATACCCCTGGCCCGCCCCGTTGAGCCACGACGGGGTCGTCCCGGCGGGCATCAACACTTCGTCGAGCTTGACCGCCTCGGTCAGCCAGTGGCCGTTGAGATAAACAGCGCCGGTGTGATGCTGCCGGCCCTGCGGCGAGAACCAGTCGCCATGGATGAGGTCGCTGTAGGGATTGAACTTGCCGAAGAAGCTATTCGGAAGCGTCACTTTCCAAGTGTCGCCCTGGACCTTTTCCCAGCCTTTGACGGCTTCCGAGCCCTTGATGACGACCTTTTCGCCCGCGGCCGCTTGATAGACGATGCGCGTCGTGTCGGACGTGCCCCCACGCGGCGGGCTGATGCGCTCGCGATAGATGCCTTCATGCACTGTGATGACGTCGCCCGGTTGGGCCGATCGCGCGGCGGCGACAATGGTTTTGAGCGGCTTGGTTTGTGAGCCGTCATTGGCATCGTTGCCATTGACGGAAACGTGATATTCCCTCGCAAACGCCGCGGACGCGAGCGCCAAGGCGAGGATTGCAGCGAGTGTTTTCATGGTCGTAGGTTTTTCAGTTGAAGGTCATCTGGGTAGCCGCACTGCCGGGATTCATGGTTCTTCGAGAATATTGAGACCGATCGAGAGGTGGAGCCTCTTTCCCGAAGGCAACAGGGCCTCTGCCTCCACCCCCTGAGGAACCTCGGCTTCCAGGTGGAACTTTGCTCCGTCCTTCCGCCAGCGACTGGCGATCGGGCCGCGCGGGGTCTGAACGGTGGCGTCGGCTGAGGTCAGTGCGCCCGGGTTGGGAGCGATCAAGACCCGTTGCCAACCGACGCTGCCCGCCGGTTGCCGAATGCCTCCGACATAGCCGTAATACCACTCTATCACGTGGCCAAGCATGCAGTGGTTTAAGGATTGGCTGCCATCCATCATCGCGTCCCACGTTTCCGGCAGGGAGGTCAGTCCTTTGCTCAGAATACCGCCGTAGCTGCCCTTCCCCTCGCGGCTGTAAACGCGATGCAGGACATCCGAGCGCCCGGCCTCGGCCAGGGCACGGATGAAATAGACATGGCCGACATCACCGGGCGTCTGCTGCCAGTCGCGGTTGCGAAGATCGGCGACGATGTCCTCGACCAGCGCGGCGCGATCGCCGGCCGGCACGAGATCGGCGCACAGGGCCATCGCATTCCCGCATTGTGGACTGCCCGTGTTCCGCAACTCGTGGCTGGCGGGGTCGAGAAAACGCCGCTGGAAGCCGGCGGTGATCCTGGCGTGAAGCTCGCGATACTTGGCGCCTTCCGCAGGCAGACCCAGCACATCAGCGGCGCGCGCTACCGTCAGCGCACAGAGCGCCCACGTAGCCGTGGCGGACAAATCCGTGGGCGTGAAGCGCGATTCGCCCGGCGGCTTGCCGTGCCCGTAATCATACCAGTCGCCCAAGCCGCCCCCCGCCGCAACGCCGTCCTTCGCTTCGGTGCCGACGAAGTCAGTGAAGCGCTTCATGGAGTCGTAGCTGTCGCGGAGGATTCCCGGATCACCGTACCATTGGTAATGGTGCCACGGGAGCAACACCGCCGCCGCACCCCATTCAAGAGTATAATCGAATCCGCCGCCAAACCGCGGGTAGCTCGGGGCCACCGTCTGCACCTTCCCGCTTGGCAATTGGGCGTCCCGGATGTCCCGGGTGATCTTGCGGAACCACTCCCGGCAGTCGTAGCGGTACTCGAAACTCGGCGCGAGGAGATAGGCACATTCCAGCCAGCCGAGCTTCTCCCGGTGGGGGCAATCGGTCAGCACATGGCTGGTGTTCGCCCGCATGGCCCAGTCGATCAACTGGTGCGTGCGGTTAAACAGTTCACTGGAGCAATGAAAAGTGCCGGCTTCGGGGAGGGCCGTACGCACATGAACGAGCTCCAACCGCTCGATGACCGGAAGGTGATTCGGGTTGGCGTGCCCCGCCGGAACCGCCCCTGCGACCTCCACAAACTGCATGCCGAGATAATAGGACATCCACTGGTGCCTGAGCGGCTGGCCGTCGGTCACCACGTCGCAGCCCACCACGTAGCCCCCAAACAACCGATCCTTGTCGTTCTTGTGCTCGCCGCAACGGAACGAGATACGGTCCCCGGGTTTGCCACCGGCCAGTTCAAATCGCAATTGCGCCGAGCAGTTCTGGGCAAAGCTGTAGAGGAAGACGCCCGGCGCCGGCTCCTTCACCGAGACCGGCGTGAATAGACCCAGTTCCTTGAAGCCGGGCCAGGATTGCGGCTCCAATACGCCGGACGTTGGCGCCAACAGGCGCGCCGGCGTCCAGGCGGCATCGTCAAAGCCCGCGCGATCCCATCCGGAGAGCTGGCGGCGGACGTCAAAATCCTCGCCGGCGAAGATATGCGAGAAAACCACCGGCCCCGCCGTGGTCCTCCAGGTGGCGTCGGAACCGATGCGCTGGACTGGGCCGCCGCTTCCACCCAGGACCAGTTCCACGCAGAGCCGAAACGGTTCGTCGGAGGCGCGCTGCGGACCCGCTTTGTTGTACCGCCCCGGAGGCGGATTTGGATTGTTCCAGAAGGAGTTGGCCAGCATCACGCCCACACAGTTGGTGCCTGGCTCCAGCAGCGTCGTGATGTCGAAATCGCGATAGTAGATCGTTTTCTCGTATTGGGACCAGGGCTGGTTGATGCCTGTCTCGGCAACGCGCTTGCCGTTGACCCGCGCGTCGTAGTCCCCGAGGCCGACCACACGCAAGGTGGCCTGGCTCGGCCGGGCGGCGGCGAAGAACTCCTTGCGGAAGATCGGGAGTGCCTCGGTATTCGTCCGCACGGGTGGCGCGATCCATCGCGCGGCCTCGAAAACGGTGGCGGCATCACCTGCCGCCATGGACAGGGTGGCGATCAGGCCAACGATCTGAGAAAATAGCATTTTCATGGTTCGCAACTGGTCTGGCGAGCATTTGATCATGAGTCGCCGTCGTCAACAACTCACAATTGGCCATTCAAAGCCGCGAATGAACCAGGACCGAATTGCGCCCGCGGGTCGTCCAAGACAATCTGCAGTTCGCAGGCAGCGCGCTCGCCGTTCTCAGGCAGGAAGGTTTTTCTAAGGCAAGCTCAGTCCCAATTGTGTCAGCAGCAGGGCTAACTCGTTGCCCGAAGCCGGAAGAGACGAAAGAATCTGGCGGCAATGGTTTCTTACCCACAGCTTCGTGTCGGCACTGGGTTTCAGCGCCCCTTTGGCGCCAAGCAACCCCCGCCATTCCTCGCGGTGAGCCTGTTCGTAATTGGCCAAAAGATCCTCGCTCGCCTCTCCGCCAATAAGCTGTGTCAGTCTGCTGGCAAGATCCTCGGCCTCCAGCAAGCCGACATTCATGCTCTGGATGCCGGCGGGAGCGGTCTGATGAGCCGCGTCGCCCACCAGCCAGCAACGACCGCGACCGTACCGCCGGGCCAGCCGATGCTGGAATTGGATGTCCGCCGCCCAGTCCAACTCCCGAATGCCGGTGCCGAACCAGGGGGCATGGGCTGCGAGCCGTTGCTGCAGGCGCTGCCGCGTGCGCTGGGCCATGGCTGGGGCCTCCCCCCAAAAGGGACTGCGATCCTTCTCGGAGAATTCGGTCTCGTCGCTCTCGGCGAGTTGGAAAGACCACCGGCATCTGCGGTTCGGGAGAGGCCAGAGGACGCTTTTTGTGTTCTCGGTCAGCACGACGCGGAGCTCATCCGCCAGTTCGATCTCGGGCTCAAACTCGTAAACGACGTAGTATTCCGATGCCGCCAGACGCTCGTTCTCAATCCCCGAGGTTTGGCGCACCATCGAGTCATGGCCATCCGCGCCGACCACAAACGCCGCAGCCACCTCGATCGTTCGTCCGACAACCCAATGCCAGCGCGGGACGGCGGAGCCCGTGGCGGTTCCCACCAATTGATCCACTTCGGCGAGCACCCCGTTCGGTCCCGGCTGCAGGCTCGCGAAGCGGTGGTGCCAGAGGACCGGGCAGCCGAGCTCGGCAAGTCGTGTCGCCAAGAGCACCTCCAGGGTATCTTGGGGGCACACCACGACGAACGGGAACTCCACGGGCAAGGCGGCCAGTGAGACTTCGGCTTGTCGCCCTTGTTCAGGGGAGTAGAAGGCCACCTTGTCCATTCGGCGTCCATAACTTAGAACCACGTTGAGCAATCCCACCCTGGCGAGCAGTTTCAGGGAGCGCGGGTGCAGGCCGCAGGCGTAACTGTGCGTCGCCGGCCGTTGCTCGCGGTCGATGATCGTCACGCGGACACCCGCCTCGGCCAGCAACAGGGCTGTAACCAGGCCCGCCGGGCCTGAGCCCACGACCAACACTTCCGTCTCCAGTTTTCGGCTCATACCTGATCAGCGGCGCTTGGGTCCTGCCAGGATCAGCTCCGCCAGCTTCGCACGGGCCTTCTCATAGGCAACCGGATTCTTCTCCCAGGAGAAGAACGAACCCGCCAGCGGCGCCACGATCGCATCGGCTTCGGACGCCTTGCCCTGGCGCTCGAGAAGGGCCAGGTAGTCGTAATCCTGTATGGCATCGCGCAACGCCTTCAGGCGGATCGTGGGAACCACACCGTCGCAGCCCACGGCGCGGCCGGGATAGACCAAAGAACCTTCGCCGTAGAACGAGATTCCTTTCTCGCCCTGCTGAGGGGCGCCGTTACCCGCGTAGTAGGGAGCTTGTAGCCAGGGATCCTTCACGGCGCCCCAGTACGACAGGCCTCCCCAATAGAGCAACCCGCGCATGCGGTAGCGCCATGCAATCCAGGTCGGCACACGGTAGTTCAGCAGCGGGTAGTCGATGTGCCACCAAGGAGTGGGCTGGCCCTGGCACAACGCGGTATAGGTCCAGATCGTTTCGCCTAGCGCTTGGCGCGCGGCCGCACTTTCTTGCTGGTGCAGCGAAAAGAGGGGACACCAGATATCGACCGCACCGTAGAGGTCCCCCCAGGCGCTGTCGGCGCCCCCCTGCCCCGGTGCGGTCCAGGTCTGCTCCACCACCAGCACTTTGACGACCGACTTGGCGTCGCGCACGGCGCGGCCCCACTTCTGCACGTAGCGATAATCCTCCAGCGTGTTCGGCTCGTCTTTCAGGTAGGTGTAAAAAACAAGGTGAGGCTGGTTAAGCTCCTTGGCCGCGATGTCGAACGCGGCAAGCCACGACCGCAGTCTGTCGCGCTCCGATTCGGGATCTTTAACTGCCTCGGAAGGATGCGGGATCTGCAAGGCGTTGACGTGGTAGCGCTCGACGAACTCGCGCAAGGCCCGCATTCTTTCCGGCGGGATGCGAAATGAGCCGTCCGGCTCTTGCACCGGACGAAGCGTCTCTCCCGACGGAACCGCGTTCAACCGATGTTCGGAGAGCAGTTGTGCGCATTGGGCCTCAACCGCCGTCCAGCTCCGCGGCTCAGCTTCCTTGCCTTCGGCGGCGCGCTGACGGTAGTAGGCTCGCAACGGCGCCGCTGGCGAGCCGAATTCGGTCTCGAGCGCGGGGACCGGCGGCAACGTGAAATCCCAGACGGTCAACATCAAGGGAATCTCGACCGCCTGACCCTGACCGACCGTGACCCGAACCGTGCCGCGATACTTGCCAGCCACGGCGTTGCTCGACACGTGAAGATCCACCCAAAAACCATGAGTCTGACGGGCTGGCAAGTCGAAGGGAACCGCCTTGAAGCGGGCGTCGCGCAGCTTCTCACCCGCCGTCGGATGTTCAAAGGGGATCAGCGGGTCCGGATACCAGTCCGGTTTGAAATCCGTATTCCGATACGTGCCGGTGTCGAGGAAGAGTTGGTGCTCACGGTAGAAGCGCACCTGGATCGCACCCGACCGGCGGCCACCGGGTCCGCTCGGCTCGCTCGCTTCCACACGCAAGCCCTCGATGGGCGCGTCAGCCCTCGCCAGGATCTGGAAACTGCCCCATTCGTTTCGGGCGACCGACAGCCTCGCCTCACGCAGGTTCGCCGGCGGTTCGCTGCGAAGCACGTGTCGCGTCTCGGTTACGACCCAGACCCGCGGTTCAGCACCGACCATGTGGGTGGAAGTCCAGGCCCATAGCAGCAGAGGCACGAGGACGACCAAGGGGTGACGCTTCATGGACGTTTGGGCGTTGCTTCGGGCATTGCTTGATGAGGCGATTTTGTCGTGGTTTGACGGCGAGGGGGTGCTCGCGTATTCATCTTCTCCTCCACGAGCCGGCGATCTCCTCGAGTGTTCGCCCTTTGGTCTCCGGCAGCATCTTCCAGCCGAACAAGAGGGCGAACACACACACCACAGAGAACAGCCAGAATGCGCCGCCCACCGACCCGATCTTTTTCTCCGAGTAGTCCGTCATCAAAGGGAAAAGTTGCGCGCCGCTGTAGATGGTCAGCCAGAGGAACGCCGTGGTCAGCGACACCGCACGGCCCCGCAGGCGGATGGGGAATATCTCCGACATCATCAGCCACGGCAGCGGACCCAGCGCCAGCCCGTGCGGAACGGTGCAAAGGATAACCACCACCAACACCGGCCACCCGGTCAGATGAAAGTGAAAGACCGCGCCGGTCAGGGCTGTGACCAGGATCATCAGCCCGGATGCGACCATCCACAACGGGCGCCGTCCCACCCGGTCCACGGTCCAGCAAGCCCCCAAGGTCACTACGCCCATGAACCCGTAGGTCACGGCAAACTGCAGGAACGCCATGGACCTGTCCTGCATGCCCGACGCTTCAAACAGCATGGGAATGTATCCCCCCATCACGCTCCATCCGGTCCAATTGTTGAAGAAAGCCAGCAGCAGGCCGATGACCAGCGCATACCGCGTGCCCGGCGCAAACAACTCCGAGAAACGGCCGCTCTCTTCCTTGAGCGCGGCCTGAATCTGATCCAGCTCTTTTCTCGCGAAGTCCGCGCCGTCCACACGCGTCAGCGCCGCGAGCGCTTCGTCCATTCGCCCACGACCCGCCAACCAGCGCGGGCTTTGCGGCAGGAAGAACAACAGAACCAGGAACACGGCTACCGGGAGGAGTTCCGAGGCGAACATCCACCTCCAGCAGGCCGAGGCCGGGGCCACCTTTGTGATGAGGTAGGAGACAAACGGCGCGGTCACGCTGCCGACGACAATGGCCAACTGGTACATGATGCCAAAGCCGCCCCGCAGCCGGGGGGGTGATGTCTCCGAGATGTACATGGGCGACGCCACCGAGCACAACCCCACACCGATTCCACCGACAATGCGGAACACGTTGAACGTGACAATATCATTGGGAATAGCCGTGAAGATCGAGCCGATACCCAGCAACGCGCAGGCGACCATCATGGTTCGATTGCGCCCGATCGCGTCACACATCCAGGCGCCGAGAAAGGGCCCGAGGATGCAGCCCAAGGCCGCGCTGCCGGTCGCAAATCCAAATCCCGCCTGCGACAGATGGAACACCTCCTTGAGATACAGGTTCGCGCCGCAGACGATGGCCAGGTCGTAGCCAAACAAAAATCCGCCCACCGAGGCGACAAAGGCAACGGTGAAGCCGAACAGCGTTGAACGAGAGACACCGGATGCGTTGGCTGGCTCTTTTCCAATCATGCTATGATTTACTTTTTGGCTCACGGGTGGCTTTATCGCAAGCCATCGTCTAGCCTGTGGCGCCACCGGCGGCTTCTCTTTTTCGCCGGGATACTGATGGTTTTCCAGATCTTCCTATTCTCTGGCAAAGCGGTGGAGTTCTGTTTCTTGGCCCGATTCCCCAGAAAAACGGTTGAAATCAGTCGAAAAGGACAAGCCTGACGGGCGGTTCGATTTACGATGGGCCGATGGTTCCTAACCTGAGTATGATATGAATACGACCTCCGCAAGAATTGTCATCACCGATTGGACATTCTCCGACTTGGCGATCGAAGAACAGATTCTCAAACCGCACGGCTGCATCGTGCAGGGGCGGCAATGCAAGACGGAGCCGGAACTGGTAGAACTGGTCGCCGACGCCGATGGCGTGATCACTCAGTTCGCCCGGTTGACGCCGAAGGTAATCCAGGCCATGGCCAAGGCCCGCGTGATCGTGCGCTACGGGATCGGCGTTGATAACGTGGATCTGGAAACGGCGCGTGCCCGCGGAATTCCGGTCTGCAACATCCCGGATTACTGCATCGACGAGGTGGCCGATCACACGCTGGCGTTCATCCTGGCGACCACCCGGCAGGTCGTGCCGCACACCGTTCATCTGCGCGCCGGCAAGTGGGGCCTGGCCGTGCCCCTCACCGGCATGAAGGCCTTGCGCGACCTGACGGTGGGCGTGGTGGGCTTCGGTCGCATCGGCCGCGAAGTGGTGAGACGGCTCCTCGCTTTCAAGTGCGCCGTGCTGGTGTCCGATCCTGTGGTGCCCGCCACCGAGATCGGGAAACTCGGAGCACGCGCTGTCCCGTTCGACGAGTTGCTGAAGGCGGCCGACGTCCTCACCTTGCACTGTCCCTCCACGCCGCAGACCCGCAAGATGATCAACCAGGACACTCTCGCGAAGCTCAGACCCGGCGCGATCTTCATCAACATCGGCCGTGGCGA
>ORJL010835373.1_pt1 | contig 14338 bp, 11 predicted proteins | sample 1779941 | NCBI WGS metagenome assembly ORJL01 (sample SAMEA104232317, study PRJEB22302) | groundwater metagenome | biome: forest; feature: aquifer; material: groundwater | place: USA | collected 2011-08-07 | depth 5.8 m
AGCGCGACGTGCTGCGCCTTCACCTTCACGATGAAGTCGATGAGCTCGTCCTTCTTCGTGTGCTTGTCGGCGAGGCGCGTGACGAGCGGGTGCTCGACCGCGAGCGCGAAGAAGGTGACTCCGAAGATCGTGTCGGGGCGGGTCGTGAAGCAGGGGACTGTCTCGCCCGTCTCGGGCAGCGTGAAGTAGATCTCGGCCCCCTCGCTCCTGCCGATCCAATTCTCCTGGAGGACCTTCACGCGGTCGGTCCAGCCGTCGAGGGTGTCGAGGTCGTCGACGAGGCGATCGGCGTGATCGGTGATCTTGAAGTACCACTGCTCCAGGTCCTTCACGCCGACACGGGTGCCGCACCGCTCGCACTGCCCCTCGATCACCTGCTCGTTGGCGAGGACGGTCATGCAGCTCGGGCACCAGTTCACCGCGCCGCTCGCGCGGTAGGCGAGGTCGCGCTTGAGGAGCTGGAGGAAGAGCCACTGCGTCCACTTGTAGTAGGAGGGGTCGCAGGTGGAGATCTCGCGGTCCCAGTCGTACCCGACGCCCCAGCGGAGGAACTGGGTCTTCATCTGGGCGATGTTCTCGACGGTATGCTCGCGGGGGTGGATGCCGTCCTTGATGGCGGCGTTCTCGGCGGGGAGGCCGAAGGCGTCCCAGCCCATGGGCATGAGGACGTTGTATCCCCTGATGATCTTGTACCTTGCGACGGCGTCCCCGATGATGTAGTTGCGAGCGTGGCCGACGTGGAGCGTCCCCGAGGGATAGGGGAACATGTTGAGGCAGTAGTACTTGGGCTTGGACGACTTCTCGTCCATCTTGAAGATCTTGTCGTCTTCCCAGGCCTTCTGCCAGCGCTCTTCGATGGCCTTGAAATTGGCGCGGTAGTCGTTCCGGGGGGGGCGTTCGGGCTGTTGTTCCATATTGTCTTAGTCGACCTCCGCACGGTGGTTCGGGGAAAGCGCAAGATGGTACCTGTTTTGCTATGGAGGGACAACCATTTTCAGGCCGGCGGGTTCGGGACGCGCAGGGGCGACGACACCAACACCGATTGCGACGGGCAGGAGCGGATGCTACGATGAGATTGCCTGGTCGATGGTGAGATACCAATGCCGCGCGCGAAGGACGCAGATTTCCGGTCCGAGCTTCTGACCCTTATCCGGACGGACTCCGCAATTCGCGATGAGGTCAACCGCCTCATCCTCGAGTCTGCGGTCATGCAGGAACTCAAGGCGTTCCGCGAAGACGTCAACAAGCGCTTCGAGGCGATGGATCGCAGGTTCGAGGCGATGGATCGGCAATTCGATTCGCTGCACAAGGACGTCCGGTCCACCCGAGACAGCGTGTCCGCGCTCGGTTCGCGCTGGGGAATCCAGACTGAAGAGGCCGTCCGCGAGTTCGCCGCCGGGTTCATCGCGGAGGAATTCGGCGTGAAGGCCGAGCACTGGGCGCACAAGGACGCGGAGCTGGACCTGGTCATCCGGAACGGCCGTCACTGCGTGATCGAGGTGACGAGCTGGTGCGACGAGAAGGCGATGCGCCGATTCATCCAAAGCGCAGCGGAGTACGAGAAGCAGACCGGCAACCGCCCCTCTCGACGCATCGTCGTCACCGCCCACGCCACGGGCCCCGCGTGGCGCCTCGCGCAGCGCGAGGGGATCGAGGTCTTCAGCGGATAGCCGCACCGCCCGCCAGGTGCGACTCGAGCGCCTGCCGGTCCTCCCGCAGGATCGCGCACCAGAGCAGGAGGGGCGCGACAGCAAGGTCGAGGACGATGGCGGCCATGAGCGGCGTGCCCGATAGCGCCTCCGCTCCCAACGGCCCCTTGAAGATCGTGACGATGCCGCTGGCGTAGACGAGCCACGCGCAGAGACTCGGCACGAGGAAGAGGAGCCAGGCTCGGAACAGGGCCGTCGGGCGAACGCTCTGTCGGGAGGGAGCGAACGCGAATCCGCACGTCATCGCGGCCGAGTAGGCGACGAGCACGGCCCCAATCGTGAAGCGGGTGGCAGCGGACCAATCACCCGACCATTCGTACACTCTCCTGCCGATGCCAATCGGAGTCTCCATCCAGAGCCAGCCGTCGTCGCAAGAGGCCGCAGCCACCTGTCCCGCCAGCAAGAGGCCGGCAGCGACGAGCGCCTTCAGGATCGCCCATCTGCAGAGGGACGACCGGACCGACCCGCCCGTCGATCGACACTCGGGTTGCCCGGCGCCCCATGCGATCGAGAGTCCACCGGCCGCCGCTGACGTGAAACCGACGAGGTTCACGTAGAAGCCCGCGTACTGAGACTCCATTCGGGCGGTGGTCCCGAACAGCCCCAGGGTCCAGAGACCGACGGCGAGGGTCGCGAGCGGGAGCAGCGCGGGCCCGGGTGAGCAGCGTGGCTGCTTGCCCGTGGAGAAGTACGTCAGACTGGCGAGGAGCCCAATTCCCGCCGGCGCCAGCCAGGGAAGAGGCTCCGGCTTCGCGTCCCTCCAGAGTACTTGGAGCCCGGACCTCGGGACGTCGCATCCGTCGCAGCGGCAGCCCCGGTCCCGCCCCCAGTCGAGGAGGTAGCTTCCGGCTCCGAAGACCACCGCAGCAACGAGGAGTGCACTGCGTGTGGGGAATCGTTTCTCGGTGGACGATGGGGCAGGCACGATGGGGCACGTCCTTCCCCGGCGCAAGCATGGTACGGGCCACGCACCCGGCTATCAGGCGCTGAGCGCGCGGTCGAGGAGCGGACGCGCGACGATCCCCTTCGGCCTCAGGTCGCGACGCCCCGCGACCAGCGTTGCGGCGATCGAGGGAGCGTCGTATACTCGAACCCGTGGGCGAGCACTGGAGGCGATGACCGTGAGAGCGACGTACGTCGAAGTTCCAGGGGGCCTCATCCGGGCGCGGCGGCGGATGGGGGTCGACATCTTCGACGAGATGTGGGAGGGGGAGCTGCACATGACGCCGATGCCGAGTTGGCTGCATCAGAGGGAATCGGACGCCCTGCTCCTCTTCTTCCGCCTCCATTGGGAAGCGCTTGGCGAGGGCTTGGTCGCATCCCATGTCGGCGTCAAGCCGCCGGGGACGACGGACATCGAAATGGATGGCGAGATGGTCCCCGGCGACTACCGTGGCCCGGACCTCGTCTTCCTGCTGAGTGGCCACGAGGATCGCGTGCAAGGCGGCTGTATCGTCGGCCCGCCCGACGCGCTGATCGAGGTGCGCTCGCCCGGCGACGAGACCTACCGGAAGTTTCCGTTCTTTCACCCCCTTGGCGTGCCTGAAGTGATCGTCGTCCACCGCGACACCAAGGCGGTCGAGGTGTACATCCGCGGCAGGTCCGAGTACGACCGCGTGGCGCCCGCGCCGGACGGCTCGGTCGCCTCGCGCGTCCTCGACACGCTCTTCCGCACCGAGGCGGACCCCGCGGGCGGCCTCCCCGTGCTCCGCCTCCGTCGCCTGCGCCACGCCGATCGCGAGGGGACGGCGTAGGACCGCAACCGATCAGGGCTCGGACCCGGACCTCGAGCAGCGGAGGCGACGCATGTCGCGAGTCCCCCTGTCGAGCCTGGCGTCCCTTGCCTTGCTGGTCGGCCTCCTCCGCGCCGAGGAAGAGCCGCGCGTCGTCTGTCCCGCCCTGGCTGTGGAGGACGAGCCCAGCGCGAACGGCCCGCTTGACGAGCGGGCAGCAGGTCCGCGTGTGGAGCAGCGAGGCAACGGAGCGCGCGAAGGCGTTCAAGCGCGCCACCGCCGCGCCGGACGGGACGGGCCTGTATGTGGCGGGAGGCGTGGACGAGCCGCTCCTGGCCCGGTTCGACTGGCGCACAGGCAAGGCGGAGAAGACCTTTCCGGGTCACAAGTCCCGCGTGACCTGGTTGGACGTCTCCTCCGACGGGAAGCTGCTCCTCTCGGCCAGCTACATGGACCAGCGGATGCAGGTCGTGGAGACGGAAACGGGGACGGTCGTCCATTCCTGGGACCTCCCCGAGAAGTGCCACCACTTCGCAGTCGCGAACGAGGCCGGCTCTCTCGACATGTGGGACCTGCCGAAGTAGTCAGCGCCCCGCGAGCGCAGCGAGGGCGCGGTCGAGGAGCGGGCGCGTGACCGTCCTCGCTCGAGCATGGGGGATTGGACGATCGTTTCACCACGAAGACACGAACGCCACGAAGGGGCACGAGGAGGTTGAGGCAGGCGTGCGCGGCGTCCGTGTCCTCTTTGTGCCCCTTCGTGGCGTTCGTGCCTTCGTGGTGAATGGAATCGGTCACCGCGGAGGGCCCGCGAGGGCGCCGCTTACGCTATGACGCCCCCGCGAGCGCGGAGATCACCTCCTCCGCCTCCGCGAGCAGCGAGCGCGAGGTCGCCTCGTCGAGCTGCGTCCCCTCGCACGACTGGGCGCAGGCGACCGCAGCGAGCGCGCGATCGAGGAGCGGACGCGCGACGATCCCCTTCGGCAGCAGGTCGCGACGCACCGCGATCGGCACGAGGTGCGGAGAGGAGACCTCGATCCCGTGCCGCGTGAGCAGCCCCGTGAGCGCCTCCACGATCGCCCGCCCCGCCTGGCCCGCCGACTCCGCCGCGAACCCGGAGCTCGCCAGCATGCGCGCCGCCGCGAGGCCGCGCGGGACCTCGGAGGGGGCCGAGGACCCCATCGCGGCCACGGTCATCACCTTCGACGCCGCGGCCACCGCCGGCCCGGGCGCCTCCGCCGCCGCGACCGTCGCAGGCCCCGTCATGACCCGCTCCGCGACCTCCGGACACAGCCGCCTGAACGCCTCCAGGATCTCCTGCGCGACGACGCGCGGCACCGGCTCCCCCCACGTCGACGCCACCCGCGCCACCGTCTCCTGCGCCAGCGGCACCGACCCCGCCATCGACACGAGCGACACCACGCCGTCCACCGCCCTCGGCATCCGGTAGAGCTGGAACTCCCGCGTCCCGAGCGCCGCCGCGAGGGCGTCCTCGAACGACCGCGTCAGCGCGACCTTCTTCGGCGGCACCGCGCCGCCCCCCGCCGCCCACTCCTCCGGCGTCACCAGCATCCGCACCAGCTCCTGCGCCGGCCCGCCGCTCGCCGGCCGCAGGAACTCCGTCTCCGTCGCCTTCTTCCCGAACACGGCCTGGAAGAGGCCCCTCTTCCCCGCGAGGAGCGTCTCCATCCGGTGCTCGATCGACCCCTGCGCGACGAGGTGGATGACCTGCACAGTCTCCTTCTGCCCCATCCGGTGCGCCCGCGCCGTCCGCTGCTCCAGCTTCGCCGGGTTCCACGGCAGGTCGAGGTGCACCACCACGCTCGCCGCCTGCAGGTTCAGCCCCAGCCCGCCCGCCTCCGTCGAGAGGAACACGCGGCAGGAGCTCTCGTCGCGAAACCGCTCGATCAGCTTCCCGCGGCTCCCGCTGGGGACGCCGCCGTGCAGGTACGCGTGGCCGATCTTCTTCTGCGTGAGCTGGCGCGACGCGAGGTCGAGCATGTCCTTCCACTCGCTGAAGAGGATCGCCTTCCGCCCCCCTTCCACGACCAGCTCGTCGACGATCTTCCCCAGCTCGTCGAGCTTCGGCGAAGGCGACGGGTCGCCGTGCCCCATCACGCTGTCGTCGCACGCCCGCCGCGCGAGGAGCAGGTCCATCATCAGCCGCTCCGTCTCCTTCGGCAGGAGCGGCCTCTTCTTCATGATATGGAAGAGCACCGTCGCCGCCTGCACCCAGCCGTCGTGCGCCTCGCGCTGCGCAGGCGTCATCTGCACGTAGAAGGTGTTCGACACGCGAGGCGGGAGCTGGAGCTGCACCTCCTCCTTCGTGCGACGGAGCAAGACCGGCGCGAGCCTCGCGCGCAGCTCGTCGAGACGCCGGTACCCGCGCGTGTGGCCGTGGTCGTCGAGCTGGAAGTGCCGCTCGTAGAACTTCCAGATCGGCCCGAGCAGCGTCGGGTCGACGAACTGGCAGACGCTGAACAGCTCCTCGAGGTTGTTCTCGAGAGGCGTCCCCGTGAGGACGAACGCGAAGCGGCACCGCGTGCGAAGGTCCTTGATCGCGTCGCTCGTCTTCGCGCGCCAGTTCTTGATCCGCTGCGCCTCGTCGAGAATCACGAGGTCCCATCCGACCGCCGCATCCTGCAAAAACTCGCGGTCGTGGAAGATCTGCTCGTAGTTCGCGACGGTCCAGAGCGGCCCATGGCGATACGACTCGTGCCGCGCCTTCGGCCCGCCTCCGACGACCTGCGCCTCGGCCCCCGTGAAGCGCTTCACCTCGCCGTACCACTGGTGCTTCAGCGACGCCGGGCAGACGACGAGGACGCGCGCGACGTGCCCCGCGCGCGAGAGGACCTTCGCCGCGGCGATCGCCTGGATCGTCTTCCCGAGCCCCATCTCGTCCGCGAGCACCGCGCGGCGGCGGCGCAGGAGGAAGCGGACCCCCTCCGCCTGGAACGGGTAGAGCGGCAGGGAGAGGATCCCCCGTCCGCGCTCGTCGACCTCCGCGGCGAGGCGCGCCGAGGCGCCCTCCCACTCGACCTGCTCGAGCTCGAGCGCGAGGTGGCGGCGAACCTCGTCTCCGACGGGGACCGCGGACTGCTCGCAGGCGGCGAGGAGGGCCTCTCCCGCCCCGGGATCACGCATCGCGCCATCGGCGTCGAAGAAGGCGTCGCGCACCGAGGCGGCGCGGTCGGTGAGGCGGCCGAAGGCGTGGAAGGCGACCGCGGGCGTCGGGGCGCGGCGGAGGTGGACGAGGCCTCCCCGCTCGGGGAGCTTGCCGGACCACTTCGCGCGGTGCTTGCGGAGGACCGCCTCCAGGTGCTTGCAGGTGCCGAGGAGGTTCACGGCGAAGTCGGGGCAGGTGCAGTCGTTCACGCCGTGCTCGGGGTCGCGGACCTCGACGTCGTAGCGGCGGAGGCTGGTCGAGACGACGCGGAGCCGCACGCCGGTGGGCCGCTCGTCGACCGCCTCGACGCGGTACGGCTCGGAGAGGGCGCGCTCGCGGCGCATCTTCTCCTGTTCGACGGGGTCGGCGATCAGCTCCGCAGCTTTCATGTGTGGTCCCTCACAGCGGCGCGGAGTCTACCGGTACCGGATTCGAGCGTCAACGAATCGACCCTCCTTCGCTCCTCGTGCGCTGCCGCGAACGAGGAGCTACGGAGGGTTGCCACGACGCGCCCTCTTCTCTATGATGGGGAACATTGTTCGGGAGGTTGTTCGATGGACCCCGCCACGTTCGATCAAGATCTAGCGAGGTTGGATGCGGACCTGCGCGCCCGACGCGAGTCGCTGGAGCGAAGAAAGAAGGTCGAGAAGGAGCTGGCCGAGGTCCGCCTTCGAATCGAGGCGGTGAAGCAACGGGTCGCGACGGCGCAGGAGATCGGCGCAGCCGACCTCTGCGAGGCCGCCACGAAGCTGCTCTCCTCGCTCGTCGATGACGAGGTGCGGCTCGTCGCGATCGCCGGGACGAGGGCCGCATCCGCACCCTCGGCGCCTCCCAAGCCCGCGGCTCCCAAGCCCGCCGCAGCGCCCGCAACCGCGAGGGTCGCCCCCCCGCGCGTCGCCGATCCGGTCCCCGCCCAGCCCTCCGTGGCGGCCGCAGCCGCGAAGGAGGGGCCGCCGCCGGCCCCTGCGCCCATCGAACCCCACGCGCCCTCCGCAGCGGAGCCCGCCGCGAAGGAGCCCCTCCCCGCCCTCGTCTCCCCCTCCGCGGAGACGCAGAAGATGCCGACGCCGAAGGTTCCGGAGGAGGACATGGCCGCCTCGCGGGAGGTCAAGGCCGCGGCCGAGGGGCTCGTCGAGGAAGTCGAGGGGAGCATCAAGAGCCTCACGGCGGAGCCGCCCGAGCTGCGCAACACGCGCTTCCACATCTGGTCGTTCCGCTGGCGGCTCCTTCGCGAGCGCGCGGAGAAGGAGCTGCCGTCCGCGATGGGGATCCTGTCGTGGGCCTACGCGCAGCTCATGGAGGCGCGGAAGAGCGTCCCCGAGGTCCCCTTCCTGCGCGCCTTCAATCCGAAGGAACGGGGCGACTGGCCGAAGGAGCTGGCCGATGCGGAGGCGCTCCTCTCGAAGCTGCGCCTCAAGCACCGCCCGCCGCGCACCCGCGCCGTGGAGGTCTTCGCCCGCCGCAAGGAGGAGCAGACGAAGGCGGTCCAGCGCGACCAGGAGGCCTTCGACGCGCTCAACCGCCTGCGGGCGGTGCCGGTGAACTTCTGCCTCCCCGAGGACCCCGAGGGGGTGAACGCGTTCCGCGAGGCGGCGCGCGGCTGCATGCCGTTCGTGAAGCGGATCGCCTCCGACCTGCGGCTGACGTGCGGGCCGTACCGCGACCTCATCGAGGGGGATGAGTTCGAGGAGATCTGGACGGTCGACACCAAGCCGGCGGCGCAGGAGAAGCAGCGCCCTGCCGGGGAGCCGCAGGAAGCGCGGAAGACCTGGACGCGCCGCGACCTCATCGGGAGGATGCTCCGCCGGATGCTCGCGAAGAAGGAGATCGGCGGGAAGCACACGGAGGTGCACAACCTCTACCAGGGTCTCCCCGACCACGTCCGTGGCGACGCGAAGGAGGGAGTCGAGATGCTCATCAAGGAGGGGATCCTCCGCCGGAAGCCGACGACGAAGGACGAGCACGTGTCGATCGAGCCGTCGGCCGTGCGGATCGTCGAGGACCTGATCGAGGGTCGCCCGTTGCCGCCGAGCATCGCGCGGTGGCTCGAAGAGGCGCCCGTCGCACGCTAGATGGAGAGGCGCCCGTCAGGGCGCCGTGGACAGGCGCCCGTCAGGGCGCCATGGAGAGGCGCGCGTAAGCGCGCCAGGGAGCTTCGAGAGCCGCATGACCGAACCAAGCGCCGAGCCGAACAGCCTCTACCTCCCCATCGAGGAGGTCCCGCTCCAGAAGGTGATCATCTGGGGCCTCGTCGTGATCCTGCTGACGGCGCTCCGTCCGTTCTACCCCCTCTTCTTCCTGACCTTCGTCTTCGGGTACATCGCGCACAACGCGGCGGAGTGGCTCTTGCCGCGGCTCGAGCACCGCTACACGCGGAAGCAGGTCATCGCCTACATGTTCATCCTCGTGATCCTCGCATGGGTCGCGATCGGCTTCCTGTTCCTTCCGCGGGCGATCACCGAAGCCAAGAACATGTTCCAGAAGGAGAAGCTCGACTCGATCACGGCGAACCTCGAGAAGATGACGCGGGAGAACCGCGTGCTCGGGTGGGTGTTCCAGAACTACAATTTCAGGGAGGACGTGAAGAAGCTCGGCGCGAGCGCGAAGGACATGATCTTCCCCGCCATCCAGAACCTCCTCGGGCTGGGGATCCAGCTCCTGCTCGCGATCCTGTTCAGCTTCCTGATCACCTTCGGCTACCACCACCTGGCGTCGGAAATCGCAAAGGCGCGCGAGACGCGCCTCCACGCGCTCTACGACGAGGTGGCCCCGGAGATCCTCGAATTCGGGAGCGTGATGGGGAAGGTGTTCCAGGCGCAGGCGATGATCGCGTGCGTCAACATGGCGCTCACCGCGCTCGGGATGCTGATTCTCGGCGTCCCGTCCGTGATCCCGCTCGCGATGGTCGTGTTCTTCTTCAGCTTCATCCCGGTCGTCGGCGTCATCATCTCTTCGGTGCCGATGTGCATCGTCGCACTGACGACCTCGGGCGTCGGCCTGATGGTGGGCGTGATCGTCATGGTCTGCATCGTGCACGCGATCGAGGCGTACGTCCTCAACCCGCGAATCGTCGGCGCGCACATGAAAATGAACCCGATCATCGTGCTCGGCATCCTGCTCTTCTCCGAGCGCTACTTCGGACTCTGGGGCCTGGTCCTTGGCGTGCCGATCTGCTACTACCTCTTCCACTACGTGCTGAAGGAGGTCATCCGGAAGAAGGAGGAGCCGGGGGCGGCGCCGCTGGCGGCGGGCCCTGCTCCTGCGCCGGCGTCTCCGGCGTAGCCGCCGGCGGCGGCTCAGGCATGGCCGCCGGCGGCGGCTCAGGCATGGCCGCCGGCGGCGGCTCAGGCAGGGCCCGGGCGTCGATCGCCTCCTGCGCCCCCGGCAGGCCGTCCGCGGCCAGGACGCGGAGCACCGCCTCCTCGAGCGACGGCGCGCGCGTCCGCTCCTTCACCTCCGCGCAGGCCCCCCTCCCCAGGCACCGTCCGTCGCGCAGCACCGCGACCGCATCGGCGACCGCCTCGATCCCCGCGGGAAACCTCGTCGCGGCGACGATGCACCGCCCGCTCCGCCGCGCCGCGCGGAGCACCGCCCAGGCGACCTCGCGCTCGACGAGATCGAGCTCCGCGAGCGGCTCGTCGAGGAGGAGGACCGGCGGGTCGTGCGCGATCGCGCGGGCGAAGAGCGCGCGTCGCCTCGCGCCCGGCGCGAGCAACGCGAGAGGGAGGTCCCCGTCCGTCCGCAGGCCGACGGCGCCGAGGACCTCGTGCGCGCGCGCCGAGGCCTCCTCCTTCGCCCACCCGCGGATCCGCAGCTCGCGCGAGACGAGCGCGCGGGGTGACGCGCGGTCGGGGCCGAGCGTCCCCGCGGGGAGCCAGCCGATCCGCTCTCGCACGCCGACGGGGTCGTCGCGCAGGTCGGCTCCCGCGATGTCGGCCGTCCCCGCCGTGGGGGCCTCGAGCGTCGCGAGGAGGCGGAGGATCGCGGTCTTCCCGGCGCCGCCCGGCCCCGCGAGGACGAGGAGGCGGCCTTCGAGGACGTCGGAGTAGAACCGGTCGACGACGGGCGACTCCGCCCCCCCAGGGTGGAGCGTCAGCCCGCGGATCCGCACGCTGGCCTTGCCGGTCATCCTGCCTTCGGCCCCTCGGCGGGCGGGCCCTCCTCCGCGGCGTGGACCTCGGCGACCTCCGACTCCTTCACCTTCAGGTCCTCGACGCCGAGCAGGAAGACGAGCCCGCCGGGGAGGCTGACGAAGAGAATCGAGAGGCGCGAGAGCACCGAGAGCGTGATGGCGGCCGCAGGCTGCACGCCGACCGCGCCGAAGAGCGCAGCGAAGGCCATCTCGCCGACCCCCCACCCCGAGAACGAAATCGGGATCGAGCAGACGACCGCGATGATCGGATAGAAGATGAAGTAGTGCGCGACGGAGGCCTCCTGGATCCCGAGCGCCTTCCCGAACCCGATGATCGCGAGGATGCCAAAGAGGTGCGCGACGAAGGTGATCGCGAAGGCGAGCACGACGACGCGCGGCGAGCCTCGGTAGGCGTAGAACGCGGCGTCCAGCTCGTGGAGGACCTTCATCCGGAGGCGCGCCATGAACCAGCGGAAGAGGCGCGAGGCGCGAAACGCCGGGTGGAAGTAGACGAGGAAGCCTCCGAAGAACGCTCCGAGGAAGCCGTAGACGACCACGGCGATCCTGCGGACCTCGGGGACGTTCCACTGGAGGGGGATCACGGCCCCGGCGACGATGACGAGGGCGACGAGGCCGACCAGGCGGTCGAGGAAAATGGTGAGGACGGCCCGCGCCTTGCGTGTCGTGCGGCGCGCGACGAGGACCGCCTTGATGACGTCGCCTCCCGTGGAACCGAGCATGAAGGTGTTGCAGAAGATGCCGCCGTAGGTGAGCGCGAGGGCGTGCGGGTAGTCGAGGACGACCCCCTGCACGCGGAGGAGGAGCTGCCAGCGGACGACGTCGATGAGGATGACGGTGAAGAGGAAGAGGAGGGAGGGGAAGTAGATGCCCTTGCGCATCTGCGTGACGATCGGGATGAAGCCGCGGTCGTAGAGGGGCTTTTTCTCGCGCCGGGCGATCTCGGCGAGGGGGATCTCCTGGCTCTTGCCGGCGACGAGCACGGTGAGCCCCTCGGGCTTCTCGGCCGTGACCGTGCAGACGATCGTCTTCCCGTTGGCGAGGGGAACGACGTCGCGGAACGGGATGATGTGGAGGACGTAGGCGATGAGGCCGGCGCTCACGGCGAGTCGCACGAGGTTGAGGATGAGCTTCTTGACCGCGCCGGGCTTCATGGGGCCGGAGTTTATCCCAGATGCCCGCCGGGGCGTCCATTGCTAACTGCGCGCGCGGATGGTCTACTGGCGCCGATGAGCGGAATCCCCCACGATCACCCCGACCGCGCGCGGTGGGACGCGAAGTACCTCGACCCCTCGTTCGGGTGGGACTGGACGCCGAATCCGCGCCTCCTGCGCGCGCTGCCCGACCTGCCGCGCGGGCGGGCGCTCGACGTCGCGGCGGGGTACGGGCGGAATGCGCGACTCCTCGCGCAGAAGGGGTTCCGCGTCGAGGCGGTGGACGTCTCCGCGGTCGCAGTGTGCGCGTTACGCGCCGTCGCGGCGGCGACCCAATTGGCGATCGAGGTGAGGAACGCGGACGCGACGAAGATCCAACCCGAGGAGGGGGCCTACCAGCTCGTGATCGATACGTTCTATCTGGAGCGTGCGCTCTGCCCCGCGCTGGCGAGGGCCCTCGCGCCGGGGGGCGTCCTCTTCTTCGAGACGTGGAACATGGGGCATCTGAAGTACCACCCGAAGTTCAACAGGTCGTTCCTGCTCGAGCCGGGCGAGCTGCCGACGCTGTTCCCCGCGCTGCAGGTGATCGACTATCGCGAGACGGATGATGGCAGCGCGTCGTACTCTACCCTGCTAGCACGGAGGACCGAGTAGACGCCCATGGGCAACACCTTCGGCCACCTCTTCCGCGTCACCACCTTCGGCGAATCCCACGGCGGCGCCGTCGGCGTCATCGTCGACGGCTGCCCCCCTCGCGTCCCCCTCTCCGAGGCCGACATCCAGCCCGACCTCGATCGCCGCCGCCCCGGCCAGAGCCGGATCGTCACCCAGCGCCAGGAGGACGACCGCGTCGAGATCGTGAGCGGCGTCTTCGAGGGGAAGACGCTCGGCACCCCCATCGCCCTCGTCGTCCGAAACAAGGACGCCCGCCCCGAGGACTACGCCCCCTTCGCCGACCGCTTCCGCCCCTCGCACGCCGATTACACCTACGAGGCGAAGTACGGCATCCGAAATTGGCAGGGGGGCGGTCGCGCGAGCGCGCGCGAGACGATCGGCCGCGTCGCCGCAGGCGCCGTCGCGAAGAAGGTGCTCCGCCTCGCGCACAAGACCGAGGTCGTCGCCTATGTCCGGCAGGTCCACAAGCTCGTCGCCGACGTCGACCCCTCGAAGGTCCGCCCCTCCCAGGTCGAGGCGAACATCGTCCGCTGCCCCGACGCGCGCGTCGCGGAGCGGATGATCCGCCTCATCGAACGCGTTCGGAAGCAGGGGGACTCCGTCGGAGGCATCGTCGAGGCGGTCGCGCGCCGCGTGCCCGTCGGCCTCGGCGATCCCGTCTTCGACAAGCTGGAGGCCGACCTCGCGAAGGCGATGCTCTCCCTCCCCGCGACGAAGGGGTTCGAGATCGGCAGCGGCTTCGGCTGCGTGGAGATGACCGGCTCGCAGCACAACGACCCGTTCACGGTGCGCGGCGGGCGTGTGCGGACGACCTCGAATCGCTCGGGGGGGATCCAGGGGGGCATCTCGAACGGCGAGGACATCGTGATCCGCGTCGCGTTCAAGCCGCCGGCGACGATCATGCGGGAGCAGGCGACGGTCGATCGGACGCCCGAACGCGTGAAGGTGACCGGCCGCGGGCGGCACGACCCGTGCGTCCTCCCCCGCGCGGTGCCGCTGGTCGAGGCGATGATGGCCCTCGTCCTCTGCGACCACTGGCTGCGGCACCGGGGCCAGTGCGGATGATCGGCGGGGCGCCGAACTCCAATTCCAAGCCTCAACTCCAAGAAACTCCAACGCCAACTCCCAGCGCGGGCTCGCTTCGCTCGCCCGCAACCCAACACAGGGGGACTCTGTCCCCCTACCCCTCTGGCCGCCCCGCAGCCCATTGCCCTGTGGCCCGCGGAAGCGCTCGATTTTCGCGCGGTCCCGACTCTGCCGGAAGTCCTTGACTGGCAGGCTACCTATAGCGACGCGCTGAAAACAACTGTGCGAGAAACAATGTTGTTGCGCAATAGGGAGCCAAGCGGGTCGCAGGCGATTTGGAGTTGGAGTTGGAGTTCCTTGGAGTTGGCCCTTGGAGTTGGAGTTACCTGGTATCCCCACACGCCGGCCACGACTCGCCGTTCCGTGCATTGTATGCGGGGGTGCCGAGGTTCCACGGGCCGAGAACGCCGAGCCCCGCGCTGAAGTCGTCGTACGTGTACAGGTACCCGCCGTCGGTCGGGTAGGGGCCCAGGCCGAGGAGCACCTCGTCGCGGCCGTCGCCGTCGAGGTCTCCGCAGGCGGGCCGGGTCGTGCCGACCGCCGTGTCGTACGCGGTCCACGGGAGGCGGCGCCACGCGATCCACGGCGACCCCGCCGTCTCGTCGTCGAAGCACCCCCACCACCCCAGGCTCGCGGTCCCCTGGAGCCCGACGACGACCTCCTTCCGC
>ORJL011336477.1_pt1 | contig 14338 bp, 10 predicted proteins | sample 1779941 | NCBI WGS metagenome assembly ORJL01 (sample SAMEA104232317, study PRJEB22302) | groundwater metagenome | biome: forest; feature: aquifer; material: groundwater | place: USA | collected 2011-08-07 | depth 5.8 m
AGGTCGCCCTGCCCGGTGCCGATGCCCACATACACTTTCCCGTTTGGCCCCACCGCAACACTGCGCGCATACATCTCGGTCGGATGCATCCGTCCGAGGTCCTCCATCGTGCCGGTCTTTGGATCGAAGCTGACCAGCTTCGCCTGCGGATACGTGCAGGCGTAGAGCTTGCCATCTTTCCCGAGATCGTATTGCCAGAGATACTCCTCGGTGGGCGACGGTTTGCCAAGCACTTCGAGGCCCCGGTCCGCCTGCTTTGGATCGAAACGCAGGATCAATCCGCCGTCCCAAGTGCCCAGGTAGATCTTGTCGTCGGAACCGGTGATGAGTGCCCAGGCGCCTGGGCCTTGCGGCGCATTGAACTGCCGCGCCGCGCCGGTATCGGGGTCCACCTGCACGAGGAACAACTTGCCGCTGATCTGATTGAAGTTGAAGTAAAGCGCCTCACCCCCACGGCCATTCGGGCCAACAACGCAGCCCATGAGGCCCCCGACGCGGACCGGAATGCCGAGCGATTCAAACCCGTCGGCCGCGGCTGGTACCGCGGAGAGCCGCGCGACAAGCAGAAGCGCCAAGCTATACACAGCGACAGAAATAGCGCCGCGTGAGGGCACGCGGCCTACAACGCCCTGTAGGCCGGGTCCCCTGACCCGGCGCCACCGCGTCCGACACGGGTCCCGGTCCTGTCTCATGCGAACCACAGAGAGCACAGAGGGCACAGAGAGTCCGGATGGCGCAGCCAGGGACCGAGGCTTGTTCCCCAATCCGCTCTCTCTGTGAGCTTTGTGGGCTCTGTGGTTAACTCAACTGCCCCTTTAGGGGTTATCCACAGATTACAGCCGATGCGCGCAGATGAAGCCCCGTCTCATGCAAACCACAGAGAGCACAGAGGCACAGAGAGCGATGTCAGTCCGCTCTAGCATCCTCCGGTGCAGGACGTTCCGCTTGGATCGAGAAGCTGCGAAATTCCGTGTAAGATGCGGATGGAACCACCGCCGCCTGTCCTTGCGCGGCGAGCCGTCTTGGCCAATGCTCGTCCCCATGAACTGGACCGACAATGTCCTCAAATGGCGAGCCCTGACGCCGGAGCGCAAGCAGCAGCTCCGGTGGGAGGCTATTCCGGCGGATGTGGTCGAGAGCATGGCCTTCGAGGGGGAGCCGGTGTCCGAGACGCTGATTCGCGAGATACTCGCCCGGATCGAGCCGCCCGGTTCATTGAAGCTGCCTGTGGACTTCTGAGCCACGCGGAACGAGCCCCAACCTGCTTCATCACCCGCCGATCCCTTGAAAGGACCGACTCCATCGCGGTCCCGGGGGAAGACCGTTCAGGCGGTCGTGCGCCGGCCCGCATGAAAGCGGCTGTTATCCACAGATTACAGATGAAGCCCTGTCTCATTCAAACCACAGAGCACACAGAGAGCACAGAGGAAGCCACCCCATTTCCGGGACGCTTTTCCGAAATGCGCTTTCCGAAATGCGCTTGCAAACCGCCGCAGCCGGATTAGTCTCCGTCAAGATTGACCCTGTTTTGCCCCGTCATCCCTGCCGTGAGGTGAGGTGAGTGGTCATGAACTTGGGCAAGACGGACCAGCGTTTTTCGAGGAAGGCAGTCAATGATCGGACATCTTGCATCAAAACGTCGCGAAGGCGGTGAACCGTGAGCACACCCCGATTCGACAGTTCAATCCATGATTGCGTCATCAAGTCAGGGCGGCCACTCCGCCCGGGTAAAAATGCGGCTGCTGGTCAACGGCTGTTCAATATCCGTTGCCCAGATGGGGCCGGATTTTCTGCTCGTGGACGCCCCCACCAACCATCCGCCCGGCGAAGCGAGCCTGGTCCTGCAAGTGGACCAAAGCGAAAGCCGCTGGACTGTGCATTTGCCCAACGGCATCTCCGCCAAGACCAAACGAGTTGTCATCGCGGCAAGCGTGTAGCCACGCTGCGGCGAAGCCCTCGTTTTCGTTGCCAGCAACCGTTTCTTCATAGACCCACCTGTTCAAAGGGGCCGCGCCCGATCGAGCGCGGAGATAGTTTAACTGAGCATATCGCTCCGGCCAAAACCGCAGCTTCAACGGGGACTCGGTGTGAGTTACGAACCATGGAGGTGATTCTTACCGGACGTCGCGCCCCGTGGCAACCTTTAATTGATAGATTTCCTATACCACTCCGGCCAAAGCCGCAGAATATTGACAAGCCACCCAACTTGGGCTTACTGTGTTCGCATGACGGAAAGCTCGGAAAGCCATTTGCGGGCCGAGGCGCGGAATTGGATTCGCAAGTCCAGAGATCCATGGAGAGTTTTCTATTTCTGCAACGAGAAGCAAATTCAAGCGACCCGGAACCATGGAAGCGCGCCGCTCGAACCAACCGGCTAACCTCCTCACCAAAAATGCAGCACTTGTCGATCCAACCCCTGAAGACTGCCTCAAGCGGCTCATCTGCTGCGTTCCGGATCCATATGCTGGGACTTCGGGATGAACGACTAACCGAGCGACCTGGGGCGGGCTTCGTCAAGGGGAGAAACGTCACGGCGCCCGATTGCGACCATCAGCGCCGGCTCTCCCAAGTATCACGCTGTGATTGCCGCCTGGTTTTCAGACTCACCCACGCGGAAGAGAACGCCACTCCGTACCCAACATGAGCGACCCTACAGTCTACTTCGGTCAAACTTATAGGATCTTGCGCCCGTCGCACGCTCCCATGAAGTGGATGGAGCGGATGTTCATGCACCTCATTGATGGCAATCCGCCATCCTTGGTGGATCTCCCGACGGGGGCAGGAAAGACCGATTTGATCATCATCTGGCTGATAGCCTTGGCCTGGTACGCGCAACATCGTGGGAGCGCCAAGCCGGTGCCTCGAAGGCTCGTCTGGGTCGTCAATCGCCGGGTTTTGGTCCAACAGGTCGATGAGATGGCGAGAGACTTGGCCGCCATTCTCGACGATGCCTCTGAACCGATCTCCAACCTGGTCAGCAGTCTCCGATCACTCTGCCGACCAACGACTGAAAAGGTGTTCTGCGTCGTCCAGTTGCGTGGGCAACGTGTTGATGATCGGGAATGGTCTCTCGATCCCACCGTGCCCCAGCTCATCATCGGAACGGTCGATCAGATTGGTTCCCGGCTGCTTTTCCATGGTTATGGTCAGGGGAAGTGGGCTCGTCCGATGCAGGCGGCGTTGCTCGGAGTGGACGCCTGGGTGTGCATCGACGAGGCACATCTGGTGCCTGCATTCGCCGTTACCCTGCGCCAAGTCCGGGAATTGGCGACGCGCCCATTGTCGGGGGACATTCCGCAGATCGTCAAATCGTTCTTCGATCACCTCCCATTCTGGGTTACCGAGCTATCGGCGACTCCTGGACTGCCCAGCCCGCGGCACGGCACGGTCTTCCGGTTGGAGTCTGAGGATGAGACTGATGAAATCATTGCTGACCGGCTGCTGGCCAAGAAAACCCGTCGGGTCCTATGGAAGCCGCAGCCTGATCAAAAAACCGTTCCACGCGATCTTGCCGCAGAGGCTCTTCGCATCGCACAGGAGACGCCGGGTAGTGCCATCGCTGTCTTTTGCTTCAAGGCGAGGGATGCCAAGGCTGTGGCAAAGTCCATCGCTGCGAAGTATAAGGGCCGAGTGGTTCTGGTGACTGGCCGCATACGTGGCTATGAGCGCGACAGGCTTGGAGAGAATAAGCTCTTCCATCGGTTTCGCCAAAAGCACACCGAACCGATGGCTGTAGCCGACGCTCAGCCCGCCTTCCTCGTTGGCACCTCAGCCGCCGAGGTTGGATTGGATGCGGATGCGAGCGCCATTGTCTGCGACTTCGGCAACCTGCTCACGCTCACCCAGCGCCTTGGCCGCCTAGATCGTCGAGGACAGTTGAGCAGACTCGCCGCTGCAAGAAATGGCGTGCCGCCGACCATGACAATCATAGGCGGATTTCGGGGGAAAACCACCGACGCACAACTCCAGGCGCTGGCAGCCCAACTGAAAGCCGCCCACCCGCCGACCGGGCCCGAGTATGGCGCCGAGTTTTTCCTGGGTGCGCCCTGGTCCGTCGTGGTTGGCAAGGACAAGGTTGGGGGTTCGGAAGAGGACGATGAACCGGTACATGACGAATCGGATGACAACGCAGGCAAGAAACCCGGCGTACCCGATGCGAAAGACTCAGCGACGTGGCGAGTGCTCGGTCTGCCCCTAGCCTCGGCTCCCACCTCCGAAGAAAGCGAAAAGACCAAGTCCGATCACGAGGAAATCGGGGTGACCAAAGCTGCGGATGCGGACACCGAGCCGGAGCCTGGAGATGCGGGAACACCCAAACTTGCGCCAGCGACCTCGGCTCGCGAAGCCAACCCTGCATACACATGGCTCAACGATAAGTTCGCACCAATCACCGCAGGGCCCGTGGTCGTCCCGCCCTTGACCCTCGCAACACTTCAGCGCTGGGCTGCCACCACGGCTCGTCCTTCGCGCTTCCTGCCCGTGCATCCGTGGCTCTATGGCCTATTGCCAGACGAGGAAGGGGCAGCTCTCGTCGGCATCGCGTTCCGTCTCGAGATCGATATCCTCCAGCACTGCTGTGAAGACGAAGATGTGGACGAACGCCGAGACCAAACATGGGAACGAGTCCACGCTTGTCTCGCTGAGTTTCCACCTCTCCGCTCCGAGCTCCATTTCGTGCCGCTCGGAGAGGCGCGTGCATGGGTGGCTGATCCAGCGATCAAACGCCCGGCGATGGCTCACTTTGATGGTGATGAGTGGTCGGATTCCATCAACCCGAAGAACCTCCAGCCTGACTCGGTGTTGGTGCTGCCCACGTCTGCCGATCCATCCATCCTTGAGGCGATTTTCCCAACGGGCGAAAAGGGCGATCTTTCCGAACCGACTTGGGATGTGTTCAATGCCCTCGCCTCCGACGGTGCAAGGTATCGCCGCCAAGTGGAGACGAAGTCCTCCAGGCTCGCGACCGGCAGGCCGGGAGCCTATCAACTGTCCATCGGTGGAGCAGGCGGCCCAGAAGAGGAGAAGGCCGTCGGCTCCGAAACCGAGGAGATTGATTGCGCCAAGTGGAAGCCCGCGCGTACTGTGCTGCGCTTCGCTGTCTTTGGCATCGAATACAAACTGCGCTACTGGAAGCCACGGCGGAGCGATGGCAGCGGTGTGAGCTGGCTGGTAGATCACTTGAATGCCGCTGGCAGCTACGGCGAAGCCATCGCCAAAGCCCTTGACCCCGGCAATCCCTTCATCGAGCGGCTTCTGTCGGAAGCAGGCGAAGCCCACGACATTGGCAAGGACAACGACAAATGGCAGCGTGCGATGGGTAACACCAGCACGTGGCGAAACGACAACGGTCACGATGAATCCGTCCGCCTCGCTAAACCTGTCGTCGAGAGGCCGGGCAGCACGGTTGGCTATCGTCATGAATGGGGCACGCTTTGGATGATCAAAGACCGAACTGGGCCACCGATGCTCGCCCCTGACGAGGCTAGTGCCAGACTTTGGTGGGACTTGTATCTGCACCTCATCGCTGCGCATCACGGCTACTTTCGACCATCCATGCCAGACCGGGGCCTCAACAGCCCGCCCACCGTGACCAGGCAAAACCCTGTGCGCCTAATGACCACCGAACGCTACGCTCGGCTCCAGCGCCAACTCGGCTACTGGCGTCTGGCGTACTTGGAAAGCCTGCTCAAGACGGCTGACGTAGCGGCTAGCCGTGAGACCGAGACTGAATCCGTCGATGAAGACTGAAGCGCTCATGAACGAAATTGAACTGCCACTCGATGAGCGGAACTTCGCTCATGTGCTCACGGCGCTCGCGTTCGCTGGTATTGCCGACTCGGCAGAGGAGTTAAACTCCGATCCGTGTTGCTGGTGGACGGAAGGTCACTTCAAGCTCCGTGTGTCCAGATCGAGAGAACAGCTTTTCACAGAAGCTCATGCTCTAGCAAAAAGCATCCGCTGGACTGACGGAATCGGCTGCGACGAGAAGAAGCAGGTCAAGGCATCGCCTCACCACGGGCTGTTCACGGCAGCCGGATTCGATGGTATCAATCCACTGCTCAACTATGAGGATGGCGGCATTAGCAGTTCCGTGTTCAAGGCGTTCTCAGGACGCCTAAACCCCGGCGGACTCCTGCGAAAGCAGATCGCTGAACTTAAGGCCGTCGGCGAAACACCAGACTGGCTCTTTCAGCAAGGCAAAGGTGTTGCCAGTTGGAAATTTGACTGTCGCGTTGCCGGCCATGCTTACGACCAAGGGTTCAGTGCAGATGCAGAAGGGTCTGGCGATGCTACTCCCTTCTATCCTGCCATTGAGTTGTTGAGCATCGCCGGGGCGACTTTCTTCGCCAGCCCACACGCATGGCTGGCCAGCGAGGAGTCTCTGAGCTACTGTATCTGGCAGGAATCTGTCTCGCTTCACCTCGCACCGCTGGCCGCTGCCGACCTCATTGAGGGCGTTGGCGGGCGTCGTTACGGCCTTGCCACACGAGGTAATGCCTATGGCAAAGGCGCTGCTTATCGCCATTTTCCCGAAGCAAATCCAATCCTCTAACCTGCAAACACACTCATGAGCGCAAACAAAGAGCAAATGCAAAAGGAACCACTCGAAGCCGACATCAGGCTACTGGACAGCCTCCTCGGCGTCGAGGCACGTAAGCCCGGAAAAGCGGCATCGCTTTCGGCAGCGATTCGCATCGTCGAGGACCTCGAACCTGCTGGCGGGAAAGACGTGCCCGTGTTCCCTGCATCCTACGCTGGAGCCGGCGACCAGTTGCCGCCAGTCTATGACCTTGCTGGTGTCGAGTATGGTGACGTTGAAGAGACCGTCAGAGTCAAAAACTCGACCGCCAAAGTCCGCCAAATCATCCGCGCCCGGCTTTGCGCGATCGACTCCCCACAATCGCAGGCGAACCGCATGGAGCCCGCCTTTGTCGAGTCGGCGGATCTTCGTGAGTTGGTTCCACAAGCGAATGCAGTCATTCCTCGACGAGCGGATATAGATGGTGCCACCTCGGTTCTCGCCCTGCCTCATCGAATCGCCGACTTTCGTGTGCGGTTGTCGGATCGTGCGAATGAGGTCCGCGCCGTCGTGACGGCGTTCGCGGGAGGCAATGCTCTCCCCTTGATCAAGATGTTTCCAACTAGCCTGCTGTTTGGCTTCTGGGACAGTCGCGACCAAGGCACCAAACATGCTCGCATCCTACTCTCGCGGATCGACGCCACCGATGTAGTTCCCTGCCGACGCCACGCGCTCTACTCGGGGCCGTACTCCAAAGACGAGTTCGCTGAGACCGTTCTTGGCCGTGAGGCCACCAAACCTGAGGCTGATAGACTCTCTGAGCAAGGATTCAGCGCGGCGCCCAGCGATGGGCTCGGTGGTGTGCTGGTCATGGGTAAGATCGAACGTCTCTCTTTGCTCTCGCTCACTGACATCGCACGGGTGAACTGTTCGGCGCCGCAGCCGACATCTGACCAGAATGCCGACGACAATCTGGATGCACACACACCGAGTGCCCCTACGGCAGATGACCTTACCAACGCGGCACGGCGCTATTTGTTTGCGCTCGCTGCACTCGCCGAGGGGCATGAGCGGTCCAAAGGCAGCCACCGCTTACGCTCAGGCTGCGAGTTGATTGCGACTGGAACGCTTCGGTTTGACTTTCGCGGCACCCAACCTTCCAAGGAAGACGGCCCACTCCTGAAGGATCTTTACTTTCATCGCATGCGTTTGGTCGAAATCGCCAAGCATGCCATGACCATTCTCGGAGTCAAAGCAACAATGGCCCCTTTCAACGTATCTCGTGAGACTCTTTCAGAGGGCTTTGGCACTCCAGCCGTCACAACCACAGCGAAAACATCCACCACCAAGAAAGCGGCGGGAAAAAAGGCCACAATCAAGACGGATGATGCTCCAGAAGCCAACACTGCGTCATGAGCTTCTTATCGATCCAGGTCCGCTTCGTAGCGCACAGCTACAGTGGGATTCGATTCCGAGAGGATCGGCAGGAAGAACTTGATTGGCCGCCTTCACCGGGTCGTCTCCATGAGGCATTTCTGTCGTCGGCCTTGCTCGGCGTTGTTCGCACTCCCGCTGAGCGCGAGGAAGTCTTTGCCGCATTTCGCTGGTTTGAGCGCCTTCCGCCGCCCGAAATCTGGGCCTCTGCTGAGGACGAGAGGATGCGCACGCAGCCACGCATCGCGATTCCTCAAAACAATCCGAAAAAGTCCAAGCTAGAGTCGAAATCAGCCCTTCTGGCACCCACCAAGAAGGCTGTCTCAGTGTCTGGTGATCCGCTGGAGGTTTGCTTCCACTGGCGGATTGAGAAAAGCAAGAAGACACAAGCCCATTTGGAAGTTCTTACCGACGCCGCAGCCAGGCTCTCTTACCTTGGCCGCGCCGAAGATCGCGTGGAGGTCAGCCCGTCCATTGTCGATGAGCCACCCGCCAGAGCGCTTGTGCGCTGGCAACCGCAACCCACCGGGCACACCACGCTCTGGGTGCCGCAAGCCGGAACCACTGATGGACTTGAGGAGCGACATCATGAAGTCGTTCCGCCTCGGCAAAGCAAACGCCCGGCTCAGAGATGGATGAAGGCCCTTCGCTACTCCGACGGTGGACCCCAGCCGATGCAACCTATGGCCGTGGCGATTTTCCAACTGTTTCCCGACAACGATGATCCTGATGCGACTGCACTTTCTTGTGATGCCGAGTTCGCAGGCCGTTGGCGCGAGTTCATGCGCCATCTCGTGGTCCGTATCGCCAGCAGCGAGGACAATTGGGATGATCCCAAGCTGGCTGCCGAACTGCTGACCGGTCACTCAAGCCCTGGCCAGCCAGCTACACGCCCCCACTTGGCAATCATGCCTGTCCCCAGCTTCAACCAAGCACGAACTGCGGATGGCCGGGTGCGACGTATCGCCCTGATGGGCTATGCAGCGCCAGAAGTTGAGGCGGACGCAGTGCCGATCTACGAGACACTTTTTAACGCCCTTGATGATTTCGTTGCCACTACAGACACTCCATTTCAACGGAACGGCAAGGCCCTCCCTGTGCGTCTGCATCGTGTCGCTGCCGGGATGGATGCAGTTTGGCGTCAGATCCTCGGCAATAGTCGTGTGTGGTGTTCGATCACCCCCGTGGCGATCGCCCGAGGTTTCAAAATCCCCAAGTTTCATCCTGACGGACGGCCTCTGAGCGATAACGATAGCTATCGCCGAAAGCTCAGTGAATGGGCAGCCCTGCTTCGCCAGAGCTTGAAACACGTTGGCCTGCCTGCTGCGCTTGCTGACGCTTGTTCCATCGAGGTATCTCCAACGCCCTTTGTCGCTAAGGCCCAACGTGCTGAAGAATATCGTGCTCCGGGAGAGATGTCCGTGTTAACCCATGTGCGCTTGGAGTTTCCGGCAAAGATCAGCGGACCACTCATACTCGGTGATCGCCGTTACATGGGTCTCGGCCTGTTTGTGCCGGTGGCGGTCTCCGGGAATGTCGAATGACCTCTAGTCGATCGCCAATGCCATGCACGAACAGACTTCAGTATCTCAGGGGAACGCGGGCCAGGCGGCTGAGCCGCGAGCCGTCCGGCAGTTTCCGTGGACGACGGAGGAGGACAAGTTGGTGGGCAAGTTTACCGACCGCGAGGTGGCGGAACGGCTGACCCGAACCCCGCGCGTGGTGGCGGACCGGCGCAAGTTTCTTGGCAGACCGGCGGTCGGGCGCGCGCCTCAGCCGCGCCGCATGGAACCTGAGCCGGAGGATCATTACGCGCGGTTGTTCGCCACGAACTCCAACAAAAAGCTGCGCGCCATCCTCGGCTGGGGTCTCAAGCGGATTCGCACCCGACGCCGCCAATTGGCGAGCGGCAAAATCCGCAAGTTGCCGCCGGAATGGACGGCGGCGGAGGATCGTTTGCTGGGCACCAAGCCGGATCGTGTGTTGGCGCGCCAACTTGGCCGTACAATTCGCGCCGTGGTGCAGCGCCGCAAGCTGAAGCATGTCCGAATCCTGAAACCTTGGCGTCCGGAGGACGAGAAAATCCTCGGCAGCCGCACGGATCGGGAGATTGCGATGCTGCTCGGGCGCAAGCCGTCGGCCGTGGCGTTCCATCGAAAGCACCTGGGCATTCCCGCCAAGGCCAAGCCTCGCAAGTGGACGGCGGCCGAGGATGCCGCGCTTGGGACCAAGCCGGACGCGAAGCTGGCGCAAGTGCTTCGCCGCAGCACCGAGGCGGTGCTCGCGCGCCGCACGAAGTTGGGCATTCCCAGGGCGGACGGAGTTTTTAGGGTTATCAAAAGGGCCAGGCGCGAAGACGCCGACGGCAAGACGCCCAACGCCGCTGAAGCCGGCCCCGGCGCGGCCCGCGGCAGTTGGAGTACTTGGACGCCGGAGGAAGAGGCCTTGCTGGGCAAGCTCACCGACGCCGAGGTGGCCCTCAAGCTGGGGTGTACCCTAGCCCGGGTTAGGAAACGCCGCTTCCGCCTCGGCGTGCCGTGCTGGAACCCCAATCACCGCCATTGGACCCCTGAGGAGATCGCGTTGCTGGGGACACGCCCGGATCGAGAGGTGGCCAAATTGATCGACCGGTGGGAATGTCAGGTGCGCTCGAAACGCCTGGAACTCCGCATTCCGTTCTGTGACGCTCGCTATGAGGCCTGGAAACCGGAGGATCTGGCTTTGCTCGGGAAACTGCCTGACCAAGAGGTTGCCACCCGGACTGGCCATTCTGTGGCCGCCGTTCGCACTGAGCGAGAGAGCCGTGGCATCCGTTGGGTGCAGCCCTCGGCAAACTGGCGTCCGAAGGAGGAGGCGCTGCTCGGGACGGCATCCGACCAGGAGATTGCGGCGAGGTTGAACCGCACGGTCGAGGCGGTGGCTAAGCGCCGATACAAGAAGCGCATCCCTAGGTGGCACGAGCTTGCCACCAGGTGAGGTGATTTTATGGACCAACCAGAGCTGATTCCCTCCCAGCCACGTTCAACGGAACGGAAAACACCCACCGCGCCGCCAGGAACGACGAACAGCGAACAACGAACGACAAACCCGCGTTCATCGGAGCGGCAAACATCCGCTGCGCCGGAAGGTCTTGTGTCTCGATCCGGTGGCACTGGATCGGGCGGCGGGCGCGAGTTGGCTCGCCCCACGACTGAGCCCAAGCGGGTCGAGATTGTGCTGCACATTGTGCCATCCGAGGCTCGGCAGAGCCAGCCGCCGGAGCCGGGGCCTGGTGACGCGGCGAGGACGGTCCTGAGTCCTCAACCCAAGGACGATTCCGGGGTGGATCCTCTTCGCGCTCCTTCGCGGCCTTTGCGGTCAAATCCGATCCCTCAACCCGAGGACGACGCTGGTCTGGGGCCGGTCACCACGCCGGAAACCTCGGAGCGCGGGGCGAGCGCCGAAGCCGAGCCTGAGCAGATCCCGGCGCGGATGCTGAACGAGTTCGTCTATTGTCAGCGGTTGTTCTATTACGAATTCGTCGAGGGCGTGTTTGTGGAAAACGCGGATACGGTTCACGGGAAGGCTCTGCATGCCCGTGTGGATTCCGGCACGGGGGCGATGCCCGCCGCACAGAAAGCGCCCGCCAAGTCATCCGCCGAACGAGCAACTCAACCGGCCACAGCAGAGCAACCGGCGGAGAGCGAGAAGCCAGAGAAGCCAGAGAAGGTGGAGCAGCCGGAGGAAGTGATCCACTCCCGGTCTGTCCAGATGGGCTCTGCGCGGCTGGGCGTCACGGCTAAGATGGACCTGGTGGAGTCGCACGCGGACCAGGACGACTTGTTTAGCGCGTTCGCTGTCTGTCCGGTCGATTACAAGGCCGGAGCGCCAAAAGAAGGGACGGCGGCCAACGAACTCTGGGACGCCGACAAGATGCAGCTTGGATTGCAGTGTCTCATCCTTCGCGACAACGGCTATACGTGCCGCGAGGGGATTATTTACTATCGCGCCACCAAGCAGCGTGTTCGTTTGCCGGTCACCCGGGAATTGGAGCTCTGGGTGGCCGACCAGATCGCCCGGGCGCGTGCTGTGGCGCGGGGCGCCATCCCTTCGCCCCTGGTCAACTCGCCCAAATGCCCGCGTTGCTCGCTCGTGACCATCTGCCTGCCGGATGAGACCTGCCTGCTCGCTCGGGAGGGGGCAGGGGGCGAAGGGCAGAGGGCGGAAGGGCAGAGGGCGGAGGGGGAAGGGCAGAGGGCGGAGGGGGAAGGGCAGAGGGGGGAGGGTGGGCCGCCACGGCGGCTGATGGCGGCTCGCGATGATTGCCGTTCGCTTTATCTCAACACGCATGGTTTGCGCGTCGGGCGGAAGGATGAGGTGCTGCAAATCAAACAAGAAGCCGCCACGATTGACGAGGTGCGGATCAGCGACATCTCGCACGTCGCCCTCTTCGGCAACATCCAGATCAGCACTCAAGCCTTGCAGGCCCTGTGTGAGGCGGAGAAACCGATCACCTATTTCTCGATGGGCGGATGGTTTTACGGGATCACGCGCGGGCACGAACTCAAGAACGTCTTCCTCCGCATCGCGCAGTTCCGCCTCGCCCGAGACCCGGGCGCCTGTCTGCGGCTTGCCCGACAGTTCGTGCACGGCAAGATACGCAACCACCGCACCTTATTGATGCGGAATCACGTCGAAGCCCCCGACGCCGCGCTGCTCAGGCTCAAGCAGGCAGCCGAGACCGTCCTTGGGGCGTCCAATGTGGAAGAGTTGCTCGGGTTCGAAGGCGCGGCCGCAGGCTGCTACTTCGAGCAATTCAGCGGAATGATCAAGGTGCCTGGCGAACAGCAGGAACTGGACGGCCTGGGGCCAGTCTCTACTGCGGCGGAGGCTCCTGAGAAACAGAGGTCAGAGGTCGGAGGTCAGAGGTCAGGAAGAGGACCGGTCCGCACTGCGGCGGAGGCTCCTGAGGAGCAGAAGTCAGAGGTCGGAGGTCAGAGGTCGGCAGCGGAACCGGTCTGCACTCTGCCGGAGAATCCGCAATCGGCTCCCGGCTCGAGACCGACGGATCGTTTCGCGTTCAACTTCCAGTTCACTCACCGCAACCGGCGGCCTCCCACAGACCCGGTCAACGCCCTTCTTTCGCTCTCCTACAGCCTTCTCGCCAAGGACTGCACCGTCGCGGTTCTGGCGGTCGGGTTTGACCCGTACGTGGGGTTCTTCCATCAGCCGCGATTCGGACGTCCAGCCCTGGCCTTGGACTTGATGGAGGAGGTTCGGCCCCTGATCGCGGAGTCCACCGTGTTGAGTTGCATCAACAACCGCGTCGTCACCGAGAAAGATTTCGTCCGAGCTGGCGAAGCGGTCAACCTGACGGCGGCGGGCCGGAAGCGTTTTTTCCAGGTGTACGAGCAACGAATGAACTCGCTGCTCACGCACCCCGTGTTCGACTACAAGGTGAGCTACCGCCGGGCGTTGGAACTGCAGGCCCGCCTGCTCGCGAAGGCCGTCACCGGCGAGATTCCCGACTATGTTCCGCTCGTGACGCGTTAGTTATCAGTGATCAGTCATCAGTGATCAGTCATCAGTTACCAGTAATCAGTCGTCATGCGAACTACCTATTTGGTCTGCTACGACATTGTCGATGACAAGCGGTTGCGGCGCGTGTTCAAGACGTGCAAAAACTTTGGCGACCACCTGCAGTACTCGGTGTTCGAGTGCGACCTTAGTGCCATGGAGCGGGCGGGACTGGAGCGGGAGTTGAACGACATCATCGACCACGGCAAGGACCAGGTTTTGTTTGTTGCGCTCGGCCCGGCGGAAGGGCGGGGGGATCGCGTCATAATGGCCTTGGGAGTGCCCTATACAAAGTTCGACGCGCCGTGCTATGTTTTCTGATTCCGATGAGTGGCTCTTTGACATATCGACTTTAAAGGGACAGTTGAGTTAACCGCAGAGAGCGCAAAGCTCACAGAGAGAATGGGTTGAGAAAGTAGATCGTCGTGTTGATCGCTCACCCGCCAGGTGACCACAAGACGTGGCCCGATACGAAGCGGTTTCATTCTCTTTGGGATCTTTGAGTTCTCTTGCGGCCATTCCATCTGCGGTTTCCAGGATCGACCCTCGCGAGCGGCGACGTGGCGCTCGTTTCCCCGCACGCGCTCGCAAGTCCTAACCTCCTGAGAGCAAGGTGGCTGCAGAGGTGCGGGTATGGGAGACACATCGGAGGAGAGCGTCCAAAGGCGAGGCGCTCGCAGAATCTCCGCTTTTGCACTGGCACAGAGGCACTTGCGATTTTACCATCTCCGCGCTCACGTGAGCGCGGCCCCGTTGAAGCTCGGAAGCTCGATAGTATGTCGGCATCGGCGGGGGAGGGTCTCCCGGCGCCCCTGGGGGGGGGCCCGG
>ORJL011042928.1_pt1 | contig 14337 bp, 12 predicted proteins | sample 1779941 | NCBI WGS metagenome assembly ORJL01 (sample SAMEA104232317, study PRJEB22302) | groundwater metagenome | biome: forest; feature: aquifer; material: groundwater | place: USA | collected 2011-08-07 | depth 5.8 m
CCTGTTCAGCGTGACCTTGAAGTCGCCCGCCTCTCCCTCGACGCGGACGATTTCGGTATTGCTCAGGATGTCTACGTTGGGATGCCTGCTGCACTCGATGAACTTGGGCGACTCGATGCACATCGAGCAGTCGTTGGACGGAAACGTCTTGTCGAGCTGCGACATCTTGCCGCCGATGGCCGGCGACTTGTCCACGAGGTAGACCCTGAAGCCGGCTTCGGCGAGATCGAGGGAGGCCTGAATGCCGCTGATGCCGCCGCCGACGACCAGCACGTCTCCCATGCTGTCGCCGCGCGAACTGTCGGTGGTCAGTCCTTCAAGCGCCACGCTCTTCACTCTGTCTGCCTTCCTAGATGACTTCCGCGACGATCTCTGTGATGTCCTTGATCTCTATCGCCCGGCCTTCCTCGAGGCCCAGGCTGCTGTCGGTGAAATTCGTGATGCAGTAGGGACAGGCGGTCGCGAGCACCTCGGCCCCGACGTCGACGGCCTGTCTCAACCTGAGATCGGAGAAGCGTTCCCCCTTCGGGGTTTCCATCCAGATCCTGCCCCCGCCGCCTCCGCAGCAGAAACTGTTCTCCCGGCACTCCGCCATCTCGGTCAGTTGCATGCCCGGTATGCCCTTCAGGACGTCCCGGGGCGCGTCGAACACACCGTTGTGGCGGCCCAGGTAGCAGGGATCGTGATAGGTGATCTTCTTTGCGTATTCCCTCGCGGGCTTGAGCCGGCCCTCGTTCATGAGCTGGCGCAGGAACTGGGAGATGTGAACGATCTCGAAATGGACGTTGAATTCCGGGTACTCGTTCTTGTAGGAGTGGTAGCAATGGGGAGAGGAGACCAGGATCTTCTTCACCCCGTGATCGATGAACGACTTGATGTTCTCCCTGGCGAGGTGCCTGAAGAGCTCCTCGTTGCCCGTCTTGCGGATGCTCTCGCCGCAGCAGCTTTCCTTCGCTCCCAGTATTCCGAAATCCACCCCGGCCGCATTCAGGATCCTGGCCGTCGCGGCGGCCACCTTCTTCATGCGCGGGTCGTAGCTCAGGTAGCAACCGGGCGAATACAGGATCTCCATCCCCTCGGTGTAGGGTTTCACCGACAGGCCCTGCGCCCAGTCGGCTCGCTTCGCCCGTTCCATGTCGAACGGATTGCCTTCGGCCCGAAGGCTCCCGGCCACGGTGACGATGGGAGCGACGGAATCGGGAAAGACCCCGTATTCCGTGGCGATCCGGCGCAGGGACACGCCGACCTCGATCTGATTGACGCCCCTGGGGCAGCGCTGGGGGCAGGTGCCGCAGGTGGAACAGCGCCAGATGTCTTCTTCCTCGATCGCGGTCAGCCCGAAGGTCGCCTGCCGGACGATCTTGCGCATGCTGAAGGACCGGACCCTGTTCCACGGGCAGACCACGTCGCAGATGCCGCACTGATAGCAGAACTGGAACGATGTTCCGCCGTTGCTCTTTATAACATCGGCAATCTCTTTGATAGGCGCGACGGTTTCCACGTTCTTTCCTGGCCTCTTCCCTCAGCTCGATCCCGGTCGCGCGCGAACAGCGCCGCGAGACTGGTTCCAGTTTTTTGCCCTAGGCGAAGTTCGACAGTTTCCACGTATAGAAATCCCATGTTGTGATCTAGATCAATGGGGCCATGAACGCGCGGCGGCGCTCGCGGTCCACGGTTTCCGAGATGCGATCGATGCCGCTCCGAGATAGGCCGCGGCCTCTCGATCGCCTTCACCGCCGAGGCGGCAAAATGCTTTTGCAGTACAATTGTTTGGGAGGCCAACAGGCTGGCCTCAGGGGTCGCCTCAGGCGAAAACCGGCAGGCAGAACGAGGTTTCGCGGGCGTAGCCGCAGCCTCTGCAGGCAAAACGGGCCGTGAGCTTCTCGCACTTCACGCCCCGCTCGCGCAGATGCGTCAGCCCGAGCGGCACTTCGCAATCCGGGCAGGCGCGGGGCATGACGATGGTCACTTCCATCCGCTTCAGGGTGGCGCCGTCGCGGGCGCGGAAATCCTCCTCCAGGACGATGGTGCGGCGTTCGAACGAGGCGATTCCCCAGCTTTCGAGATCGTTCAGAAGATCGTCGAAGAAGGCGATCGTCTTCGCCGCCTTCTCCCCGGCGAGCTTCCTCCCCGTTTCCGTGAACATGGATCGCGGCGCCGCCAGGGCGTAGGTCAGCTCCCGGCTCAGCGTCTGCACGAGCGCATCGACGAGGCCCCGTCCGCGCAGGGTCGCCTTGGTGAAGAAGGCGCCCACGCCCAGCGCGCCCAGCTTGTCGAGCCGGTCCGCGTCCTGCACGATGCGGCAGGCGCCGACGCACGGGAGCCGGTCGTCGTACAGAGCGCGCAGCGCCGCGAGCACGGCATCGATATCGCTGCGTTCCACCCCGAACTCGGCGAGCATGCTTCCGGCGAGGACCGCCGCATGCTCCTCTTCCGGGACGTCGTCCTCGTGGTATTCGCCCTCGTGAAACTTGCCCGCGTCGTGGTAGAGCGCCACAAGATCGGGAAGGAACGGATCGCCCCCCTCCATCGCGGAAATACTGTGGGCAATGGCCGCCGTGCGCCGCGCATGCTCGAGGAGGAATTCCGATGGCGCCTGGTTGGCCTGCCGGTTGTATCGCGCCTCGGCCTCGACGAGCAACTGCTCGATGCGCGCGTGAAGCCCGGGGAAGCGCGACTCCAGCAGGTTTCGCACGTCGTTCATCGTCGTTGAGTAGTCCGCGTTCGAGTCCGCTGGAAGATCCGATTCTTCCGCCTGCCGGGCAATCTACGCCGGCGGCGCTCGATTGGCAACGCGCCGGCCAGCAACGGACGCCCGGCGTGTTACGGCGCGGGCTTGCAGCTCGCGACCTGCGGCCCGCCGGCCGCAGCGGCCACGACCCGCGCCATCGCCGCGTTGACCGCTGCGAACGCCGCGGGCCGTCCGTTCGCGGGTGCGTCATCCGGCGAGAAGCAGGTCGGGCCGACGGCCGTGGCCCAGTTCGAGGTGAACTGTCCCTCGTTAACGACGCGCGGCACCGTGAACGGCCCGAACCACGGTGCCTCGACTTCGTCGCACACGATCACGCGAAACGCGGCGGGGTTCCACGCGGCGACGACGGTGAGCTGCGCCTGGAGGCTCGCGAGACTGGAAATCTGGCCGCCCGAGTGATAGCGCCAGCCCGCCGCGACGAAGGGCGCGGCCTTGTAGGCCGCCTCGCACGCCAGGTACGGCGGCGCGCTCGCCGGCGCATTGCCGCAATTCACGCCGAGGTTGGGCACGAACCCGGCCGGCGTCGCCGCCGCCGGCAGCACTATCGGCGGCGCGCCCGGCGGCTGCCACAGCACCCAGCCGTCCAGGGCCGAGCCCGTGACGAGGATGATCGCCTTGATGCGTTCTTCACGCCGGGGTTCGCGCCGGCGCTTCGGCTGCTTGCGTTTGCGGTCGTTCATCGTTCCTCCTTGGTGGCGAGAAGGACTGTACCTGTTCGCGCAGCCGTGCCCGCGCCCGCCCGGCGCTGCGCGACCCGAGCGGCCGATCATGCGCCGGGCGCGCGGAAGGGGTCAAGGCGGCGAGGCGGGCATCAACTGGAATTTGCGCTTCAGGCTCTCGTGCATGTGAGAGCGGTACATGGCCATTCCGGTTTCCGGTAGGTAAGTCATCTTCTCTAGAGAAAGCGGGGCGCGCAGCATGTACTGCGCGAGCTTCTTGCGGCCCTCGGCGTCGCTGGCGCGAACGCGCACGCCGTTGTGGCCGGAGAAGCCGCTGTGGCGCTAGGCGAGCATGCCCGCCGACAGCCGCTCGCCGATGGCGCACTCCGCCACGAGCAACCAGATCGCCGAAGGTCTGTACGAACAGGATCAGCCCCGGACGGCCCTCCATCGCGGCGCCGCAATAGGAACACGGCGGCACGGTCGCGGCGGAAAGCGAACCGGGCAAGGACAGCACGTTCACCGTGCGGCTGGCGTTTCGCCCTATCAAAACAGGGTAGAGTCAATATTCTCCGCTCGACCTGCGCCAAGTGGATGGCGTGGCGGCGCTGTTCGATTGAGCAGCAGCGGGCGAAATGTTACTCTGAACATCAAGGTACGATGAAACTGTCCTATTTCAAGAAGCGTTTTTGCTCCCCGTTCGTCCGCAATACACTGCTTGCGTTGTTGCTGTGGACGGGCAGCGTGGCCGGGTCGCTGTGGTGGAACAAGCTAACCCTGCAGCGGCAGAATCTGGATTTGGCCAAGACGGCGGCACTGGGCAGCATCAACAAGGACATTGCATTCAGAGCATGGGCAGCCTCCCATGGCGGCGTCTACGTTACCCCCGATGAGAATACCCCGCCCAATCCCTATCTGGTCCAGATTCCCGATCGCGATCTCGTCACCACTGAAGGCAAACGCCTGACCTTGATCAACCCGGCTTACATGCTGCGTCTGGTGATGGGGGCAAACTCGCGCTTGTTCGGCGTCAAGGGGCATCTCACCAGCTTGCAACTTACCAACCCCATCAATCAGCCCGACGAATGGGAACAGGCCGCGCTCGAGTCATTCCGACAGGGTGCAGAAGAGGCGACAACCGTCGTCGAGATCGATGGCAAGCCCCATCTGCGGATGATCCGCCCGCTCCCGATGGAGCAAGGCTGCCTGAGGTGCCACGCCGATACCGGGGTCAAGCTCGGTCAAGTGCGAGGCGGTATCAGCGTGGCGATTCCGTTGGAGCCGATCTACGCGGTCTCCGGGGCACAAGACAGAAATGTCAACTTATTCCATGGCGCAGCCTGGCTGCTGGGCACAGGCTTGATTGGTCTGATCGCCTTGAGCAGCCAGCGGGAGTCCGCCGAGCGCGAGCGCGCCGCGCAGGCGATTCGCGCGCTGTCCACGGAACTGACGATGGCCGAAGAACGTGAGCGCCATGCGCTGGCCCAGGACCTGCACGACAATCTCGGTCAACTGCTGGCAGCCATCAAGATCAAGCTGGCGACCGTCGACACCGGTTCACTCAAGTCTTCGATCGATGAGATCGAGGGCCTGATCGACCAGGCCGACCGCTCGGTGCGGATGGTCAGGCAGCAACTGAGCCCGCAGATCCTGCAATCTCTGGGTCTCGGGCCGGCCTTGGAATGGCTGGCCGACGAAATGGAACGAAGGTACGGCCTCAGCGTGCAGATCCACGACGACAGCGAGCCGAAGCTGCTCGACGAATTAGGGCGGACCATGGTGTTCCGGGCCGTGCGCGAACTCCTGATCAATGTGGCCAGGCACGCACGGGCCGAGCGCGCCGAGGTCACCTGCCTGGTGGAGGACCGCCGGCTGATCGTTGCCGTGAGCGATGAGGGCTGTGGCTTCGATGCGGCCGGAATCCTCAGCACATTGCCAGTCGCAGGCGGTTTCGGTTTGTTCAGCATACGAGAGCGCTTCGCGTCGATCGGGGGCAAGATGGACATCGACAGCGCTCCGGGCGAGGGCAGCACGATCACACTGACGGTGCCGCTCGCCGCCGCGGCTACCGAGGAGCGCAGGCGCTCATGATCCGGATCATGCTGGTGGAGGACCACACTGTCGTGCGGGAGGCGCTGCGCGGCATGCTCGAGAGGGAACCCGACATGCAGATCGTGGCCGAGGCCGGCGATGGCGAGAGCGCGCTGCGGCTGGCGAGGATGGTCGCCCCCGAGGTGGTGGTCATGGATATCAGCATGCCCGGCATCGACGGCATCCAGAGCACGCGGCGCCTGCTCGCCGCGAACCCGGCCATCAAGGTGCTGGCTCTGTCTACGTATCGCGACCGGCGCGTCATCCAGCAGATCCTCGATGCGGGCGCCGCGGGCTATGTGGTCAAGTCGGCTGCGGGCGCTGAACTGCGGCGAGGCATACGCGCGGTGATTGAGGGCCGCAGCTATCTTTGCCCCGACGCCGCTGCGGCGGTGGCCGACGGCCTGCGCGAACGCAAGCAAGCGCCGGAACAGACCCTGTCGCGGCGTGAACGGCAGGTGCTCGCCCTCATTGTCGAGGGCAAAACATCCTCCGACATCGCCGCTATCTTGGGCATTGCCCAGAGCACGGCCGAAGTGCACCGGCGCAACATCATGCGCAAGCTACAGGTGCACGGCATTGCCAATCTCATCAAGTACACCATCCGCGAGGGGCTGACCTCGCTCTGAGCGCAGCGCCGTCCGCCCCACGTCGCCCTCCGCCCGGGCGCCCATCGGCCGAGGGCGATCCGTGAAATTCAACTACCTACCCATATCCGGGTATACCAAATTACCGGGTACTGGGGATGTGCTTTTCGCGGGGAAACGACTAAATTCGAGCCTGAAGTCAAGGAGTCAAGTCCGCTTCCATAAGTGAAGAGGGACCTGACTGCCGCCCGGCAAATGGTTTTTCTTGATTGACGAGGAACGGGAATCGAATGATGACTGTTTGCAAGGGCCGTTGCGCTCTGTTTCGACCATCCCGGACAGCGGTGATTTCTCATTTGAAAAGCAGGTAAAGATTTGGGAGATGGGAGATCCAGAAAGGTCAAGCGGTAGCTGGCCATTTTCGCAGCGGTGGTAGTCATGCTGTTTCTATTCCTTTTGCTGGATCTGCCAGAACTGCTTGCGGGCTTCCGAGGCGCCGGTCTTCTGGCGGATGTCATCTGACGGAATCGCAGATTGGGGCATGGTCCCACGCCGGCGCGCACGGGAAAAAGATACGTGGATTGCCATCTGCCGAACGACAACGCGGTCCTCCACCACATCTGGAAATCAATTGGCGATATCAAGAATGTACTTTTTTATTCGAGCTTCGCGCAAGAGAAAGCATATCGAACATCAGGACGCGACTGCATTTCACGAGAACGAAAGGGGTAGCCATGTATAGGAAGGGATTTTCAGCATTGGCGGCATTTGTATTATTCAGCTTCTCGCTCATTCTGTATTCTGCTCCGGGGGAGGCGGCCAAGGCCAAAGCCCGCTCGATTTCAAAGGAGGGCCAGGCCTGCATCGGCTGTCATGAAGCGCAATCCCCCTCCTTTGTAAAAGAGTGGCGCTTGAGCAAGCACGCGGAGAAGGGCGTTGACTGCTATACCTGCCACGCGGCGCGAAAAGGCGAGCCCGACGCGATGGCGCACAACGGTTTTACGATCGCCGTGCTCGTGACCCCCAAGGACTGCGCGCAGTGTCACCCCAAGGAAGTAAAGGAGATGACCGAGAGCCACCATGCCAAGGCGGCGGACATTCTCAACTCCGCCGACAACTATCTCGGTGAAGTTGTGGGCGGACCGGAGGCTGTTGCTGTCGGTTGCAGGCAGTGCCACGGCGCGAATGTGAAGGTGCTGGCGAATGGCAAACTCGACACGGACAGCTGGCCCAATACGGGCATCGGCAGAATCAACCCCGACGGCTCCAAAGGTTCCTGCTCAGCATGCCATGCGCGCCATAACTTCTCCAAGGCGCAGGCGCGCGAACCTCAGACCTGCGGAAAATGCCATCTCGGTCCCGATCACCCGCAGATGGAGATCTACCAGGAGTCCAAGCACGGCATTCTCTACGAGTCGTTCAAGGACCGCATGAATATGAAAAAGGACAAATGGGTTGTTGGCAAGGACTATACCGCTGCGCCGACCTGCGCCACTTGCCATATGAGCGCCACGCCAAACCAAGCGGTAACGCACGATGTGGGCGCCCGGATCAGTTGGACGCTGCGGCCGCCGATATCGAAGAAACTCGAGAACGCCGACAAGCGGCGCGACAGCATGAAGGACGTATGCGGCAGTTGCCATTCGGAACCCTTTGTAACGGGCTTCTACAACCAATTCGACAATCTCGTCAATCTCTATGACGACAAATTCGCAAAGCCGGCCACGGCTATCATGAAAGAACTGATGGATAAAGGAAAGCTTACCAAGGCGAATTTCGACGACAAGCTGGACTGGATTTATTGGGAACTGTGGCATCACGAAGGCCGCCGAGCGCGCCACGGAGCGGCTATGTCGGGTCCGGACTACGCCTGGTGGCACGGAATCTATGACGTAGCAAAGAACTTCTACACTGAGTTCCTGCCTGAGGTAAAGCGCGTTGCCGGACCGGAACTTTATAACGAAATTGCGAAAAAATACATCGAGTCCGACGTGCGGCACGAGTGGTACATCAAGGGAATGACCAAGGAGCAGCTTGAGAAGATCCAGAAGTTCTACAGCGAGCGGTACGGCGGAGCAACAGCGAAGTAGCACTCGGCGCGACACGAAGGGACGATCGTCCCTTCGTACGGTCTTTCTTGTCCGGCTAGCGTCCAGCCGGACTGGGTGATGACAAGCATTGATTCGCTCGCAGAATTGCTGCGCCCTGCGGCGCAGAAGCTGATCTTCCAGGCGGTCAAGACGGAATTTGGGGAGTTTCTTTCGGATTATTGGGGTGCTGTAGCTGCCAAAGTCTGCCTTCCTATTTCTATCAAATAATGAACATTTCCAGCCTGCTGATACACGCCCGGCCAGAGCGCGCAGAGCAGGTGCACGCGCAGCTTGAACAACTGCCCGGCGTCGAAGTCCACGCCGTGACCGCGGACGGCCGCCTGATCGTGACCTTGGAAAAAGGCGACGACCAGGACATGACGCAGTTGTTCGAGCAACTGGGCGCGATCCCCGGCGTGCATGCAACCACACTGGTCTACAACCACTCTGAAACACTCCATGACGAATTACCTGCAGGGAAGGAGAGCAAGTCATGAACATGACGCGACGCGATTTCATCAAGTCGAGCGCCATCGCTGCGGCCGCTGCGGCCGCCGACATCACGATCCCGGGCATCAATGAAGCGTTGGCGGCAGCCGCGCCCGACAAGAGCATTCGCTGGGACAAGGGCGTATGCCGCTTCTGCGGCACCGGCTGCGGCGTGCTGGTCGGGGTCAAGGACGGGCGCGTCGTGGCTACCCAGGGCGATCCGGACGCGCCGGTGAACAAAGGGTTGGCCTGCGTGAAAGGCTACTTCCTCGCCAAGATCATGTACGGCAAGGACCGGCTTACGCGCCCGCTGCTGCGCATGAAAGACGGCAAATTCGACAAGAACGGCGAGTTCGCGCCGGTCAGCTGGAAGCAGGCCTTTGACATCATGGAGGAAAAGTGCAAGGCCGCGCTGAAAGCGAAAGGCCCGGCTTCGGTCGGCATGTTTGCATCCGGCCAATGGACGATCTGGGAGGGCATCGCCGGCGCCAAGTTCATGAAGGCGGGTCTGCGCTCCAACAACATCGACCCCAACGCGCGCCACTGCATGGCCTCGGCGGTCGCCGGCTTCATGCGCACCTTCGGCATCGACGAGCCGATGGGGTGCTACGACGACCTCGAGCATGCCGATGCATTGGTGCTGTGGGGCGCGAACATGGCCGAGATGCACCCGATCCTGTGGTCGCGGCTCACCGACCGGCGGCTCACGGCCAAGCAGGTCAAGGTCGCCGTGCTCTCCACCTTCTCCAACCGCAGCTGCGAACTGGCGGATCTTGAGCTGATATTCAAGCCGCAGACCGACCTGGCGATCCTGAACTATATTTGCAATTACATCATCCAGTCTGGCGGCGTGAACGAGGACTTCGTCAAGAAGAACGTCAACTTCGCCAAAGGGGTCACCGATATTGGCTACGGCCTGCGCCCCAACCATCCTCTAGAGCAGGCGGCCCACAACAACGGCTACCCCGACGCCGAGGGCAAGCCCAAGGGCGATCCGAACGCGGCGAGCCCGATCACCTTCGACGAGTTCAAGCGATTCGTGTCGGATTACACCGCCGACAAGGTATCCGCGCTGTCCGGCGTGCCGAAGGACAAGCTCGAGGCGCTCGCGAAGCTCTACGCCGATCCCAAGGCCAAGGTCGTATCGTACTGGACCATGGGCTTCAACCAGCACTCGCGCGGCACCTGGGTCAACAATATGGTCTACAACGTGCACCTGCTCACCGGCAAGATCTCCGAGCCCGGAAATGGGCCGTTCTCATTGACCGGCCAGCCTTCGGCGTGCGGCACCGCGCGCGAAGTGGGCACCTTCGCGCACCGGCTGCCCGCCGACATGGTGGTAATGAACCCGAAGCACCGCGAAATCGCCGAGCAGATTTGGAAATTGCCCGCGGGCACCCTGCCCGGCCAGATCGGCTTGCATGCCGTGGCGCAGGACCGCGCATTGAAGGACGGCAGACTCAATTTCTACTGGACTTTGTGCACCAATAACATGCAGGCCGGCCCGAACCTGACCCAGGAGCGTTATCCGGGCTTCCGCAATCCCGAGAACTTCGTCGTGGTCTCCGATGCGTATCCAACCGTCACCGCAATGGCCGCCGACCTGATTCTGCCCGCCGCGATGTGGGTGGAGAAGGAAGGCGCCTACGGCAACGCCGAGCGGCGCGGCCAGTTCTGGCGCCAGCAAGTGAAAGCGCCGGGCGAGGCGAGGTCCGATTTGTGGCAGATCGTCGAGTTCTCCAAGCGCTTCAGGGTGGAGGAAGCCTGGGGTGAAGAGCTAGTCGCGAAGATGCCCGAGGTCCGCGGCAAGACGCTGTTCGACGTGCTGTTTGCCAACGGCGAAGTCAACAAGTATCCGCTCAAGGACCTGCAAAAAGGATTCGAGAACGACGAGTCGAAGCACTTCGGTTTCTACCTGCAGAAAGGCTTGTTCGAGGAGTACGCCAAATTCGGTCGCGGAAAGGCGCACGATCTGGCGGAGTTCGACCTGTACCACAAGGCGCGCGGGTTGCGCTGGCCGGTGGTCGACGGCAAGGAAACGCTGTGGCGCTTCCGCGAGGGCTACGACCCCTACGTGAAGAAAGGCGAAGGCATCCGCTTCTACGGCAAGCCGGACGGCAAGGCGGTGATATTCGCGCTGCCCTACCAGCCGGCGGCGGAATCGCCGGACGCCGAGTACGATTTATGGCTCGGCACCGGGCGCGTGCTCGAGCACTGGCACACCGGCACCATGACGCGGCGCGTGCCCGAACTCTACAGGGCGTTTCCGGATGCATGGGTATGGATGAACCCCAAGGACGCCGAAAAACGGGGCCTGAAGCGCGGTGATGCCGTGAAAGTGATGAGTCGCCGCGGCGAGATGGTGACCAAGGTCGAGACGCGCGGCCGCAACAAGATGCCCGCGGGCGTGGTGTTTGTCCCGTTCTTCGACGAGAGCCGGCTGGTGAACAAGCTTACGCTCGATGCCACCTGCCCGATCTCGAAAGAGACTGACTTCAAGAAGTGCGCGGTGAAGGTGGTAAAGGCGTGAGGCGTGGGGACCAAAGGCTCCCCGCGCCTGGCGCCATCCAGAGCAACGATGCGAGACGAAGGCAAAATCACGGCCGCGGCGCGCCGGCAGTTCCTGTTCGACAGCGCGAGGATCGCGTGCGGCGTCGGCATGCTCGGACTCGGCATCGGGCTGTACGCCAAGCAGGCGCGGGCGCTGCCGCCGACGGCGATCCGCCCGCCGGGCGCGCGTACCGAGCCGGAATTTCTCGGCGCCTGCATCCGCTGCGGCATGTGCGTGCGCGACTGTCCGTACAAGATTCTCGACCTGGCGAAGCTCGAGCAGGACATCGCGACGGGCACGCCGTATTTCACCGCGCGCAGCGGCCCGTGCGAAATGTGCGACGACATTCCGTGCGTGAAAGCCTGCCCGACCGGGGCACTCGACCCCCAGCTCAAGAAGATCGACAAGGCGCGCATGGGGCTGGCGCTGCTGGTCGACCACGAAACCTGCCTCAATTACCTCGGTTTGCGCTGCGACGTGTGTTACCGCGTGTGCCCGCTCATCGACAAGGCGATCACACTCGAGCCGCAGCACAACGCGCGCACCGGCAAGCACGCGCTGTTCATCCCGACAGTGCACTCCGATCGGTGCACCGGCTGCGGCAAGTGCGAGCAGGCGTGCGTGCTGGAGGCGGCGGCGATTCGGGTACTGCCGCGCCACCTGGCGAAGGGCGAGCTTGGCGGTCACTACCGCCTCGGTTGGGAAAAGCAGAAGCAGGCGGGCAAACCGCTCATCGAGGGCATCATTGACCTGCCCGACCGCATGCCGGAGACCGCGAAATGAAACAAGGCATCGGCGCCGAAGCGATCCGCGTCAAGGGCTGGCTCGCGGCGCACCGGCGGCTGCTCGCGCGCCGCGCAACGCAGTTCGGAGTGCTCGCGCTGTTTCTGGCGGGCCCGTGGCTCGGCTACTGGATCGTCAAGGGCAACCTCAACTACAGCCTGACGCTCGGCGTGCTGCCGCTCGCGGATCCATATGTGCTGCTGCAGTCGCTCATCGCCGGGAATCGCCCCGAGCGCGACGCGCTGATCGGCGCAGCAATCATTGTGGTTACGTATTTTCTGGTCGGCGGTCGCACCTACTGCGCGTGGGTGTGTCCGGTCAACATCGTGACCGATGCGGCGTGCCGTTTGCGCGCGCGGCTCGGTGTGCACGGCGGCGCTCAGCTCGCGCGCGCATTGCGCTACTGGATTCTGGCGATGACGCTGGTCCTCGCGTGGACCACCGGCACGATCACCTGGGAACTGGTGAACCCGGTCTCGATGCTGCATCGGGGTATCATCTTCGGCATGGGCGCCGGCTGGCTCATCATCGTCGCGGTGTTTCTGCTCGATCTGTTCGTCGCCGAACGCGCCTGGTGCGGATACCTGTGCCCGGTAGGGGCATTCTGCAGCGTAATCGGCAAATTCAGCCTGTTGCGCGTGACGACGGTGCGACGCACCCAGTGCAACGATTGCGCCGACTGCTACGCCGTTTGTCCGGAGCCGCTGATGATCAAGCCTGCGCTCAAGGGTGCGCATCGGGGTATCGCGCCGGTAATCCTGTCGCCCCATTGCACCAATTGCGGCCGCTGCATCGATGTCTGCTCCAAGGACGTCTTTGCCTTCGGTACCCGTTTCAACAATCGCATCGAACTGCAGGGCGATGAGCAGGGTCCCGCGATGCGCGCTGGCGCAAAACCCGTTCAACTGTCCTGACGCCAAGGAGCCCCTTATGAACAAATCCGTCTCGGTTTTTCTCGCCACGCTCGGTTTGATTTTGTCGCAGCCGGTGCTCGCGCAGCAGGGCTCGTCCGGTGTGCAGACGCTCCGTGGCGCTGACGCCGCGGCAGCCGACCAGGCGCCCACGGCGCGGCCTTACGCGGGCAAGGCACCCGGAAGTCAGAAGCCGATTGCGCTCACTTTCAGCACCCAACCGCCGCTGATTCCGCACTCGATCGAGGATTTGAACGGGGTCACCTTGCAGGATAACCCCTGCATCGCCTGCCACGGGCCGGACAACTATAAGAACGCAGGCGCGCCGAAAATTGCCGACAGCCACCTTAGGGACCGCGACGGCAAAACGCTTTCCGAGGTTTCGCCGGGACGGTATCAATGCACCGCGTGCCACGTGCCGCAGGTTGACGCCAAGCCGCTGGTGCAAAACACCTTCAGGGGCGTGGTCAAAACAAAGAAGAAAGAGTGGTAAATTGCTGGGCAATCAATTCCAACCGCCGCAGCAACGCAAGGTCTGTCCCGCACCCCTGTTGATCCAGGGCGCTGCAGAGCTCTACATAGGGGTCGACTGCGCCATCTCGGATTTTTCGGGAGCGGACGTTTAAAACGGCAGCGCCCATTACCTCTCTGTTCAGCAACCACTGACCGGAATGGCCGATTATGCGGACATCCGCAGCAGTTCACCCGTGCGGAAGCGGCTGAAATCTGGCACACCTCGCGCAGGATGCAGCACCGACCAGCGTATTCCAAATCACAATTCCGGATTGGGCAGGCTCCGGCCGGAATTCTTGTTTTTCGAAGTTCGCAGTCCAAGGCCGAATCGGACGGAGAGCCGCATGCATAGTCGATCTGCGGGCAGTTTTCTAGTGAAACTGCGGTCGCGCAGACCGTGAGAGAAGATCGAGCGGGGTCTTTCTTTGGGCCGGGACTTGCGGCTTGGCTATGGGGCCGCGGGCGGGCGAGTCGTGAAGATGGTTGTGCTTGTCGGATCTTCTGGCGTTGATGGTGGGGGTGTTGGACTTCGCTTCGCTCGATCCAGCCTACGAGGCTCGGGTTAACCTATGTGCTTCGGAGTGAGCGAAAAAGCAGATTCCTCGGGCTGCGCCCTCGGAATGACGATGCGTTTCGCCGGAGCGGGTCAGAACTTCTCGGCCCAGGGGCGCAGGTCGACTTCGAAGCTCCAGGTGTCGCGCGGCTGGTTGTGCAGCTGCCAGTAGGCCTCGGCGATGTGGCCGGGGGTGAGCGCGCCCTCGGGAGGCAGTTGCGCCATGCGCTCGGGATAGCGCTCGTGCATGCGCGCGCTGTCGATCACCCCGTCGATGATCACCGAGGCGACGTGGATGCCCTGCGGCCCCAGCTCGCGCGCCATGCTCTGGGCGAGCTGGCGAAGGCCGCCCTTCGCC
>ORJL011237783.1_pt1 | contig 14334 bp, 14 predicted proteins | sample 1779941 | NCBI WGS metagenome assembly ORJL01 (sample SAMEA104232317, study PRJEB22302) | groundwater metagenome | biome: forest; feature: aquifer; material: groundwater | place: USA | collected 2011-08-07 | depth 5.8 m
CATCATCAACGTGCCCGTCTCCCCCTGGCTCTACATCTGCACGATCCTGGGCGCCCTGTTCCTCGGCTTCGCCAAGCGCCGCAACGAGCTTGCCATCCTGGGCGACGACCATGCGGCGGAGCACCGGGGCACCCTGGAGCACTACAGCATCCCCCTGCTCGACCAGATGATCGCCGTGGTGACGCCGTCCATCCTCCTCGCCTACAGCCTCTACGCCGCCACCGCAGACGTCCCCCGCGAGATGATGCTCACCATCCCCTTCGTGATATACGGCATCTTCCGCTACCTGTACCTCGTCCACGCCAGGAACCTCGGCGGCGCACCGGAGGACGTGCTGCTGGCAGACCGGCCGCTGCTGCTGGACATCCTCCTCTGGCTCGCCCTCTCAGGCGTCATCCTCTTTCTCTTCCGGTCTTAGCGGCAGGTATGGTGCGATTGGTTCCTGGCTGAATCGAGGGATTGTTGCGGACACCTAGGTCTCGTCTAGTTGCGTCTTCGAAATAGGCGTTCTAACAATAATTTCACGGGATTCCGTAGTACTGTGCCGCTCAAGTTGCCAAGGAACATGCCGATGGCTACGTACGCAAAATCTTCCCTGCCTACAGCTAGAACCACAAAAGCGAGTGATGCAAGGGCGAATGCGATGAATCCGACAAGCAGCATGAGATCCTTGGGGTGGACAGGAGGTACAATGCGCCTGTTGATGGTGGCAAAGAATAATGTGAACGTTGCGCCCAGCAGAAAGCCAATGAACAGCATGCATCCCCTCTGAACTGTGTCCCTATTCGAACATCTTCCTAATCGCAACCGCCAGCATGTATACTCCGCCAAATGCGAAGCCCAAACCCGTAATCAATAAGCCGAGGCGATTCTCAAGGTAGGTTGGGGCAATAGCGATAAGCCGCGATAGTATAGGGTGTTCCCTTCTGGTTCGCTGGGCATGTTCGGGATCATAGGGTTTCCGCAATGCTCTTAGAAGCAATCCTGCTAGGACTAGAAGGAGAACTGCGTAGCCGAGTTCCCATAGCCCATCCTGGATTCTCATGATAATTTTACGCTTCTTCCTTTCGCAATCGGGCCGTTTACTCAGTTCCCTCCTCAACACAAGACAAGGCAGGTTCGGGCGGCTCCCCTAGCATCCAAGCACCATACTAAATAGGTCAATTCTGAGGGGGTTCTCAGTTCCCGTTCTTTCACCCGTTCGGGTTCACTTTCAGCTTCTCCGGCAGCCAGGTGGAGAGAAGGGCGTGCAGCTCCTCGGCGCACTGTCCCAGGCCGTGGGTGGCGCCTTCGTACAGCACCAGCTCTTTGGGCTTCTTCGCCCACAGGTAGATTTGCTCTGAACAGTAGGAGGGGAGGCGCGTGTCCGCCGTCCCGTGGACGATGAGCATGGGGCGGGGGGCCACCTTGCCCGCACCCGTGGCGCCGAAGGTCTGGCTGGAGAGGGTCACAGCCGCCACGACGTCTTGCGCGTAGGGCGCCACGGAGATGACCACCGCCCCGCCAAAGGAATGTCCCACAAGGGCGATGCGCCGGTAGCCGTTGGCGCGCAGGAAGAGGATGTCCGCAAAGGTGTCCCGGACGCAGTCCTCAAGCTGGCCGGGGCTGCGGTAGTGGCTGCGGATGGAGGCGACGCCCTTCTGGACAAGCTCTTCGCCAAGACGCTTGAAGATGTTGTTGGCCGGACCGTTGTAGCCCCCGGCAAAGCCTGACAGCCATATGACGGCCTCCTGCCCCCCGGCGACCGGATGATAGAGGATTGGGAAGTCGCCCCGATCCGTCTGGAGCGTGAGCGGCTCACCCCGGTCGTCCGGGACGGGCTCGGCAGGTCGTGCGCCGAGCAGGTGGATGGGGTCGCGGAAAGACGTCATAACGCTAGAGTATATCGTTCAATGCGCGGGGAGGAAGCATCCGGTAAACGGGCAGCGTATTAAGTCTGTACTCATGTCTTCGGATACGTGGCCTGCAAGGCGTCGGCAAGCCTGTCAAGTTCCTGACGGCTTGAGTCGGGTGGCATAGACCAACGTACCCTGTTGTCCCAAGCTACTCGCGGAATGACGTGTAGGTGAACGTGAAAGACATCTTGACCCGCTGCGGAGCCATCCGCCAACCATAGGTTCACCCCATCACAAGGCAGATGCGATCGACTTAGCGCGTGCTCAATTCCAAGCGCTACTTCAGTCATGCGACATGCTAGCGTGGTATCAAGTTCGTTCAGGCGGGCAATGTGTTGTCTAGGCACGATCAGTGTGTGGCCGGGATTTATCTGCGCAAGGCTCATGAAGGCCACAACGAAGTCATCCTGGAGTACAAAACTAGCTGGAGACTTGCCGGCTACAATGGCACAGAAGATACAAGAATCTGATTCCAACTGGTCCTCTTCTTCATGAACACGGCTGAACGTTCAAAAAGACACACTATTCGGCAATAGAGCGGTTTTGAAGTCGAGCGGATGTAAACCGCCTCTGTGCCCCACACCCTTGACCCCTGCACTCCCCCTTGCGGGAGAAGACAGAGGGCGGGTTTGAAACCCGCCCCTACAAGGGAGGCCTCCAGGCGCTTCGAAACCGCTCTAGTTGCGCCTTCTACAGTCTCGCCGTCGCTAGCCGCTCCACCGCGCTAAAGACTTGTTCCAGCTCCTGCTCCGTGTTGAAGAAGTCCAGGGAGAGGCGGAGGCCTTTTGGATTGCGTACCTGCCGCGCCATGATGCGGTGCCGCTCCCAGAGGAGCTTGACGGCGGCATCAGGGTCGGCGCCGGCGATGGAGAAGGTGACGAGGCCGGTGGAGGCCTCCGGGGCGAGTGTGGAGCAGACGCTGACGCCGGGGATGTCCGCGAGGCGCTTCTTGGCGAGCATGCCAAGGCCCCGGTTCCGCTCCTCCACCTCATGCTTGCCGGCCTGCTGGATGAAGGCCACGCCCGCCGCCAGACCTGCGGCGTAGGGCGCGCTGGAGCTGGAGAGGTTGAACTTCGTGATCTGGTCGGCAGCAGGCACAAGCTCGCCAAGCTCCTCGTATTTCGGGAAGAGGGAGTGCCCCACGTGCGCCGGGTCCACCAGGGGGATGGCGTCCTTGCGGATGTAGAGCGCGCCGATGCCGTCCGGGCCGAGGAGCCACTTCTGGCCGGGCATGGCGTAGAACTCCACGTCCAAGGCGCGCATGTCCAGGGCGATGTGGCCGGGGGTCTGCGCGCCGTCCAGCAGCATCCAGATGCCGCGCGGCTTTGTCAGCTTGCGTATCCGCTCGGCGGGGATGCGGAGGGCGCTGGCGTACTGGATGTGGCTCATGAACACCATGCGCGTGCGGGCGGTGATGGCGGCCTCCACCTTCTTGACGATACTGTCGTGCTCCTCGTCCGGGGCGAGGGGGAGCACGATGGTCTTGACCCCGTAGCGGCGCTGGAGGTTGAGGGCGGGAAGGAGGACGGAGCCGTGCTCCAGGTCGAAGGTGATGACCTCGTCGCCGTGCTTCCAGGGAAGGCCGGAGAGGACGACGTTGAGGCCGTGGGTGGTGTTCTGGGTGAGGAGGACTTCGTCAACGGAGGCGTCGATGAGGCCGGCTACGGCCTGCCGCGCCTGGAGCTTGACGGCGCGGGCCTTCTCCTGGACGGCGGGGGTGGTGGGGCCGTCGTAGGCCTCCTCCTCCACGAAGCGGGTGATGGCCTGGACCACGGAGATGGGGGAGGGACCGGACCAGCCGGTGTTGAGGTAGACCATCTTTTGCGTGGCGGGGATCTGGGAACGGAGGGCGTTGACGTCCATGGGGCTCCTTCTGGAGGGTCCGCGATCACTCTGGGCCGAACGTCGCAGTCCGGCCTACCTAAGTCCCTAGCATACCGTTTCGACCAGCCGCCTGTCGCTCTTCCTGCGCCACGGGTTTGTCCCAAAAGTCGAAGGTGGGTGGGGAAAACCCCGCCCCATCCGTTCAAAGGCGTCCTTCGAGAGCCTCCCCAATAAGGAATCGGGATCTACGACAGGATGAACGGATTCCCCTCCCCACGGGCACTTTTGAGACAAGGCTCCGGCGTAGGAGGGGCGGATAGCTCTTCGAGGGGGCAAGGACGAATCGCATCCGTGACCGCGGCGTGTGGTGGGAACGAGGGTATTTGTCTAAGGTCTTGTGGACCAGCGCTTCTCCAATAGTAGCTGCACGCCGTTGGGCAAGGACCGGTACGTCCAGGTGGTCCCGGCGTTCGCCGCCCCCGTGAGGTAGGCGACAAGCGGCTCCCGCATGGCGCGGGGTGGAGCATGGCGCCGCACGATGCTGACCGCCTCGGCGGGAGGGTGGAACTCCGCGCCGAGGACAAGCCCGTCAGGTTCGGCCACACGGACTGCGCCGCTCCAGTCGGTCACCTCGAAGCAGGAGGTGGTAGAGATGAAGCCCTCGCTGACGTAGGTCACCTGGGTCGTGAAGAGGAGCGGGCCTATCCCATGGACGGCAAGGCCTGTCTCCTCCCGCAGCCCCCGCACGAGAGCGTCCGCCAGCGTTTCCCCCTGTCCAACCACGCCTCCCGGAAGCGTCCAGCTTGGACGCCGGTCACGCGGCCCTTGCCGCTGGACCAAGAGGACATCCGCGGTGCGCCGGACAAGGGCGACGGCTATCTGAAGGTCACGCATGGGACCTCTCCTCGCATCGTCTCAGCCGGCGGCGGGCTTTGCCTGCTCCACGGCCCGTTGCAGGTTCTCAGCGAACTCTTTGATCATCTGGTCCGCCTTGTGCTTCACGACGGGCGCGCCGAGCTGTCCGAGCCTCCCCATGAACTGCACGTCCGCTGTGACATTGAGGTCGGCGAGGCCGGGGGCAGGGTAGGTGACAAGGGTGTCGATGTGGGCGCGCACCGCGCCGCCCACGCGCTTGTCGTCGGCGTGGGCGCGCATATGCCACTCGCCGTCCTTGCTGTTGTGGTCCATCTCCACGTTGCCGTCCAGCGTGAGGCCGATGGGCCCCACCTTGACGCGCATCTTGCCCAGGTAGGAACCGTCCGCCTTCCGGGTCACGCTCTCCACGCCGGGCATGAGCCGCGCCACGCGGGGGAAGTCACCGAGGATTGACCAGAGGGCGTCCGGCGTCCCCTGGACGCGGACATGGTGCTCGAACTTCACAGAGATGCTCCTTGGGGCGGTGGGTGGAAGTGCTACCGGGCCTGCAGGATAGCTTGCGCCCCTCCCAAGTATCGCAGTTTGGTGACTGTGGCGGATGTAGAAGCGTAGCCTACGCCTGGCTGAGCGCCCGCTGCAGGGCGCGGCGGACAAAGACCACCGCCATCTCCCGCTTGTAGTCGGCGGAGCCACGGAAGTCGTCCAGGGGGCTGATGTCCGTCAGGACGGCTTCCGCCGCGCGCTGGATGACGTCTGCGGTGGGCTCCTGGCCCTCCAGGGCTTGCTCCACGGCGGTGGCGGGGAGGGGTGTGGCGCCCAGGCCGCCTAGTCCCACGCGCACGTCCGTGATGGGCGTGCCGAGGCTGCCGCGCAGGCTGATGGCCACGCTCAGGGTGGCGTAGTCGTCCGCGGTGCGGGGGAGGAAGGTGAAGTACACCGTGCTGGTGGCGGGCTTCGCGGGCGGGACGATGACCTCCGCGATGATCTCGTCGGGGCGGAGGATGGTCTCGAAGTAGTCCTTGAAAAGCTCGGCGACCGGGACAAAGCGGTCGCTGTGGCTGGACGCCAGGTGGACGGTGGCGTCGGACGCGATGAGGCCGGGGGCGGGGTCCTGCGCGGGGTCCGCGTGGGCCAGGCCGCCTCCCACGGTGGCGACGTTGCGGATGCGGACGGTGGACACCTGGCTGTAGACGCTTGAGATGAGCGGCGCGCGCTGCTTCACGAGCGTGGACGTCTCCACCTCCCGGTGGGTGGCGCGCGCGCCCAGGTGGAGGCCGTCGGGCTCCCAGGTGATGTCCCGGATGCTGTCCGTGACCCGCTGGAGGGAGATGATGTGCTCGGCGGAGACCAGGCCCTGCTTCATGAAATTGACCAGGGCGCTTCCGCCGGACAGGATGCGCGCGTCCTCCCGGTACTGGTCCAGCAGGAGCAGGGCCTCGCTGAGGGAGGCCGGGACGTGGTACTGGAAGTCACGCATAGGGCGCCTGCCCTGGCTGTCGTGGCGCAAAAGACTGCACCACAGAGTCGATGACCTGGTAGTAGCCGGTGCAGCGGCAGAGGTTGCCCATCATCCACGCGCGGACCTCATCCTCGCTGGGGAAGGGCGTGGTGTCCAGGAGGGCTTTGGCGGCGATGATCTGGCCGGGGGTGCAGATGCCGCACTGGAAGCCGCCGTTCCTGGCGAAGCTCTCCTGCAACGGGGTCAGCCGCCCGTCCTTGGCCACCCCTTCAATGGTAGTTATCTCCGACCCGAAGGCCCGGAGGGCCAAAGTGATGCAGGAGGCCACCATGCGTCTGTTGACCAGCACGGTGCACGCCCCGCACACGCCCACGCTGCACGCCTCCTTGGTCCCCGTGAGGCCAAGGTCGTTGCGGAGGAAGTCCACGAGGGTGCGGCTGGCGGGGACCTCCCGCTCGTAGAGCCGGCCGTTGACGGTGACGCGGAGAGGGTAGAGGGCGGTGGGGGTGGTCATCTTTCCTTCGTTCCTGACCGGAGAGGTTCGGTGAAACTTGACCGAATGCTACCATAGCGACGGCGTTGCGCGCATGGTAGTCCAGGGGATGGGGAGGATGGGAGGCAAGGCGAGGATGGGGGCCTGGCTCCCTCTCCCGTCCCGATTCGCAGAGCCTCATCGGGATCTGCGACTGCGGGAGAGGGAACCGGGCCTAGGAGCGCACCTCTTCGCCTTTCCCCGCAAAGGGGAATGGGCCGGAGAGTAGGGAGGCAGGCAATGACCACCTATCACATGATCGTATAGCCGGTGGCGCGGGCGGACGCGGACAAAGTCGCCGGGGAGGCCGTCTGACCCGCAGACTTGCAGCTGTCTAGTCCTCTCTGAGGCAAGGATGCCTCTGGGGCAGACGGTAGAGACCTGCCTGCCAAAGGAGATCGCCGCGCAGGCTTGCGTGACATCCTCGCCACCGCCTCCGGTCTGGGCGACGATACGTACACGGCCATTGTCCGCCCGCACCCATCGCACCGGCGTTCTCATTGCTGCTATCCTGGGGACGCACCGCCGCAAGGACGGCACACTCCGAGGGAGGGATGGGGAAGGGATGCTCACCTGGCGACCCGGCCGGCAGTCGAGTCATCGCATAGGGCTTAGGCGCGTCTTTCCCCTGCTTTCCAAGGTAGGTCTTCTGGCGGCTGTGGGGCTGGCGACCGTCCCGGCCTGCGCCCCCCAAGCGCAGGTGCTGGTGTTCACCTCGGACAGGGGCGGCAACCGCGACCTGTTCACGATCGACCTCAAGACGAAGGCGCAGACCAACCTCACTCCCGGCGCTCAGGACGAGCACTCCGCCGCGCTGTCTCCGGACGGCGCGAAGATCGCGTACGTGGTGGGGATGCCGCCGCAGATGCGCGTGGAGGTTGTGGGGCTGGATGCGAAGAAGTCCCCGCAGAAGACCATCGCTCAGGGGGAGGTCTATACGGACGTCCGCTGGGCGCCGGACAGCAGGCGCATCGCCTATGGGGTCCTTGTGGGCGGGGCGCTGAAGTTGATGGTGGCGGATACGGGCGTGGAATCCCCCAGGCCGCTGGATATCACGCCGCTGCCGGTGCGTGATGTGGGTGGGTGGTCAAAGGATGGGGAGTGGCTGCTGTTCTCGACGCAGCTGGGGACGGACCAGGGCATCTATGCCCGCAACCCCGGTGGGGTGAACCAGGTGCGCCTGTCCAGCGGGCCGGACTACAGCCCCCGGTGGTCGCCGGACGGCAAGTACGTGGCTTTCCTCTCCACGCGGGACGGCAATCCGGAGGTGTACGCGATGCTGGCGAACGGCTCCGAGCTGCGCCGCCTGACGCGCACGGACGGCGAGGAGTCCGAGGTGGCATGGTCGCCGGGCAGCGACCGCCTGGCGTTCGTGTCCCGAACGGACGGGAAGCCGGAGATCTACACGGTGGACCTCCGGGGGGAGAAGGCGGTCCGCCTCACCGTGAACGAGGTGGACGACCTTTCGCCGGTCTGGTCCAAGGATGGGAGGCGTATCGCTTTCACGTCCTATTTGCACGGCCACGCGGATATTTTCCTTATGGACCCGGACGGGAAGAAACAGGAGCGTATCACATCTGATCCGCAGAACGAGACGCAGCCGGTCTGGTGAGGCGCGCTTTGCCCCTGGACCCTCCGTGCGCAGGAGGGGGAAGGGAGGGTCGACCCCCATCCCTTCGCATGGCCTCAGGGCAAGCTCGTGGGGGGTGGGAGGGCGCGCTCGCAAGTACGAGGGGAGCAAGATTGGGCGGGGCTTGCAACGACGTGTTTGGCCCCTCGCTCGTCGTTGCGAGGGCGTCCTCGCCCGTGGCAACCTCTAGTCAGGCGACGAGAAGGCCGCCAACATGCATAAGACGTATTGGGTCTACATCATGACCAATCCCACGAGGACGGTCTTGTACACCGGCGTGACCAATAACTTGCTCCGCCGTGTCTGGGAACACAAGCAAAAGTTCGTGAAGGACTTCGCTGCACGCTACAACGTTGTTGAATTGCTGTATTACGAGGCTGCCGCAACAGCAGAGGCGGCGATCGCGCGCGAAAAGCAAATCAAGGCGGGAGCACGCAAGCGCAAGATGGACCTGATCAGCTCTATGAACCCAACCTTACGCGATCTGAGCGGTGACTTGCAGTGACAGCGTAGATAGGGAATGCTTCGCTCGCTGATTTCGACGGGGCGCGCAACGGCGACGGGTGTCCACGAGGTTGCCACGCCCTGTCCCGATTCGAAGACTTCCCGACTGTCCCGACTTCATCGGGATCTACGATTTCGGGAACTACGTCATGCGGGATCTACGGATTCGAGGACTCACAGGGCTCGCAACGACGAGGGGAAGGCGCGCGCAACGACGAAACATCAGACAGTCTGAGGCCCTCGGAGGGCGCTCCCAAACGGGTGGGGTGGCGCTTTGCTCTTCCGCCGCCGACTGTTCAGACAAGGCCTGAGGCAAAGGAAACGGCAGCAATTCGGCCTTTATGCCCTGCCCTTGGGCCTGAGGGGTCAGGACCCCTGCGGGGGACTACCCCGACTTGGTACACTAAGGGCAGGTGGAAAAGCACTAACCCTTCCCAAGGACCACAAGATGACGGATACGGTCCTCAAGGCCACTACCCGCTGGAACCTCCGGCAGCCGGCGCCGCCGGACTACCTGGCGACATTTCGCCATCTGCCGCCTGTCATCGCCCACCTTTTGTACCACCGCAACATCGCCACGCCAAAGGACGCCCAGGCCTTCTTCGACGCCGGTGTGGTGGGAGACCCCCTGGCCCTGAACGGTATGGAGAAGGCCGTCATCCGCATCCTCCGCGCTCTCCTCAGCGGCGAGACCATCGGCATCTACGGTGACTTCGACGCCGATGGCGTGACCTCCACCGCCCTGCTCATAGAGGCCTTCCGCCAACTGGAGTGCAAGGTGGTCCCCTATATCCCTCACCGCGTGGACGAGGGGCACGGCCTCAATGCCCAGGCGCTCAAGCTCCTCAAGGAGAAGGGATGCACCGTGGTCATCACGGCGGACTGCGGCATCACGGGCATCCGGGACGGCAAGCCCCCGCGCGGCATGGACCTCATCATCACGGACCACCACCTGCCCTCCGGGGAGGCGCCGGACTGCTACGTGGCCATCAACGCCCACCTGGCCGACTCCGGCTACGAGCACGACGAGCTGACCGGGGTGGGCATCGCGTACAAACTAGTGCAGGCCGTCTATGGCAACATGGGCAAGCCCCTGCGGGAGGACTGGCTCAGCCTTGTTGCCCTGGGCACCATCGCCGACCTTGGCGAGCTGAAGGGGGAGAACCGCTACTTCGTGCGCAAGGGCCTGGAGGCGCTGGCCCACAGCACCCGCCCCGGCATCCTCGCCCTCGCCGAGGTTGCCCGCATCGACCTGCCCCGGGTCACTGCGGAGGATGTCGGCTACGGGATCGCTCCCCGTCTTAACGCCGCCGGACGGCTGGACAGCGCCATGCTCGCCTTCCGCCTCCTGATGACGGAGTCCATGGACGAAGCACGGGAACTTGCTGCGCAGCTGGAGGGATTGAACAAGCTCCGACGTGAGCTGACCCAGCAGATGATGGACGTGGCAGAGAAGCAGCTCCAGGAGATGGACCGCGAGGCCCCCTTCATCCTGGTGGGCAGCGATGAGCTCCCTCCCGGCATCGCCGGCCTGGTGGCGGGACGCCTTTCGGAGCAGTTGCGCCGGCCGGTGCTGGTCTACCGCACCGGCCCCGACTTCTGCGTCGGCAGCGGGCGCAGCATCCCGGAGTTCGACATCACCGCCGCTCTCCGCACCTGTGACGACCTCCTGGTGCGCTACGGCGGCCATCTGCAAGCCGCCGGCTTTACCGTGGCCACCGCCAACATGCCGCAGCTCAAGGAGAGGCTATTGCAGATCGCTGCCCAGTCGCTCGCCGGGAAAGACCTCCGGCCCGGCCTGGACGTGGAAGTGGAGACTCCGGTGTCCGTTCTCCCCGGCGCGGCCCTTGGGTACTTTCGCTACCTCGCTCCCTTTGGCCAGGGCAACCCTTCCCCCACCTTCCTCACCCGCCGCATGGACGTGGTGGACTCCCGCCTCCTGGGCGATGGCCGCCACCTCCGCCTCAAGGTCAGGGAGAAAGGCGCCGTCTGGGACGCCGTGGCGTTCAACCACGGGCACCGCTGGAGCCAGGCCACCGGCCCGCTCGACATCGTCTACAACGTCCGCATGGACAACTATAAAGGCCGCTCCCGCCTGGAGCTCGGCGTCCTCGACTTCGCGCCGTCCCAGGACTGATCGTCCCTGACACGGCGCCCTGGGCGGGAGTCCCAGGGTCTCGCGCCCGTGTGTCCAACACTGCTTCCCGCCTCCTAAGGAGGCAGCTTCGCGCACTCGATGGTGGTCACCGCGCCCTGCAAGGCCTTGCACGTGCCGTAGATGACTTGGTCCAAGAGGTGAGGAACGGCGAGACCGATGACGCCAAAGACCGTGATGCCCAGACCTCCAAAGAGGAGCAGGGCCACGGGATCGACGTCACCTCTCTCGTCGATTGCCGTGCTGAGCCCATCCTTTAGCTGGTGAAGCAAAGGAATCATTCTGTCACCCTCCTGACCCTTGCCCAACGCCGGCCCTGGCAGCCCAGCGGCCAGGGCCCTATACAACAGTGGACGAAGACACAACGTGGCGCCTCGGCCTTTTGAAGAAGACTTCCTCAAATGCAGCCCCCGAGGCGACAGCGAAGCAGACGCCCCTTACGTAGTCACGATTGTAATAACGAGGCAACAGGACGGGACTATGAGGAAGAATGAGGGATTCGTCCACCTGTGGTCTAGGCGGAGTGACGCAAATCGGCATCTGACAATGTCCCGACATGGACTAAGCCATGTGTGAAAGACATCCGGCAGACAGGAAGGACAGCGGGGCACGATGTCTTAAGTTGCCTCAACGACATGCTCGCTCCACCGGCAACCAGCCTCCATGTCATGAATGGAGTCCTGAGGAGGTTGCTTCTGAGGGACGGGTTGACATTGGGCGGCGTTCATCCCGCGCGGGAGGGCCTCTTCAGCGCGGTGCGTGGTGTCGGGCGCTCCGACTTCGGGGTCTGTGGCAGGATGGGGGTTCCGCGCCTTTTGCCCCTTGCTCTGGGGCAGACCTCACCCTCCTTTGACACGCTCAGGACTGAGCCTGGCCCCCTTTCCGTCGACGGAAAGGGGGGAGAAGGAGGAGGGGACCGCCCCGCCCCAGGTCCCTCGGGGGACCTCGGGACGACGTTAATGGGGCGATGTGGCGGAGAGGTGGAGTGGTCCGCGGGCTACGGACCCAACCTTAGCCACCGTTGTGTTCAGGTGTTGGTCCCTTCGAGGTTACAAGAGCGGGGGCTTCGGGGTCTCCGACTTCGGGGTGTCCGGCAGGACGGGCGGGGCCTGGAGTGGACGCTTCGTCAAACAGATTCTGAGCACCATCACACCAGTGCGCTTCTGCACCGTCACGCCATTGGGTGGTCGGTGATGGCGGGCCAACCTTTCAGAGTATGATGGTGCGCGTTTAGCCTTCAGAAGGCGCAGGGAGCCAATGCCCTTTCCCACGCAACCCTCCCTCCTCCGCACCCCGGACTTTCTTAAGCTCTGGGCAGCCCACACGTTCGAGACCCTGGCCTCCCTCATGGGCGCGCTTGCCCTGGTGGCCGTGCTTGTGCTCCACGCCACGCCCCAGCAGATGGCCCTGCTCGTGGCCGCCGGGACGGCCCCGCCACTCGTCGCCGGACTTGCCGTGGGGGTCTGGGTGGATCGCCTGCGCCGCAAGCCGCTACTCATCGCGGCAGACATCGGGCGCGCCGCCGCCCTCGCCTCCGTCCCCCTCGCCTTCCTCCTCGGCTTCCTCCGCATAGAGCACCTCTACGCCGTGGCGCTCGTCAACGGGCTCCTGGACATCCTGTTCGACGTCGCCCACCCCTCCTTCGTTCCCACCGTCGTGCGGCGCGAGCATATGGCTGAGGCGAACGCGAAGCTGGCCGGAGCGGCCTCCGTGGTCGAAGTCGGCGCCATGGCCGTCAGCGGCTGGACTTCTCAGCTCGCCTCGGCTATCTGGGCCACGGCGCTGAACGCGGGGGCTTTCCTCCTCTCCGGCCTCCTTATCCTGAGCCTGCGCACGCGGGAGCACCGGCCTGGGGCACAGGCCAGCCGCTCCGTGTCCCGGGAGCTCGTCGACGGCCTTAGCTACCTGTGGCGACAGCCCGTGCTGCGCGCGCTGGCCTGGGCGTGGCTGCTCATCGGCCTCACGCACGGGTTCATCGGAAGCATGGTCCTCCTCTTCGCCCTCCGCGACCTCGCCATCGCGCCCGGCGTCTTCGGCCTCATCGACGGCGTGGGCGGCCTGAGCGCCCTGGTCGGGGCGGTTGTGGCCACACGGCTCACCCGGCGGTACGGCATCGGCCCCGTGATGGTGGCCATGGGGGTATTCGGAGGTATCGGGGCGCTGCTCATCCCGCTGGCGGGGGGCTCCTTTGCGCTATCCGTGGCCTTCCTCCTCGGCGCCAACGTTGTCAGCAACTGGGCATGGGCCGTCTTTGACATCAACGACCTCACCCTTCGCCAGTCGCTCACCCCGGACGATGTGCGAGGCCGCGTCAACGGCGCCATGCGGTGGCTCCGTCTCGCCGCCACCTTCGTCGGGGCGCTCGCCGCCAGCGTGGTCGTTACGTGGGCCGGCATCCGCTGGACCCTCGCCCTGGGCGGCGTCGCCACCCTTGCCGCCACACTCGTCCTCGCCCTGTCCCCGGTCCGCGCGCTCCGTTCCCTGCCGGACCAAACGCGCCGCGCCTGAACGACCGTAGACGTCTTAGTGCTTTTGCATTAGGCTATACAGCACACGAAGCCTCTTTTCAGGCGCGCGGACGCGCCGAGGCAGGCAGTGGGGAGGGTGCTATGCGGCGGAGCAACAGTCTGCTGGCGCTGGCGCGCAGGAGGGGGGTAGCGCTCCCGCTGGGTGTGGCTAGCCTGCTGGCCGCGGGCGGCGCGGCTACCATCCTGGCCGCCTCCGGCCAGGCCGTGGGGCCGGTACTCAGCGGCGCTGTGTCCGGTGATGTGTCCGGGACCGTCTCACAGACCATCATCCTGGACCCCGACCTGGCCGTGGGCGCCAACCCCATCGTGGTCAGCGGCGTCACGGACTGGGTCTCCACACGGGATGACGACGGCATCCATTTCACCCTCGCCATGGAGATGAACGTCGGCGACCGCGCGGTCATAGACATCTTCCTGGAGAACGTGAGCAGCAAGGACGTTGCGGCCACGCTCTCCCTGGTGGTCCCGACCGATATCGATGTCGCCCTGACTGAAGTTCCCACCAGCGGCACCCGCGTGGCCGAGGCCCAGATGGCCCGCGCCAAGTGGCTCATGCGCCTTGCCGCCGATACCGGGGATACCAATGTGGACGGCATCCGTCTCAGCGTGGAGCCAAAAGACGAGTTCAAGCCCGGTTTCTTCACCATCTCCGGCACTATCCGCCAGATCGACGGGTAGTCGAGTCCTTCGTTCCCGTGAGATGAAGAGGCGCGCCCTGGCATATCACCAGGGCGCGCCTCTTCATCTCTTGTAAGGACCCCCCTGCGGTGGTCGCAACCTGTGCGGCGCCTGTCATCCGATGGGATGGGACAAGGGCAGGATGCCTCCCCCTATCTGCGCCATACCTCCACGAAGGCCCCCTGCGCGTACGCGGGGGCGATGCAGAGCACCGGCTGAGACAGGAAGAGCTGGAAGTCCGCCCCCGGTCCCG
>ORJL010756465.1_pt1 | contig 14331 bp, 8 predicted proteins | sample 1779941 | NCBI WGS metagenome assembly ORJL01 (sample SAMEA104232317, study PRJEB22302) | groundwater metagenome | biome: forest; feature: aquifer; material: groundwater | place: USA | collected 2011-08-07 | depth 5.8 m
CGTAATATTTTTTTACCTCCTGCCATCCTTTTGGCGCTCGATAGTTTCTATGAGCATAATATACCTCAGCCAATAGGCGATAACGGCCTCTTAACAAATTTCTTTCTAACGTTTAAAATGAAGGAATATGCGAAATTCATATTTACCGGCGATGGTGCCGATTGCCTTTTGGGAGGGTTAGGGCCCCACGAGAACAGCGAGTTTTTTCTTAGCGCAGATGAACTAAATATGTATTTTAGCCGAAATTTCCCGAAAATAGACATCAAACTGCCTGCCAGGCAGGCATTGCCGAAACCTATGGGCCGCGACAGATTGAAAGATACGATCATCTTTGACCTTAACTTTTTAGTCAGGAACAGGCTAGATTACATACTTTATCCGGCCGCCATCTGGAAGGCCAAGGCTTGTTTGCCCTATTTAGATAAAAGTGTTGTGAATTTTGGCTTAAAAATACCGTCAAGATACCTTATCAGGGGAAATTGCAGGAAAGCGATATTGCGGTCCGCATTTGATGGAAAACTGCCGGATTTTGTCCTCAAAAGAACAAAGCGGGGGTTTTCTCCACCCTTTAATGAGTGGTATAGGCAAAATATGCATTTTGTTTCAGGAAAGTTTATGATCGCTGAGGATATGGGGATACCGAGGGAATATCTGAGGGCCCTGTTAAAAACTATCAAAAAAAGCGATCAATATCAGGTCGGGATGAAGACCTGGTTGATATTGAACCTTGCCAGCTGGTACGAGCATAGTTTTAATAAGCAGGGGCAAAGCCATGATATCCCGTGCATCCGCAGCATCCTTCGCTGATAATCCCCTGCCTTATATCCTTAGCACGCTGCGATTGCCAGAGCGTATCTAATGCCGTATTTTTGAGGTTCCCTATCTTTTTATCGTAAAGGCAGGAATAAATACCTCCATCAGGGAAAACAAAAATACGCTCAAAAGGTGTTTTACAGGAAAAAACTATTTTTTTACCCAATAGAGAATCTATCTGTCTTGTTATGAACAAGGCGTTTTCAGGATGCTTTTGTTGTTCTTGTTTTAGGACCCATTGCAGGCTTTTAACAATAAATCTTTTTTCTGTAGCGCTGAACCCTGTTTTTACAGGCCTTGAACTATTCGTATAACTCGGGCAGTTTTCTATAAGTTTGATATTTATCTTCAAGCCTTTTGAGCTGGCGAAGCGATACGTAGGTATGATGTCAAAGTAGTTTAAAGCGGATACGGTGAATTTAAGGACTATCTTAAGCCTCGGGAAAGATCGATTTATGATAGCGATGTTCTTTAACATGATGCTTTTGGGTATCCCTCTTTGTTCTTTGTTGCCGCTTAAGCCGTCAAAACTTATATGAAGGCTAAATCCGTCATCAAGGCGCCTTGAAAATTTCTCTAAAAAACCGCAGATATTGCCTACCAGGATCCCGTTTGTAACGATGGTCTTGAGCGAATTTTTTCGTTTTGCTAATATAGTTTCGGTTATCTCATATATTTTAGGGTGAAGAAAAGGTTCGCCTCCTGTTAATGTAATATCAGCACAATCGGCAAGGGCGCTTGAGCACAGAAGTTCGTTTAAAAGAGCCGGTGATATTTCTTTTTTTGTTTTTTGTCGCCATAAACCGCAGTGCTTGCATTCAAGGTTGCACCTATTGGTAACCGCGATATTTATTTTTGTTATCTTATTGTTATGCATTGAATTGAATGATCTTGTGGTCCAGTTCAGAATTGCCCTCTTGGCAATGCCTGCAGCAGGAAAGGCCATCTTTATAAAGAGCGCATTGCCTAACAAAATCTGTATACTTTTTTGTTTTTAGTATATCTGCCAGGCTTTGCCCGCGAATATTCCCAAGCGAATATTTTTTTATTGCTCTAAGCCCGACAATATAGCAACATGGCAGGATCGTCCCGTCAGAATTGATGACTAATTCTGATAAAGGTTTTCTGCACCCCAAAAAATGAGGTTTTTTGGAATACCTGCTATATTTGTCCGAAACAGGCAGGAATTTTGCCCAGGCCGGTTTTTTGACTAATAATGTCTTAAGCCTTAGGATATCAACGCCCAATTGCTTCGATAGTTTTACAGCCTCCTTAAGTTCAGATTCATTATGTTTCATTATTATGAATTGGGCCTCGATCTTCATTTTACTCAGGAGTCCGCTCTTTAGTGAAACGCACGATGATATATTGGTAATGACCCTGTCAAAACCCCCCCCCCTTCTGAACGCTTTGTAGGTATTCTCGCTTACCCCATCTAATGAGACGCTTAAATGGTCTAGGCCGGCAAGCATCAGCATCCTAGAGGCTTTTTGGGTCAAAAAAAATCCATTGGTCGCGATCTTTATAAATGAAATACCATTTTCTTTCGCGTAGCCGACCATCCTGAATATATCTTTATTAAGCAGCGGCTCGCCATAGTTATAAAGGCTTAAGCTCTTGATATGATGCCTGTTAATATCAATGAAATTTTTGAAATCACTAAGTTTCAGGTCTGTTTTACGCCTGAGGTCCTGATGGGAAAAGCATGTCGGGCACCTGAAATTACAGCGGTTTGTAGGCTCTATCATTATATCTATCGGCAGGTTATTATTCATGCATGATGAGGTCAGCTGTGTTATCTGCGCCCTTAAACCATCCGTTCTTAATACGCGACGCAAAAGGAGCTACTCCGTGATCCAGGGTCTGCAGTATTTTTTTTGCAAGGCCCTGAGGGTAGAATTTATGGTAATCAAGGACACAACTCCCCAAATACTTATTCATTAATTTTGCGCGGCTGATCTGCTCGGAGCAATATCCCAGGGCTGTCTCAGGGTCTTCTTTCGCGGGTATAAAAATTGAGGGCTTCCTTAAGTATAAGAGCGGCACTGAGGTGTTATAGCCAGCCATACCTACGGAAACGTCGCAGGCATTCAGGTAACTAGGCAGGTCAGGCAGGTATTTAAATATATGTATTTTATTGTTCTTTACGGACCTCTGAAGTTTCTTGAACAATGCCATCTCTTTATCTGATGTTGACGGGCCGGCAGCAATAATAAAAATAAACTTATTTTTAGGCAAGAATTTTGCCGATAGGATAGAACCTGTGACGACCCTAGGACAGCGAGGCCCGCCTCCCCGTGTGACGACGACCAATTTTTTTCCCCCTGTTTTAAATGAATCTTTGATCGCTTGCGGGTCTTTAAGGGATGAAGAATTAAAAGGCATGATGTATCCGGTATATCTGATCTTTTCTTTTATGTGTTTAAACGTCCTGTCGTAGGCAGCTTTATAGACCGGGCTTGTAATGTCTTTTGAAAGGAACTCGTATTCAAGGCGCTCCGGGGTATGTATAAAGAATTTTTCATAATAATTACAATGGTTGAGTAAAATATTGATATTCGTCCGGACGATGTAGGGATAGCCGATGCTCGCGTAGATCTTTGTGCCGCTACTTTTTAAATATCCCAAGATCGGTAATAACTCAAAACGGCATTCTTCCCTGCCGAACGGAAAAAATTCGGTAATAAAGACATCGGGTTTGATCTTTTTTAACATCTTAAGCATAAGATTGCTTCTAAGTTTCGCGTATACAGGAGTTGTAAAAGAAAATTGGCGGCTTCTTTTAAAATCTAATTTGCTGTGGTATGGATAAGGAAGGTCTATCCAGGTTAAGCCTTCGGGGGGCGTAAAAAAATCCTGGCGTTTTCCCGCGTGAAAAACAGTGATCGCCGCGTCTTCGCCGAATTTAGACATTAAGGCCTTTATAATGGTCAGCACGCGCATCGTGTGGCCCAGGCTCTCTTTGTGTGTGAAATATATGACTATCTTTCTTTTGGCCATTTAACGTGGTTTAGTGTTTTACAAGTGAAACGATCACGCAATTAGGGCAATTTTCCATGCAATTGTTGATCTTATCAAGTAAATAATTCCTGAAATCTTTATTTAAGTAAAGTGTTTTTAAAGGTTTATCAATAAAAAAACCCCGGTCTTCTTTTTTCCAGCAAGGGGTTATACGCCCTTCGTCGCTGACGATCAGCCTATGCGTAAGGTAAGAACAGCCTATTGTGGTGTTATTTTTCATTGCAGTAGGTTTTTTAAAGCTGAAATTAGGCTTAAGTCTGATCAGCCTTGAGAGCAATTCAATTATCTCACGATTGCCGACATTCAGGGATTCATAGGTGTTATTATATCGGATGAGCCTTAATAAAGAGATGGAATTAATGTTCATCTTTTGCGCCCAGAGGACAAGCCCGGGAATTGCATCAATATTATTTTTCATAATGATCGTGTTTAAATTGATCTTAAAGTTGCGGTGGTTTTTGCCGCAATAAGCGGCAATAGAGTTGATCTTATCAAACAATCCGGGGATCCCTCTGATCTTGTCATGTTTTTTGCCAGCCGCATCCAGTGAGATTGTGATCTCCGTAATGCCATCTGAGGCAATTTTATCTATGATGCTTTTACTCAATAGTGCCGCATTGGTCGTAAAAGTCACATCTATGCCTTTAGCTCTGATCTTTTTTATGATCCTTAACAAATTAACGGTATCAACAAGAGGTTCCCCTCCGATCAGGTCTATTTTCTTTATTATCGTTGCATCAAGAAAACCGATCAATAGGTCAAGTTTTTCATAATTAAAGGCATTCTTATAGTAGAGATGGTCGTTGCACATCACGCATTTCGCGTTACATCCTATATCTAACGATATTTTTATGCCGATCGACCGAGGGAGTAAGCCTAATTCAAGCCGCTGCTTATTATTCAAGTTCATCATTGGCGTTTACAGCATTTTTCACAGATCGCTAAAGCTGCCATTTTTAGATAGGAAACAGGTATTCTATTATCGTTCGTAGTGTTACGGATAAATTCACAGAAAATGCGTTTTCCTGAAGGGTCAAACCGGTATTGTTTTAGCTGCTTGCATTCAGCTCTGTTATCGTGTATCAAGGGTTCTGTTTTAATATTCACAGCTTTGCCATGCTGTTTAGAAAGCCTGATATAGAGGTCAATAAAAAGATCAATATCTTTTAAGTAGTTTTTTAAAACCGGGCCCTGTATCATTAGCGTAGGTATTTTGACGAGGGATGAATGTTTTTGACTGTTGTTGAAATCCATGCCTAAGATAAGCTTGTGCCTTTTAAGGCCTATTTTCTTAAGGGCATCAGTTAATTTAGCCAGCTCTTCAAGGTTATCGTTCTGGACTACAGAAGAAACGCTGACAGTAAAATTTGATAGGCATTGCTTAAGGCTTTTCAGGCATTTTGAGTAAACTCCCTTACCTCTTTCTTTATCGTGGTATTTTTTCATACCGTCAACAGAAAACGATATATTCGTTAATCCTGCCAACTGTTTTAACTGGCCTATTATTTTTTTGGTTACAAGTGTCCCGTTCGTGGTGATCTCATAAGTGATCTTTTTTCCGTCAAGATGGTCCATCATGGCAAAAAGGTCTTTGTTTAAGAAAGATTCTCCTCCTACGAATGAAACGTGGCGGATATCACTATAAGTCTCTATCACGCTAATAAATTGTTTAAGCCCAAGGTCTTTATTGCTGGAACGCCTAAGTTCTTTCTGTGTGCACATTGAACAGCGCAAATTGCATCGGTTCGTGATCTCAATGTTGGCAACCTTTGCAGCAACATAGTGTTCTTTGTAGTCTTTAAACGCTCCGCACATTAGCATGCAAGAGCCGCAATCGTCAGGTGTTATTGAATTATAGACAAGGCGCTTAAGATCAGCGGAATGGATATTACCTAACGGTTGGCTTTTTATGCAGTCAAAGACCACCCCGTCAGGCATTACTGTCAGATGTTCTCTTAGGACTGAGCAAATGACAGCTCTTGATTTTGAAAAAAGATAAAAAGGTATATCTTTAAAAAACACGGCCTTCTTGTAATCAGCTCTTTTTTTCATAGAATCGGAAATAATAAAGGCCTGGTTCCTGATAGAACATAACTGGCTTGTATCAAAGTTTATAGCGAGGTCGCGGTCTTTATTTGTATATTGCCTCATGTTTTCCGCGGGCTTGAAAGAGAAATCGCATTTCAATCTTTCCGCCAAGGCGAATACTTTTGTGATCTGCCCATAATTTTCAGGTAGGATAGTTAGTTTTATCTCTATCTTCTGGTATAGGCTGATAGAACGGATCTTGAGGATAGTTTTCAGGGCCGCGTCAAACCCTCCTTTGATGCCCCTTATCTTGTCATGAATATCTTTTGGCCCGTCTATGCTTATATTTAGTTTAATATTTTTGTCTAAGCTATTTTTGACAAAATCACAGATCTTATCGGTTAAAATGCCGTTAGTTGAGATAGTTTTCAGGGCCCCCGGGTAAGTTTTTTGGATCTCGCGTATTATTTTCGGTAGATCCGGGTGAAGAAACGGTTCTCCTCCTCCTAACGCAATATCCAGGCCGTGTTTAGCAAGGTAACTTCTTTTTATCATTGGGTCAGACAGTATACGTTTAACCTCGCTTAAAGAAGTTTCGCTACGCTTTTTTTCTTTCCAAATGGCGCAGTGAGAGCAGCGGCTATTGCATCTATTCGTGATTATCCAATTAAGGGACTTAATTGTATTCATGAGGTTCCCCTGCAATTTTTGCAAATGCCCTTGCCTGGTATTTGATTTTTTCTAAGATCAAGGAATTTATTAGAAGTAATGATGTCTATCAGGCCTTCTTTCATGATATTGCCGATGTCTTTTACGCTATCGTCCAAAAAGCAACAAAAGCTGATAGTCCCGTCAGAATTTATCCTTAAGACATCCGTTTGCCTGGGGCACTTACCGTTTTTTCGCGGTTTTTTTGAAGGTTCAAAAGAGACGCGAATACCCTTATCGGCGGCGCATTTCATGATCAGCGGCGCTTCTTTAAGAAAGTATTCAAGAAGCTTTTCAGAGCTGAAAACTAACCTTGGGTCTTTTTTTAAGGTGTTGTCAACTAACGTGAAGGATACACTGCTGACCCGCCTAGGCAAGATATCGATAATTGAGCTTAAAGACCCTGCATTGTCCGGCCTCACCGTAACATTAACATGGATAGGTTTATTCTTTTCCAAGAGGTAAGCTAAAGTCCTAAACGCGGACTTAAAATATCCGCTCTTACCGCGGATCAGGTCATTATCCTCTTTGTTGCCGGCATCTATGGATATGTCAGCGGAGTCTATAGTATTGGCTATTGTTTCGCATATACGCTTAGGCCAGATGCCATTGCTTGAAATAGATACGTAGAACCCTTTATCCTTGGCATATTTTAAGACTTGTATTATTTCCGGGTAAATAGATGGTTCGCCTCCGGTGAAGTTTATATTTTTGATACCGAGTAATGACGCCTGGTCTAGTATTTTTAAAACATTTTTGTAAGGTAGTTTTTCGGTTTTCTTTTTCCAACTGCACATATCGCAATCCGCGTTGCAGTAAGTGTGCAGGCGGATCTTTAGGGTATTTATTGATAAGGCGCCATTCAGAAAAGCGGCGGTTTTTTTGGCGCCGGCAAAAGGATATTGCCTGTGAGATATGGGCCTTTGTTTTGATCTTAAGCCTGCCTGGATCTTATTGGCCAAGTATTTCGCTTTAGAGCCAGAGTCTGCTATTTGGAAAAGAGCCCTATATTTTGCCGCCCTCATTACCTGCTCTTTATCCGTTTTTCTGGGGAAGACGATAGAACGGGCCCCTGTCAATAGGATGTTATTGATGGAATTATATCCGCCCATTGTTATATAGAGATCGCTAGCATTGACATGATCTGTAAAATCATGGACGAATCTTCTCAGTATTATGTTTTTGTCCTGCTGCGTTATCTTCTTCAAATAGTTGTAGTTTTCGTTTTCGATGGAAGTGCCTGTAGCTATTAAGTAAAGGGTGTTGCCGGATAGTAGAGGTTTTGCGGCAATGACCTTTTTTAGCATATCAAATCCGTCCCTCCCCCCTCCAATGTTAATAAGAATGAGGCGCTTTTTTCCTGTCCCTAGTCTCCTTCGTAACGCCTCTCTTGCTTTTAGCTCATTCTTTTCCAAACAGCATACCCTGCCGGTAAAGACTGTTTTATCCAGTAATTTTACAGGCTGCTTGAATGAAGTTAGGAAATCGTTATTTGTATCGGCATGGATAAATATGGCGCTAAAGAGATCGGCTTGTTTTAAAAGTATTCTTATGTCAACATCCTGAGCGATGATATCCCTGGCAGAAGAATAGATGCGCGCGCCGTTTTGTTTTAAAAGGCCGATGAATGATACGATCTCCTGAGCCAGGAATTGCCTTCCAAATGGGAAATGTTCAAATACAGCCGCATCCGGCTTGTATGATACGGCTATGCGTTCCAGCAAGGCTTTTCTTACAGTAAAAGAGCTTTTAGCGCGCAAAGCAGGCAGATCTATGACACTGGCATATTTTTCTATTTCAAGCTCAGGCTGAGGAGAGCCGCTATTTATGACAAGTATCGCAGTCCCAGGGTCAATTGACTTTATGGCCTTGCAAAGAGAATAGATCCTCATGCCATGGCCTAGCCCGCCGAAATGATGGTAATAAAATAATATTTTATTCATCATGGTTTGTTAACAATAACGGTTTTAAATTTACCCCGGTGAGACGGCAGTATAGTGGATGTTGTTTCAAAATCAACAGGCAATTGAGCGTCTTTAAATATACGGCTTAAACTCTTTTTTATAGCCATAAGATCAATATGTTTGTTCCGCAAGGCCGGGATATATTTAACGCGCAGCCTCGCATTTTCATAAATGGCCTGATAAAGAAGCAAATTCTGTTCGTTCATAAAAGCATTATCAATATCTAAAGGAAATACAGCATTGCCCTGATGTTCAATGATCTCGGCCTCTCTGCCCGCGATCTGCCCCATAAGAGGGGTCTTTAGGCCGCAATTACAGTTGGTTTTATTAAGCCGCAAAGCATAATCGCCGTTAAAATACCTGACTATGGGCATGACGGTATTTTCAAGGCTGGTAATGATCACGCGGCCTACATCTTTTCTTTTCAGGCTATCTGCGCGTTCAACATCTACCTTAACAGTATCGCTGAAAATATGGCGGTTACCTTTTGAGCAGGTAAAGCTTATCGGGCCTGTCTCGGAACAACCGTATTGGTCAAAACATTCGCATGAAAGAGATCTTTTGATAAAGTTGATCGTTGATGGCAGAAAATTCTCGTATGTTGAGTGAACAGAAAATCTTCCTTTCGGTAAAAAGATCCCCTCCAAAGAAAATCTATAAAGCAGCAGTTTTAAATAAGTCGGGTTAGCATGAATAAAGCTGGCCTTTGAATCCAGTATCATATGGTGGATACGTTTCATTTCATCGGACCCAACTTTGAGGAAATCTTCATAGGCAGGTATTACCAAAACATTGGTTTTTTTGTATTTTTCTTCCGATACTTTGCCCCAGATAGGATATGATGCCTCAATACAGTTCTCCGATGTCAGCTTGATCCAGGGCTGGTAATATTTCCATTTTCCTGTGGCCAAAAACGCTACAGCCATCCTGTCAAAAGGCTCAGATCTATTAGAGCGCGCGTAAAGAAAAGCATTCTCTCCGCACGTAGACGTCCTGTACACGCAGTATTCTTCATTAAAATAATTTGGCGTATTTTCTCCTGAGCTAAAACTATGCTTTAGCTCATTTTTGGACACAAAGAAATCTATCTTTTCCTTTCGGCCATTATGCATACTTGGAAGGCGAAGCAATTTATTTTTGTAGAAATTTGAATAAAGAAAAGAGTACGCTAAAATACGTTTGAATTTTTCGGCTTGTTTAATATGCCCGGGTATCAATTGGTTGGTGTAATGGGTGAAGATCTCGTTTGTCCGGTCATTTGGGCGCCGCAGCCAATCATTTGCCATGGCCGTTTCTTTAAAGTTCCTTGAGCAGTTATTTTTATAGGCGCACCTGCCTTTCAGGATATTTGTCCTATAATTAACATAACGCTCGCTTTCCCAAATAGTTAAGAATGGGTCTCGCCTTATGTTGCCAATGGCGGTTTCTTTTTTTCTTGGCATTGCACAACATGGATAAACATTGCCTTCCCAATCTATCGTGACATGGTCCAGAACGCCGTAGCAGGTATTTTCATTATAGAAATTCTCGCCGTAAGAACCTTCAGCGAACTTTTCTAATTCAGGATCGAAGCCGTTGTTTTTATCTAACAGATGGGCCAGTAGTTCTTTTTTTTCTAGTGCTGCGAGCCTGGAAAATATGGGATCAACCTGAACAGGTATATTATATTTAATGCTTTTAAAAAGTATTTTTGGATAAATATTGCGATAGAAATGTTCCATTTGGCCGCGTGACAATGAAATATCCCTGATGTCGTCTTTGTTATTTTTATTCAGATGCACAAAACTAACGCGGTCAACATTGAGGTCTTTTGCTATATCAAGCATGCGATCAAGGTTTTTCAGGTTTATTCCTGTGACTACTGAGTTTAAAAAGACCTTTATACCGGGGTATTTGGCTTTGATCTCATTTATCAGCCTGATATTTTTGTCAAATGACGCAGTGTTCCCTCTTAAATAATTATGCACAGCCTTATCATGAGAGTCTAATGACAGATATAAATTATCAACTAAGGCGCCTAGACTGCGGATATTTTTTTTACCAATAAGCAAAGCGTTAGTTTTGACCCCAATAAAGAATCCCATTTTTTTTGCCGTTCCCATTATTGAAAAAATATCCTTCCTTAATAATGGCTCCTGGCCGTGGAACCTGATGTAATTGACACCGAAGGCTTTGAGGCTTTGCAGCAGTTTTAATGCCTCTTTTTTTGTCATCGGGGCTGAAATAGGGTTCTTCCAGTTATCACACATAACGCATTTATTGTTGCATCCGGCGATCAGGTGGAGGTCTGCGCGGAATTTTAAGGGTTTTTTGCCATCTATCATATCTTTTACTGAGCGGGCAAACTCAGGCATTAAAATTCTGTCGTATTGGGACCCTAATTGACCTGCTGTATTAGCCAGATCAAAATCTTTCTCAATTGTGAACCTGGCGCGCCAGCAGAGTTGGGTTGTACCGGAGCTGTCTTTTATCAGGTTATCGGCCTTAGCGGCCATGGTAGAATAGTCGCCCTCTTTTACCAAATGGCCGTTTATTCCGTCCTGGATAAGTTCAGGTATGCCCGAATGATAGGTGGATATTACAGGCATACCTGAAGCCATAGCTTCTTTCAAAACGTTGGGTATTCCCTCTCTATCCCCATTTTGCGCGGTCTCTGAAGGTAAAACAAAGATATCGTGTTTGTATAGTTCATTGACATAAGAACGATGCGGAAGGATACCTTTGATACTGACATTTTTTTTAAGATGATATTTGTCTATCAAGCGGCGTATTTTTAGCTCAAGCGGGCCCTCTCCTATCAATGTTAAAGTTGTTCCAGGGTATTTAATAAGCAACTTTTTAAAAAATAGTAAAGTTGTCTCAAATCCTTTCTTTTCAACGAATCTCCCGCACGATAATATCTTAAGCTTGTTTTTATCCAGGGCCCTTGGCTTAAATGCCAGTTCAGCCAGGTCAACGCCGCTGTGGATGACCTCAATTTTTTCAGGCGGGCATCCAAGTGAAACAAGAGTGCTTGATATAGACCTTGATTTTGCGATAAATCTTGAGACATACGGCAGCAGTTCCCGCACTAAGGCAGAGTTATTTCCTTTGTAAAGATCAAAGCCCCTCACGGTCACGACTACGGGAAGGTTTGTCCTTTTTATAAATTCAAAAAATGACGCGGCATCTGTAAGAAATGGGCATTGGATCAGTTTTGGCTTTCTTAAGTTTATTATTTTTTCTGTTAGTTCTGCTTCAAACTTATCTACAATAGCCCTGAATTTTTCATAGGAAGAGGCATTTTTAAATACGCTTTTTTTTGATGAGTCAATTTTAAACGCGTCTAACTTTATGCCACCGTGCTTTCTGCGAGCTTCATTTTTGTAAATAAAAAAAGGCCGGTAGTGTTTTAGCGCTGCGAGTTCTTGAAAAAGAAAGGTCTCGCACGTAGTGTCCAGTATCTCCCTAAGCACGACAATGCTGTCATGTTTTGCGGGCTGCGCGAAAAATTCTTTTAACAGCATGGCCGCCGTTCTTTCTAAATTTTTACCAGTGATATCTTTTAAAAAAAACGCCTTCGTATCGCTAAGCTTTAGATATTTTGTTAATTTTTTATCCGGAGTGGAATCTAAGATCGCCAGATCAGGCTTAAAAGACTCTATCTTAGAGATATGATCGTAGGTTGCAAAAAGGCTTTTGACCGTAATAAAACTACCCATCTTTGCCAATAGCCTGTAAAACAATAAGGCCTTTTGTGATACCCTTGTATTTGTCAGAAAAAAGATTATCTTTAGCATTTTGGGTGAGGCAGTAAGCTGTTTAGGGCTTCTTTGCGGATAGAAAATATGCCTGTCGGGTCATTAAAATACAGAGAGACCTTTTTAAGCAGCATAGAACCATTTTTTACCGAATGCATGAAATAATTTCCGCTTTCTTTTATGGTATGCTTTGCCTTAATTTGCCAGTTTATCCGAAAGGCGTGGTAAACACTGTTTTTTTCCCAAACTATATCAAATTCCTGATGTAACTGTATATTTCTTCTGAGCATAACAGGTGTTTGTTCGTTGTTGCCATTGGCCAAAATAATGATCCTGCCGGGGCCTTTAGACAATTTTTTCAATATGGGCAATCGTTTGTCAAACGAAATGCCTCTGTAAATAGGCAGAATATGCCTTGTAGTGACAAGTTTGCGGATATTGGCGTGTTTTTTAAGGTATTCACCGCTCAGCAATCCTCCTTTGCACCTGTTAAGATAAACACATTGTAAACATACAGCGCGCGTTTTTTTGTACGCGCGGACGTCATTCATGAAACATGAATTCCATATATCCGATATTTTTGACCGGTTAATGTTGCCCAATGCCCTAGGATAGCCATAGTCGGGTTTATAGTTTCCGCGAGAATCTATGAAGATCCTTGTGTGGCCGGAATCAAACCTTCCTCCCTTGCATATTGAGGGTAGGTCTTCTTTTAGCGCGCAAAATGGCAACGCGTTAGCTATCTTTGTGTTCGTTTTATATTTTCTGTTAAGGGATGTTATTGCTAAGTAAGCTTTTTTTAATTGAATAAAAGATATCGGCCTTTTTTTAAATTTAGCAGGTATCGGCCTTAAAAAAAACCAATCGCTGATCAGCCCGGATCTCAGGCTTGAAAAACATCTGTAAAATCGTTCAAGGCCATCGATATTTTCAGCTGTTAAAATTGTCGCCAGGATGAGCTTTGGGCCATGAGTGCTAAAAAGTTTCAGCTTTCTTTTAAGTGAATTAAGATAATGTGGCGTGTGAAAAGAAATAAGCAACAGGTCTACAGACCTTAATATAGACAGTGAACTTTTACTGATAAGTGTGCCATTTGTGTTGACTATAGTGTAGAGGCCAAGTTCTTTTGCTTTTTCAAGGATCGGCTTCAATGCCGGATGCAGGAAAGGTTCACCTCCGGTGAAACGGACTGCGGGAATGCCTGTTTTTTTAATATCGGCAAGTATGGAAAAAACAGACTCAGTAGATAAAAAATCACCGCGTCCGTTAGTTGTCCTATCAGCCTGATAGCAAAAAGGGCAGGTTTGATTACATTGATTGGTTAATTCTATGACTATCTCGTGCGGCTTAACATTTTTGGTTGAAACCATGTGCTAGATGAGGCATCTTATCTATTTTTTGGAGACTTCTGAAGTTTTATACTGATTGATCAAGTTATCTATCATTCTGTTAAAACCGGCAAGCGACATCCTATTTGAAAAAAGTATTTTGCACGCGTTGCGCCTAACGGAATTATTGCCTACGAATTTTTCGCATGCATCAGCCGAGTTACTTTTTGAGCCAGAATAAATAGCAAGTGTATGGCGGGCATTATCAGTGCTTATTATGCCAGCGCCTGGGGCAAATGCCCATGTAGGCGCGTTTGATGCTTTGGTTATGCCGTTAATGTCGTTGTTCTTAAAAGCTTCGCACATCTCCCTGTTGTTCTTTGTGGTAGCGCATCCGTTGGACAGGCCATTGCAAAGGCCTTTAAACGGCTCTTGCAAAAGGTCGCAGTTAACCGCCGCAAGATTTGTGACGGTAAAAATAAAATTCGCATGCTCTACACAGCTTTGGACAGCTGTTCTATCACCTGCTTGATCGCAGATAGACATATCTTCATTTTTAATGGCTTGCGCGGCATAAAGTTCATAAAAATTGTAGCTTGCCCTGATATTCTCATTTTTCTTTTTTTCAGAATATTGCGCTTCTTCTTTTTGTGCCTTTAAGATCACCTGCGGAGTAAGCGCATAGTCATCGTTTGACTTTTGAGAATAAGCCGGTGTTATGATAAAACA
>ORJL011805030.1_pt1 | contig 14330 bp, 15 predicted proteins | sample 1779941 | NCBI WGS metagenome assembly ORJL01 (sample SAMEA104232317, study PRJEB22302) | groundwater metagenome | biome: forest; feature: aquifer; material: groundwater | place: USA | collected 2011-08-07 | depth 5.8 m
TGCCTCAAGGTCTTTCTTTCTCCACTACCACTGGCGTAATTTCTGGTACTCCAACTCAAACAGGCACCTTCAATGTAACTATCTCTGCCACTACTGATTGTGGCACGGATTCCAAAGTCCTGGTGATCACTGTTGGTGCTGAAAGTGGTGGTGGCGGGGGAGGTGGTGGAGGAGGCGGAGGTGGAGGTGGGGGTGGAAGTAGTAGTGGCGGAGGAAGCGGGAGTGGTAGCGGTTCAAGTGCTCCACCACCTACAGTACTTCCAGAATGCTTCTATCTACGTGATTATCTACGAAGAGATTTTGACAATGACCCAGTGGAGGTTCTAAAGCTACAGGCATTTCTCATCAATTTTGAAGGACATAAAGAAGTGTCTCTAACTGGCGTCTTTGATCAGGCGACATTTGATGCTGTGTCCGAATTTCAGATGAAGTATTTTGACGACATCCTAAAGCCCTGGGGACACACTGGCCCTACCGGCTACGTCTATATTCTAACTACCAAGAAGATAAACGAGATATACTGTCAGCGTCTCTTTCCCCTCAACCAGGCCCAAATTAACGAAATAATCGCTTTCAGAGCACTTCTGGAGAGCTTGAGGGCACGAGGAATCGATGTCCAACTACCAGCTTCTGAGCCGGGAGGGCTAGATAATGCAACTACCACCCCACCCCTAGTACCTGTAGTGGGCGAGCTGGAACCTTCTCAAGGACAAAATCTCCGCAATCTGGCAGCCGCGATATTTGCGCCACCAGAGAGTCTATTGGACATAGCAAAATGTCTTTATGAACTTCTACTGGTACTAATCATCCTATATATTCTAGGAAATGTCCTTAAAGATGTCCTTTATAAAAATGTCCCTGAGAATACTCGTAAGAGGTTCCTTGCCAAATGGCTTACTCTAGATATTGGTCTTGTTGTGTCTATCACTCTTGCATATATATTTGGGTTGTGGTGTCTTATCTTGCCACTAATCGTAGCTCTTGTGATCTCTATAATATGGACATCGACTTACTCTAAACATGACTCCATGAGAGCTTCCGCCAAGTCGTGGTACTTGGTCGGCTCTGCTCGAGCGAAATCAATGTTGAAAGAAAAGGAGATTCCCAAGGAGTCTAAGAAACCTATAGAAGAACCTATCAAAAAAGAGGCTACAGGAGGAGTTATAGTTATGGGGCCGAAGAAATAGATAAGTTGCCGTCTGCTCTGATTGTGACCTGGTTTCTAAGGGTTTCGGGCTCTCTAGATAATCTTATAAATGCTGCAATGCCTATCATTATGGCATTGTCTGTCGTCAGAAGTCTCGGCGGCATCCTAAGAGTGATATCATGAAATTCATCTACAAGCTTCTTGAGTTCGCAAGAGAGGTGGAGATTGGCTGAGACACCACCGGCCACAATGAGAGTTTTTGTCGGGTCTCCCAGTAGGAGTAAGGCCCTCCTGGTCTTCTCCACTAGTACCTCAATGGCTGCGTCTTCAAATGCTCTGGCCATATCTTCCTTAAATACAATATCCGAGCGGTCCTGCCTGCCGGCAGGCAGGTTTTCGGACTTAAGTTTGTAGAGTACTGCAGTTTTAAGACCCGAGAAGGAGAAATCAAGGTTTTTCGAATGGATCATCGGCCTTGGGAGTTTGATAGCGTCCTCAGGCGTCCTTTTTCTTGAATTCTCGGCTAGCCGAGATATTTGGGGTCCGCCGGGATAGGGGAGCCCGAGCATGCGTGCCACTTTATCGAATGCTTCACCGACGGCATCATCACGCGTTCGGCCGAGAATCTCGTATTCTCCGAAGTCTTTAATATGTACGAGTTCGGTATGTCCTCCTGATACTAGAAGCGCGAGAGCTGGTAAGACAAGGCTGTCGCTAGCCTCAAATAATACAGAGAAAATATGTCCCTCCATATGATTGACCGGTACGACTGGTTTATTCCAACGCTCGCCAAGGTGTTCAGCAAACGTAATACCTGTCCACAGAGCAGGCTCAAGACCCGGGCCGTTTGTGACTGCAATACAATCTACTTGCCCTGAGCCTGTCGAAGGGTGACCCGCTTCTTTTAAAGTTTCAGCAAGCAGAATAGGCAGGTTTTTCTGGTGCTCTCTCTTGGCCAGATTGGGATAGACGCCGCCATACTTTTCATGGAGTGCCACTTGAGACAAGAGGGTATTACCCAAAATTTTGATATTAGGTTTTCCCAATGCCCCACTTATGTCGAGAAGGGCTATCGCAGTCTCGTCACAGGAAGTTTCTATGGCTAGAATTTTCATATGGCTCCCATTATACAAAGTTGGAACTGATTGGACAGTAATATATTGCTATTTAAAGAGATTTAGACAACAGAAAGCCCGCCGCCGATACAGCAGACGGAAGGCTTCCATTATGCTGTTCGGGGCGGGAGCTAGAACGGAGGATCATCTTCTTGAATTTGAATACTGACCTTGGGTTGAAGAACGTCCTGTTGCTTCGAGCGTGCGGGACAACTTCTATGACCGAGGTCGCCGTAGTACGTTTGGCGACAGGACGAGCAGAATCGTTCCTCCTCTACATCATCTCTCCAGCACATATTCGCTTCTCCTTGTAGGTAAGGTGTAACGCTCGGATTGCCCGAATTTACTCCGTCTACTATTAGTATAACAGTTCTGAAATAATTTTAGTATAACAAAATAGTACTTTAAATTTGGTATGCTTTGCATGCAAATCTACATGAGCCACAATAATTTTCTGCTGAAAATTTTCCAGCCTCGGCCTCGCGCCGTCGCGCTCCGGCTTCACAAAAACGTCCCACGTTTTTGTGAGCCCATTGTACCTAGAATGGAACACTCTGGAAAGTATGGTTCTAAGGTGGAATGAAGTCTTCCAAACCACTAGCTTATCTCAAAAAGTCCCTGTATTTGCTTAGTTTTCTGCAGAAAAGATTTACCGTATTGGTATTAGAACTATGTAATGGAGATCTTTGAGACGGGGGTGGTATGCAACCCATTTATTCTCAAACAGTACATCCCTTATTTGTGGGTGCTGAAAATTATTCAAAAAGAGGGCCATAAAAACATTCTTGTCTTTGTGAGTAGGCAGCCCACATGCGATCTCCGTATGAATAGTGCCACCATTCCAATGGGTAGTTTACAAAGCCAGCTTTGGTCATAATTTCATATAGAATTTTCCTGTTTTTTCTTTGGTTCTCGGTAATCAAGTTATTTTCTGTATGGACTTTAATTCCATAGTCAGTAAGGGTTGTGCCCATATCAAGCCTATTTCCTTGAGGATCAATAATTGTTACATCCACTGCACCTCCATACTGATGTGAGGAGCCTCCAGGTGGAGAGGTGTACCTATTTACCATATTTCTCCACTTGGGATATCTGAAGATCATTAAAAACGGATGTCTAACAGCCAGTTGCCTTTCTCTTCTTCTATACAACTCCTTCTGCATCCAGATCGGTCTATAGGATGTAACAACCAGAAGTTTATGACCATCGGGTAAATTATCTGCTGCTTTGTACAGAAGTTCCTGAGCATTCTTGCGAAGATTTGGGGAAAGATACTTGTGATCCTTCAAAAGCTTTACTCTTTCAGTTTCCCTAATTTCAACCAATGGCTCGTTGGTTTCCTCTATATTTATCTTTCTAATCTCTTCTAATGGAAGGCCAATATTAATTTGCATATTATGAAAGCTTACTACCTAAGTCTACTGAATTTGATTTAGGTTCAATCAATACCCATCCATCACCATCATTATTCTTGAACCCAAGAGTAAGAACTTCCGAAGTGAATGGACCTATTTGTTTGGGAGAGAAATTGACCACACAACATACAAGTGAATTCAATAATTTATCTTTTGTATGAGCTCCTACAGCTTGAACACTGGATTGCTTAACACCAATTTCTGAACCGAAATCAATCTTTAACTTGAAAGCAGGTTTCTTAGCTTCAGGAAAATCTGATACTTCAATGATTTTACCGACCCGTATATCTATCTTCTCAAAATCTTCGAAAGTTATTTCATTCATTAGAGTTATGAGTAATCTGAACTTTTCTAACTAAATAGAAACCTATAGCCACAAATACAGCCATAACTATCATGGCGATACGATAACGGGTAGCTCCGAGGTTAACAAATATGAGGGTGGTCAAACCCCAGAATAAGGGTCCCACTAATGTAGAGGTTCTTTCGGCAAGGGTGTAGAAACTAAAACCAAAATTAAGCTTTTCTCTGGGGGTAAGTGCTGTCATAACAGCTCTGCTTACAGTCCATATAGCTCCAAAGAGAAAGCCCAGGAAGATGCAAAGAACCATAAAGATGGTGAAATTAGTATTTAGTCCAAGTATCGGTAAGAAGATAATCCATACTCCAATAACAAATAAGATAGACTTCTTTAGACCAACTTTATCAATAATAAAGCCAGAAAATAGTCCTCCAAACACTGATGTTAACAGAGCTCCGCCAAGAAGGAGGGTCTTTAATTTGTCGGGAACTCCGAAAACATTCTCAAGGTAAATGGGGAAGTTATTAGAGACAGTGATAACGGCATCGTTAAAGAAGAAATAAGCCAGTAGAAACATTTTCATATTCTTATCAGCAATCAATTCCTTAAATTTACTCCATTGGCTTTTGTATTCTTCCTTAAAAGAAAATTTAGAATCTAAATTCTCTTGGGGTGGAAGTTTGAAGTATAGGAGCATAGGCAACGCTAGCACTAAAAATATAATTGTTGCAGGCAGGAATGTTTGAGCACGCCCCGCTTCTCCAACCAAATAGATTGCTCCCGTAGCAAGGGGGAGAGTGATTAACAAACCTACAACCTGACCTAGGTAATTAGCCCCTATGCCAATACCCGATATTCGTCCCCACTTTTCTGGCGGAGCGATGTAGTGAAGGAAGGCGTTATAGAAAACAAAAGAAAATTGATAAAGATAATTTGCAAGAAGAAAGAAGAGGGCTGCAAGAAATACTTGATTAGAGAAAAACAGAGTGGTAAGCGAAGTCCCCACAAAGCAAACAAATGTGAGAATCGTAATCCTATTAAAATAAGACTGCTGTCTCCCATTTTTATCAGCCATGCTACCTAAAATAGGAGCTGTTAGTATCAGGAGAATAGAACCAACGGTGAAAATCATATTGAACCAGAAATCAGCAACTCCTCTATCAACTACAAGCCATTGAGAGAAATATAGGAAAAAAACAATAGAAACTATAGAGTTAGCGAAATCGTAAAGAGTCCAAAGAAAGATATTTTTCTTACTTCTATAAGGAACATTTTCCATACTTTGATGTTCTTCCATCTTAATTTTGAATACTTGTCTTGAGTTTTTCCAAAGCGATTTTTCTCATACTAAAAGAGTTCTTTTCCTCAGAGGACAGCTCACCGAAAGTTTTTGAATATCCTTCTGGCTGAAAAATTGGATCCCAACCAAACCCTTCACCTCTCGGAGCTACTATAGTTCCCTTAATAACACCTTCGTGGAATGAGATTACTCCTTCAGCATCGGAGTAGCCAATTATGGTTTTAGCTTCTGCAGAGAAATTTCCGAAAGCTTCAGCTATTTTGTAGAGGCCGTCGTTACCTACAGTCTTCATAAACCACTTGATTAAAGGCCCTGGAAGCCCCTTAAGAGCCTCGAAATACAAAGAGGTATCTTCTACTATAAATTCTCCAGCTTGGTGATTTTTAGCCTCTTCTAGCTTTGCCTTAATGATTTCATGAGCATCCAGACTTTGGATCTCAGGAAGGTCGATACCCAGGGCTTCTACATTACCCAAAATACTCTGAACTTCAGCTAATTTACCCTTATTGCCAGTTATGAAATAAATCGATTTCATATCGAGAGTATAGCAAAAAGTTGTACAAAATATGTAAAACGCCAACACCCCCGTAGGAATGCTGGCGTCAGAACGAACACTCACCCAGTCTCTGGAAATAGTCAGTCCATTATTTGTGGGTGGTATAAAATTTCAATTTTTCTTGATTTCCTTGAAGATCTTTTCAATCCTGCAATTATTTGCGTCTTTGGCGAGTCTAACATCAAAAATATGTCCACCACGCAACGGCCTATCTGTTAATAAATAGTCTGCTTTTTTATAATATTTACTTCTCTTAGAAATTACTTCGAAAGCAGAACGGTAAAGCCTTTGTTGATTAAGCCACCTTGATGTTATTATTCTAATTCTTATTTTTTGCCCTTCACCCTTAACACTTCCAACAGTAATTTTCTCTGGTGTAAGTTTCCGCCTGACATTTGTTGTGGAAATTTTGTTTGAAAATGGAACTGCTCTGGATTTCTTAGCAAGTTTATCAACCGTGTCATTCCCCAGATTTCCAGAATGTCCCTTAACTTTTTCAAAATAAACATTGCATCGAAATTTTCGTGATATTCCCAGTATGGCCCGTATAAGATCTTTCCACAAAGATGCATTCAGTACTGGTCCGCCAGACTCTCGAATCCACCTATTTTTTGGCCAGACAAATTTTGCATTATAAATATTCCTTATAACATATTGAGAATCAGAATATATTATTACCGAATCAGCTCCGCCAGCATCCTTTAGTTTCAAGATTTCTCTAAGAGCCAAGATACAGGCTTGTAGCTCCATTTCATTGCTACCAGACCCTTTATAACCCCATGGCATGAAAGATTTATCCGTCCCATCGGGAAATGTCATAAGAAATCCAACCCCTCCTATTCGAGGATTTGGAGCAGATGATCCATCAGTATAAATTTCTAAAGCCGACATTTATCAGATACTACACTTAATGAAATGAAACGGCCAGCGAATGAGAGTGACAGCTATTTTAGAGCCATTCTATATAATATTTTGATTCATCGATCTTATAGAAACGCAGAGTATCCTTGCCGTACTTGCCCAAAGTTTCTGAAGTGATTGGTGTAAGAGGAGCCAAAACTCCTGCTTTCTGTAATTTATCCTTTATCCATTCTCCTAGAATTGTAAGTTTGTTTAATGATCTTATATTTTTACAATTATCTCCACTTGTTTTCATGGGCATGATATAGCCATCATGGGTATATGCTGTAAATTCCCCTTTTGGATATAGAGGAAGTTGGTTAATAGCTGCAGGAGCAATTAATTCTACTTCGTACCAATCTCTTGGTTTAATCTTTCCAGTAACTCTGGACCATCGTCCCTTTCCGAAATAAGCATTCAAATTAGATTTCTCTGAACTTGCTGCACGAGAAAGTGGGTAATCGAATGAATCTAATACAGTTTTATCTATTGTCGACGGATCGTATCTTTCTAAATCATTTAGTCGTGTAATAGCAATCCTTTTCTTGTATTCTTCGCTTCCAAGAACTGCAATATCGGCATTTTCAATAGAGACTGAATTATTTTTGTGAAAAATATAGTCGATGTAGCTTGTTAACCTACTCTTTGTATCATCGTCATAGACTTCGGCTGTACATTCAAGATTTTCACTAAGTCCGCTTCCAGAAAAATTAGACGATCCTAGGTATATATTCAGATCGTTTTCTTTTTGAAAGCTATAAATTTTCCCATGAAATCTTCTTGCGTGGCATACATAGATTCCACAATCAGACGAAATAGATCTTAGTTTGGCATCAATTTCTTGTAAATTTTTAAGTTTTTTTGCAGGTAGGCCCTCATGAAAAGCCATCCCTACAAGAAGCTTAAATTTACCTCCTTCTTCAACAATTCTATAAAAATCATCTTTGAACTTAGAAATAACATTGTCTGAAACATAACCACTAGCAATAGCCACATTTCCAGAATGTGGCAATTTTTCTTTAATAACTTCTAAAAAATTTCCCCCATGAAGTTCGTCGTTTGAGTAAATCATTTATGTAAATTGAAGGAATTTCTTTATAGCCCTGGCAATTGGTCTTATCCCAGATGGAGGAACTGAATTGCCAATTTGTCTTCTTACCTCAGTAATAGATCCCTCAAAGATGAAGTCATCAGGGTAACCAAAAAGACGAGCTCGTTCACGATTAGTTAGAGGTCTATTTTCTTTATAGTGATAACCCCATGTTCCTCCTCCACCACCAGCAATTATTGTTGTTGATGGCTTGTCAGGATGTAAACGACGATAAACATGAGAGATCAAACCCTTAACATAATAAGGAGAATTTTTAGGTATATCTGTAAAATTTCCACCAGGAGGAATGAGTTTTAGTTTTTCTACTGTTGAAGAGGCTATTTTTTGGTGTTCATTATTGAATTGAACAGTCTCAACTCCGTTTAATGCTTCCTTTGCTGAAATATAATTATTTTCATCATGGGTTGGAGCGGGCAATTCGAAATCTTGCTTAATATCATTTCTTACGCCTATTATGAGAACTCGTTGTCTTAGTTGAGGAGCACCATAATTGGCAAAATTGACTTGGTTGACTTTTACCCTATACCCAGCCTTTGAAAAATCTTGCTTTATTTGCTCAACGGCTTTGCCTTTATTTGCACTCATCAATCCTTTTACATTTTCGGCAACAAAGAGTTTAGGCTGCTTTGCGATTACAATCCGCACAAATTGGCGATATAGATTTCCACGCTCTGTTTCCAAACCCATTCTTTTCCATATAACCGAGAAATCTTGGCAAGGGAATCCCCCCAAGATAATGTCGCAATCTGGAATAATCGAATCATCAATGTCGGTTACGCTTGCTTCAACAATATGGTTTCCAAAATTTTTTCTAAATGTTTCACAGGCCCAATGATTAAGATCATTTGCCCACACAAGTTCAAACCCTTCCTTCTTAAAACCAAGGTCCATTCCACCACATCCAGAAAATAAGGAAACAATTTTATAACTTTTCGTTCTAGGTCCATATTGCTGGCTTATCCTAGAATCAGGTGCTTTGGGATTTCGTATGCTAATGGAAGGCATTTGCTAAATTATATATCAAAACCTACTCATTTGCCGCCACTTAGAAGATATACTAGGAGTAAGAATTTATGGCATACTTAAAGGCATAGCAAAATAAGGCCTAAACCACCCTTAAAGGTTGGCATGGCATAAAATCCGTTCAAGGTAGAAAACCCGTCGTCAGGGTTCCTTGAACGGTCGCAGGGGGAAACTTCTGCGTTCTGCCCGAAAGGGTAGAGCTCCTGGCGACGGGCTTTGTGCTATCAAAAACCGTTCAAGAAATGAAAAAAATATACAGCAACCACTTTCTTAGTGGAATTGAGATGACTCTGAAGAGTGGCGAAAAAGTGATTCTAGGGAATACTGGGGATGGAGGAATTAAATTAATGAAAGTCCATTTTGGAATATTTCCTAAGCAAGTTTGGATAAGCCGAAATTCTGATTTACTTGAAAGAGAGTTGGGACCTATGAACGAGCACCAAGAAAAATTAATGGAACCTTTAGAAGTTTTTGCGGTGAATTTAAGAGAAAAATACTATTCAATAGATGAAGTTCAACGAAAATTATAGAAATGCAGATTTCCCAATATTGGTAATTAGTGTGAAAATGTAGGAAATGCAGCTGTATACACCAAAGACTAGGTACAACCGTTTTATAGAACTATACATCGCCAATGGCTTTTGTAATGTCTACAGAGCAGCCTTAATGGCAGGTTATGCTAGAACCACTGCACACTCACATGGGAAGAGAATACTCGATACTGCACTAAGAAAAATGCTGGAACAAGCAAGGGTTTCAAACTCTTAGATAACAAAAAATCAGAAAAAGTATGCCCCATTTAGTCCCTATAAATAAGGGTTTTTAGCTGTTCACACTGAGTTTTGACTAAAAATTGAGTTGTGCATGAGAATTAAGAAAGATCGTGCAATCTGCCTAGATGTAAAGTCTTTTCCTGGCTTTACAAGCTTCTAGGCAGAGCTTGTACAGCCATGAGTAGATTTTATTCATGGAAAGTTCTTTCAAAGGTACAAGAAGAGGTCGTCAGCGGGTCCTCTATAAAAAACTGGCTGATTTTCCCATGCTTTAACAATCCCGCTCTGACCAAACCTGTCAACGGGTCCCTTCCATCAGTGCATGGCTGATAACTCGGATGTTTCCCTTATCAGACAACAATTCTAGGATGAGACCTGGACTGATTGTAGGAGAACATTCTCTTGTATCACTGGTAGCTAGAAAGTTTCCTCTCCGCCAATGGATGGAGGGGCCTAAAGGTTAGTGAATTTTGTCGACAATTACATGCAAATTACAGTAAGTAAAACTAAAGATCCCAGAAATGATAAGGAATATAAGCCCAAGAAGAAGAGGGTTACTAAACAAGTGCGAATCAAAGCTCAAATACACAAGCGATTAAGGGAATTAGCAAAATCTAAGAAGAAAACCTTATCTAAGTTTCTGGATCGACACCTAGAGAATATCAAAAATTAAAATGTTCTGTGCCATACACATAAACGATTTCGAACTTATCCTACCGTCCGATGAGGGTCGGGATCCGAAATTTTGGCCAAAAACTGAGAAAAATCTGAGTAGTTTTGAAAATTGGAAAAAATCATTGGGATTAATAATAGAGAGGATGTCAGAACAAGACATCGTACTTCTATATGAGCTCCAAAACAGAATTGCTGATGCCCTCTTTGATAAATGGCTTAGAAAGAGGAATAATGTAGGTAAAGATGTCCAAAGCTGAACAGATAAATTGTGTTATGGATTGTCGTATCAGTAGCACCAAACAACAAACTGGTGGCGGACTTGATGACCAGCAGATGGTTTGTGAAAATTACGCAAATAGAAATGGGTGGAATACCTTGAAAGTTTTCAGTAAGGTTTATTCTGGTAGAGCTGAGGAAAGAGCTGACTTTGAAGAAATTCTTGACTACATCAAAGATGAGGTAAAACGAGGTGTTAAAGTTCATAACTACCTATTCAAAAGTATTGATCGTTTTACTCGTGATGGAGCTGTGACTTTTGAAGAAATGAAGGACAGATTGATCCTTTTAGGAGTTAATCCAGTAGATGCTTATGGTGTGATTCAGCCCAAGCAGAATACCCTAGCTCACCTTGGCTTTGAATATAAGTGGAGTATGAAATCTCCCACAGCCACAGCTCAGCTAATGGAAGCACAGAGAGCAAAGGATGAGGTCACGGACATCTTAACTAGAATGGTAGGGGCAGAGATTACCCTCGTTCGTGAGGGATATAAGGTAAGGCCTCCAACTGATGGATTCTTGAACAGCCACATTATGGTAGATGGGAAAAAGAAAGTCATAGAAGAACCCGATCCAATCCGAGCTAAGTATTTTATTGAGATGTTTAACCTATTGGAGTCTGGCACACTGAGTGACCAGGAAGTGGTAGATAGGATAAATGCTATGGGATATAGGTCTAAACAAAGAAACATTTGGAATAAAGAGCATACTAAAATAATTGGTCATACTGGCGGATTACAGCTTAATGTAAAACAACTTCAGAGAATCACCAGGAAAACCATATATGCTGGCTACAAGTGTGAAAAATGGACTGACCACAAATTAGTTAGGGCTAAGTATGACGGGTTAGTAAGTGTTGATACTTTTAACAGGGCAAACAAAGGCAGGGTTTATATAAAAGTTGCGGATAATAATGCAGAGCTGCTTCTAAACTTTAACCCAAACAGAACTAAGGCAAGGCAGAAGAACAACCCACTATTCCCTTACAAATTTATTCGTTGTCATTGTGGTAAGCCATATTGTGCTAGCTCACCTAAGGGTAAATCTGGCCAGACATTTCCTACTTACCATTGCTCTAGGAATCATAAATATGTTGGGATACCTAAGAAGAATTTTGAGGAAAAGGTTGAGGGGTTTATTAATGGTCTAAAGTTTAATCCTGATTATTTAAATAGTTTAGAAATAACATTCCTAAACAAGTATCGTGAGCGAGAGAAAGAGATTATTCAAAGCTCATCGAGCATCCATCTTTCAATAGGGGAGCTAAAGGCAAAGCAAGCTCAGAAGATTGAAGCTATTGTGGCTACAAATAGTGAGGTGGTAAGACGACAGTTAGAAAATGAGGTTGAGGAGTTAGAAGTGGAGATTAGGGAAGCTAGGAAAGAGAGCACTAAACTTCAGATAAGCGAGAATGATATAAAGTCCTACATCAAAGATGTAAAAAGGGTTATGGAACACCCATCTGAATTGTTATTAGATCAAGATAATTTAACCTTTAAAGAGAATATGTTTGGACTGGTGTTTGAGGAAATACCCACTTATCAAGAAATACTTAATGGAACACCAAAATTACATTGGATTTTCGATGTATCCTTGGAGTCTGATGAGAAGAAAAACCAACCTGTGACCCCACCGGGAGTCGAACCCGGCTTCCAAGCTTGAAAAGCTTGTGTCCTAACCGATAGACGATAGGGCCTCAATGTTTAATCTTACCTTGAACATACTTTCTACCAAATCCGCTTTTGAAGTATTTTTCTCTCTTACGAGCAATAGAGATATTCTCTACTTTTTCAAAATAAATCAATTCGAGCGGCAACCTTGATTTGGTTGATGAGACAAGTCCTTTGTTATGTTCTCCCAGGCGATTATCTAAATCTCTGGTCAAACCGTAATAATGCTTGCCATCCTTCTTACTTTGAAGTACGTATACAAAGTACATATTACGCCCAGTTTGCTCATGACTATAAACTATAAGAGGGCTGGCAGGCCTAACCGATACCCGCCTGCTCCCGACCGAGTATTCTCGGGAGGGCGGGCAGGGACGATAGGGCCGTCTGTCGTGCGAGCGGAGGCGAGAGGATTTGAACCTCTGAGACCCTTGCGAGTCTGCCGGTTTTCGAAACCGGTACCTTCAACCACTCAGCCACGCCTCCATAGGGAGCCAGCACATACTAGCAAATTTAGGTAAAAATGTTAAGATTTTTCCTGCCGCGCGGTTAGCTCAGTTGGTGCCCGCCCGACCGAACAAATGGACGATTAGCTCAGATGGTAGAGCGACCCCTTGACGTGGGGTAGGCCACAGGTTCAAGTCCTGTATCGTCCACCTACATAGTCACAGCATGAGTTGTAATGTCTATTTAATTCAAAGCATTATAGACGATAGTTTTTATGTGGGAATTTCTAAAGATCCATTTAAGCGCTTATTTGAACATAATAGTGGAAAGTTGAAAATTACGTCTAGAAAGAAACCTTACACGCTGGTTTACTTAAAAGAATATCCGGATTATAAGTCTGCCCGAAAACATGAAATCTGGCTTAAAAAGAAAAGTATTGATTATAAATCTAGATTAGCTCAGCTTGCCCCGCCTAACTCAGGCGGGGTGAAGTAGAGCATCCCCTTGACGTGGGGAGGGTCAGAGGTTCAAGTCCTCTATCGCGCACCAGAACAAAACTCGGATCATTATAAAAAAAGAATTGACCACCCCGAGGAGTGGCCTTAAGAATCGAATCCAGAAGAATGGTGGCGGCGGGAGGTCTATGATGGGGATAGACCGGATCCCGCCGCCGTTCTCATGCCGGGCTCGCACGGAGCCCCTTGGTGTAAGCTGTGTTAGCCGCAATAGCAACCACTTTCAACGAAACTGTCGCCGTTGCGGCTACTCCGAGCCCGGTGGAGTCTCGTCGCTCATCGACGCCTCCTTTCCTTGACCTTTCCTCGATAAGGTCTGTTGCTGTACCACTCCTTTCCTCGCGAGTAACGAACCTCGCGAATTCGATCTTCTGTCAGGAACATTAATGTCTAAGGAAATTATAACAAGGTGAGTCGGCTATGGCAAGCAAAGTTGTCCACAAGAACAGAACCCAAAACAGCATCATTATTGGGCATGCAGGTCTAAATAGATATTCTCCAGTGCCTTGATAGCGTCTCCTGCGGCTATATTGTTTTGATGGTAGAGGCCATCAGTTGAATCTCCGGCCGCCCAGATGCCCTCCACTTTGGTTCTTTGGGTTCTGGGATCGACGGGAATTTGGCCGTATTTATTCAGTGGAATTAATTCTTTGACGAAGCCAGTAGTAGGTACCAAACCGATTTCAACAAAGATTCCCGTGACTGTGAGAGTTTTCTCTGCGCCGCCTTCTTCATAAACTAATGATTCTACAAATTTGCTGCCTTTGATTTCTTTGAGCACTACATTTTTGACAGCTTTCATATTTGGGTGGGAAAGCACTTTTTGGACTGTGACTTCGTCTGCTCTGAATGTATCACTTCGATTCAGGAGAATCACTGACTTGGCGTAGGCCAAGAGTTGAGCAGCTGTTTCAAACGCGGCGTTACCACCGCCTATGACCGCCAAATCTTGACCAGCGAAAAGGGGACCGTCACAAGAAGCGCAGTAAGTGATACCTTTGTTCTCAAACTCTTTTGCTCCGGGGATCTCCAGTTTTCTCCTAGTGCTGCCAGTGGTGATGAGTACTGTCTTAGATAGGAAAGCATGGCCTGCCTGCGCAGGCAGGCCA